>Ga0307377_10001640_pt1 | contig 27710 bp, 26 predicted proteins | sample TR3MG_FD_202535 | JGI IMG/M metagenome (GOLD analysis project Ga0307377, IMG submission 202535) | Soil microbial communities from Risofladan, Vaasa, Finland - TR-3 | ecosystem: Environmental > Terrestrial > Soil > Coastal area > Acid sulfate soil | place: Finland: Risofladan, Vaasa | collected... | reverse complement strand
CTCGAGCACGGCAAATGGCAGCGCCAGTCCGGTAGAATCGCCGCCTAATTTCACGAGGACGCGATGCAATGGAAATGACCGGCGAGCAGCTCATAACGGCGGCACAGGCCGAAGTCTGGCGCGGCCTGAACGACCCGGAAGTGCTGAAGTCCTGCATCTCCGGCTGCGAGTCGATCGAGAGGCTCAGCGACACCGAGTACACCGTGGTGACCACGGCGGCGATCGGCCCGGTCAAGGCCAGGTTTCGCGGCAAGCTGCAACTCGCCGACCTCGATCCACCCAATGCCTACACCCTGTTCTTCGATGGCCAGGGCGGCGCGGCAGGATTCGGCAAGGGCTCGGCCAAGGTGTCGCTCGCGACCGAGGCGACTGGCACCCGCCTGAGCTACGCGGTGAAAGCGCAGGTCGGAGGCAAGCTGGCGCAGATCGGTTCACGCCTGATCGACGGCGTGGCGAAAAAGCTGGCGGACGATTTCTTCGCCGCCTTCAAGCAGAAAATCGCCGCGCCGGCTGAGGCTCCCGCAGCGCCCGCGCCCGAGGCTGCCGCCAGCGCATCGCCGCTGTGGTGGGTGATCGGGATCATCGTGGCGATGTTCCTGCTCGCCTACTTGAGCTGAGCCGCCGTGCGGCCGGCATGCAACGGCCTGATCGGTCAGAACACGATCACGCCGCGCGCGTTGCGCCCCGCTTCCAGGTCGGCAAACGCCTGCGCCGCCTCGTCGATGCCGTAGGTGCGCGTAATGAGCTCGTCCAGCTTGAGCTTCTTCGCCTGGTACAGCGCGATCAGACGCGGGAAATCCTCGCGCGGGCGCGCCGAGCCGTAATAGCTTCCGGTCAGGGTCTTTTCCTCGAACGTGATCGATGCGGTCTTGAGCGAGGTGCTGTCTTCGCCGCGCGCCACGCCGACCACCAGCGCGGTGCCGCCCTTGCGCACGGCGCGGAAGGCCTGTTCCACCATCTTGCCCAGGCCGATGCACTCGAAGGCGTAGTCGGCGCCGCCGCCGGTGAGCTTCTTCACCGCCTTGACCAGGTTTTCTTCCTTGCCTGCGTTGAGCGTATGCGTGGCGCCGAACTGCTTCGCCAGCTCGAGCTTGTTGTCCGCCAGGTCCACCGCGACGATGACGCCGGCGCCGGCGATGGCGCAGCCCTGGATCACGTTCAAACCAACGCCGCCGGCGCCGATCACCAGCACGCTCGAACCCGGCTCCACCTTGGCGGTATTGAACACCGCGCCCACCCCGGTCATCACGCCGCAGCTGATCAGCGCCGCCTGCGGCAGCGGCATGCCGGCCGCGATTTTCACCGCATTGTTGACGTGCAGGGTGGCGTATTCGGCCATCACGCCGCAGGCGGAGAAGATATTGAGCGGCTTGCCCGCGGCATCGCGCGTGCGCAGGCTGCCGTCGGGCAGCGAGATGATCGCCTTGGCGCCGACGTCGCACAGGTGCGGGCGCCCGGTGACGCAGTAGCGGCATTTGCCGCACATGTTGACGAAGGAACTGATCACCGTATCGCCGACCGCGTACTCGGTGACGCCTTCGCCGACTTCGACCACGGTGCCCGCGCCTTCATGGCCGAGGATCAGCGGCAGTGGCATGCCGATAGTGCCGTTGACGGCGGACAGGTCGCTGTGACATACGCCGCAGGCGCCCAGCTTGATCATCACTTCGCCGCGTTGCGGCGAATCGACTTCGATCTGCTCCACCACTACCGGCACATTGTTCTGGCGGCATACGACCGCTTTTGCCTTGCGTCCCATGCTGATTCTCCGTTTCGGATTGCAATGGCAGACATTATGCAACCTCGTCCGCGAAACCGCCAAACCACCGGACGCGCGCCCGCAGGCGCGCTACACGTGCAGCGCGTGCCCGAGGGCGCGCAGCGCCGCTTCCTGCACTGCTTCGCCGAGCGTCGGGTGGGCGTGGATCGTTGCCGCCGTGTCTTCGAGCCGCGCGCCCATTTCGATCGAGTGGCCGAATGCCGTGCTCAATTCGGACACGCCGCGGCCCACCGCCTGCCAGCCGACGATCAGGTGGTTGTCGCGGCGCGCGACGACGCGCACGAAACCCTCGCCCGACTCCAGCGTCAGCGCGCGTCCGTTGGCGGAAAACGGGAACAGCGCGCTGATGCAGTCCAGCCCGTCTCGCGCCGCCTCCTCCGGCGTGCGGCCGACGACAACCACTTCGGGATCGGTGAAGCACACCGCCGGGATCGCCGCAGGCGTGAAGCGCCGGCGCCGGCCGGCGATGATCTCGGCCACCATCTCGCCCTGCGCCATCGCGCGGTGCGCCAGCATCGGCTCGCCGGTCACATCGCCGATCGCCCAGACGTCACGCATCGAGGTGCGGCATTGCTCATCGATGCGCACGGCGCGGCCGTACATGTCGAGCATCAGGCTCTCCAGCCCCCAGCCCCCGGTGCGCGGCCGCCGCCCGACCGCGACCAGCACCTGATCGGCCGGCAGCAGGGACTCTTCGCCTTGCGCGTTGCGGATGCGCACCGCGTCGCCGCTTTCATTCAATCCGAGCACGGTGCAGCCCAGGTGCAGCTGCACGCCCAGCCGCCGCAGCGAGGCGGCTACCGGTTTGGCGAGCGCCTCGTCGTAGGCCGGCAGCACGCGCTCCAGCGTTTCCACCACCGCCACTTCAGCGCCGAACTTGCGATAGGCCGTGCCGAGTTCGAGCCCGATGTAGCCGGCGCCGACGACGACCAGGCGCCTGGTCAGCGCCGGCGGCGCCAGGGCTTCGGTCGACGAAATGACTCGGCCGCCGAAAGGCATCGCCGGAAGCTCTACCGGCAGCGACCCAGGCGCGAGCAGCAAATGTTCGCACACGACGCGCAAGGGCTCCTGTCCCGCTCCGGGCGTGACTTCCACCGTCTTGCCGTCGACGATGCGGGCCCAGCCGCCGATGACCTGCGCACCGTTCTTCTTCAGCAGGCCGGCGACACCGTTGGTAAGTTTCGCGACGATGCCGTTCTTCCAGCGCACCGTCTGCGCCAGATCGATGCGCGGCGATTCGACGCGGATGCCGAGCGCTGAATCCTGCGCGTAATGACAGGCCTTCTCGAACTGCTCAGCGGCGTGGATCAGGGCCTTGGACGGAATGCAGCCGATGTTGAGGCAGGTGCCGCCGAGCTTGTCGCCTTCGACGAGCGTGGTGGCGATGCCGAGTTGCGCCGCGCGTATTGCGGCGACATAGCCGCCGGGGCCGCCGCCGATGACGAGCAGGGTAGTCGAGCGCGTGTCCACGTGCTACTCGGCGAACAGGGTCGCGGGGCATTCGAGCATGCCTCGCAGCGCCTGCACGAAACGGGCCGCGACCGCGCCGTCGACCACGCGGTGATCGAACGACGAGGACAGGTTCATCATCAGCCGCGGCACCACCGCGCCGCCGCGCATCACCGGGCGTTCGACGATGCGGTTGACGCCGACGATGGCGACTTCGGGGTGGTTGATCACCGGCGTCGTGACGATGCCGCCGAGCGGGCCCAGGCTGGTGATGGTGATGGTCGAGCCGAGGAGCTCCTCGCGCGCCGCCTTGGCCGCGCGCGCGGCCTCGGCTAGGCGCGCGATCTCCGCGGCGGCCGACCACAGGTCGCGCGCCTCGGCGTGGCGCAGCACCGGCACCATCAGGCCGGCATCGGTCTGCGTGGCGATGCCGATGTGCACCGCGCTGTAGCGCGTGACCACGCCCTTGTCGTCGTCGAAGCGCGCGTTGACCTGCGGAAATTCGCGCACCGCCACCACGATCGCGCGCGCCAGCAGCGGCAGCAGGGTGATGCGCCCGCGCTGGGCGAGCCACTTCGCGTTCAGCTGGGCGCGCAGCGCTTCGAGCTCGGTGACATCGATCTCCTCGACGTAGGTGAAGTGGGGAATGCGGCGCTTGGCCTCCTGCATGTTCTTCGCGATCTTGCGGCGCAGGCCGATGACGGGAACGGCCTCTTCCTCGTTGCGCTCGGCATAACGGGCGGCGCTGTCCGGGGCGCCCCTGCCCGGAGCGCGCGCCGCGTGGCCCACGGCCACTTCCTGCCGGACGTATGCGTCGAGATCTTCATGGGTGATGCGGCCTGCCGTACCACTGCCGGGCACGAACTGCAGTTCGATGCCCAGTTCCCAGGCGCGGCGGCGCACGGCAGGCGAGGCGATCGGCTTCTCGCCTGGGCGGCGCGTTAGCGGCGCTGCCACTGATGTAGGCGGACTCGCCGCTGGTGCCTCCGGCTTCGTTTCCAGCGCTGCCGGCTGCTGTCTTGCGGCCGCAGCGGGCGCAGCCTGCGCCTGCCTTGCCGGCGCGCGCGGCGCCGCCGCTCCCTTCGCAGCGGCAGGCTCCGCCTTCACGTTGCCGGTACCTTCCACCTCGATGCGGATGAGTTCGCTGCCGACTGCCATCACCTCGCCGAGCTTGCCGCCGAGCGCAAGCACGGTACCGGCGACGGGCGAGGGAATCTCCACCATCGCCTTGTCGGTCATCACATCGGCCAGGCTCTGGTCCTCGGTCACGGCGTCGCCGGGCTTTACATGCCACGCCACGAGTTCCACTTCGGCAATGCCTTCGCCGATGTCCGGCATTTTGATTACATGCACGCCCATCATGCCTCCCCTGGGGGCAGTGCAGCGGCGCAACCGCCAGCGCGGGGGTCGTTCACGTTTTCTCCAGTGCACGCTTGAACGCGGCGGCTACGCGCGCGGGTCCCGGAAAATAGTCCCACTCCTGCGCATGTGGATAGGGCGTGTCCCAGCCGGTCACGCGTTCGATCGGCGCATCGAGATGATAGAAGCAGTGCTCCTGCATCAGCGCCACCAACTCGGCGCCGAAGCCGCTGGTGCGCGTGGCCTCGTGCACGACGACGCAGCGGCCGGTCTTCTTGACCGAGTTGACCAGGGTGTCGAGATCGAGCGGCCAGATGCTGCGCAGGTCGATGATTTCGGCGTCGATGCCGGTCTCGATCGCCGCCGCCTCCGCCACGAAGACCATCGTGCCGTAAGTGAGCACCGTCAGCTCGCTGCCGGCGCGGAACACCGATGCCGACTCCAGCGGCACCGTGTAGTGGCCTTCGGGCACCTCGCCCAGCGGGTGCTTGGACCAAGGCACCATCTGCTTCTCGTGGTGGCCGTCGAACGGACCGTTGTACAGACGCTTGGGTTCGAGGAAGATGACCGGGTCATCGCACTCGATCGCGGCGATCAACAGGCCCTTGGCATCGTAGGGGTTGGACGGCATCACCGTGCGCAGCCCGCACACATGGGTGAACAGCGCCTCCGGGCTCTGGCTGTGCGTCTGTCCACCGAAGATGCCGCCGCCGCAGGGCATGCGGATGGTGATCGGCGCGGTGAAATCGCCCACCGAGCGATAGCGCAAGCGCGCCGCCTCGGAAACGATCTGGTCCGAAGCGGGATAGAAGTAGTCGGCGAACTGGATCTCGACCACCGCGCGCAGGCCGTAGGCGCCCATGCCGACCGCCGTGCCGACGATGCCGCCTTCGGAAATCGGCGCGTCGAATACGCGCGAGCTGCCGTACTTCGCCTGCAGACCTTCGGTGCAGCGGAACACGCCGCCGAAGTAGCCGACGTCCTGGCCGTAGACGACGACATTGGGATCGCGCGCTAGCATCACGTCCATCGCCGAGCGCAGCGCCTGGATCATGGTCATCGGCGTCGTGCGCGCGCTCTCGACGGTCTGTTCGGCCTGGGTGTTGATGTCCATGCTCAGACTCCGAGCTGTTGGCGCTGGCGGCGCAGGTGCTCGGGCATGTCCTTGTAGACGTCATCGAACATCTCGGCAGCGCTGCGCATGTGGCCGTCGGCGAGTGACCCGTAGCGTTCGGCTTCCTTCTGCGCCGCGACTACCTGCGCTTCCAATTCCTTTTGCGCGTCTTCGTGCTCCTGTTCCGACCACGCGCCGATCGCGATCAGATGCTGCTTGAGTCGCGCGATCGGGTCGCCGAGCGGATAGTGCGCGTAATCGTCGGCCGGACGGTACTTGGACGGATCGTCCGAAGTGGAGTGCGGCCCGGCGCGGTAGGTCACCCACTCGATCAGTGTCGGGCCAAGATTGCGGCGCGCGCGCTCGGCGGCCCACTGCGACGCCGCATGGACTGCGAGAAAGTCGTTGCCGTCGACGCGCAGGGACGCGATGCCGCAGCCGACGCCGCGCGCCGCGAAGGTGGTGGCCTCGCCGCCTGCGATCGCCTGAAACGTCGAAATGGCCCATTGGTTGTTGACCACGTTGAGTATGACCGGCGCGCTGTACACATGGGCGAATGTCAGCGCGGTATGGAAGTCGGCCTCGGCGGTGGCGCCGTCGCCGATCCAGCCCGACGCGATTCCGCTGTCGCCTTTGATCGCCGAGGCCATGCCCCAGCCCACGGCCTGGATGAACTGCGTGGCAAGGTTGCCGCTGATGCTGAAGAAGCCGGCGCGCTTGTACGAATACATCACCGGCAGCTGCCTGCCCTTCATCGGGTCGCGCTCGTTCGACAGCAGCTGGCAGATCATCTCGACCATGTCCACGTCGTCGCGCGCGAGCAGCAGGCCCTGCTGGCGATAGGTCGGGAAGCACATGTCGCCGGGGTCGAGCGCAAGCGCATGCGCGATGGCAATCGCCTCTTCGCCCAGGCACTGCATGTAGAACGATATCTTCTTCTGCCGCTGCGCGAGCAGCATGCGGGCGTCGAAGATGCGCGTTTTCATCATCGCGCGCAGGCCGCGGCGCAGCAACTGCGGATCGGTCTGCGCCGCCCAGGGTCCGAGCGCGCGTCCGTCGTCGTCGAGCACGCGCACCAGGGCGTAGGCGAGGTCCCGGGTCTTGACGGGCTGGGTATCGACCGGCGGGCGCCGCACTGCGCCGGCGGGCGACAGGTGCAGATAGGAAAAATCGGTGTGACGGCCGGGGCGTCCCGTGGGCTCGGGCACATGCAGACGAAGCGGTTCGTGCTGGGTCATGACACTCCCCACGGCGCATGCTGCGCCTGTCCCCCGAGGGGGCACTCACCATGCTTGAGGCGGCTCGGCAAATGGCTCATCGCGTTACTCCTGCGCTCGATTGTGTCTCGCGCTTAGTCGCTGGGACCGGCTCGACGCAAGGCGGGTAGCCCGCGCCGTCCGGAGGGCAATGCCGTGCGAGCAGGGTTGCCGCGCGCAAGGTTTGCGGGGAAATTGTAACCGATTTTTGGTGCAGTGCGCATGACGGCGACAGACGGCGACGCATCTCGATTGTGGCAGAGCGAGTATTCGGGTTCCGGTAATCGACTGCACAGCGGAACCATGCGCAGTCCGACTGCTCGCCCTTGTGTTCGGCGAGAGGTCATTGGAAATGACAGTGAGGCATGGGGCGAAGGCGCCATAGTCGTAAACCCGAACGCAGCGATTTGCGGCGCACGCGAGCCTGCACCCATATCCTGCTGAATCCGGGTGGGAAACGCGCAGCTGGCTGACTGCGCCATAATCCGGCTACAATAGCGGCGTCAATTGTGCTCATTGCCCGGCAGCGAGCGCGATGACCACAAACCGATTCAATCAAAAATGAGGAGAGCACAATGCAACGACGTTCCTTCCTGAAAAAAGCCGGCCTGGGTTTGGCCGCAGGCGCGGCCGCCGCGCCGGCCATTGTCAGAGCAGACTCACCCACCGTCACCTGGCGCATGCCCGGAAGCTGGCCGAAGGCCCTCGATACCCTTTTCGGCGCCCAGGAGATTATCTCCAAGCGCGTAGCTGAAGCGACCGGCGGCAAGTTCAACATCAAGATATACGCTGCCGGCGAGATCGTGGGCCCGTTCCAGGTCCTGGATGCAGTGCAAAACGGCACAGTCGAATGCGGGCATACCGCGAACTATTATTACTTCGGCAAGGATCCCACGTTCGCGCTCAGCTGCTCCGCCCCGTTCGGCATGAACGAGCGCGGCCAGAATGCGTGGATGTATTACGGCGGCGGCAACGAGTTGGTGAACGAGTTCCTGAAGGGCTACAACGTCATGCAGATGCCTGCCGGCAATACGGGCTGTCAAATGGGCGGGTGGTTCCGCAAGGAAATCAAGACGGTTGCCGACCTCAAGGGCCTGAAGTTCCGCGTCGGCGGCTTCGCTGGAGTAGTGCTCTCGAAGCTGGGCGTGGTGCCGCAGATGATTGCGGGCGGGGACGTCTACCCGGCGCTGGAAAAAGGCACCATCGACGCGGCGGAGTGGGTGGGCCCGTATGACGACGAAAAGCTCGGCTTCTACAAGGTGGCGAAATATTACTACTATCCGGGCTGGTGGGAAGCCGGCACCCAGGCTAACCTGCTGGTGAATCTCAAGGCGTGGGCGGCACTGCCGAAGGAGTACCAGTCGATCCTGGCAACGGCATGCGCCGAGGCGAATGTTCTGACCATGGCCAAGTACGATGCGGTCAACCCGGACGCGCTGAAGCGGCTGGTCGCAAACGGCGTCAAGCTGCGGCCGTTTTCGAATGCAATCATGGCCGCGTGCTACAAAGCCGCCAATGAAGTTTACGCCGAAACCTCGGCCAAGAATCCTGCGTTCAAAAAGATCCACGATGCCATTGCCAAATTCCAGGCCGACCAGGTGCAATGGTGGTCGATCGCCGAAGACCGCATGAACAACTTCATGTCGGCGGCGGAACGGCTGTCCCAGCAGGAAGCAAGGAAGAAGGGGTAACGTCGGCTATCTCGCTCGGAGCCCGCTCCGGCCCACAAAAAAACCCCGCGCATGCGGGGTTTTTTTCGGTCCTGCGATCGGACGAGCGCCGATTCCGCTCGCCGATCGCTAGTTTTACTGCTTGCCGGGCGGTTTCGCGCCCGCCGCACCTTTGGCCGCTCCAGGCGTTTTGGCACCTCCCTCAGGCGTACCCTGCCCGCCCGCGGGCGATTCGGTCGCATTATCCTGGTCGCCGAGCGCGCGCTCGAGCGCGTTCTCCATCGAGTCCTCGCTCTTGGCGCCGGCCCCGCTAGCCGCCTCGGGCACCATGATTTCAATCTTGTTCACGTCGATGGCTTTCTTCTTCACCAAACCGCCGCCGACGATATCGGGCACTGCAATTACCAAGGCGACCATCAGCACCTGGATCAGGACGAAAGGCACCACACCCCAGTAGATCTGCATGGTAGTGACCTTTGCAGTCAGCTTGCCGCTGACCCGGTCGACGTAATCCTTGACCGGGGCCACGCTGCGCAGATAGAACAGCGAGAAGCCGAAGGGCGGGTGCATGAACGAGGTCTGCATGTTGATCGCCAGCAGCACGCCGAACCAGATGAGGTCGATGCCGAGTTTCTCCGCCACCGGGCCGATCAGCGGGATGATGATGAACGCGAGCTCGAAGAAGTCGAGGAAAAACGCGAGCACGAACACCAGGATGTTAACCACGATGAGGAAGCCGAGCTGGCCGCCGGGAAGATTCAGCAGCAGATGCTCGACCCACAGATTGCCGTCCACGCCGTAGAACGTCAGGCTGAATACGCGCGAACCGACCAGGATGAACACGACGAAAGAGGTCAGCTTGGCGGTCGCATCCATCGCCTGGCGCAGCAGCGGGAACGACAGCCGCCGCCGCATCAGCGCCATGGCCAGCGCGCCGGTGGCGCCCATCGCGCCGCCCTCGGTGGGCGTCGCCACGCCGAGGAAAATGGTGCCCAGCACCAGAAAGATCAGCGCCAGCGGCGGGATCAGCACGAAGGTCACGCGCACCGCGATCCTGGACAGCAGGCCCAGCTTCAGCACCTGGTTGATCACCGCGGCGACGAAGGCGACGCCGACGCCGACCGCGGTCGAAACCACCAGCATTTCGTCCAGCGGCGCATCGGGACCGTAGTGATATTTGGAAAATGCGACCGAAGCGGCCACGGCGACCAAGGCAAGGACCGCAAGCGAGGGGACGCCACTGCTGCCGTTGGGCTCGCGGAACGTGCGCGCCTCCTTCGGCAAGGCCGGCGCCCAGGCAGGCTTGAACAGTGTGATACCTATGGCATATAAGACATAAAAGCCGGTGAGGACCAGTCCCGGGAGAAAGGCGCCGGCGTACATGTCGCCCACGGACTTGCCGAGCTGGTCGGCCATGACGATCAGCACCAGCGAGGGCGGGATGATCTGCGCCAGCGTGCCCGAGGCGGCGATTATGCCGCTGGCGAAGCGCCGATCATAGCCGTAGCGCAGCATGATCGGCAGGGAAATCAGGCCCATCGAAATCACCGAAGCCGCCACCACGCCGGTGGTCGCGGCGAGCAGCGCGCCGACGAAAATCACCGCGAAGCCGAGCCCGCCGCGCAAAGGCCCGAACAGCTGGCCGATGGTATCGAGCAAATCCTCGGCCATGCCGCTGCGCTCCAGCACCAGGCCCATGAAGGTGAAAAACGGCACCGCCAGCAGCGTCTCGTTCGACATCACCGCCCAGACGCGCTGCGGCAGCGCCTGGAACAGCGCCGGATGCAGCAAGCCCAGCTGCATGCCGATGAGGCCGAACAGGATGCCGTTGGCGGCGAGAGAAAAAGCCACCGGATAGCCAAGCAGCAGAAAAAACACCAGCGCGCCGAACATCACCGGCGCCATGTTGTGCGTCAGCAGTTCGATCATGCGGCTTCACCCCGTTCCTTGCGCAGCGCCTCGGCGAGTTGCTCTTCCAGGCTCGGACCTTCGTCCTTCTCGGTCGGATCGGGAATCAGGTCGCGCAGGAATGCAATACGCTTGATCAGTTCCGAAATTCCCTGCAGGACCAGCAGGAAGAATCCGACCGGAACCATCAGGCGCGCCGGCCAGATGATCAGCCCGCCGGCGTTGGTCGAGACTTCGTGGATCCGATAGGACTCGACAAACACCGGCCAGGACAGCCACATGATGACGATCGCCATCGGCAACAGGAAAAACAGCGTCCCCAGAAGATCGATCCAGGCGCGCGTGCGCTTCGACAGATGCGACGAAATGACGTCTATGCGCACGTGTTGATTGTGCAGCAGAGTGTAACCGGCGCCGAACAGGAACACCGCCGAAAACAGGTACCACTGGATTTCGAGCCAGGCATTGGAGCTCTTATCGAAGGCATAACGCATGGTCGCATTGCCCGCGCTGATCAGCACCATGACCAAAATCAGCCAATAGCTCAAGCGGCCGACGCGCTCGTTCAGTGCATCGATGAGACCGGACAACTTCAGTAGCAGCTTCACGGGGACTCCTCTCTGGTCAGGCGAGGACTTCCAGCCTCGCTATCGCCGCGGATTGCATTGCGGCGCCCCGCGAATTATAGGGGATTTCCCCCTGTTATCGGTAGGGAATTAGCTCGATTCCCACCCGGCCAACGAAGGGCGGACTCAGTTGCCCGCGATGGTCATGTTGTCGATCAGGATGGAACCGCAGCGGCGCGACCCGCGCGTGAGCTCGTCCTTGCCCACCGCGGCGATGCCCTTGAACATATCGCGCAGATTGCCGGCGATGGTGATCTCCTCCACCGGGTAGCGGATTTCCCCGCCCTCGACCCAGTATCCGGCCGCGCCGCGCGAATAATCGCCGGTGACCATGTTGATGCCGTGTCCCATCAGGTCGGTGACGAAGAGTCCGCGGCCCATTTTCTTGAGCAAGCCGGGCAAATCTAGCTCGCCGCTCTGAAGGATCAGGTTGTGATTGCCGCCGGCATTGCCCGTGCTCTGCATGCCGAGTTTGCGCGCCGAGTAAGTGCCGAGGAAATAGCCCTGCAGCACGCCGTCCTTCACCATCTCGCGCGCATGCGTGGCGACGCCGTCGTCGTCGAAATAGCAGCTTGCCAGGCCCTTCTTCAGATGCGGCTGCTCCGTGATCTGCACCAGCGGCGAGAACACCTGCTTGCCCAGGCTGTCGAGCAGAAACGAGGTCTTGCGATATAGGCTCCCGCCGCTTACCGCGCCGACGAAGCTTGCGAGCAGGCCGCCCGCCATCGGCGCCTCGAACAGCACCGGCACTTTCATCGTCTTCAGCTTGCGGCTGCGCAGGCGCGCCAGGGCGCGCTCTCCGGCATAGCGCCCCAGCGCCTCGCCCGCCGGCAGGTCGCGCGGGTCGCGCGCCTCGGCGTACCAGTCGTCGCGCTGCATCGCCCCGTCCTGCGCCGCGATCACCGCGCACGAGAGGTAATGGCGCGTGGTCGGATAGCCCGCGGCAAATCCATTGGAGTTGGCCAACACGAACTGGTGCTGCTGGGTCGACACGCCCGCCCCTTCCGAGTTGACGATGCGCGGATCCAGCGCGAAGGCCGCGGCCTCGCAGGCGCGCGCGCGCTCGATTGCTTCATCAACGGGCAGGTCCCAGGGGTGAAACAGGTCGAGGTCGTGGATCTCGCGCGCCATCAGTTCAGGCTCGGCCAGGCCGGCGCAGTCGTCGCTCGCGGTGAAGCGCGCGATGCTCACCGCCGCTGCGACCGTGTCGGTGAGCGCCTTGGGCGAGAAATCCGAAGTGCTGGCAAAGCCCTTGCGTTGACCCAGATAGGCGGTGACGCCTATGCTTTTGTCGCGGTTGTATTCGATGTTCTCGACCTCGCCCTTGCGCACCACCGCGGTCTGGCCGTAGCCCTCGGATACCTCGGTCTCGCAGGCGCTTGCGCCCTGTGCGGCGGCCTGGCGCAGCAGATCCAGGGCAATTTGCCTGAGGGTGTCGAGCGGATAGGTAAAGCGCGCAGTCGTCATTTATTTATGCCCATCGGGATTGGGAGCAGGTCGCAAAAAACCATTATCATAGCAGGTCGAACCTACCGCACCCGGCCCCATGCAAGAAGCACCAGATAACGACCGCAACGACAGCGACCGCGACCAGAACGAACCGCCCAGCAAGTCCAGCAAGAAGCGGGACATGACCGCCTTGCAGGAACTCGGCGCACAACTGGTCGAGTTGAACGAGCAGCAGATAGCGGGCATGCAACTGCCCGAGGCCTTGCTCGACGCCGTGCTGGAAGCAAAGCGGCTCAACAGACGCGAGGCGAAACGGCGACAGATGCAATACATCGGCCGCCTGATGCGCGACATCGACCCCGCGCCGATACGCGAGCGGCTCGAAGAATGGCTGGGGCAAGGACGCAAGCACACGGCGCAATTGCACGCGATCGAGCGCTGGCGCGACGAGTTGCTCGCGGCGGACCCGGCGCTGCAGCGCTTCCTCGACGAACACCCCGGAGCGGACAGCCAGAAGTTGCGCACCCTGGTCCGCAATGCGCGTCGCGAACAAAGCGCGGCACTGCCACCCAAGAATTACCGCGAGTTGTTCCGAACCCTGCGCGAGACGATAGACAAGGAGACCGCGGCGGACGCCTAAGCAAGGACCCGTAGCAAAGGCTTTTTTTTGCTACGCTCCGATTTAGGGGAGCACGAGGGGAGGTATCCCCGCGTTTCCTCGCAAAGCGAAACCGTCGGACGATAACCATGCAAAGCAATGCAGACGAACTGTTGATAGGCCTGGTTTCCATCAGCGACCGCGCCTCGGCCGGCGTGTACAAGGACGAGGGCATACCGGCATTGGAGGACTGGTTCGGCAAGGCCATCGCGAGCCCGGCCTGGCGCGTGCACACACGCCTGATTCCGGACGAGCAAGCGGTGATCGAGAAGACCCTGGCCGAGTTGGTCGACGAAGCCGGCTGTCACCTGGTGCTCACCACCGGGGGCACCGGCCCGGCCGAGCGCGACGTGACACCCGAGGCCACTCTGGCAATCGCGCATAAGCTCATGCCCGGTTTCGGCGAACAGATGCGCAGAATCAGCCTGGAATTCGTGCCTACCGCGATCCTGTCGCGCCAGGTGGCGGTGGTCCGCTACCGCCGCGCCTCCCGCGGTCCCGCAGGCGGCAGCCTGATCATCAACCTGCCCGGACAACCCAAGTCGATCAGGGAAACGCTCGAAGGCCTCAAGGACAAGGACGGCAGGCAAATCGTGGCGGGCATATTCGCTGCAGTGCCCTACTGCATCGACCTCATCGGCGGACCGTACATCGAAACCAACGAGAGCGTGATCAAGGCCTTCCGCCCGAAATCCGCGATCCGCCCGAAAAAGGATAGCGCGCCTTGAGCGAACAGCCGCTGGAAACCATCGAAATCGAGACCGCGCCGAACCCCGCGGCCAGCATCATCTGGATGCACGGCCTGGGCGCGGACGGCAAGGACTTCGCGCCGCTGGCCGATGAAATCGACCTGCCCATCGCCGTGCGTTACATTTTTCCGCATGCGCCGATGATGCCGGTGAGCATCAACGGCGGTTATGTGATGCGCGCCTGGTACGACATCAACGATGCCGCGCTGCGGCGCGAAGACGAAACGGGCGTGCGCGCCTCGCAGAAAAGCGTGGAAGCCTTGCTCGCGCGCGAAAAATCCCGCGGCATCGCGGCGAACCGCGTGGTGCTCGCCGGCTTCTCCCAGGGAGGCGCGATTGCGCTGCATACCGGCCTGCGCCAAAGCGAGCGCCTGGCCGGCGTCATGGCGCTTTCGACCTACCTGCCCCTCGCCGACAAGCTGGCGGCCGAAGCGAACCCCGCCAATCGCGAGTTGCAGGTTTTCATGGCGCACGGCACCGCCGACCCGATGATTCCGTTCGCACGCGCCCGGGCCTCGCGCGAGCTGCTGCTGCGGCAAGGCTACGCGCTCGAATGGCGCGAATACCGGATGGAACACGCGGTGTGCCCGCAGGAGATCGCCGACATCGGCGCCTGGCTGGCGCGCGTACTCGGCTGAAACAAATCAGGGTCCCGCAGAGTTCGCGCACCTAAGAACTCGTTGCAAAATGCATTTTGCAACGGCCTGATCTAGGGGAGCTTGAGGGGAGATATCCCCTCATTTTGAAACAAACTCTTAGTGCACCAGCTGGTTGATCTCGATGATCGGCAGCAGGATGGCGAGCACGATCATCAGCACCACGCCGCCCATTACCAGAATCATTACCGGTTCGAGCAGCGTCAGGAATACCGCCAGGCGCCGCTCCAGCGCCTGGGTTTCGAGTTGGGCGGCGCGCTGCAGCATCTGTTCCAGCTTGCCGCTCAGTTCACCGCTCGCGACCAGATGCACCATCAGCGGCGGAAACACGCGCGTTGCGCCGAGCGCGCGCGCCAGGCTCTCGCCCTCGCGCACGCGCTCGATCGCGCCTTCGACGGCCTCGCGCATCGCCAGGTTGGTCATCACGCGCGCGCCTGAATTGAGCGCGGACAGCAGCGGCACGCCGCCGCCGACGAGGATCGCAAGCGTGCTGGCGAAGCGCGAAGTATTGACGCCGCGCACCAGTGGCCCGAGCCAGGGTGTGCGCAGGAACAGGGCATGCAGGCTGCGCCGCGGCGCATCGCGGCGCAGCGCGACGCGCAGCGCTGCCACCGCGCCGACAAGCGCGACCGCGAGATAGGGCCAGGCCGCGCGCAGAAAGCCGGACAGCGCGATGAGCGCGCGCGTGAGCAGCGGCAGGCTTTGCCGCGACTGCTGGAACACCTGCACGATCTGCGGTACGACGAACACCAGCAGGCCGGTGACGATACTGACCGCGACCACCGTCACCAGAATGGGGTAGAGCAGCGCGAGGTTGGTCTTCTGTTTCAGCGCCTGGCGCGCATCGAGATAATCGGCAAGATGCTGCAGCACGATCGGCAGTGCGCCCGATTCCTCGCCGCCGTGCACCAGCGCGCGGTAGAAATCGGGGAAGCTCTTGTCGTAGCTGCCGAGCGCGCCGGCCAGCGACAGTCCCGCGGTGACTTCGGTCTTGACCCCGCCCAGCACCTCCCGCGTCAGCGGCTCGGAGGCCTCCTCGATCAGCGCACTCAAGGCCTGCTCCATGGTCAGCCCGGATGCAAGCAAGGTCGCCATCTGCCGGGTTACCAGGCTCAGTTCGTCCGAGGACAGGCCGCGCGCCCAAGGCTGGCGCGCACGCTCGCGCGCGCGCACCAGTTCGATGGCGGAAGGAAGCAGGCCCTGCGCGCGCAACTGGGCCCGCGCCTGGCGCGGCGTATCGGCCTGCACCACGCCCGATACCGCGCGCCCCGCCGCATCCAGCGCTTGGTAGTGAAATGCTTCCATGGCGCTATTCGCGCGTCACGCGCACGACCTCTTCGAGGCTGATCGCGCCCTGGGCGGCCCAGCGCATGCCGTCGTCCCTCAGGGATCGCATGCCGTGCTCGACGGCGTGATCGCGCAACACCTGCTCGGACGCGCGGTCGTGGATCAGCCGGCGCAAGGCGTCGTCCACCATCAGCAATTCGTAGATGCCGGTGCGGCCGCGGTAACCGGTGTGGTTGCAGGCGGGACAGCCTTGGGCGGTGTAGAAGCTCCCCGCCATCGGCGCAAAACCGAGCGCCTTCAGCTGCGCGCCGTCCGTGGTAAACGGTTTGCGGCATTCCACGCACAACCGGCGCACCAGCCGCTGCGCCACCACGCCGATCAGACTGGTGGCGAGCAGGAACGGTTCCACGCCCATGTCGACGAGACGGGTGACGGCGCTCACCGCGTCGTTGGTATGCAGCGTGGCGAACACCAGATGGCCGGTGAGGCTGGCCTGCACCGCGATCTGCGCCGTCTCCAGGTCGCGGATCTCGCCGATCATGACGACATCGGGGTCCTGGCGCAAAATGGTGCGCAAGGCGCGCGCGAAACTCATTTCGATGCGGGTGTTGATCTGCGTCTGGCTGATGCCGTCGAGGTCGTACTCGATCGGATCCTCCACCGTCATGATGTTGAGCGCCTTCGGGTCCAGCCGCGAGAGCGAAGCGTACAGGGTGGTGGTCTTGCCCGATCCGGTCGGGCCGGTCACGAGGACGATGCCGTGCGGCTCGCGGATGAGCTTGTCCATGTACGCGAGCGTCGCGTCGTCCATTCCCAGCTTCGACAGGTCGAGCCTTCCGGCCTGCTTGTCCAGCAGGCGCAGCACCACGCGCTCGCCGTGCCCGGTCGGAATCGTCGACACCCTGACGTCGATCGGCTTGCCCGCGACCCGCAGCGTGATCCGTCCGTCCTGCGGCAGGCGCTTCTCGGCGATGTCGAGTTGCGCCATGATCTTGATGCGCGACACGATCGCCCCGTGCAGCGCGCGCGCCGGCTCGATCAGGTCGCGCAGCGTGCCGTCGATCCGGAGCCGCACCACCGAGCGCGTTTCGAACGGCTCGATGTGGATGTCGGAGGCGCCGTCGCGCAGCGCCTGCGTGAACAGCGCATTGATCAGACGGATCAACGGCGCGTCGTTCTGGCTTTCGAGCAGGTCCTCGACCCTGGGGATGTCCTGCAACAGCCGCGACAGGTCGAAGTCCTGCGCGAGGTCGTCCGCAAGGGCCGCTGCGCCGGCGTCGGCGGCGTTGTAGAGGCTGGAGATGAGTTCGTCGAACTCGTCGGCGCCGATGCGCTGCGCCTGCAACGGCATGCCCAGCGCGCGGCGCACTTCGGCAAGCGCTCCCGCGTTGGAGCCGTTGCGCACCACCACCTGCGCCAGGCCATCGCCCACGCCGGTGACGACGACGCCGTTGGCTTTGGCGAAGGCGTAGGGTACGACCGGTCTGGTCATTTCACTGCGGCGGGCTTGTCCGGCGCTGCCGGGTGCGAACCCGGGAGCGGCGGCAGCGTGGGTGATCCGAAATCACTGATATCGGCACCCGATTGCTTGGCCTTGAGCTGCTCGCCCATGATGTACTTGTAGCGGTCGTCGGTAAGCGCATCGGCGCGCGCGGCGGTGCGCAGCACCGTCGGCCGCAAAAAGATCATGAGGTTCGTCTTGTTGCGCGAGCGCGTGGTATAGCGGAACAGGCTGCCGATCAAGGGGAGGTCTCCCAGCCCCGGCACCTTGTTCACGGCATCGCTGACCGTGTCCTGGATCAGACCGCCGATCACCACGATCTGGCCGTCGTTGACAAGCACCGTCGAATCGACCGAGCGCTTGTTGGTAATGATGCCGGCGGGATTGGTGCTGGAATCGACGCTGGACACCTCCTGCGAGATTTGCAGCCGAACCGTGTCGCCCTCGGAGATCTGCGGTTTGATCTTCAGCGTGATGCCGACGTCTTTGCGCTCTATGGTCTGAAACGGCGTCGGCGTGGTGGCCGCGGCCGAAACCGCATACGAACCGGTTATGAACGGCACGTTCTGTCCGATCACGATTTTCGCTTCCTCGTTGTCGAGGGTGAGCAGCGTCGGTGTCGACAGGATATTCGCATTCGCGTCGGTCTCGAGCGCGCGCACCAGCAGGCCCATGTTGAGCACCTGCACGCCGCCGATCGTGACCGTGCCCTTCATCACGCCCAGGTTCAGACCTTGGGCCGCCCCGGCCGGATTCTGTGAAATCGAAAGGATGTTCTGCCCCGAGGTGCCGAAATTGGTGCCGCCGATCACCTGCGCCGTGCTTTTGCCGGCCGCCGACAGGTCCTGCCACTGGACGCCGAGTTCGGCCGCCTTGTTGGCGCTGACCTCGGCGATCAGCGCCTGGACATATACCTCCGCCTGGCGCACATCGAGCTTTTCCACTGTCGCGCGCAGATTATTGTAGACCGCGTCCGGCGCGGTGATGATGATCGAGTTGGTGGCCGGGTCGGCCTGGATGATGCCGGACTTGGACGAACCCGCTTGCGCCGAAGCTGCCGCCTGCGCCGGCGCGTTCGCGCCGAGCGGCGTGGTCGCATGCGTCGGCGCAGCCGTGGATTCGCCGGTATAGATCGAGCGCAACACGTCCGCCAGCTTGGTCGCGTCCGCGTTCTTCAGATAGATCACATGAATATTGCCGCCGGCGCTGGTTGGCGTATCGAGCATCGCCGCCAGTTCGCGCACCCGCCGCAGCCGCGCCGGATCGCCGGCAGTGGCGAGCACGCTGTTGGAGCGTGCGTCCGCGGCAATGGTGAGACGACTGGTCGGGTCCGCCGCCTGCGCCGGTTCGGCAAGCAGGCGGCTGATGGTTTGCGCGACGTCGATCGCGGAAGCATGCTCGAGCGGAATCATGATCGAACCGGAATCGACCGGCTGGTCGACCGAATCGATGATTTTCGCGATGCGCCGCAGGTTGCTCGCATAATCGGTGACCACCAGCGAGTTGTTGCTCGGGTAGGCGGTGATGCTGTTGTTGGGGGTGATCAGCGGGCGCAATACCGGCATCAGCTGTGCGGCCGATTCGTGTTGCAGCCTGAACACCTGCGTCTCGACGGTCTGCCCCCCCCGGGGCAGGGCTTGCTGCGGCCCGAACGTGGGACTGCGGTGGGTTTTGGCTTCTATTTCCGGAACGATCATCACCATGCCGTGATCTTCGACCGCAGCAAAGCCCTGCAGCCGCAGCGCCGACAAAAACACCTGGTACACCATCGACCTGGATATGGGCTTGGCCGAGATGATATTGACCGTGCCTTTGACGCGCGGATCGAGAACGAAGTTCTTTCCGGTAATCTCGCCGACCGCCTTCACCACGCCTTCGATGTCGGCGTTGACGAAGTTGAGCGTGACCATATCGGGGCCGCTCGGACGCGGGGCAGCCGCCTTGGGCGGTGGGCTTTCCGCGGACTCAGGATTGGCAGACCACGCCTGGCCGGCGCAGGCGAGCGCCACCATCCCCACAAATCCGGTTCGTATCCAGCAGTGTTTCATAGATGATCCTCAGGAGCGCCATGCCTAACCATGCGATGGCGATAATCTTTAAAACTATAGGTTCTATTGCATGCCATTGCGCCGACGCCCGGTCTTTTGGATGCGCACGGCAGCCGCTTCCGCAGCGGCGGTCGCGGTTTGTGCGGCAGTAGTCCGTGCGAACTGCGCAGTAGCGGCGGCAGATCCTGGCCTCTGAGGCCACGCGAGCGTTTCGCGCACCCCATTGCGCTCCAGGATGACGTGATCTGCATCGACCTCAGCCAGCCGGATGCCGGGGGCGACATCCTCGCCCTCGTGCACCGCCAGAATTTGTTTGCCCCCGAGTTGCACTACCGCGTAGCCGAGCCGGCCGCCCGTTGCCGCCACCACGCCTAGCAGCTTGATCGCGATTCCGGTGGGCGCGGCCGCCGTCTGACTGCGCGGGACGCTGCCGAACAGGCCGCTGGCGGAGGCCACGCTGCCGCTTTGCACCGCGCTCGCCTCAAGCCGCGGCTCGGCGCGCGGAGCGAACCACACCCAGGTCCAGTATGCGAGCACCGCGCCGAGCAAGGCGACCGCGACCAGCGTCAACGAGGATACGAGGACCGTTTGCGCAACATGGATTCGACCAAACGGGAGGGCCTGCATTGTTTGTCAACTGCCGATCGCGCGCTGAAACAGTGCGGGCCGGGCGCGGTAATCGGTCGGATTCTTGGGTTCGAGCATTATATAATGGAAGCCTGCGAATTCTAGGCCGAGAGATGTGTCGAATGCGGCATTATAATGGAAGATGGGGTTTGCGCGGCGGGGCGCACCGATTACTGAGAAGGACGATTTTGCAATGCTGAACGGGACGCGCGGACAACGTGGTTTTACCTTGCTCGAGATAATGGTGGTCGTGGTGATTCTCGGCATTCTCGCCGCCCTGGTGGTGCCGAAGATCATCAGCCGCCCCGACGAGGCGCGGGTGATTGCCGCGAAACAGGACATCGCGAGCCTGATGTCGGCGCTCAAGCTCTACCGGCTCGACAATCAACGCTACCCGACGACCGAACAGGGATTGCAGGCGCTGGTAGTCAAGCCGACTACCTCGCCGATTCCGCCCAACTGGAAACCGGGCGGCTATCTCGAGCGGCTGCCCAAAGATCCGTGGGGCAATCCGTACCAGTACCTCAATCCCGGCGTGCATGGCGAAATCGACGTTTTCAGCTACGGCGCAGACGGCGCCCCAGGCGGCGAGGGCAACGACGCTGACATCGGTTCCTGGGGACTCTAGTGTCCCGAATCGCTAATTCGCCGAAGAAAAGACGCCGAGAATCGACGCCATACGGCGTTGCAAATGCTCGCAAGCTGTCCAAGCTTGCTGCGCTTTGCGCCTTGTCTGGCGCCGATTTCGCCGCTTTTCTGCTTCAACTTTCGTTTTCGCGTCAGCCATTGATTCAACGAACTAACGATTCGGGACACTAGCCGGGCCAAAATGAAACGCGTGAATATCTCGGAGCCGAGCCGGGGCTTCACGCTCATCGAAATGCTCGTGGTGCTGTTGATCATGGGCCTGGTTGTCGGCCTGGTCGCCACCATCACGCAGCCCGACGATCGCACCAAACTGCAGCTCGAAGCCGATCGCCTGGCGCAACTGCTGGACTTTGCCGCCACCGAAGCGCAACTCACCGGGAAATCCATCGCCTGGACTGCCGACGAATCGGGCTACCGTTTCTGGCGCGCCGACGACAACGGCGGCTGGCTCGAAATCCGCGACAGCCAACTGCTGCGTGCGCGCACCCTGCCGCGGGGCATGGAAATTTCCGACTTCAGCGTGGAAAACATGCGGCCGCAGAGCGGCATACGCCTGCAGTTTGCCCCCGAGGGCTCGTCCTTGGCTTTCGTAATCGGCCTGACGCTCGGAACGGAGCACTACGCCGTCACCGGATCTCCGATCGGGCAGGTGCGCGTGGTACCGGAAGATGGAAACACCGATGGCAAAGTGGCTCTACGTTAGGAACACCTTGCAAAATGAATCCTGCAAGTGCAAACCAAGGGCGCAGAAGAGGACCAGCCCTAAAGGAAGTCCCCTCGGGGGACGCCCCCTCGCTCTGAAATGAAGTCCAGACGCAAAGGTTTCACGCTGGTCGAAGTGCTGGTCGCACTGGCGATCGTGTCGATCGCACTGCTGTCGGCGCTGCGCGCCGCCGGACAGGGCACGAACGATGCGGCGGAACTGCGCTCGCGCCTGCTCGCGGGCTGGGTCGCAGAAAACCGCCTGGCCGAGCATCGCGCGCTGGCGGAATGGCTGCCGCTGGGAATCCGGCGCGGCACTACGCAGGAAGGCGGCCTCGACTTCCACTGGCGCGAGGAAGTCATCGCCACGCCGAACGCGGCCTTCCGCCGCGTCGATGTGTGGGTTTACCGGACTGCCGAGGAATTGCATTCGCTGGCGCACCTGACCGGTTTCATCGTCAATGCGCCGCCGGGGCCGGGCAGATGAAATCCGCGCGCGGCTTCACTCTGATCGAGCTCATGATCGCGCTGCTGGTGCTGTCGCTGCTCGCGCTGATGTCCTACCGTGGACTGGGTGCAGTGCTCGACGCACGCGATCACGTCAAGCAGGAAACGGCCAAATGGCGCGATGTGGCATCGTTCCTGGCGCGCTTCGAGCGCGACGTCGAGCTCGCTGCGCCGCGCACGGTGCGCACCGCCAACGGCCAGGCGCCGGCATGGCTGGGCACACCGGCGGGAACCGACACCGCGGCGAGCCTGGTGTTCAGCCGCTTCGCCTCGGCCGACGGCGTCGACACGCCGCACCGCGTCGGCTACCAGCTGAACGAAAAACACGAGATCGAATTGTGGCTGTGGCCCGGACTGGACGTCCCCCCCGACACACAGCCCGCGCGCTACCCGGTGCTCACCGGCGTGAAGTCGTTCGAGCTGCAATATCTCAACAGCGCGCTCGTCTGGGTCGACGCCTGGCCCGCCGCGGCCTCCGACCCGCCCATCCCGCGCGCCGTTCGCGTGCGCATCGTGCTCGACACGAACGAGGAAATCGTGCGCATCTACGCGCTGCAGACATGAGAACGCGGCAGCGCGGCGTCGCCATCGTGCTTGCCATGGGCGTGGTCGCGCTCGCCGCCATTGCGGCCGCGGCGATCATGGTGTCGCAAAGCACCTGGGCGCGCCAGGTCGAACTCACCAACGATCACATCCAGGCGCGCCAGATACTCCTGGCCGGAGCGGACTGGGCGCGCGCGATACTCGCCGACGACCGCCGCGTGAGCAACGTCGATTACCTGGGCGAACCCTGGGCCCTGAAATTGCCCCCGCTGCCGGTCGAGAACGGCGAACTGCTGGGCAAGATCGAGGATCAGCAAGGCAAGTTCAATCTCAACAACGTGGTAACGCAGGGAAAGGTCAACGTGGCGCAACTCGCGCATTTCCGCAACCTGCTGGCGATTCTGGGCTTGCCTCCCGAGCTTGCCGACGCGCTCGCCGACTGGATCGACGCGGACAACCAGCCGCAGCCGGGTGACGGGGCCGAGGACGCCTACTATCTGAACCTGAACCCGCCTTACCTCGCCGCCAATCAGCCGCTGATCGACGTCGACGAACTCTCGTTGGTGCGCGGTTTCGACGACAACGTGCGCGCGCGCCTGCTCCCATACGTATCGGCGCTGCCCACGCCCACTCCCGTCAATGTGAACACCGCTCCGGCGGAAGTGATTGCGGCAGTGATCGACGGTCTCGGCCTCAGCGGCGCCCAGCTTTTGGTGGCGCAGCGGGACCAGGCTTATTTTCGCAGCACCGGCGACTTCCTCCGCCGGCTTCCGCAGGGCGCGCAGGCAGCCGCGGGCGACATCAGCGTGAGCAGCGATTATTTCATGGCGACGCTGCGCGTGACCATCGGCGGCGCGCAGGCACGCGGCAAGGCGCTGCTCGCGCGCGGCGCCTCCGGCTGGCCGACCGTACTTTGGCACAAATCCGGGTGAAAGGCCGCGAAACAGAGGACGGCCGGGCCCGGACTCCAATACAATAAACACCCTAATCAGGACTACGCTATGAGCTTGCTTCGAATCTATTGTTCTTTGCGCGAGGCGCCGCAACGGTGCCAATGGGCGCTGGTCGGCGCTAAGGGCGAAACAGTCGCCGGCGAAGGGCCGCTGGCGCAATTGCCGCAGCGGGCCGAGCGCGTGCAGCTGCTGCTTCCCGCGAGCGAAGTCCTGATCACCCGCGCGCGCCTGCCGCAGTCGGCCAGGCGCCGCGCCGGCGCCGTGCTCGCTTACGCCGTCGAAGACGATATCGTGGGGGATCCCGATGCCAACCAGGTGAGCTGGCTCGGCGCCGCCGCAGACAGCGATGTGCTCGCGGTCGCGGATCAGCAGGGGCTCAACGCCTGGCACGATGCGCTCGCCGCCGCCGGCATCAGCGGCTACGAAGTGCACTGTGAAACCTTGATGCTGCCGTGGATCGCGGGCGAATGGAGCCTCGCCTGGAACGGCCGCGAAGGATTCGTGCGCACTTCCGAACTCGAAGGCACGGCGACGGATTGCGGCGACCAGTCTTCGCCGCCGCTGTCCTTGCGCCTGATGCTCGACGAGGCGAAATCGCGCGGTGCGGCACCGGCATCGGTCGCGGTCTATGCGACTGCATCGGATGCGCAGCTGGAAATAGACGCATGGCAGCGCGCGCTCGGCGTGGCGCTGCGTCTTGCGGGATCCTGGGACTGGCGCACAGCGCCGCCCGAAGCCGGCGTCAGCCTGGCGCAGGAGCGCGCGCGCTGGCGCCTGCCCCCCGACACGCTGGCGCGCCTGCGTCCGGCGGCGTGGATCCTAGGCGTCGCCCTGGCGGTGCATGCGCTGGCGCTGGTCGCCGACTGGACCCATCTGGCCAGCGAGCAGCACAGTTTGCGCACGGGCATGGTAGCGCGTTTCCGCGCCGCCTTTCCGAACGCGGTCGCCGTGGTAGACCCGGCGCTGCAGATGCGGCGCAAACTGGCCGATGCCCGCCATGCCGCCGGCCTGCCCGACAGCGGCGACTTCCTGCCGATGATCGTGAATGTCGCAGCCGCACTGAAACAGGTGCCGCCGGGCGCGCTGCACGTCGCCTCCTACGAGAGTGGGCGCATGACGCTCGAGCTCGCCGGAGTCGACGACGCGGGCGTGCGCCGCATCGTGGCGCGCCTGCGCCAGTCCGGGTTGCAGGTCGACAAGGGCGCAGCAACCGCGCCCGGCGCGGCCCGCTCCGGCGGCGGAAACGTAGTCATCACGGTGCGTGCATCATGATCGCGCAGCTGCGCAAGCTGTGGGAATCACGCTCTCCGCGGGATCGGGTGATCATCGCCGCGCTGGCCGCAATCGTGGGTGCCATGCTCTACCTTTCCCTGGTGGTCTCGGCCTATCGGGCGCGCGCCCAGCTCGGCACGTCCGTGTCCGTGCTGCGTGAACAGGCACTGCATCTGGACGCGGACGCGCACGAGCTCGAGCGCGCGCGCGCCGCGCCCGCGGCGCCGGCACCGCAATCCGATCTGCGCACGCAGGTGCAGGCCCAGGCCGGCGCCTCGGGCCTCGCGAGCGCGGTGCTGCGCATCGACGCGCGCGACGCAGATCATGTGGAGGTGGTATTCGGCTCGGTCCCGTTCGCCGACTGGCTCGCCTGGGTCGCGTCGCTGCAGGCGCAGCGCATACGGCTTGAGACCAGCCGGATCGAAGCGCTGAAGACGCCGGGACTGGTGAGCGTAACGGCCACCTTCGCCCGCACCAAACCGCAGTGAACCGCTGGCAGCTGCTGGGCGCCGGCCTCGCCGTCTATGCGCTCGCATTGCTGGTCTCGGCGCCCGCAACCCTGATCGATGCCCGCTTGGCACAAGCGAGCGCGGGCGCATTGCGTCTTGCCGACGCCACCGGCACGCTTTGGTCGGGGACGGGTCAGATCGAGATTCTCGATTCCAGCCGCAGCAACGGCATCGCCAAGAGCATCGCCTGGCGCATCCGCCCCGCCTATTTATTGCGCGGGGAACTGCGCTACGAGGTCACGCTGGACCGCGCGCCGCGGCATTTCCCGGTGACGATGTCCCTTTCGCGGATCGAGATCGCGGACGCCGACGTCACCCTGCCGGCCGCGGCATTGGCCCTGGGGATACCCAAGCTCGCTGCACTCGGGCTGACCGGCGACATGCAGCTGCACATCGCACGGCTTGCCGTGGGGCGCGACGCGATCCAGGGTAACGCCACGCTGCAATGGCACGACGCCGGTTCGGCATTCACGCGTGTCTCGCCGCTGGGCGACTATGAGCTGCGCCTCGAAGGCAACGGCGCGACGGTGCATGCGTCGCTGCGCACGCTGCGCGGGCCGCTGCAGCTCGACGGACAAGGCTCTTGGGAAAGGGGGCGCAGGCCCGTGTTCCAGGGCAACGCGCGCGTTCCGCCGGCGCAACAGGAGCAGCTCTCGCCGCTGCTGCGCATGATCGCCATCGACCACGGCCAGGGCCGCTTCTCACTGCAGTTGAACTGACGGCGTCTGCCGGCGTTCGCTCCGAGGTAATCGGATTTTCGCGGACGCGAGGGCAAGGGTCCGCGTATCTTGGATCGGGCTGCAGCCGCCGGTTCAATGCAGGCCGCGGAGAAAGGTATATCCCTTGTAGCTGAGTATCATGCCGTTGGGCGTGATCCGCTCCAGCGTGAGGCCGGGCGCCGCCTGGTCGCCTTCGTGCAGCAACCGGCCGTTGATGTCGACCAGTCGCTCGGCGGGATTGGCCGAATAGGCATGAACCGAAATCGTCAGCGGCGGTAGCTCCTGCTGGATCGCGAGCGGCAGCTCGTTCATCGCCATCAAAGGTGCCAGCGTTGCGGGTGCCGCGCCGCCAGTGGCCTTGGAAGCGTGTCCCGTCAGCTTCTTCGCAGACTTACTTGACCCCCTGGCTACCGTCTTGGGCGGCGCTCGCTTCGCTGCTGACTTGACGCCCGTAGCCGCATGCGCTTCCTCGGGCGCGGAAGCAGTCGGGACGGACGGTGTCGTTTTCTGCGCCTGCGACTCCGGCGTCACCGCCAGCCTCGCCGCCGACGCAGGGCCCCGGCTTGGTCCGGGCGTCTTCACCGCGCTTTCCGGCGACGCACTCGCCAGCGGCTGTTTTTGCCACGGATGCATCCAGCCGATCGCGATGCCGGCGACCAGCAGAACCACCCCGAGCAAACCGTATGCAATCGGCGCCGGCCGCTTCGGCGCCGCTGCCGTCGTCTGCCCCAGCAGCAGCGTGGGCGCGGCGCCGCGCCGCCGCAGCTGATCGGATTTGCGCAAGGCATCGAGGATGTACGACATGGCTATTTCTTCCCTTGCCCGGTCTTCCCTTGCCCGGTCTTCCCTTGCCCGGCCGACAGCCGCGGCGCTGTCTTGTCCGCCACGCCGGCCAGGCGTATCAGCGTGCGCGGCCCGACGATGCCGTCCGGAACCAATCCCGCGCCGAGCTGAAACTGTTTCACCTGCTGCAACAGCGCCTGATCGAACAGCGGATCCTTGCCGGTTTGCGGGGCGCGGCCCTGCGCCAGCGCGAGCTGCCGGGCTAGCCACGCTACAGCCGGGCCATGTTCGCCCAGGCGGATATTGTCGTTCGCCTCCTTTGGCATGCGCCAGAGCAAGGTGTACTGCCCCGACCATTGCGCTGCGAGCGCAGCGATCGCCACCGTCTGGCGCTGGCCGCCGACATCGAAGCTGGCGCTACGGTCGTCGAGCGCGTTCAGCAAGGCGCTGAATTCCTGGCCTTGCGCATCGTGCAGCAGCAGCACCGCGGGCCGGTCCAACTCGCGCAGCTCGTCCAACCCGCCGCGCGCGCTGCGGCAGCGCAAGCCCAGACTCTCGGCCTGCTTGCATGCATCTCCGCCCTGATAGTCCGCGCCCCAGGCGCGGAACAAAGCCGCATAGGCGAGCGCCTGACTGTCGGCCAGCGGCTGGTTCGCAGGCCATTGCAGCGCGTCCACCGGCGACGCCGCGGGCTTCGGCTTGTTCGCTGCGGCCTTGTTCGCCGCTACCGCCGCCACCGGCCGGACAGCGGGCTTGGCCAGCGCTGCGGGAACGGATGCCGGTTCAGCCCCGCCCAGCTCGAGTTGATACCACTTCATCGCCAGCACGCCCAAAAGCACCAGCGCCAACGCTGCCAGCAGAGGGCGCAGCAGGCTGCGGCGCTGCGGCTGGTGGAACACCTCGCGCGCGGCTTGCGCGAGCGTCTTGCGATCGACCC
>Ga0307377_10001639_pt1 | contig 27712 bp, 46 predicted proteins | sample TR3MG_FD_202535 | JGI IMG/M metagenome (GOLD analysis project Ga0307377, IMG submission 202535) | Soil microbial communities from Risofladan, Vaasa, Finland - TR-3 | ecosystem: Environmental > Terrestrial > Soil > Coastal area > Acid sulfate soil | place: Finland: Risofladan, Vaasa | collected... | reverse complement strand
GTCCTCGATTTCTTGTTTGAGTCGCTCAATGAACTCACCTCCCCATTTGTGCTTGAGCCTCGCGTTGGCGGCCCTGACGAGCAGCCGCAGGTCCATGCCGTTGGCCTTGAACGTCTGGTCGCCGAAGTGGTGCAGGTAGACGTTCCGGGCGATACCGAGCCGGAAGCCTGCGCGGCCGGCGCGGATCGAGAAGTCGATGTCCTCGCCGTTGCCGATCCCGAAGTCCTCGTCGAGTTCGCCGGGGTTCGGTTCCTTGCCGGCCGGCGCCTCTGACTCCCGGAGCGCCCGGAAAACCTCGGCGCGGACCAGCACGCAGAAGAAAACCAGCCAGGAGACCGGCAGAAACTCGCCCCGGCGCTGCTCCGCGTATTTGGCCGCCTCGCGGTCGAGGTCCTCGACACTCTTGTACAGGTTGATGGAGTGTTGCTGGAGGCCCGCGGCGTAGTTGGTCACCGGACCTATGACGTCCGGACGTCCTGCCTCGACGTGGGCGCGCAGCCCGGGGAGCCAGCCCGGCGTGAGCAGCACGTCGTTGTTCATCAGGCAAACCAGGTCGGCGCCGCTCTCCAAGGCAACCCCGATCCCGTCGTTGCAGCCGCCGGGGAAACCCCGGTTGGTCTTGTTGAGAATCGCCTGAATTTTGGGCTGGCTATTCCCCAACTGAAATGGGCCATCCGGTCCGTAAATCGTTCCCTCCCTGATAATCTGATCCAGCCATTCCCGCGTCCCGTCGGTCGAGCCGTTGTCCACGAAGACCACGCTGGCCTCCGCCGGGTCGGTGTTGCGAACCAAGCTCTGCCAGAACAGCCGGGTATAGTCCAGGGCGTTCAGCACCGGGACCACGATTGTCGTTTGCAGCATCATTCAGCCTCCTCAGCCTAAGATTTCTCCGCGAGTACCCGGTACTGGGTCGACACCTGCCAAACGTCGTCGGCCCGGAACGGCCCGGTCGAGAAATCGCGGTGCATGTAGACGTGCGTGTAGTTGTCGATTGTCAAGGCGCACTCGTCGAACAGGTTCCATAGGTCCTCCTCGGCTTCGCCGGCCTCCGAGACGCCGGACGCCTCCGAGAAGATGTCGAACTGGACCAGGACGTTCTCGAAGCCGGTCGTGAACGTCGCCTCGTGAGTGTCCGACACCAGCTTGAACGCCCCGTAGGGAAACGTCGGGTCCTGCGGGGCCTCGTCGAAATACAGCCTGCCGCCGAGCGCGTCGTAGAGGCCGCCCTGGCCGGAGTCGGCGTCGAACTTGTCGATGATGGCGTCCAGCAGATCGATCATTTCAGCGGCACCGCCCGGCCCAGTAGTCTGGCGATCTCGGCTTTGTGTTTCAGAAGCCCCGTCCGCAGGAATGGCCGCCAGCGCATCAGCTTGGTCCCCAGCTCAAGATAGATCGCGTAGGGAACGTTCGAGCCGACCACGCCGGTCACTTGGTCCCTTGTGGCCGCCGGCCGCTCAACCCCATCCGAGGATTCGCCTTTCTTGTTTGCGACGGGTTTCATTTGGCGGCCGCCCGAGACGGCATAAGTGATTGAGGCCCGGAGCCGGTCGAAATCGGGGGCCGGTCGGTGGCCGGCCGTGCTGGCCCGGTGGTACTTCGCCGCCTTGGTCCCCTTCTTGCCCTTGGTCCGTTTGTAGAGCCTGCCGGTCCCCGGCTTGGAAAGCTCCTGCTTGATCTGCCCCACCAGGTAGACGCAGGCGGTCTCGACGTTCCGGCGCGCCCCGGCCTCGACCTGGGCCAGCAGCTTGTCCCCGTGCCAGTCCAGCGTGTAGCCCCTCCTCGGCCCGGCGGCGCTCACTTCGTCTCCCCTCCCTGCTCGAGCAGGTCCACCAACAGCGTCCGGCCCCGGCTGTCCGGATTGCGTACCAGCACCACTTTAAATCGGCGCGCCCCCATCCACATTTCATCTTTCTCGGTGACCGCCAGGCCGGGCGGGACGGCCAGGATGAACCTGTGCGTGGCGTAGACCGTCGCCTTATCCTGGGCCTTCTGCTCCGAGCCGGATAGTTGCGCCAGCAGTCCCCGGAGGTTGCGCTGGCCTATCCAGGTCCGCGACACCGAGCCGTAGCGGTCGCGCGCCTCGGTCGCCCGCCGCAGCTCCAGGGTGGTCCTCATGCCGGGCATCCGTCAGCGCCTCCAGGCCGTCGGGTCGCGCAGGATGTCCCGGTCGGACCAGCGTGGGGCTGGCCGGCCGAAAGTCTCCTCGCCCGGCTTCTCCTCGATGAACCGCTCCTTGAGCATTTTCTCCCGCTCGGCCTCGGACAGGGGCCGGGGATCCGTCGCTTTTTCCGGCTTGCCGTCGCCAGCCATTAGATGTTCCTCCGGCGGTAGCTGTCCAGAATCGCCAGCGCCTCGGGCGGCATCTCGCTCCGCAGGGCCTGGCCGATCCCGGCGGCGGACCAGGACGTGAGGCCGAACGCCTCCGCGTCCCGCTTGCGGTAGAGCGCGTCCACGCCGGTCTCTATCGCCAGCTTCAGGTCGTCGGGCATCGCCGCGGCGGAGTAGCCCGCCGTGTAGTCCACGTGGACGTTGCGGAAGCCGGCCGGGAAGCCGCCGGGCCGGTAGATGGTCCCCCGCTCCGGCGCGACCTCGCAGTCGTCGAGGCCATCGTCCGGCATGTTCAGGTCCAGCCAGCGGGTGTTGATGCAGGACCGGCCGAAGCACTCCACCAGCTCGGACGACAGGATCGAGCCGAAGCCCGAGGCGGCCAGGGCCGCCGACCAGCCGTTGCCGAGGGCGGCGATGGCGGCCACCATCAGCGTCAACGTGGCATAGGCGGCGAAGGTCAGCTCGGACTCGGCGGTCCCGTTGTAGTGGAGCTGGACGCCCGTCGAGGTAACGGCGGCCGTCGCCGTCGAGTACTGGTTGGTGTTGCAGACCCGGACGGCCGCCGCCTCCCCGATAGCGATTCGCTTGACCACGGTTACCGGCGTGTGCTTGAGGAACACCCGGTCCCGGCCCTGGGCGCCGACCCGCTCCCGGTAGTCCTGGGACTCGAAGTTGCGGCCGCAGTAGCTCTGCGCCCACGCCTCCACCCGGTCGCGCAGCTCGGTAATGATCTGCGTCGGGTCGCCCGCCGGATCGTCGGACGTGATCGACACCGCCGCCGCGTGGTCGGTCGTGAAGCCGAAGGTCAGGGCCGCATCGGAGCCGCTTTTAGTCAGGGCGATGGTGTGCCCGGCGGCCACGGCGATGGTGAATTTCCGCGTCGAGGCCGAGTAGGAAACCGTCGAGGTGATGCTGAACGCGGCGTCGATGGCCGTCTCAAGCGCCGCCGCCAGGTCGTCCCCGCCGTAGGTGCCGTCCGCCACGTCCACGCTGGTCGCCGCGCCGCCGTCGTATTTCAGGACCAGCGCGTCGTTCGCCGACGTGATCTGGAACCAGCCCTGGGAGGCGTCGCAGAACAGCAGGATTTCGTCGTCAGAAATTATCGACATGGCTTTTATTCCTCTGGCGCCCGCTTTAATCCGATGTCCGTCAACCTGTCCAGTTTCGTCTCGATCCGAGTAAGCCGGGCATCTATCTGCTGGTAGCGGACTTCGTTGGCGGCGATCCTGATTGTGTTCTGGTTAATGGCCGCCGTCGCGTCCCGGATGTCGCGGCTTAGCGGCGCGGCGATGTAGGCCAGGAGTAGTGTTATCAGCACCATGGTCGCCGAGATCGTCCACTGGTGCACCTGACGCGCTTTAGACTCCGTCATTGTGTCATCTCACGTAGACGTGGACTTTGCCGCAGCCGGCCGAGCCGGCGTTGGCGACCACGAATCGCAGCGTTGACCCCATGATGGCCGTCTCAATAGTTTTGGTCGACACGGGAGTCAGGTTATAGGTCGTCAGGCTGTCGAGATTGGCCCCGTCGCCGTCGAGCACGTCCACGGTGTCCTCGTCGTAGACTACCAGATCGTAGTTGTCGAGCGGCAGCCGCCCCGTGTCCGGTTGAACCGACACGCGCCAGATGATGCCCGTGTAACGCTTGGTCGTTACGGTGTCCACGGTCCCGGCGCTGTCGGCCCGCCAGTCGAGCGTGACCTTCTGGACCGAGGCCCAGTCGATCTCGGTTATGGTGCTCGTCCCGGACCCCCAGGCGCAGATCGCCATGATGGCGGCCAGGCAGAGGATCAGGGTGAGAGCCCGCAATCGTTGCCTCATGCGCTCAGCCCCCCTTTACCTTCGGGCCGATCCACTCGCCCGTCTTTGCATCCAGATATTCGGCGGAAGCCGCTTCGGCGTTGAGCGTGGCTCGACAGATCTGGTCGCCGGGTTTGCGTTGCTCCCTGGCGGCTGGCAGGTTGTCGTATACGCCGCGCACGGCACCCTTTTTCGCCAGCAGGTAAAGCATCTTTCCCATGGCCGTCTCCTCCTATGGTTTGGGTTTCCCGGCCTTGGCGGCCGCCTTGCGTTTGTCTCCGACCTCATCCTTGGCCGGCTCGGGCTCGGGCTCGTCCAGCTCGGCCTCAAGCTCCTCAAAGTCGGCCTTGCTGAAGAACTTCTCCACGAGCGGCCAGTGGTTGGCCACGTCGAGCTTGTTCCGCCGCGAGAGGTCCTTGAGCGCGTCGACCACCACCTTGCGCGTCAGGGAGTCGGCGCCGATGGCAATGTCCTTGTCCTTCTTGAGCGGCCGGTGCTCGCCCGTCGGGAGCATCGGCTTGCCGCATTTCGGGCAGTTCGGTCTCGCTGCGTTCTTCGGGTCGTAGGCCGTGACGCCGCACGCCTCGCAGCGGCCCTCGGCCTGCTCGGTCTCCCAGCGGACCGTCTGGCCGTCCGCCCGGATGGCGAACTCCTCGGCCTCCCGGTCGCTCGGCGCGAGCTTCTGCCGGAGGTCGTGGAGCACGCGGGCCGTCAGGATGTTGCCCTCGCGCGGCAAGATGCCCATCAGGTTGAACCGTTCCTGGAGCGTGAACTTCATTTCAGCCTCCTCAGCCTGTCCGCCGGGAACGGGATGATGTTGCTGGGCCTTTCCGAGCCAGCCCTCGTTTCCAATCCCCGGCTGATATTGTCCAGATAAACATTAAGGAATCCGGCGCAGCCGGCGGTTGTGCCGGTCAGAAGCTCGGTCTCCCTCACGCAGTAGTCCAGGTGTCGGCAGGCGGCGCAGTGGAAGTCGCCGCGCTCCCCGGCCCCATAGCCGTATTCGCCGAAACACTCAGGCAGGGCCTCCGGCATTCTCTCCCTCGTCTCCGCCCGGCTCGCCGCTCTCGGCGTCCGCCCCGAGCCGCTGGTCTGGATTGAACTTCAGGTAGAACTCGAGCTGCGCTTCGCCGATCTTGCCATCCTTGTCCAGCTCGCGGAGCCGATCGCGGACCACGGCGGCTACTGGCTCGGGCACGTGGATTTCCTTCTCGCCGATCTGGAGGTCGGCCGCCCGGTCCCAGCGCACGTCTCCGGCGAATTTGGTTGGGCCGCCGCACTCGGGGCAGAGCTTGTCCGTGCCGTAATGCGGGTGCTCGCTCTCGGCGCTGCACTTCCGGCAGACGCGCTGCTCCCGTAGCTTCAGGGCCTCCAGCTCCGCCTCGTTGAATGAGGCCGCCTCGGCCACCCGCCGCCTGAGTTGCAGGAACAGGGCGCCGCCCTGGCCCGGCAGGAAGCGGATCAGAAGCATTCTCTCATAGACTCCGAACAGCATGACTCCCTCCTCAGCCTCTCGGGCCGCCCTGATGGATGCCTCCCTGAGCACCCGGTCGAGCAGCCCGCCGTCGTTAAGTGAATACTCCAGCCCCATCAGCTCGGCCTCCAACCGGGTCCGGGGCTCGCCCAGGCGAACCGCTCCCGGAGGAGGCGGCTCGCCCGGACTGAGAATGACAACCCTCCCGATCACGTCATCACGTCTTGTTCGGGTAGATCGGGAAATAGTAGGCTGTCCCGCCAATGCTGACCTCGACATTGAGCGCCGTCCCCGTCAGCGTCCCGGCGGCGGCGTTCTTCGGATTCTTGATGAGAAATCCGTCGGCGCCCGTTCCGGCCCCCTGGAGAGTCTGATCGCCGCCAATGGTGACCGTCCCGCCAAGAGTCGTGGCCCCGGAGATGACCAGCGTGTTCTCCGACTCATCCCAGAGGGCATACTTCCCGCTGGTGGCTCCGAAGAACTTCACGTCGTGCCCGGTGTCGTTCTTGCCGACAGTCAGTGCGCCCTTCAGCGTCGCGTTCAGGAGTTTTGAGTCGGCCCCGATCAAGAATGTGGTCGCGGCGGCCGCGCCCTCGATCTCGAAGTTGGTGCCGTCGAAATTCATGACGATATCGCCGGCCGCAAGGTCACCGAAACGCAGCTCGTCGGAATCGCCGAATTGCAGGTCCGACTTGTCGAAGATCAGCTTGTCGGCGGACTCGTCCCAGATGGCGAACGCCCCGGTGGTCGCGCCGAAGAGCTTGACGTCGACCCCGTAGGTGTCCTTGCCGAAGTGGACCTGACCGCCTGATCCGGCAGGGCTCTCCAGGAACTGGAAGTTGCCCTGGTACCAGTCGGTGGTTATGAGATTGTCCCCTCCCACGTGATTCTCCTTTCATCCGTGCTCGGGCCGCCGGGATGGCCGTTGCTGTCGGCGGCGGTTCCGCCGTCAGGGGCGGGGTCTGTGGGATGGTCTGCCCCGATCCCCGGTCGCCTCCCTGGCCCCGTCCCTCCGTCCCCGCCCGCGTCGGTCCCGGCGGCGGGGAGTTCGGTCATTCGGGGGCTTCTGGCTCCTATTTGGACTTGCCCGGCCGCCTCATCATCTTGTCGGCGGGCGGCGCGGCCAGTTCCTTCGATTCGTCCGGCTCGGGGCGGGCCTTGTCCTTCTCCCGCCCCTTCCCCGGATCAGTCCCAGCCTTTTCAGTCACGATCGGCCCTCTCAGGCGATGGCCGTCGGCATGATGTCGGCGGCGTAGCGCGGATAGCCCAGGATGGCGATGCCCCCGCCGTCCACTGCCGTCGAGTCCACCTCGGTGCACTGGAGCCGGACCATCGGGTAGCCGGCCGGCAGCGCGTCGGCGTCCACCTCGATTGCGTACATCTGGTCCGCGCCGGCCGTCGAGATGAAGCCCGCGGCGGCAGTCGCTGCCGCCGGGGCCGAGAACGTGTCGCCCGAGGTGCAGGTCTTGTAGTCGAACGCCTGCGCCGTGGTGTTGTTCGGCGTGACGTCGTCGCAGGCCTCGACCGTGAAGGTCACGATGCCGGCCGCGCCCGCCCCCTTGTGCACCAGGAACAGGCAGTTCTGGTAATTCTTCAGGCTCACCACGTCCGAGGCGGGGTCGCCGGTGAAGAAGTCCTCGTAGTCGGCCGCGAAGCCGGAGCTGAAGGCGTTGACGAAGTGCAGCTGGTCCATCAGTCGAATGTTCAAAGTATTCTACCTCCCTTCTCGCGCGTCGGCGCTCAGATGGCCGCCAACAGGACGACCGGGGACATATAGTGGGTCGTCGCGTAGCGCGGGGTCATGTACGTTCTCCACCAGGGCTGGCCGTCCATGCGGAAAGAGAACCGGAAGGCGGTCTGCCTGTAATCGAACTTCAGGTGGATCGATGAGTCGGCCACCAGGCCGCGCCCCCGCTTCTGGCCGAGGACGTACTGGCTGAAGTCCACGAGCATCAGGTCGCCGGCGTCGCCGAGCTTCTGCGCGTGCTCCGTCACGATCCGCGGCAGGCCCAGGAGCGGCACGGGCGGCGTCTGGACGCCCTGGCCGGAGGCGATGATCACGGTCGATCCGCCGGTCCCGACCGCCTGGTTGAGCCTGAGCATGTCGGGCAATGAGTCCGGGCCGTGCAGCCAGACCGCGTTCTTGTATGACTGCGACGGCAGGCGGGCCAGCATCTTGACCACGTTGGCCCAGACTATCGTGTCGGTCGTCTGGCTGGTCTCGCCGGAGACTGAGACGGCGCAACTGGCGTTGATCACGCCGAGCGGCTGGCCGGCCCCGGTGCCGTTGATGATGATCTCATCCATGGTCCAGGCAAAGGCGTCGCCGAAGGCCTTGGTCAAAATCGGCTCCAGCGAGATCGGGCTGTCCTCCAGCATTGAGTTGGTGGCGAATACCAGCCCGGTCAGGTCGTGGAGGTTGAGCCTGATGAGCTCGAACTTCGGCTTGCTCTCCGTGAGCAGCTCCTCCTGGCCGGCCCAGTAGAGCATGATCGCGCCCTGGACGTAGCCGGAGCTGTGGTCGTAGCCGCCGATCGCCGGAATCTCGATGGAGCCGACCGACATTGGCATCTGGGTACAGCGCGCGGCGAAGTTGCTCTGCTCCAGGCCGATCTCCAGGACCTGGTTCGAGAACTCGGTCGGGATCAGATAGCCGCCCGAAACGCCCTCGTCCTCGCGCAGGCCGTCCCCGGCGGCTTTCGCACGGCGCAGCGTCTCATAGTCGACGAGGCGCTTGTCGATCTCGCCGCCGCCCTTGTGGCCGATCACCTCGGCGCGATAGACCGACTGCGCGAAGTCGGCGAAGTTCTTGAAGCCGGCCTTGGGGTCCTCGCGCTCGTCGGGCTTCCGCCCGGCGGCCAGCTTGTTCTCGCTGACGATGCTGGACAGCTCGCCGATCTGCTTCTCAAACGCGGCGACATGCTCCTGCCATTTCTCGTCCCGCTGCTTCTCGGAGACCTCGTAGGCCTTTTGGACGGCCTGCTCGGTCATTTTGAGGACCTGCTCCATCGACAGCTCGAGGGTCCCCGTCTTTTCGTCTCTCATCATGGTCTCTCCTGTTCAGGTTGCTCCGCGCCCCCCGCGCCGTCTCCCGGTCCGGCCACCGTCGGTCTCCAGCCCCCGCGCCCGCGCCTGGCGCCTGCTCTCCGGCCACCTCCGGCGCTGCTGTGGGGCCTGACCGCTCCGGGCCTCGCCCGGGACTCGCGGGAATCGCGCGTCGAAATCGATCGTTTTGCTTGTCTGCTCAGGCGGGGATCAGAACGGCGTCCCCGAAAGTCGTTTGAAGTTCTCGATCATCTGAGTCATCAGCCGCTCCTCGGACGCCCGCGAGGCCGCGACCACGGCCCGCGCGATGGTCTCCGACAGCTCGGCGGCGTTCACGCGGATTAACGGCCCCGACGGCTCTGTGCCCGGCGTCAGGGGCAGCGGCGCCTCCCGCGTGATGCGGATCATGGGCGGCTCTGCCTTCTCCGGTGCAGCGTCCCCGGCGGGCTTCGGCTCCGAGGCGGCCAACAGCTCCTTCAGGGCCGCAGCGGCCTCGGCCATCGCGGCGACGGCCTTCTCGACGGTCGCCCGGTTCTTGCCGGACAGGACGCGGCCCTCCTTGACGGCGGCCTTCCCAGGTCCCGGCCTCTCGACTCGGCGCATTTTGCCGCCGCACTCCGGGCACTTGATCTGGTCGCAGTGCTCGGCGCTGGTCAGTGTGTGCCCGCAGTCCAGGCATTCGCATTCGTACTCGGCCTTGGCGTCAGGCTCAGGCTCCGCCTCCGGTTCGACAACCTTCAGCGCATCCGGATGGTCAGCCACCCACGTCTTTGCGGCGGCCAGCGTCCAACCCTCGGACTTCGGGAAGATGATGCTCTGAATCGTCATGGTATCCTGGCCCTTGAGCTTGCCCTGGACGGAACTCACCTGCGGCTTCTTCTCCTGGAGGGTCACGGTCCGCATGGTCCCGTCCTGGAAGTCGGCGGGATCGCGCACCCGGCGTCGGAAACTGCTCTCGGTCTCGTCCCAGCCGGGCTTCTCGACGATCTCCCGGACGGCTCGCTCGATTTCCGCCCGGACCTCGGGGCCGCCGAAGCCGCCGTCGCCGTCCTTGCGCACGTCGAGCAGGAGTTCCCCGGCGGCGTCGTGGTAGCGCAGCGCCGGCTCCTCCCACGGCTGGACCGTCCGGTGAACAAGCCGGACCACGTAGCGGGCGGCCTCGTCGTCCGGCAGGTGGTCCAGGCCGGGCAGGACGCCCTTGGCGACCGCGATGGAGACGGCCTCCTGGTTGGCCGGGACGGGCACGTCGGAGTACTCCAGCAGCGCCCATTTGGTGTATATCCGCTTCGGGACCGCCGTCGGCGCCTTGCCATAGGCCGCCTTGAACTCGCCGCGCCAGGCTGTCAGGGCCTTCTCCCAGCCGGCGGCGTCCTGGTCGCGCGGCGTGACCGCCTCAAGCGGGATGAACCCGATGGACTCGGCCAGGGGGTTGCCGCGCTTGCGGTAGCCGTAGACCTTCTGCGCCTCCTCGTGCTCGTCGTAGATGGTCTTCGCCACCAGGCCGGGGCCGTCCGGTTTGATCCAGACGTTCATACCGAGCGGCAACGTGTCGTATTTATGCGCCCAGAGGACCACCGGGTTGCGCCGGTAGTCGGTCAGGTCGCCTCCGGACGGCAAGACCACTTCCTCGTCGCGGTCGACGGCCAGGGTAGTGATGTAGGACACCGCGCCCCGCTCGCCCTCGGGGAACTCCACGTCGGCGGGGACCAGGCCCTTACGGATGAACGGGACCTCGTCGGCTTTCCCGAACCGGCCCCGAAGGGCCTCCGGGACGCCGACGCCGGGCATGACCTCAGCCAGGGTCTTCCGGGTGGTGATGAGCTCCATCGGGTCACGCCTCCTTGATTATGGGAATTATGTCGCAGCGGCAGTTCGGATGCAGCGGTGGATATTGGATCGCCTCATATTCGACCGTCAGGTTGCCGGCGGCCCCGCCGGAAATCTCGTCGCCCTTGTTGGCGAAGTTGTCCGCCAGGGGTATGCCGCCCGCGTCCGGGCCGTATCTCTGGTCCATCTCGGCGCAGAAGTCGCAAAGCCGCTCGTCGTCGGCGATCAGCCACGCTTTCGACTCCACCACGCCGGACTGCTCCCAGGCCGACTGTGCCCCCTCGTGGCTCGCCCAGATGGTCTCCGTCCGCGCGATCATCCGCGCCCGGCTGGCCGTCGCGGCCTCGAACACCTGGCTCACCCGCGCCGACAGCTCCGGCATGGTCTCCCCGGCGTCGATCCCGGCGGCCAGCGTCCGGCGGATGGACCGGCGGGTCGTCTCGGTCACCTCGGCGGCGAACTTCCGGGTCCGGTTGCGCAGCTTGCGGGCCACGCCCGGGTCGTCCACGTTGAAGGCGACGCCCGCGCCCAGGACCTCCTCCATCGCCCGGTCGCCGTTCTGCTTGGCGATCCCGACGATGAACGGCGTCCCGCGCTCGATCTGGAGGTCTCGCCACTTCTCGTATGAGAACAGCCAGGTGTTGATCGCGTCCTTGCGGCGGGCGGCGGCCTTCGGGGACCGGCGCATGTTCCGCAGCACCTCGGCCTCCATCTCGCCGAAGCTCTTGACCAGGCTCGCCTCGAAATTCTTCTCCCAGGGCGCCTGGAGCTTGATGAACGCCTGCCAGCGGGCGGACAGTTCGGCATCCCGGGCCGATTCTCGCTCGATCTCGCGGACCAGCCGGTCGGCGACCATCGCGGCCGAGCGGTCCGACAGCAGGCAGGACGGCAGGCCGCTCATGCCCGCACCCCATCGGCGGCGAGGCGGCGGCGGACCTTCTCGGCCACCAGCCCGGCGAAAGCTTGGAGCTGATCCCCGGAGGCGTCCCCGGCCTGGATCAGCATGCTCGACAGCCAGGGGCCATCGCCCCAGGCGCGCGGCCCGAGGCCATCCTGCTGGCGCTCCTCGTTGATGTCCGCGTAGCCGGTATCCAGGTGCGCCCTGATCTGCTCCAGCCGCAGCTGCTCGTCCGCCGGGACCGGGTTGTCGAAGGCGCAGAACAGGTCCGGGGAGAACATCGGCAGGAGCTTCTCGTTCAGCTTCTCCTCCATGCGGTGCAGCCGGGGCGCGACGGCGTACTTGCTGTAGGTGTACTCTGCCTGCTCGCTATTCGCCCGGTTGGACTCCTCAGAGTACATCCCGAGGTTCTGGCCGAAGGCGTTCATGATCTCTTCCTTGGTCAGCCGGCGGCCGGCCAGGAAGTTGAGCTCGCGGGGCGAGAGGCTGATCTGTTTGTAATGGACGCCCTTCTCCAGAAGGGCGACCTTGCCGGCGGCGCTCGTATCGCCGTAAGTGTTGACCCACTCCTCTTTCATCCGGTCGAACTCGTCTTTTTTGAGAGTTTCGTCCACCTCCAGCACGCCGTCGGGCCGGGCCATGTTCTTGAACGTCGCCCGCTCGTAGCGGGACATCTGCTCGCCGATCAGGACGGCGTCGATCACGGCGGCCAGCGGCCCCATGCCGTAGTATTCCGAGTGAGGGGACGGGAACTTGAAGTGGATGATCTCCGATTCGTCGAACGGGACGCGCTCCATGCCCGTCTCGTAGACGTAGCCGGCGATGAACTGCTTCCGGTCGGGAACTATCCGCATCCCCTGGGCCGGGACCGGCCACAGTTCGGCGGGTTGGCCCAGACGGTTGCGCAGGACGTACCAGTAGGCGTTGCCCAAAAGCTCCAGGAAAAGCTCGGTGGTCTCCATCAGGTAGAATCGATTCATGAATTTGTTGACGCGGCGGAACAGCCGGAGGAACTGGTGGTCGGTCAGTTCCTCGATCTCGGCGGCCTTCTGGAAGGCGGCCAGGCCGGCCACGACGGGGTTCAGTTCGAGCTCCCGGTGGAGCCGCCGGTCGACGGCGCGGGACGGGAACAGAACCTTGACGTCCCTGGAGGGCTTGCTGACGAACAGGCGGAGGTTGCCGTGCGCGACGGCGGTGGCGTTCCGGCTGGCGCAGATGTAGGTCCAGCTCTTGCAGAGCCGGACCAGCGCCTCGAAGTCACCCCTGGTCGTCAGCGGCCGGCCGTAGTCCCAGGCCGGCAGCAGAGCGCCGGCGAGCGCGTTGGGCCGCATCGGCGTGGACTCGGCGGCGGCGTCCATGCGCTGGGCGCGGGCGATGGCCAGGGTCATTTCGCGGAGGCCCACGGTCAAGTCACCCCCTGGAGCCTCAGCCAGTTGGTGACCACGGTCGCGAACACCAGCGTGAGCGTCAGAATGGCCACGGCGATCAGGCCGACGATCCAGGCCAGGCCGTGGTAGTAGAGCAGGCGGCCGATCAGCCGGGTCTCCCGCAGCTTTTCGAGCATGACCACGAAGTAGATCGTGTAGGCCGACCAGGCCAGGTAGAACAAGAAGCAGAGGCCGACGGCGGCGGTCATCACCGGGTTGGTCAGAAGCAAGGCGGTCATCCTCCGTGAAAAAGAAAAAGCCCACCCCCGCCACCCTTGCCTTGGGTGGTAGGAGCGGGCTGGACAGGACCTTTCGGGGGAGGGGACCCCTCCCCGCGATTCTCAGGCTATCTCAGGACCCGTTTTTTCGGCTGATTTCCTGCGGCTCGACGTCTGCGTGTTGCTTCACCGCAGTTATTCCTCCCTGGGATAGGTGTATTTCAATGCTACCGTTGTAGTGAGCATATTTGAGTCCGCGCAGAAAGTCAAGAACTTTTTCAGGGGTCCACTTGCCCGGAGCCATCTCAGCCAATGCCGAGCTCCCGGATGAACCGCCTGACGACCTCCGCCGGCGGGGGGACCCCCTCGTGCGACCGCCCGGCGTCGCCGCCGTCCGCGCTCGGCCCCGGCTTGAGGTAGAAGTAGAGACCTTTCGGGATTTGCTGCCGGGCCTCCTCCGGCGTCCCGACGAAGTGCCGGAGTGTCAGGCTGGCGCCGTCGCGCTCGATGATGACGCCCTCGGGGATGCCCGGCAGTCCCGCCGCGTTGTCCGGCACCGAGGCCTCGCCGCCGGACTGCTTGACCAGCGCGATCAGGCTGCCGATCAGAAGCCGGAAGACCTCGGGGTCGACCAACTGCATAGCGCCAGGGGGAAGGTTCACGGTAACTCCCCGAGCACCCGTCGCGCCCTGGCCCGCGCCCGCTCCAGCCGCGCAGTCGCCAGGCGCAACTCCCGGATCACGTCCGCGGTCGCGGCGTCGATCTCCCGGAGGGCATCGCCAGCATCGTCAGTCCGGCGGGCCAGCTCGGCGGTCAGTGCGGCCTCCCGCTTTCCGGCGGCTGCGGTTCGGGAGCGGGTTCCTCTTCCGGCCACGGCCCCTTCCGGATCAGGCGACCGTCGAGGCCGCCGGGCAGCAGCTCCATGATACGATATTTCCCGCCGCCTATCAGCAGCGCTTGGGCGTTCTTCCCGACCGGGATCACCTCCCCCGGCTCCGGCAGGCGGTCCAGCGTGAACACGGGACCGATCTTTGCCGTCATGGTCGCCGTCAATTTCGCCTTCGCCATTTTCTTTTTTCTCCTTTCGTTTCGCCTGGCCGTCTGGCCGCAGCGTCCGCGCCCTCCCGGGTAGCCGCCGCGCAGTCTCACTGAACGGCATCCCCGCCTGCGAGTCCCGGCAGTCCCGCCGGATGATCTCCCGCGCGGCCTCGTCGAAGTCGGGGTCGCCGGGGCGCAGCAGACCGAGCTTGCGGGCGGCGGCTTCGTCGCCCTCGGCCTTGGCGCGGCGCAGCAGTTCGGCGGGATCGTCGGCAAACACCGGTTGAGAATGGCTCACGTCGCAAACCTCAAAAATCGCTCAGGACTGGCGATGTCCCCCGCCGGGTAGTTCCGGGCATCCCCCGGCGCGGTTACGGCTCCCTCCCCTGGCCACGCTCGCCTGGCGGCCCTCCGGCGCCGGGGCCGAGGGACCGCAGGAAGGCGTCGACGACCTCGCCAGGTGGAGGCCCCGGGTCCGGGAAGACGCAGCGGCAGTTGACGTGCGGCGTCATCAGCCGGTTCATCCGCTCGGTCCACTTGCGCTCCTGGGCGTCGCGCCGCCGCCGCTCGCGGACCTCGCGCACCCAAGGGGTCACCAGGTCCACCATGATGTCTTCGTTGACGCTCAGGACACAGACCACGAGGCAGAGGACCAGCCATATGATGAGCAGCGCCACCGGCGGGGTCGGCATCACGGCTCCACCCGCTCCATCTCGCGGCCACAAACGCCGTACTGCGTGTTGTCGCCCCCGAAAAGCGGCGCCTGGCACTTCTGCGGCTCTCCGGTGTCCGGCCTTTCGGTCTCGCCATGCACCGGGCAGCGAAACCGCCGGAACCGGAAGGCGTTGACAGCCGCCCACCGCTCCAGCTGGATTCGCTCGGCGGTCTTGTCATGGTCGGTCCCGGCGTTCTCGTGGTGGCCGCAGTTGCACCACCAGATCATCGGGTACTGCGTCGGATAGGATGTCAGACAGCGCCCGTCGGAGATGCGGATCATCAGCCGGCCGCAGTCCGGGCAGGTCTTGGTCTCCGGGGCTGCGCCGGCGGCGTCCCGGGCGACCACGCGGAGGCGGGCGCCGCCGTCCAGGATCAGTATGCGCTTGGCTGCGACCGATGCCCCGGCGATGTCGAGGGCCTGCAACATGTCCATGCGAAGTATCTCATATTGAGCGCCGGTCAGCGGCTTCGGCACCTCCAGGACCAGGACCTCTCCATCCCGGAGCGTCAGCCGGCTCAGGTCGCCGCGGATGGTGATGTCGACCGCCGCCGTTTTTTCCTGCTTTTTCTTCATGTCCTCAGCCTCCTTGGTTTAACGGCCTACGTGATCCGCCGGATGCGGGGACGGCCCCCGGTTTCCAGGTCGTGCAGGTAGTGCAGACTATACCGGACCGCGTCGAGTCCGTGGTCGTTCAGCTTGATCGGCTCGTCGAGCGGCATCCCGTTCTTCTCTCGCCAGCGGTAGCCCTCCAGCTCCTTGATCAGCCCGACGGAGCCGCGATGCACGTGCATTGTCCGCCGCTTGCACACGTCGATCCCGGCCATGACTGACCCGGGCCCCTTCTCGCAGGCCCGGACGGAGTAGCCCGCGTCCCCGATCTCCTTGATGGCCTCCGGCTTCTCCTCGTCGGCGATTATCTCCCAGCCCCGGTTGACGCCGAGCTCGCCCATCCGGGCGATCAGCTCCCGGTTCGTCATCCCCCGCTCGTAGACCAGCTCGCGCAGCCACGGCTCGCCGTCCCGGATGCCGATCTCCACCAGGGCGGTCTCGACCGTGAAGCCGAAGTCGAGGCCGTAGATCACGATGTCGAAGCTGCCGGGCCAGTCGTCCTCGACGCGCCAGTTATCATAGATCAGGCCCCTCAGCTCGCCCCACTCGCCGAGCGTGTAGACCCGGTGGTAGTTCTCGTTCTCCCGCTCATAGGCCTCAAGCTGGCCCCGGTAGTCGTCGTCCAGGAAGCGGTTGTCCTTGTAGGTCGAGTGGTGGAGCTCCGTCTGCTGGAGCCGGTGCGCCGGGGTTTTCGGGTCGAAGAAGTGCTGGTAGACCCAGTTGCGGCGGCTGATCGGGTTGAAGCTGAGCATGATCTGGAAGTAGGTCAGCGGGCGGTCATGCGGCCCCCGGCGGCCCCGGAGCCGGAGGTTGACCTGCGTGAAGTCATCTGGGGTGAACTCCGTCGCCTCCTCCATCCAGGCCGTCGTGATCCCGCTCAAGCTCTTGAGCTTCTCCGGATCGTCCACGCCCTGGCAGTAGTCGACCGTCCCGTCGATCCAGTGGAACGTCATGTCCGTCTCGTGCGTCTCGACCAGCGGGCGCAGCTCCCACTCGGCGATCCAGTCCTTCATGTCCCTGAACACGGACCGCCGCGCCGCCGGACCGGTCTTGCGCAGTAGGAGGAAGCTGTGCCGGATGCCGCGCTGGAGGCCGAGGATGCGCCGCGTGAGAAGCTTCTGGGCGCAGAACTGCGACTTGCCCGCGCCGGCACCGCCCCGGAGGACCAGGAAGCGCTTGCGGCAGGTCATCAGCGGCCAGAAGGCGTCGTTGACGGTCTCGCGGAGGCCGGTCAGGTCGATGTCCAGGTCCATGCCGTTATTGTATCACCTTCTCGGCGAGACCGGCCTCCTGGACTTCATTTTCCAGGTCAAGTCCGAGTTGCAGGTCGTCTATCGCCATGAAGACCTTGGTGAATTCGTTCAGCCCCCGGAACTTATTACGCCAGATCAGGAGTCCGCTGAGCGCATCTTGAAAAACGCTCTTGCGCTGCTCTTCGTCGGACAGGGCGTCCGGCACCGAACAATAACTGCGTTCGCCGTCATCATCCGGCAGGCTGACATAGGCCCTTATCGGCTCACTTTCCTTCTCCTCCGTTTCGTAAATGACCACCAGACAAGCGACAAGCTGGCGAGCCTGCCAGAGCCTATGTTCCTGGCCGGCTATGGTATCATCCCATTCGAACACGGAATGAAGGGGAGATTTTTTGCCTTTAGCGGCCTTCACGATTGCCGGCGGCTGAAGCTTGCCGTCATTCTTCTCCCGTATGGTTTCAAAACACTCATGCGCGACTTGGGGATCGACCCCGAACCGTGCTCCCGATTTCCACTGATAAACCATGCCCATCACTTCACCCTCCGGTTAAAAGAAACCACGCTTTGTCTTCTTTTTTTGGCTGTCGCCCCGCCCAGATCGGACAGGGCGACAACCGTCAACCCGTGCCACGCCTTGCCACGCCCCGCCATGCCGTGCCAAGCCACGCCAAGCCGTGCCTCGCCGCCTACTTCCGTAGCCCTTGAAGCCTCAGCGGCCGCAGCGCCCCGATCTGCCGCTGGGCCTCCCGCGCGTCCTCCCGGTCGGCGAACTCGATCTCGCAGTGGACCGTCAGGACGTGCCGCCGGCCGGCCGTCGCGAGGATCGTCTGCCGGTTCACCCCTCGCAGGCCGTTAACCTCCAGGTCGCGCTTGACCCGCGCCTCGCGCTCGGCCCGGGCCTTCTCGGCGGCGGCGCGCGCCAGGGCGGCCTCCTCCTCGGGCGTCAAATCTCGCTTGTCTGCCATGCTCCCTCCCTCCAGGTTTTGCCATGTTTCCAGCTCATGTAAAAGTCCAGCCAGATTTCGTCGGCGGTCTTGCCCTCGTAGTCCTTGTCGGCGTCCAGATAGTCATCGATGAACGTCCAGAATACCAGAACGATGTCCTCTCCCCGCGCCTGCCCGATCATCCGCTGGAGATATCCCTGGTCCGGCAGGAAGACCACCGGGCACTCGCCGTCCGGGACGGCCCTCGGCTCCCCCGCCGGCTCCCGCTCCCGGGCGCGGTCGGCGTCGATCAGCATGAACGGCAGACCGCCGCGCTCCGGCATCGGCTCGCCGAGCCGGGCCATTGTCCGCCGGGAGGCCCACAGGGCCACGCAGACGCGGCCGATCCGGCGGTCCCAGACCAGCATCGGGAGCGCGGCCACCATCTCCGGGAAGGGCCGCCGCCCGATGGCATCCTGGAGCTCCGTCGCCGCCTGGTACTTGGCGACCAGGCCGGGCGTGACATCGGCGGGGATCACGGCTTCGCCCCGGCTTTCTTCTCCCGCGCCTCGCGGGCGGCGATCCGCTCCATGAACCGCCGGGCCGCCATGACTTCGCCGAGGTCGCGCTCCAGGTCGTTGCGCTGCTGCTGGAGCCGGCGCAGCTCCTCCGCCGTGGCTTCGAGTTCCTTCTTCAGGGCGGCCTCGATGCGGGCAAGGCCGTCCGCGGTCATGTCTGCTGGCATGTTCCCTCCTCTCGGTTTGGGTCAGGCGTCCTCCGGCCCGATCCCCGGCGCCGGCTTGACGCGAATCTTGATCTCGTGGCTGTCGGTGGTCTCGCCGCGCACCAGGCGGTCGGCCTTGATGAGGTTCACGTGGCAGTCCACGAGCCTTTTCATGTCCTCGATGTCCTTCACGCTCAGCGTCGGGTTGAGCTTCAGCTTGCCCTCGCCGTTCTTCACCAGGGCCGTCGCCAGGGACAGCCGGATCAGGTTGAGGCTCTGGTTGATCTCCTGGAGGTGCTGCGCGGTCGACCGGACGACGGCCTGGTCGGTCCGGCGCTCCAGCGCCTCGCCGTTCACGCGGTCCCGCTCGGCCACGCGCCGCTGCCACTCAAGGGACCGGCTCCACTGCTCCGCCGTCCGCTTGACGACACCAAACTGGGCGGCGACCGCTTCGAGGGTCCGGCCCTCGCCGAGACCGTAGTAGTAGTCGAACGCCTCCCGGTGCTGGAGGGTCTCGGTCACGGTTTCCTCCACGCTACCGCCAGCAGCGCCAGGACCAGCGATCCGCCGGCCAGCAGATACCAGGCGTCCGGTCCCCAATTCTCGGTCGCCACGCGGAACAGGCTGAGGCCGAGCAGGGCCAGCGAACCGACGGTCAGAGCCGTCCTCATGGCTCGGGTTTATCCGCCTGCTCGGCCCCGGCCATCCCGGAATCGCCCAAGGTAGGCAATGCCCGGCCTGTACCGTCTGCGGCGTCCAGGGGGAGAATCGGCACGTAGGGGCTCGGACGCCCCTTCCAGTGAGCCTCAAGGAACCGGCGGTCCTCCGGCGTCAATCCGACGGGATGATACTCAAGCTCACTCATGTCGTCTCCAATATACCCCCCGGCGGCCTTCCGGTCAAGGGGTCCCCGGCGGTCCCCCCGACGCGGGGTCAGTCAGGCCAGCCACCGGCGCAGGTCGGCCTTGAGGTAATATGCCGCGCCCAAGGATTCCAGTTTGGCCTTGACCGCTCGGGCAAATACGGGCCAATCGATTTCGCGGGCCTCGGCGCGGTGATTCAGGGTGCCGACCTTGTAGTGGTCAACGTAGCCGTGAGTCCGCTCGATGATCGCCAGCGTCTCGGCTGGATCGATCACAGGCTCAAGGCTGGCCCAGGTCGCTATCCCGGCGGCCTTCGCCAGCCGCAGCGTCTCGAACCGATCCTCCGGCGGCGCGGCTCCCGGCTCCCAATGGCGCGACTTCTCCGGCGTGATGAACGTCAGGGTCATGCCGAAAATTCCGTGCGCCTGCCGGATTAGATCGAAATCGCGCCGGGCGAGGCTCGCCTTGGTGAGGATGCGCGGGATCACATCGGCGTCGCGCATCAATTCGAGCGTTCGCCGGGTCAGGCCGTGCTCGGCCTCGATTGGCTGGTAGGGGTCGCAGGAGAAACACAGGAGCACTTCGCGGCCCCAGTATCCGGGCAGCTCGGCCTCAAGGGCCTGGATAATGCCCAGCCTCGGCGCGGCGCAGCCGAAGGTATCAACCGTCTGATGCCGGATCGCTGGCATATAGCAATATCCGCAGCGGTGGCCGCAGCCGGCGTAAAGATTGGCCGCCAGGTCGCAATACTCGGCGGCGCGGCCTTTCGGTTCGTAGACAGCCTTCATGTGCCCTCCGGGGTTTCGGTTTTTTCGGCCAGCCGTTCCAGCGCCAGGCCGAGATAGGGCGGCAACGGATGTAGGCCGGACTCCCACCGCGAGACCGTGGTGACGGTCACGCCGAGGGCGGCGGCGAGCCGGGCCTGGGTGTAGCCGTTTGCGGCTCGCCACGATTTCAGCCCATTGTCCTGGGCGCTTATTCCGCTTTGAACCATAATTCAACCTCGGATTCCACGGCGAGCTCATATCTATCATCGCCAGTCCAGACCTTAAATCCCGGTATTTTGCCGCCGATCAAGACGCGACTTTCAACTTTGCCCCGGAAGGGCAGGCCGGACCTGTCCTTGATCCAGTCTCCTATCTCCACTGGTTGCATCACGACTCCTTGGACCGAATCCGTCTAAGCCACGGCCTCCGCCAGCAACCGATGATCATACTCAATGTCTGCCTTGAGTTCCCGGAAAATTCTCCGGGCGTAGCTCGGTGAATAGCCCGATGCTACGTAATCGATTCCGGCATCGCTGAATCTGGCATACCAGCGACCGCTCCCCTCGGGCATATCGCCCGGCATGGCCGAATAAACCTGACCGTGCTCGCGGGAATACTCCACGACGGTCATTTTGCCGTCGGTGGTCCGTCGCAAGAGCAGGAACTGCTCTCCTGCGGTCTCCTCGACCATTTCCCATTTCGCGCCCATCGTCTCCGCTCCTTCCGCCCCATCGGGCGGCGTTGAGGTTGCTCAACCATCTCTGCTAATAATATAGTCTATTATATACGTCATGTCAAGCCTTTTTCTTGCTTTTCGTCTTTCGCCCCAAAATATCGTCCTCCGCACGTGTCCCATAATCGATCTTTTTATTCCGGCCTATGTAATTATACCCGTTTCCAAAAAAGACGCCGTAAATCGCGCCTGTAAAACATTTCTACGCAACAGTTTACGGCCTCGACTCCATTTTCTGCCACTACCCGTTTTGCCCCGCTTGCTCTTGCGCTGTAAATCGTTTATATACAACAGGTTAGCTCACCGACTTTCAGACTCTCCCGATCAAAAATCCCCAATATCCCATCTGCCTGGCATGGCCGCCGCGAACTATCTGCGCCGATGCCACCTTCCGCCCGACCGTTGCCGCTATATGCTCCATATGCTTTAGACAGGCGGCCTCGTAATGATGGATTAGCCACAATTTGGACCTTTTGGTTTGCTGGCAGCCGCACAGTTCAATCGCCCAGATCGGGACTCTGCCGCCGAATTTTAGGCTGGCAAGGGCCGCGTCCGTCGCCACGATCCCCAGCGGATCGGCGGCACAGAGCGGCAACAGCCTTTCAATCACCGGCCAAGGGTTTGAGTAGGTGTCCACATCCACCAGGTTGGCTTCGATGCTCTTAATGTCTTCCAGTGGTAGCGGGTTCGCCTGATAGGGATACTGATGCCAAATGTGCCGGTGCATCATGCCGGAGCCGGGGAAGACATCGAAGACCGCCGGATTGTCGAGTAGGTCAGCCACGGCCTTCCTGATTTTAACTTTCGACAGGATGTCTGTGTTGTCCCGATGGATGAATTGCCGGCTACGTCTTGAACTTGTAGCCGCACTTCGGGCAGGTCGTCTCGTCATATTGCGCCTCGCCGGCCAGCTTCGGGTCTATCGTGTTCGGCGTCCACGTCATCAGCTTCTCCATCTCCTCCGGCGTCCAGCCGAGAACGTCCGTCGGGAACGCCCCAGTGTCCAACTCGGTCAGCAGGTCGGCCAGCGGCGCGTAGTCCCAGTCGGCCACGACCTCAGCCAGCCGGTTGTCCGCCACGTTGTAGGCGTGGGCCGTCTCCGCGTCCGCGAACGGCAGGACCACCACCGGGACGACCTCAAGTCCGGCGGCCCTTGCGGCCTCGACGCGCTGGTGGCCGGCCACGATCTCAAGGCCGGCCGGGGACCGCCAGGCGAGGATCGGCGCGGTAAAGCCGAACGCCTTGATACTCTTGCGGAGCCGGTCGAGGCCATCCGGGGTCGCCCGGCGCGGGTTGCCGGCGAAGGGCCGCAGGTCCGCCAGGGGGACGTAGACGATCGACAGGCCGGGCCGGGACGGCTGATCGGGCTGCTTCTTGGCCGCGCTCATGTGATGCCCCCGGTCTGCTGGGCGGTTAAAGCTGTCACCTGTTCTAATGTATATCCGGGAGGCACATGCAAACCAAACGCATGTTGAGCGTCCTTTAATCGGCTGATAGCAATTTCAGTTTTTGCCGCCTCATAGCCCCCCAGCCGCGCCCGCTCGATCTCGGCAACCCTGGCGGCGTCGGATTCGCGCCATTCGCGTTTGACCTCTTCCCAAAAAGCTACGGTTTCTCCGTATCTACAATCTCTTCTGTCTTCAATCAATCGAGCGCTATTATTCCCAGGATAAAGAGCCTTTAACTTTAGATTCAATTTCTTCCCGAGACGCATTATCCGGCTATTCGGCGTCGGTTGCATCAGCGGCCTCCTTCGCCGTCGCGCCGAGCATCCGGTCGCGGGCCGCCTCGGCCTGGTCGCGGTTATCATAGTCGGGCGGCGCCGGGCCGCTGTCCTCAGCCGAGAGGATTCCGTCGGCATCAGGCGCGACGGCGCGGCTGCCGTCTCCGGCAAGGTAAGCCAATCCAGCCTCAAGCTCCCCGATTCTGGCTCCCGCCAAATCCCTGATTGCCGCCTTGAGGTCTTCGCTGAAGCCATCAATGATCGGCTCGTGCCGCTTTAGTAACTCGACCAATTCCTCCATCGAGCCGCAGTCCACGAGCCGGTTCAGATACCAGGCCTCGACATCATCGGCCTTCCAGTCCGTGAAGTCCGGCACGCTCCACAGGTCGGCGGCCAGACCCGGGTCCCCATCGCTGGCCGGTTGCTCGAATATCTCGCGCTGCAGTTCCGCCGGGGCCAGCGGGCAAGTGGCGAGTATCTCCCCGGTCTCCAGCGACACCAGCCGCTTGACCCGGGCCGCGTGGTCGATCCAGACCTCGCAGGCGACGGTGGCCAGGTCGCCCTCGCGGATGCGGGAGGCCAGGGCGGAGGCGCGGTCCATCCGCTCGTCTATCCGGCCCTTGAAGTCTTTCTTGATCACTGCCAGTTCCGCCTCGAGCTCGTCGATCCGTCCGAGTACGGCCGCCAGCTCATCGGCCGTCTCGACCTTCGCCATGATGGACAGCGGGACGCGGACGTTGTGCTCCTCCGAGTCCGGCAGCTTGACGAATGACTCCGGGACGGACTGCGGCTCTGCGGATGCGGTCGCGGTGGCCACCTCCGGTTCCTCGTCGCCGGTGGTTGCGGCCATCGGCTCGGTCTCGTTGGTCGGCGGCGTTCCCTGCTCCGGCTCCCGTTGCTGCGGGGTCGCGGTCTCTACGGTCTCCTCAGCCTTGCGCTTCCACATGGGACTCCTCCCGGTTTATGGTTATCCTTCCGGTAATTCGGTAAGTTCGATTGCCACTTCACTCCGCCCAGCGTAAGCCTTCTCGCAGAACAGCCGGACGATCTGCCCGTCGTCCCGATAGGCGATCCCGTTCAGGCCATCCATCACCGCCTTGGCAAGATTCTCCACATCCGGACGCGTGTCCTTCCAGGCTTTCCATTTTGGTGCCGACTTCGGACGGCAGAAGTGGAATGCCATTTGCGCCTGTATCGGCCCTTCCAGCATGGGAGCGTTCTCGGCCTGCGCCGCAAGCTTCACCAGGTGCTCATATCGCTCGGTCTTCTGCGGCGTGTGCATAGCGATGAAGGCACCCCGGCGGACGGCTCGCGGGCGGCCCTTCGGGACGGCCTCGCCGGGGACTATCAGTCGGAAGCTCCGACACTGGTTAATCGTCCGTTTTGGCATCGGTCCTCTTTCGGTCGCCGAACCAGGCCGCGATCCATTCGGCAATCTCTTCCGCGGCCATCATCCGCGTCCGCGCTCGCTGGCTATGCAGTGCCACGTCGAGCCAGGCATACGACAGGTCACTCAGCCTGATTTGATGCTTCCGCAGTTCCCGCTGGAGATCCTCCATCGGCAGACTGTCTCGGATCACGTCAGTGGTCACGGTAGCACCCCCGGGACGTAGCAACCCGGCTCGCTGAACGCCCGGCGGAACATCCTCTCCAGGCGCGGCCCCGGGCCCTCGCGGACGAGCGCGAACTGGTTGATGGCCACCGCGCCCGTCCGGGCGTCCGGGACGGCCTCCGGCGCGGGCCGGGACCCCCGGCGGGCCACCGGCGGGAAGGCCCCGAGGTTGCCCTTGGCCCTGGCCCGCGCGTAGCACCGCGCGATCAGCCCGCGGGCGTAGATACGGCCCTCGGCGCCGCAGCAGACGCAGCGCCCGATCCTGTGTCGGTCAGTCTCCACTCCCATGTTCCGCTCCTTTCGGTAGGTGTTATTTCAGCATCCAGATGGCCAGCAGCCCCAAACTTGCCGACAGCCAGACCGTGCATCGCTCGCCGGGTATCTTGTAGGCCCGCTGGTTGAGATATTTCAGGCTCAGCAGCCACCTGCCGCCCAAAACAAGGGTGATCCAGTAACCGCCGATGGTAAAAGATCGCATCACTATTTACTTCTTTCCGGCCAGGCGGCGGTCGCCGGCCCGCTCGATGATCCGGTCCTTGCCGCACATCCCGGCGATCCGGCTCGACAGCCGCCGATCGATCCAGGCGTCGACCTCGTTGAGGTTGAGGTTCGACGTGATGATCGTCGGGAGGTCCCACTGCTCCCGGTGGTTGATGATGAGATAGTAGGTCTGCCTGGTGAAGTCCGTCAGCTTCTCGGCCCCGAAGTCGTCAAGCATCAGCCAGCCGGGGAAGCGCATGACCTCCCGGACCTCGTAGTTGGCCGCTTCGTAGTCCCCCTGGAGGCCGAAGATGAAGTCGGGGCAGGACAGGAACCGGACCATCCCGGTCCCCCGGCGGAGGGCCATCAGCCGGAGGGCCATCAGGCCGAGCACCGTCTTGCCGGAGCCGGGCGCGCCGTGGATGAACAGGTTGCCGCCGACCAGCTTGCGAGCCAGCACCTCATCCCCGAACGCGTCGACCAGGCCGCGAAAGTGCGGGGGGACCATCAGGCTGAACTGCTCCAGGATGGCGGCCCGGATGCGCTCTCGGTCCGCTGGAGTCATTCGCGGCTCAGGCGGTGATGCCAAAACCGTCAAACTTGTGGCCGACAGGTCCACGTTGATCTTTTTCACTACGGTCTCCTTGCTTCATTGCGGCCTCGATGACCTCCCACCGAGTCCGGTCCCCCCGACGCGTCCGTCCCCGCATCGCCGCCGGGCTGCGGCAGTTCTCGGCCCAAAAGGCGTCAGTCACGGCCCAGGCCATAAGCGCCTCTATCTCAGGCGGCGGGTGGCCGTCCACCTCGACCAGCATCCCGATCTCGTTGGCCCAGGCGGCGTAGCCGTCGAGCACCGGGTCGAGGCCGTTGGCGAACGGCTTGTGGGTCAGGCAGAGGTCCCGGAGCTTTTGAGCGAGGATGAGATAGTCGGGATTCCGCCGACGGCGGTCTTTTGTAGAGACGTTTTTTTCATTCTTACCATTCTTACCATTCTTACCATTCTTGTTTGTGGCCGGTTGTTGGCCGGTTGTTGGTCGGTTGTTGGTCGCTGTTTGGTCGTTCTGCTGGTCGATTTCTACGCTCTCGGACTGATAAATGCCCCAATTTGTTATAGTTACGACTGAGTATTTGTTGGTCGTTTTGATGGTCAGATTTCCTGACTTTTCCAAAATGGATAAGCAGGTCCGAATATTCCTCTCCGTCTGCCTTAATTCGGCGGCGGCGGCTTGGCGTCCGAAAATAAACTGGCCCGGCAGTAGGTCGATGAGCTGGTTTCCGACCATCGTTTTATGCCTCCGATGGCTTGCCCGAATCAGGCACCAGGTCCAGAATGTCCATATCTTCGGTCTCTGCATCAAGCCCGAATCCCGGCTCTTTCGCCACAGTCTTATCCAACCCCTATCCAATTAATTACCCTCAAGCACAAGAAAGCCCCCGGATCGGGCGGTGGAGGGCATTGGAACCCTTTGGAACCGTCACCGGGGGCTTCTGTGCTTGCCGTTGATTTTGTGGTCTCTCCAATGATTCCACCTTTGAGCCTGAGCATACATCCTGCTCCCTTTCTCAGCCTGCACCCAGTATAATATACCTATCCACGCCGCGTCAATCATTTTTTAAGAAGTCGGCCGGATTCCCTCGTTCCACTTGCGCGAGGTCGAAAGCGTCTTGAGTATGAGCCTACCGCGTGCCATTGGCAGTGTCGCCTCCAAAACGGATGATCCTGTCGGCAAGCTTCTCAGCGCGGTCAATGGGGATGCAAAAACCCTTACTTGTCCCGGTGGGTGCTGGCCGGTAAAGCCATTTAGGGTTATGTTGGTCGAGCCGTTTCAGCGTGTTCTTGCTAAATATATAAAAGATGGTATAGTCACCGATACCATAGAGCCAACTATTGTCATTGCGGTATATGCCACTCAGCACATAAGCGGCGTTGTCCTCATGTGCTTTTTCGGCGGTTTCTATATAGACGCGGCCCGTTTCAACCATCCGCTTGTCCAGCTTGATCTCAAGTCCCAAAAGGTTTTCCCGCTTGAACTGATATTGCTTGGAGGTCATGTTTTGTAACACAATGCCGCGCCGGTGTAGTTCTTCGCAAATGAAGTCCTGATAAGGCTTTGCGTCTTTTAGCTGGTATTCTCTATATTCTTCATAGCTGCCGAACTGCTCGCGGCTCCGGCCTGCTTGCCCCACGTCTCCCATCCGGGCACCTCCTTGCGGGCGAACAACTCTATGCGCTTCCCGTGAATGTAGAGCTTGTCTATGAGTTCCCGGAAATACTCCGGTTTCTCGGAATGAACGGCGCTCCTCTCTATTGAAATTACGCTGTCATGTAGTTCCGCCGCGTCCGGGATGCAGCTACCCCTTGTCGCCACAAGAAGCAGTTCGTGTCTGACCGAATTGTAATGGCCGGGGTTGTGCCCCACCTTGTCCCATATGAAGCTGGTCTTATATTGAAAGCCCCACGCCTCGATAACCTTGAATGAGTCCTGAAGCATAGGCGATGTAACCCAAAGAAAGAGCACGGCGTTGTCGGCGAGACTGTTCTTGATGTCGAGAGCACAAAGTTCATCAATGCTCATAGTCGAATAATGTTTCTCGGCGCGTCCGTATTGGCCGGTTATGACTCCGGCATCGGCGTATTGCCAGGGCGGGTCAGCGTAGACGACGCGGAACTTCCCTTTGATCTCGCCCGCAATAGCTTCGGCCGCCCGCTTCCGGCGGCGCACTTCCTGGCGAAGCTCGGCCCGCGTCCAGCCGTTTTGCTCGGCCAGATCAAGCAATTCGTCTTGTTCGGCTTTCGTCTCACGGCCCGCGACTTCTTTGTGATGAGACCAACTAAGAACTTCTCGCCGGCGAGAAGTTTCTATTTTGCCAGCAACCCATCCGGCATCGGCGAAAGTTTGGAAAGCAAAGCGTTCCGAATCAACAGCCTGGGCTGCCCGCTTGCCGTAAGCGTGCTCGCCATAGTGCCACCAGTCGCCGATCCACCACATGTAGCCGCTCTCGATGGCCGAAAGAGGGGCCGCTATCGCCTCCCATTGCTCGAAAGAAAGACCGGGCGGCAGTATAAGGGCCATCCGGGTAATTTTAGTTCCGGCGGGCAAGGACAAATCCAGAGCGGATTTAGCCAGCGGATACTTCAATCTCGCCTCCTTTCAGGCAAAAAGAAGCCCCTGCTCCGGGCGTAGATAGCGGCGGCGACCGCTTCGGAGACCCTCGGCAGAGGCTTCAGTTTGCTCAAATCGTGGTATCTCGC
>Ga0307377_10001635_pt1 | contig 27740 bp, 28 predicted proteins | sample TR3MG_FD_202535 | JGI IMG/M metagenome (GOLD analysis project Ga0307377, IMG submission 202535) | Soil microbial communities from Risofladan, Vaasa, Finland - TR-3 | ecosystem: Environmental > Terrestrial > Soil > Coastal area > Acid sulfate soil | place: Finland: Risofladan, Vaasa | collected... | reverse complement strand
CTTCCAGCGCGAACAAGTTACAAACTTTCGCAAAAGTGTGGCCCGACACGTCCGCGTGTCAGGCAATTATGCGAGACGCCGCCGACGACCACTATGACCTCCACGCGCTGGCCAAAATTGACTATCTACGCGAGCTACACGGTGGATTGAGGCTAAGAACACCGGTGACATCAGCAGCGACAGCGCCGGACGAGTCAGAACAGCACCGATGCGTTCGCCGTGAGAGGTCGCCTAGCGGGGGGCATCCACCAGCCGGCCCCAATCACCGGACTTGCCGCCGCTCTTGCGTAGGAGCACGAGGTCATCGATCCGTGCCTCGGGATCCGCGTCCACCAGCGAGCTGACGATGCCCAGCGCCGCGAAGGCGCAGGCCGTGAGGGCCTCCATCTCCACTCCGGTGCGGTGCGTCGCCGCTACGGTCGCTGAGATTTCGATGCACCCCGCCTTCGGAATCACCTCGACTTGAATCTCGTTGAGATTCAACGGGTGACATAGCGGAATGAGGTTGGCGGTCAACTTGGCGGCCTGGATACCCGCCAAGCGAGCCGCGTGCACTGGGTCGAGTTCGTTGGTACTCGATCCGAGGGCGAGCACGTCGGCCACCGTGTAGACCACGCAGCTGGCGACGGCTCGCCTCAGCGTCGGGCGCTTGCGGGTGACGTCGACCATGCGAAGTTTGCCGGCTCCATCGAGGTGGGTAAACGACTGTTCCTTCATCAAGAGGTCACTCTATTCTGCTTCGGACCGGTCACTCAGGTCATCTCCCAAGTGCCGGTTAATTGGCGTGCCACGTGGCGCTGACCCGGTTCTTCGGGTCACCGGCGTTGAACAGTCCGAGCAGTTTCTGCCGTCCGTGCTCGTCGAGTCGTTCTTCGGCCATGGCGAGCAGGCACCGCGCCCGATAGAGAGGAATATCCTTGTGACCCCGGTGGCCAAAGATCTCGTCCGTCTGATTTCAAAAGACGAATTGGGTAACAAAACTCAGCGCAGGTCAAAGTCTCCACGGAACCCAGGATGCTTCACTGCCCTTCAAGAAGAATACGTTCGAGAGCGTCAACAAACCCGTTAACGTCTCCAATCGACGTATCATGCGAGCACATCAATCTGACTTCTGAAACCTCCGGATTCCAGGTCTGAAATTCTGCAAACTTGCGAAGTTCCTCTTCTACCCCGATAGGAAGAATCGCGAACACTGCGTTTGCTTGGGTAGGTTGCGTGACAGTAACTGTCGGCAGACAATCAATGCGTTCACGTAACAAGGTCGCCCTAGAATTGGCCCGGGTCGCCGCTTCAAGCCACAGACTTCCCTCAAGCAGCGCGACGAATTGGGCCGAAATGAATCTCATCTTTGACGCTAACTGCATATTGTATTTACGGATGTAGTTTACGCCTTGGCACGTATTTTGGTTGAGGACAACGATAACTTCGCCAAAGAGCAATCCGCACTTCGTCCCTCCGAAGGAGACTACGTCAACTCCAACATCCGTTGTGAGTTCCCGCAGTGAAACACCCAGCGATGCCGCCGCATTCGATAGTCGGGCACCGTCCATATGGACGCTCATTTCCAAACTATGAGCATGATCGCAGATGTCTCGAATTTCATCCACGCTATACACTGTGCCCAGTTCTGTGCTTTGCGTTATGGACACTACGCAAGGCTGCGCGAAATGCTCAACGTTGAATCCATGTGCTCTCTTATCAATGAGGTCGGGCGTAAGCTTTCCGTCCGGCGAATCCACTGACAAAAGTTTGATTCCAGCTACGCGTTCTGGGGCGCCGCACTCAGCCGTATTGATGTGAGCATCGCTGGTGCAGATCACCGCTCCCCATCGGGGTGACATGGACTGCAACGCGATGACATTTGCGCCGGTCCCGTTGAAAACCGGAAAGCCTTCCACAAATTCGCCGAAATGTGAACGTAGGACCTGCTGTAAACGCACCGTATAGACATCGAGCCCATAACTTGCCTGATGCCCCGCATTTGCCGCGAGGACCGACTCCATTACTTCAGGAAGTGCACCGGCACGGTTGTCAGAATCAAGGCTGTACATTGAGTGCTCCTAAACAAGGTTCATGATGATCACTTTTTCAAGCGGGCAAAATCGGTGATTGGCGCTCTAATACCCGGCACTTTCAAACGTATCGATCCATGCAATATTTGAGCATTCATCGACGTAACTATTGATAGCCCCACTCAAGGTTGAGGCCCATGAGTTTTGACGCTTTTGGTCCGGCGTGCACATCCAAGCCCAGTTCAAGCCGGATCCCTCGTGCGTCCAGCTACTCGGAGACACGTGAGATCCGGGTTAAATGCTTTGGTATTCGGAAAAGGCACGAGCGCAGGATTCAACGTCCGAGTCAGTGTTGTAATAGTGAAACGAGAGTCGCACGACCTCACCTCTCGGGCTCGAGAAAATATTGTGTTCCTTCAGTAACGCACTCATTTTGTCCGGGTCGGATGAATGCACGGCGACTTGCGGACCCCAGCGGGATTCATCTCGTGGAAGGTAGAGCGCATAACCCATTCCCCCAAGCAGGTCGGCGGTTTTTCTCACTAACCCTCGTACGTGTTTCCAAGCCACTTCCGGATCCAACAGGTTCAGCAGACTTAGGCCCGCGTTTGCACCGTAGATCGAAGGAATACTAGGAGTACCAGTCTCCATCCGCCTCGCATCGATTGGGAAATCGATGTTTCGCGGGTCAAACGCAAAAGGATTCACGCGTCCGAACCAGCCCGTCAGTTGCGGGTCGATTTGATCTGCAACCCCATTGCGAACGTACAGGAACGCAACACCGGGAATTCCTAACATATACTTCAACGTTCCCGCAACCAAATAATCGCACTTGAGGGATTGGACGTCAATGGGGACAACACCCGCAGCTTGATAAGCGTCCACAAACACTCGAGCACCAGACTTATGTGCATGGTCGACAATTTCGGAAACCGGTAGCCTCGCTCCATTCTTATAACTGACCATTGGAATGGAAACTAAATTTGTTTGGCTGTCGATTAACTTCACATACTCCGACACCTCAACGTACCCATCGTTCTCCGGCGCATACGTAACTACCGCCCCGTGAGGACGTTGCGCGAGCCAAACGTGCGCAATCGAGGGAAACTCCATATCCGTGGTTACGACTCCGCGACGGCTGGAGTAATCCATTGTGGATGCCACTTGAAAGGCCCCAACTGAAGCATTCGGAACTATCGCAATCTCCTCAACTGAAGCGTTGATATAGGCCGCAAAAAGTGCCCGCGCATTCTCTACTTCTCCCATCCAAATCCCCCATGGCGCCCCCTCTTCCGTCATCGAGTTCATCATCTTGTCCAGCGATTCATCCAATTCGATGGACCGTGCCCCTTGGCTGCAACTCGCCAGGTGAACGGATTTCTCTAGCATTGGGAAACGGTCCCTGAAGCGTGCTGGAGTCATGATGCTCATCACGACTCTCTCTCTAGTTCAACTTCTCCTGAATTGACGCGATGCGACAATTCCGCTTGGAGCGGGTCATAGCGATCAGCCCTTCCACCCGTCCGTCGGTTGACGACAAAGAAAATTATAAGTAATCCGACGAAGAACGGCACCCCGGCCTCCCACGTCCATGTCAGACCTGCAATGAAGTTGGTCGAGACGAGTACCGCGCTGAGGAAGAGTATCGCTAATACGGTCGTTATAGGAGCCCCCTTAAGCCGCGATGGTGAAGCTGGCAAACCATGCCGAGCGCGGACAAGACGGAAGCGGACATGAGTGACAAGAATCAAGATCCACACAACCAGTGCGCCGAAGACCGATACACCGAACAGAGTTAGGTAGGCGGTATTCGCTGCTACGACAGAAATGTAGGCTGCGAGAAATAGCCCGAAGGTACTTAGTATTAGGGCTCGAGCTGGAGCCCCCTGCTTCGTCAATTTTCCGGTCCACTTCGGTGCATACCGATGCGCCGCGAGCGAATGTAGCATCCGAGTGGTCAGGTATAAATTCGCATTTGCGGAGGACAGCGCTGCCGTCAGTACCACGAAATTCATAATGGTTGCAGCTACTGGAATGCTTGCAGATGTGAGGACCATAACAAAGGGGCTGGCCTTGATATTACTGCCAACCTGCGCGGTCGCAACCCATGGAACAACAGTCAACACAACTACGATCGCGAGGATGTAGAACAATCCCAATCTTAGGATCATTAGCCTCGTCGCCTTTACAATATTCTTGGCCGGGTTTTGGGCCTCAGCGGCAGTAACGGAAACAACCTCCGTACCAATAAAACTAAAGATGACGAATACCATCGCGAGCATCAGCCCGCTCAGACCATGAGGCAGGAACCCACCATTTGAAGCCAGGTTATGAAACCCTGTGGCTGACCTACCTGGAAGTCCGAAAAAAACGAGTATCGCGCCCAACGCAATGAATACCACTATGGCGGTAACTTTAATCATCGAGAACCAGTATTCGATGCGACCGAAGAGTCCGACTGCGGCTGCGTTAATCGCGACAATTACCGCAGCGAAGACAACCGTAGTGAGCCATAACGGGATCTGGGGCCACCAGAAATGGATGTAGATTCCCGCTGCGACGACTTCCCCACCGACTGCAATGCACTGGATTGTCCAGTAAGTCCACCGAACAGTGAACCCTGCCCACGGCCCGATATAGGAATGCGCGAGGACTCCAAATGAACCGGCAGTCGGGTGAACGATCACCATTTCTGCAAGCGCCCAAGCAATGACTAATGCCACCAGCGCACAAACTATATAAGCAATAATTGTCGCTGGCCCGGCTTGTGATATCGCCAAACCAGAACCCAAAAAGAGCCCCGTACCTATTGCCCCGCCGAGACCGATCATCGACACTTGACCACTCGTCAGCCGCCGTTGCAGACCATGCGTGTCCGCTTCCAACTGCTGCGTTATGGGACTTAAATCTGTCATAGTCCACTCCTGTACATTCCAGGCAAATGCAAGTATTCATGCTCATTGAACATCATTGCGCTTGGCTCCATCGCGACTACTTGCCCGTACTTCTTTGCACCATGTGCGTGACCACTTCCCATTCCAAGCTCCCCGTTAGCAGATTAGCGAATTATCTCCCATAATTTATCAAATGTCAAGTGAGGTGTCCGTAATCTGGCAGACTCGAAAAGTTGCTCCTCTCCCTGATCACAGAGTTACTGTCACCCTAAGTTCCGAAAGCCACCAGAGATCTTCTTGGCGATCTTCACCATTCGAATATCTCGCTCAACAAGTTGTTGTCAAAAGGTCACTTGGAGTTAGTGTCGAAGCGCTACAACGTCATCAACGTCCAAGTCAACTCGCTGGGCCAGGTGGTGTCCCGGGTCGCCTAACTTCTTTCTGTCGGGCTTTAAACCTGACCTGACTCGTCGTGACTTCGAATCTGGCTTGCTATTGCCGTGACTAGAGGGCGAATTTGACAAAACGTCACCTTGTGCGCCGACGCGTTCCACTTGGTGCAGTGGACGACACGGGCCATCGACGAGGTGCGAATGGAGATCTGACGCAACGCGAGAACTATCGGCGCACCGAGCCTCGTCATTCACCTGAAGGTCTGTCGCTACGCCCCAGTGAAGATCCCCGAACGGCTCACGGACAACCAGCACCAGCAACTCACTCGAGTGGCGCCAGTGAATACGACCCTGTATCGCCCGCACCTACTCAAGGAGCATTATCATCTGGTGTTTCAATTACGGCGCAGAGCCGCGATGCGAGCCCTCGACGATTGGTGCAGTTGGGCAAGGCGATGTGGGATTCCCGCTTTCGTTGATCTCTACCACCGAAATGCGAAACACCACGACTCGATAATCGCCACCCTGACCAACGACGGACTCCCGAACGGAGCAACCGAAGTGCGAACAATCTGGTCCAGCGAGTGAAGCGGGCTTCGGGTTTCGCAGGTTTCGCAACTACTGGATCAGAGATTTTCTCTACGCTGACAACCCAATTGGGTTCTACTCGCTACGGTCATACCCAACTAATGTCCGATTCGCCGGATTGGGGCGGGAAACTCCAATCGGTGCTTGGAAGAATTATGATTTCCTGGTGAGTTTGATTCTGGCTAAGTTGTTGCACCGATTGTAGAAAGTTGGGTCGCTTTATGATCATCGTCACTGGCTTCATTCGAAGCGCAGAAGGGCGCGAAGCCCTGAATCGCAGTATCGAAGAGATTCGCCAACGCGGCGGCCGCCTTATCGTCGTTCACTCAAGCGAAGGAGGGGCGAGCGAGAGTGCTGCAGACGTTCTCGCCGACAATGAGGAACTCGAACGCATCGCCGCGGAACTGTCGGCAGAAGGCATCGACCACGAAGTAAAGGAATTTGCGCGAGGAAGTACGCCAGCTGAGGACGTGGTTAGCGTCGCCAATGAGTCGGAAGCCGATCTCATCGTGATCGGGTTGCGGAGGCGCTCTTTGGTTGGCAAGCTCTTGCTTGGCTCGAACGCTCAAGATATCTTGATGCAGGCAGACTGCCCGGTATTGGTCGTAAAGCCCGCGATCGCGTAGTTCTCCAACTATTCGTCGACTTCCAAACGATGAGGTCGTTCTGGCGAATTCTCTCGACGGAAGGTCGGCTTACGTCACGATCGGCGCTAGGTGCGTAGATCAGAATCGATTTTCGGTTCGGCCCTGAGATCTGTGCGACCGTGAAAACGGTTGTCGTGTGGCGAAATAGCTTTCGAAGTCGTGTGGAGCGACCACTTGTGGTGGCGTGACGGTGCTATCTGCTCACTATGCGGTGGCCATCACCCCTTGCGAACTCGCGTTAGCCAGTTTTCGCAGGTTGTGACAGAGCGCGTGCAGGGTCCACTCACCTCGGGCTCCTTCGAGTCCACGTAGCCGAAACTGACCAGCGTGTTGTCGAGTCTTCATCTGGCCGAACACCGGCTCGACAATGGCCTCACGTCGTGCGTAGTCGGCTCGTCCGGACTTGGTGCGCAGTAGTCGGGCCATGCGTTCGCGTGACGTGGCGTTGTTTGCGATGCGGCCCCTTGGCGAGTCGGTGATGCGCTCACCGTGTTTTTGACGGCCCGTCGCGATGAGCACGTCGCTGGCACCACTCGCGGTGGCGTCGATGTCGTTCTTGGAGCAGTAGCCGACGTCGGCGAGGAGCACTCGGGGAGACTTCGCGACGCTGGCGCGCTGGAGTTGTTCGATGGTGGCTTCAACCATGGGAATCAGTTGCTGCACATCAGTAGCGTCCTGGACGAGGGTGGTGGCGATGATCACCTGGACGTGCTCGTGGACGACGGCCTGAGCATTCAGGCAGAAGTGGAACGAGCCGTCGGCGGTCTTCATGATGCGCGCGTCGGGGTCGGTGAAGTTGCGCTGGGCCCGCGGGTTCATCGTGGCCGTTGCGGCCGCGTGCTCACTCAATAGTTCGGCCTCTTCGGGGTGGTGCCCGTCGCGAGGGCCTTCATGGTGGCTTCGCGCGGACTTCTCCTTCGCCTCGGCCTCGAGGGCTTCCTTGGCCGCTAGGACGAGGGCCAGGCGCGCTTCCTTGGTCGCGAGTTCGCGGGACAGTTCGTCCCCGCGGCGGTCCTCGCCGAACTCCTCGGCCTCTCTATGAGTCGGTCGTCTCGGCGTCGCAGAGCAGGACTTGCACCTCGGCGCGCAGCATCTCCACTCGCCTTTCCATGCGGTCGTAGCTCATGGCCTTGTGGCGACTGGCTGACGCGCGCACCTTGGTCCCGTCGAGGGCGACGCGTCCGAATTTCACCAGACCGGCCCGCTCACAGAGGACGAGCACCTGGGTAAACAAGTCCTCGAGGGCGCCCAGGCGGCGGCGAAAGCGCGCGATCGAGCGGTAGTCGGGGACCACGTTGGCGCTCAGCCAGCGAAAGGTGACATCCGTTGAACAGCGCCGTTCGATATCGCGCGAACTGGTCACCCCGATCGAGTAGCCGTAGAGGAGGAGTTTGGTCATCATCACCGGATCGAACGGTGGGGCGCCGGTGGCATTGGCGTAGGAGTCGTAGACGAGCGAGAGATCGAGTGCGCAGTCAACCGTCTCGGAGATGAACCGGGCGCTGTGCCCCCATGGCAACCAGTCGTCGAGCGAGGGTGGCAAGAGGAAGGTCTGGCGTTGGTCGTAGGGGCGGAAGGTCTTGCCCCGACCCGCGGGCGGATGCACTTCGGGTGCGGGAGATTCTGAGACCTCCACCTCGAACAACCGATCATCTTCGCGCAAGATTGTCATGGACAATTCTCGCATCGGGCGTCAGGTCAGTGGTGGATTCTGACCCACGCACCTAGGTCAAGAACTGACGAAAGACCATTCGTCGAATTCGCGCCCTACCCCGGCGGACCCCCTGTCGTCAATCGCGTCGGTACCGACGAAGCGTGACACCGAAACGAGCGCGCGAGGGCCTAGTCGGCGGCCTCGGCGTCGCTCGGGTTGGCGAGAACCTCGTCGCGTCGCCAGGTGCCCGTGCGACCGCCGGACCTCTCCCATAGCGCTACCTCGCCAATGATCATTGTACGATCGGCGGACTTGCACATGTCGTAAATGGTGAGTGCCGCCACGGTGACCGCCGTGAGTGCCTCCATTTCCACACCGGTGCGGTCAACTGCGTCGACACTCGCCTCGACGTCAATGTGGGTGTCAGCGATCGTGAAGTTCAGATGGACACTGCTCGCCAGCACGAGGTGCGACAGGGGCAGCAGTAACGCGGCCTGCTTGGCTGCCTGAACGCCCGCGACGCGCGCGGTCGCCAGCACGTCGCCCTTTTTCATTGTGTTCGCCAACACGCTCGCCGCCGTGGATGCCAGCATGCTGATCCGACAGTGCGCGAGCGCACGGTGAGCGCTCACCTCCCGTGGCTCTACCTCGCGCGGCAAAGCCCCCTGGCGAGGTGATCTGGCCCATTCGTGCGTTTCGTCCACAACGCCATGCTACTGAGGGCACGACCGATATCCTTTGGTCATGACGGAGTACCGCATCGGCCAAGCCGCCGAACTCTTGGGGGTGAGCACTGACACGGTGCGCCGCTGGGTGGACGCCGGACGCATCAAGGCCACGGTCGGACCCGGCGGGCGGCGCTACTTCGACGGCGCCGATTTGGCTCAGTTCGCTATCGAGATCGCCGGTGACCAGACGCCGGAGCATCCCCGCGCGCAGTCGGCCCGCAATCGCTTCGTCGGAATCGTCACCAAGGTGGTAAAAGACAATGTGGTCGCGCAAGTCGAGATCCAGGCCGGCCCCCACCGGTTCGTGTCACTGATCACCCGCGAGGCGGTCGACGAACTGGAGTTGGTCCCGGGAATGGTGGTCGACGCCGTAGTGAAGGCCACCAGCGTTGGCGTGGAGATACCCGCCCAGTTCTGAGTAGTTCAGGTGGCCCTGGCGCAACGCCCGCCAGGTCAGTATTTGGCCACAACATCAACCGGCGTGGAGCCCGGCCCCGCAGCCCAAAGCGAAATCGCATCGGGCGCAAGAACAATACGGCATCGATCCCCAACTTGGAGATCGATGAGGTCTGGCGTGCGGGCTTGGATCTCGAGTTCGGCGGTGACTGAGATGAAGTAGTCGACGGCAGTGCCAACGTCGGCGATGTCGCTGACGATTCCGATCTGCGAAGCGCCCGGCACATCATCGGATGAGTCGCCCGGCTCCTGCACTGCGGAAATGGACACTCGTTCGGGCCGAATACTCCATAGGACCGCGGTTCCCGGGGCCAGGTCGGTGACGTCGGTCCCCATGCGAGCACCGTGCGAGTCGATCTGTCCGCGCGCAACAACCGTCGCATGATGCAGGTTCGCGATGCCGAGCAGTCTGGCCACTTCAGGCGAGGCTGGCTGGGAGAACACCTGGCGACTCGTACCCGATTGAAGCGCACGACCATTAGCGATGACGATCACCTCGTCGGAGAGGAATGCGGCCTCTTCTGGGTCGTGGGTCACGAGTACCGTGGCGATTCCCGTCTCGTGCTGAAGGCGCCGCAGTTCGCGGCGTAGCTCGAGCCGCACAGGTATGTCGAGGGCTGAGAACGGCTCGTCGAGCAACAGCACCTTGGGAGATCGACAAAGGACTTGAGCCAGCCCGACCCTCTGCCGTTGACCTCCGGAGAGTTCCGAGGGGTACCGATTCTCTAGTCCATCGAGGCGAAGGTGAGTGAGCCAGTAGGCCGCCAACTCAGGCGTTGCGTCGGTGGAGAAGGTGAGGTGGCGCCACACCGTCAGGTGGGGATAGAGGGAGAATCCCTGGGCAACGTACCCCACGCGTCGCTTCTCGACCGGGACCTCTTGGACCGGCTGATCGCCGTACCAGACAGGCCCGGGCGCCGGGCCGTAGAGTCCGGCCAGACAGCGCAAGAGAGCCGACTTGCCGGACCCCGACGGACCGAGAACGGCCAGGTGACTCCCCTGCGAACGGTGGGCAAGGTTGAGATGGAACGACCCGACGCGATGATCGACGTCAAAGCGCACGGGCGTGGCGTGCGACTTCGCTGGCGCCCGCGGTGTCGGCAACGCGACGTGGCCCTTGACAGATCCAGGAAGGCGGACACGACTGAGCGCGAACACCACGGCGGCGACCCCGATGGCCAGTGCGGTCGGTGCCAGAGTCGTGGGCAGACCCACCCCACTGAACTGGTTGTAGGTGTAGATAGGAAGCGATGCCGGGTTGTAGGCCAGAATGACCACCGCGCCGTACTCGCCGAAGGCTCGCAGCCACGCCAGCAACATGCCCGCGCGAATTCCCGGGCCGGCTACCGGCACAGCGATGCGCAGGAATCGTGCCACGTCGGAGTGCCCGAGCGTGGCGGCGACATCCAAGAGCCCCTGATCGACCGATTCGAAGGCAGCGCGGGCGGCGACAATCAGGAATGGAGCGGCGACGAAGGTCATCGCAATCACAATGCCGGTCATGGAGTCGGTGAGGTGCCCACCAAAAAGTCGGCCGAGGAAGGTGTAGGGACCGACGAGGTAGATGAGCACGATTCCACTCATCAAAGGAGGCAGCGCCAAAGGTACCTGGACGATCAGCCCGATCAGGGTGGCTACCCGACCCGTTGAACGAGCCAGCACGTACGCCAGAGGAACCCCAAGCAGGGTGATCAACGCCAATGAGGTGGTGGCGCCGCTGATCGAGACCCAGAGTGACGGGAACAATCCGGGAACGTGGAAGCCCCGCTTCGCGGTGCCGGCGAAACGCAGAGCGAAGGCAACCAGAGGTAGGGCCAGATAGACGACAATCAGGCCACCGAGCCAGGCCAAGGGACTTTGGGGCAACCTTCGGTTCACTACGGCAGGGTCGTTGACGTCGTCGAAGTCAGTGCTGCGAGGGACGAACCCGTAACGAACTTCACCGGGAAGATCGGCGCAACGCCATTCGCCTTCAGGATCTTGCGGCCACTCGCACTGAGCAGGAATTTCACGAAGGCTTTGGCGGCGGCGGCGTGGGGCGCCTTGTTGAGAACGGCCACCGTGTACTCGGCGGACAGGCCGGTTCCGGTCAGTGGCACGGTCTTGAGGTGCGCGGCAGCGGCCTCAACGGCGTAGAAGAACCCAGCGTCGAGTTGGCCCGCTTGCAGTCGACCGACGAGCGTCGTCTCGGGGAAGATGTTCGAGGTCGAATTGGTCAGCGCCGCGAGCGGCGGCACGTTGTAACTCAGGGCGACGCCCATGATGGCGTTGGCCGCGAGCACGCCCTTAGGGTCAGTGGCGGGATCAGTTCGCCCGAGCAGGAAACCGCGGCGGTCCACGACGTCGTACCAGGGAAGCGCCTTGAGCACCTTGGCGAAGGTGGAGGCCGGGTTGTACCCGAGCACCAGTGGGGACCTACCGAATTCGCCGTACGAGGTCACCCAGTTTCCGTTCGCCGCACCTTGAAGGGTGGCGTTGACCTTGGGAGAGGCACTGATGAATACGTCACCCACCTGGGTGCCACCCTGGATCTCACTGGCCAGCGCCTTCGAACCATCGGAGAAACCACTCATGGTGTAGCCCGTCGCCCGATGGAATGCCGGGCCGAGCTTCCGCTGCATCAGGTTCAACAGCGAACCGGCGTAGAGCACATCGACGGCGCCCGAGGCTTTGACAGCGCTGGCAGTGGTCGCGCTGGCGTTGGGAAAGAGTCCGCCGAGTGGGGAAGAACCGACGACGGTGACGAAGAGACCAGTCACCGCGAGTCGCCGCAGTTTAGAGACCCGGCCGGCGCTTCGCTCACGAAGGGAAATTGACAATATTACCTACCCCATCTAAGGCCGCGAATACGGCGATATCACAACTTCTTATGGTCGTTAACCATAATCAACCTACCCTGCACCTCGCAAACGCGATATGCGGCCTGACCTCATCCCCAGTCCGTGAAGCGAGACTCGCCGCCAAGAAGTTGAGCGCCAGAGAGCGCGTCCCCGGAGTGTCAAATGCCGCCATAGACGGCTACGCCCTCCGGGCAAGCGACACATTGACTGGCTCAGTTCTCGGCTATCGGTGACGAGTTCGGTCGTGGCCGGCGGCGTGCCCACGAGACCACTCGAGACGGGCGGCACGATGCGCATCATGACCGGCGCACCACTCCCCGATGAAGCGGACTGCGTTTGTCGGATCGAAGAAGTGACCGTCGACCCAGATGGCCGGGCCGTGCTGATAGATCGGATCATCCGCAGCGGAGAGAATGTTCGCCATCCCGGCGAGGACATCGACGCAGGCCAGGTTCTTATCTCGCCCGGGACTGAACGGGGGTCTACGCAACTAGGCGTGCTCGCGAGTCAGCGAATCGCGTCGGCACTGGTGTACTCCTGGCCCCGAGTAGGAGTGCTGTCGACGGGCGGCGAACTTGCCGACTCGCCGGGTCCCCTGAAGGCCGGGAAGATCCGTGACGTCAACCGGCGATTGCTGCTTGCGTTACCACGTCAGTCCGGCTTCACCCCAATTGATCTGGGAACAGTTCAAGACGATGCGGCCGCGATCGGCGAGAGTTTCCGCAAGGGCGTTAATGCCTGCGATGCAGTGATTTCCACCGGTGGAGTCAGTGTCGGCGGCGTCGACTTCGTTAAGGCCGGTCGGCGAGTTATGCGGCGAACGGGCGCGTTGGATGCACGAGGTAATCAAGTCCGATAAGCCTCTCGCATTTGGAGTCACCAGTTCACCGGACACACCGATATTCGGACTTTCCGAAAATCCGGTGTTGCTCTTCGTCGGCTTCGACTTGTTCGTGCGTCCCGGACTTCGCTTGCTCGCAGGACATCGCGTGATGCAGCGACCAACCGTCAACATGGTGCGCCACGACCGTTACGTCGGCGGCGTGACCGCAAACTCCATCTCGTGCATGCGGAAGCCAGGTTCCGCGAGGATGGTCACCTGCACGCCGAGCGGGTCCCACGCCAGGGTTCTCACCTATTGAGTTTGAGTGCGATTGCCGATGCGAACATCATGGCGATGGTGCCCGACGATCACGGACTCGGCATCGACCAAATCATTCCAGCGAAGTTCTTGGACGCCGAGACAGCCACCGCACCGCACCCGGTGAATGACGAGCCCGCCGATTCGCGAATTCCCAAGGGATCTTAGGACGAGTGTTCCGCATTCCCACCACTGACGAGTGGATGATGGCTCTCTTCTCCGGCGAGCAGTTCCAGGGCATGCGGAAGGATGTCGAGGACGGCCTCGAGGCTCTCCAGTGCCCCGACGGGTGATCCTGGCGTATTGAGAATCAAACTCCGCCCGGTGGTGCCGGCCCTAGCCCTCGAAAGGCGCCCCAAAGGACTGACCGATCGCATGGCCTCGCCCAGTCCGGGCGCCTCTCGTTCGAGCACCAGTAACGTCGCCTCTGGCGTGAGGTCGCGTGGCGAGAACCCAGTCCCTCCGGTCGTGACGATCAATCCGGCGAAATCGAGGGCCATTTCGCCCAGAGAGCGCGACACTGATTCAACACCATCGGGCACCACGCGCCGATCGACGACTCGGTAGCCGGCCTCTTCGAGGCGCGATACGAGCAGGAACCCGGTCTCGTCGTCGCGGGTTCCGGCGTCCACCGAATCCGAGACCGTCAGGACCTTGGCGGAGAGGATCATCCCCCGAGCGTAGGTGATTGGAGTTTGCCCGTCCGCCTCATCCCGCGTCGTGCCGGGCAGCGGCCGAGACTCGAGGCCCGCGGCGCAGAAATCCCTCCGGGTCCAACGGGAGCAATCGCAGCCGCCGTCCGGAGAGTTCAACGATTACGCTGGCGATGGCAATGGCGATGGCCGACGCAATCCTGGTTAGGAGTCTCCAAGGGTAACTGCGTGCGCCAGTTCGAGGCGAGCGAACCTGGTGTACCGAACTGCTCGACTCAGTTGATGTCCGAGTCCGGCACCACCCCGAGTGCCAACTCGCGAGCATCACTCACCGTAAGTCCCGTACTTGCCGCGAGCCAACAGGCGGCCGGCGCCACAGTTCGTTCCGAGGCATGCGCGGCGGTCCCGGCTAAGACGAGAATATCCAGGCACTCGGCTTAGCTCGGTGCTTCAATACCGAGTTGCTCCGCGAAGACCGCGAGCCACATCTGCAGGACCCCAGTTAGTGATGAGCCAAATGACCTGAACCCCTAAGCAGCCAATTTGCCGCCGGACCGATCTCAGACATCGGTGGTCAAACCTTTCATCCCCAGAATTGTTACTGTCAACGCTGCCCGGCCGACTCTATCGGCGTTTCCCACGTTCACGGATTTCTTGTCTCGATCCACCGTGGAGTTGCGGCGAGTCGACCTGGACGGTGATATTAACCCTCTCATGAGGTTTAAGGGCCACTTTTCGAGGCTGCCAGATTACGGAATCTGAATTTGACATCTGATTAATTATAAGAGATACTTCTCTAATCTACTGCAAGCCCAGGGTGCGTAGTGATCCGAATTTCAACTATTCGAGTTACCGAGTCCATTCGGTATCTTCGCAGCAACTTGCATCCAAGGAGAGGCATGACAACGATTGGAATTCTCGGAGGAACCGGTCCTGCTGGACGTGGCGTAGCCATTCGTTTGGCGAACGCGGGCTGTGATGTTGTCCTAGGATCTCGCGATTCGAGCCGCGCTCACGAAGTCGCTGGCAGTTTGTTACCTCGCGGCCGAGGCACCGTCTCTGGAGCGACGAATGAAGTCGCGGCGCTCAGCGGAATCGTAATAGTGGCGACCCCATGGGATTCGGCTGTTGCCACGGTACGTTCGCTGAAGAGTCAGCTTGCCGGTAAGACGATTGTCTCAATGGTCAACGCCCTCGCTCGTGAGGGACGTGAACTTGTTCCATTATATCCTGCCCGTGGCTCGATGGCGGCACAAATCGCGTTCGCACTGCCCGAGAGCAGGATTGTTGGGGCATTTCACCATTTGCCCGCCGCAACAATGGAGGACCAGGATAGCGATCTCGACGCGGACGTAGTGATCTTCTCTGACCACGAAGAAGACCGCCAACACGTAGCAGAACTCGTCAATTGTATGGAAGGCTTGCGCGCTGTGATAGCGGGATCGATGTCGCTGGCAAGTTCGATTGAAGCCTTCACTGCGGTGTGCATATCCATAAATATCCGCTACAAGTCCCATAGCTACGTGAAACTATGTGGTTTGGCCGCAAACTTGTGACACTCGGCCTAACCTTAATCCACCGTCAGAGGGCGACAAGAACGATAACGAGAGGTGGCGCGCGCTGAGCGTTTGCTGTGCTGACAAGATTCCGCTAATGGGAACTAGACCCAGACTACAGCGAGGCTGCCCGCCGACCTCGTACCAGAAAGCGGCGCAGAACAAGTGAGCGGGCACGCCGCACAGTTGACCAACGACGTCTCCGCGGCGGACGACGACGGAGTCTCGATCAGCGACATCTGGAAGGCCTTCGCCTCCGGGAACGAAAACACGCCAGCCGTCGAGGACGTCAACCTGCGGATCCGTCGAGGGCAGTTCGTGACGCTGATTGGGCCAAGCGGCTGCGGCAAGTCCACGCTGTTGCGCATTGCCGCCGGCCTGCTCAGCCCCGATCACGGTTCGGTGTCGATCTTCGGCGAGACCGTGAGTCACGCCGCCCAGTCCAAGCACATAGGCTTCGTGCCGCAGACGCCGTCTCTGCTGCCCTGGCGAACAGTGATTGAGAACGTCGCACTGCCACTCCAGGTCAACAAGCACGGCACAAGTGAGGGCGGCCGACGGCCGAGCGACCCTCGTGAGCTGCTCGAGAGTTTCGGGCTGGGCGGCGTATTGGACCGCCGGCCGCACGAGCTGTCAGGCGGCATGCAGCAACGGGTCGCGATCGCGCGCGCCTTCGTATTTGATCCGATGATCCTGCTCATGGACGAGCCGTTCTCGGCGCTCGACGAGTTCGCGCGCGAGGCACAGCGACGCGAGTTGTTGGAGTTGTGGCAGTCGAACCAAAAGACGGTCCTGTTCGTCACGCATTCAGTGGCCGAAGCGGTCGAACTCTCCGACGTGATTGTGGTGATGTCACCACAGCCGGGCCGCATTCGAGCAGTTATTCCCGTCGATCTCCCGCGGCCGCGTGGCAACCTCGTGGAGAACTCGGAGGCATTCCATAAGGTAGAAATCGTGGTACGCCGCGAGCTCCGCCGCACCTGGAGTCAGCCCGAATGATGAGCAACCCGGGGGTCGACCGGCAACGCGCGCAGGTGAAGCCCAGAAGGAATCATTGGCGCGCCCTGCGGATACAGCTATGGGTGCCACCACTCGTCGGCTTCGGGCTCATCGTCCTCGGCTGGCAACTCTACGCGGTCCACAACCCGTACATTATTCCGACCGTCTCCCAAATCGTCGACCAGCTCCGTACCCAACCGGGCCTGTACTGGCACAACATGCTTGTCACGCTGCGCGAAGCGGTCGTCGGTGCGTCGTGCGGCATGGCGGCCGCGTTCTTACTCGCGGTGCTGATGAGCCACGTCCGCGTCCTGGAGCGTGCGCTGATGCCGCTCGCCGTCGTGCTGAACGTCACGCCGATCGTCGCGATCGCGCCCGGCCTCGTGGTCGCCTTCGGTTTCGGCTTCACCCCGAAGTACATCATCGCCGGCGTGATCGTCTTCTTCCCGTTCCTTATCAACTCCCTGGTCGGCCTGCGCTCGTCGGACCCGGAGGTGCTCGACGTCTTCACCACACTGCACGCGTCGTGGTGGGAGGTGCTGTGGCGTCTGGAACTGCCGAGCAGCCTACCGTACCTGTTCGCCGCCGCCAGGATCTGCCTGCCACTGTCACTCATCGGCGCGGTGGTCGCGGAGTTCTCCGCCGCCGGTCAAACGACCGGACTCGGATCGCTGATCGAAATCTCCGCGAACCAGGCGAATCTGAAGACCGTCTACGCCTCGGTCGTCGTGCTCGCCTTGCTCGGCGTTAGTGTGACGTTTGTTGTCGTCCTGCTCCAGCGACGACTGCTGAGCTGGCACAGTTCGAGCCGGACGAAGTCACAGTGAAGCTTCCACCATAACGATGAAGCCAGTGAGCGAGGACAGGACGTCCGATTCGGCGTGCCCGAAAAGAGTGCATCAGCACCCTTCATGAGGTGCCGTTTCAAATCGCCCAGGAGATTACGTGAAGCATTGCATAACCGGACGAGAGGACACCCATGAGGGGAAGAGGCCTAACAAGAATGACCCGGGTGGTGGCGTGCGCGCTATCGCTGGGCCTGGCCGCGGCCATCACCGCTATGACCGGTCTAGTGGGTGCGGCCGCCGCACCACACGGCGCGAACACGAGACCACTGAGCGCGTCGCACTGCGCGACGAACAGGGCGGCAGGAACGATCACCTACGTCTCGCCATTCGGTTTCGACGCCTCAGCCGGCATCATCGACGTCTTCGTCGCGCAGAAGCTCGGTTACTTCGCCGACATGTGCCTCAACGTGGGGTTCGTCACCAACGCGACCGATGCTAACGAGCTCATCTCGTCCAACACGGCGCAGGTGACGAATGAGGGCAGTGCGGCCGACGCCCTCGAGGCGATCGCCAGCGGCGCGCACATGGTAGGCATCGAGACGTCCGGCGATACGAGCGACTACGCGATCATCACGAACAAGTCGATCACATCACTTAAAGAACTCGACGGCAAGACCCTCGGTTACTACACGGTTCTACCGGTCGTGCTGCGCGCGATGCTCCGCGCCGCGGGCGCCAATATCTCGACAATCAAGTTGATTGCCGACACGAACTACGACCCCACCCAGGTAATCCAGGGGACACTTCAGGGCCTCCAGGCCTACCAGTCGAACCAGGTGATCTCGCTTAAGGCCGCCAAGGACCCGTTCAACGAGTTCACGCCGCAGCAGTTCAAGATCCCGGGGACCTACAACGTGATGACGGTGAACGCCACGTTCCTGAGCAGGCACCGCCAGGCGGCGACCGACTTCATGCGCGCGGACCTGCGCGCCCTGCACTACTGCATCAAGTACCCGTCCGCATGCGTCAAGATCGAAGGTGCCTACGCGAAAACGGCGGGCGCGCAGTTCGTGACAGCGCACGAGGACGCGGTGTGGGCGCTCGAGAGAAAGTTGACCTTGTCTAACAGCCTGCCCGGTAAGGGGCTCGGCGTGCAGACGTACGCCGAGTGGAAGCCGGAGTCAGCCGCGCTACGTACCTACGGCGTCATAGGCACTGTGCCCAAGCTCGCCTCCGCCGAGGACGTGTCACTCGTCGCCAGCTTGTACAAGGGCAAGACCCTCATCTGGCCGTAACCGCAAGTGCCGCGTGGGAACCGAGACCGTACCGGTGTCGACGAGCGACGGGCGAGGCCGCGTGATGTCGAATTTTGCAGGGCTGCGGCTGAGTAATTATCAGACGGTCAGGATGCGGGTCGCGGTCGTTTGCCAAACCCGGCAGTGACTCGCGTCAGGAATCCCTGGCACGCCTCACCGTGTTCATCGCCAGGACACTCCGGACCTTGCTTCGACCGATCGCCTTACGCATTCACCAGAGGGGGGGGGTATCCGTCTCAGTGCAATAAAAGTGCCCATGAGGTGCTCTGCTACTGGCAATCCGGCCGCCGCGAGCCTTTGGTCCCACAGCCCAGTAGTTGCAAGCATTCTAGCGGGATCTACTGCATCCAGACGGACACCCTCTTTTCACCAATGACGACCCTTAGAACGCCACTGATTCGGTGGGGGACGATGATCGAGCCTCCATGTTTGCTCAACTAGCCCCACTCATTCACGAGCGATCTGAAGTCGGCATCAAATCTGTTTTCCCGTCACCGAATGCACTTCGGAACTGGTCGCACCATCGTCGCGGCCCCCACTGGTTTGCGAACACGATTTTCGACCATGCAAAATGACTCGAGAGACGTGTGGTGACGGCGCTGGTCCATCGTCGCCTCTCTGAAGGGAGATGATTCGCTCAGGTCAAGTGCGCGATGCGCTGATAGGCACCGAGCAGGACGTCAACCGTGGGCCAGCCGTCAAGGAGGCGAACAATCCGACGGCGTGAGCAGTAGACGAGACGACCCGGCGCGTGGAAGATCTCCCAGCGCAGGGCCTTCGGACGAGCGTCCTTCCACGAACCCGTGAGACACAGCAACTGGAACCACCGCACGAGGTCAGCAGAGAGGGCGACGGTCATGAGCCAGTTGACGTTCGCCTCGCAGCTGGTGAATGGGAACCGGCAGAGCCCCGACTCCTTCAGACGTTGGATGTGGCTCACTGGCTTGACCTGCGAGTCGACAGAAGGCTGATCCTCGAGACCGTGAGATCACCAGTCTCAAGCGCGAGGTCGACCGACTGGAGAGTGAACTCGACAAGTCGAGAAGGGTCGTCGAGATCCAAGCAAAACTATCCGCGCTGCTCGAGACACTCACCTCGAACAGCACTGCGAAGAGCAGCGAGAAGCCGTGATCGGCGAAGCCATCAACCAGCTGAGCGATATCGTCAGCACCTCTGACGCCATCGCCGCGCTCGGCGAGAGTCGGGCGACCTGGTATCGACGACACCGCCGCAGCCCCTCACCGATGAAGCTCGAGCGAGTGGCCACGCCCCAACGCCGAGCGCTCAGTGAGGTGGAGCGCAAACAGATCAGGGCCACGTTAGAGTCCGAGGAGTTCGTCGACGAGGCACCGGCCAGTGTCTACGCCAAACTCCTCGATCAGGGCGTCTATCTGGGTTCGGTCTCGACCATGTACCGCGTGCTCGCTGAGCACGACGAGGTGCGCGAACGACGTCGCCAGGCCACGCACCCCGCGCACAAGAAGCCCGAGTTAATCGCCACCCAGCCCAATGAGATTTGGAGTTGGGACATAACGAAACTCCACGGACCCGAGAAGTGGACCTACTACTACCTCTACGTGATCCTCGACATCTGGAGTCGCTACGTCACGGGCTGGATGTTGGCGCGCGCCGAGAGCGCGCAACTCTCGACGCGACTGATGAACGAGTCGATCGCCAAGCAGGACGTCGCAAAGGGCCAGCTCACGTTGCACGCCGATAGAGGATCACCGATGATCGCCAAACCGGTGGTACACCTGTTGGCCGACCGCGGAGTCACCAAATCGGACAGCCGACCGCACGTGAGCAATGACAACCCCTACTCCGAAAGCCAGTTCCGAACCTTCAAGTACCGACCCGACTTCCCCGATCGCTTCGGAAGTCTCGAGGACACCCAGGCCCACTGTCAACGCTTCATGACCTGGTATAACGAAGACCACGTGCATTCGGGCATTGGCTATCACACGTCCGCCGACGTCCACTACGGACGAGCTGAACAGGTCCGTGAGTTACGTGGTGCCGTTCTGCTCGACGCTTACGCCGAACACCCTTAGCGGTTTGTCCGCAAAGTCCCCACACCGCCGGCACTACCGACCGTCGCGTGGATCAACGAACCGGTGAAGGAGGTCGCTAACTCACTGAATTAATTCAAGAACTGTCTCAAAAGGCTTGACACGCGCCGCCCCGAGTCTTTCGCGGCCTGCACAAAATCGACCTTGAAGAGGCTGAATCACACGGTTTAGTCTGGTAAAATGGACAGCATTTTTTCTGCAAACTCGGGACCCGAGGGTGAGTCAACGTCTCCAGGAGACTTGGAAGGGTTCAGGAATACTGGCCACGGCAGAAGTGGTTCCCGTTCTCTGGAGCGCTTTGGTCTGGGCCGACTTCGATGTGACCCAGCCACCAGATCCGCTCGAGTCACGTGCCCGGTTCGACACAAGTCGGACCGGGCACGTGACACGAGATCTAGTTGCCCGGTGGCAATGTCAGATTCACCAGAGGTGACACTCGCTCGAGTTCTACACACATCCCGGCCGTGCCACCCCGGGATCGGCATCGTTCGCGACGTGTCGTCCAGCGCCCCGCTCCGATCCACCCCGGGGCACGCGCGAGAATATCCTGCCCGGCCTCTCCGGGTGGATCCCAACGCTCCGCCTACGTCGACCACGCGGGATGTGTCCAGTCGAGTGATGACCGACTCATCGTCCTAGCGGTGCAAGTGAGTTGGCTCGCGAAGTCAGGTGAGCGTCCGTCACCACGAACGTCACCACGAATTGGCCCCAATGCGCCTGACGTGCCGCACCGCGGCGCATCCCCGCGGGTCGCCCGCCATGTCACAGGCCCTGGTATTATTGGGTTTCAACCTACCTCAGCAGGTGCTTGGCGACGACTACGCGCTGGATTTGATTTGTTCCCTCGTAGATCTGGGTGATCTTCGCGTCTCGCATGAAGCGCTCGACCGGGAACTCCTTGGTGAAGCCGTAGCCACCAAGCAACTGTACGGCATCGGTCGTCACGCTCATCGCGGTGTCCGAAGCGAATGACTTCGCGGCCGCACCCAAGTAGGTGAGGGTTCCGTCAGGATCTCCGGCGTCGATGGTGGCGCAGGCGCGGTAGACGAGGGCGCGGGCGGCCTCGGTGCGAATCGCCATATCGGCGAGCATGAAGCGAAGCCCCTGGAGGTTGGCGATCGGCGCGCCGAACGCCTTGCGCGACTTCATGTACCCACCCGCGTAGTCAATGGCCGCTTGGGCGATGCCCACGGCTTGGGCACCGATGGTCGGCCGCGACCGGTCGAGGGTGTGCATGGCAATCTTGAAGCCGTCGCCCTCGGCGCCAATGCGGTGCGAGGCGGGGATCCGGACGTCGTTGAAGACCACCTCGCCGGTTGGCGAGGCGCGCAGGCCCATCTTGTCCTCGTGCTTGGGGAATTCGACGCCCCACTCCTTTTCCACGAGGAAGCAACTGATGCCGTGACTTCGCTTCGACGGATCGGTGCTCGCAAAGACGGTGTAGGTATCCGACACCCCCGCGTTGGTGATCCAGTACTTGGAGCCGTTCAAGATGTACTCGTCGCCGTCGCGGACCGCGCGACACCTCATCGAGGCCACGTCCGAACCCGCGTCGGCCTCGGACAGGCAGTAACTGGCCTGAATCTCTCCCGCAGCGATGCGCGGAAGGTAGTGACTCTTCAACTCCTCGGAGCCGAAGTTCATCACCGGCAGCATGCCCAACTTCGAGATCAACATTGTCACTGACGTCGATGCGCAACCCCGCGCCAATTCCTCGGCCATGATGGCCTGGGTCACCATGTCGGCCCCGACTCCGCCGTAGGCCTCGGGCATTTGCAGCGCGGGAAGTTCCATCTTGACGCTGGCGTCAAAACTCTCCTGGGGAAAGGTCTGGTCGCGGTCGTGCTGGGCAGCGTATGGCGCTACCTGTTCGTCCACGAAGGATCTCATGACATCTCGAAAGGCGCGCTGCTCCGGGGTCAGGTCAAAACTCATAGCCATCCTTCAATCTTCAATAGTTGGGGTACTAGTGAGAAGTGTCGCCGGTCAACCTCAGGAGGTCTCCGTCGGCGATGGCGTCGACGAAGCGTCGTTGGGCGACATAACTGTGGGCAAGCCCGGCGAAGGGCGCCGCAAGCGCGTGGTCCACGACAACACCCTCGATGAGACCGAAAAGTCTCAGGGCGACGCTCACATCGCCCAATTGCGGGCCACGCCCGATCAGGCTCGCCCGCTTGGCACCGACGAGGGCGACGCCGACCTCGATGTCGTGACGGTCGTGCTCGTGTTCGAAGGTCAATCGAGCGACTTCGCGGTGCGCGATACCCAAGGCGTAGCCTTCGCCGGGTGCCTGGGTGCCGAGCCCCCGACCGGTTGGCACGTGCGGGGAACGTTGCAGGCCGGCCTTCGGGACGCGCGAAAACTCAGGGGTCTCAGTGGACATCGTGGGGCGTACCGCACCCGCTGCAGGAACTGGCGAAAACGTTGGCTGGGTCACCCTTCGACACTACCCCCCTGGCCAGATCAGACCCGAGTCAACCAGCTCTCGTACTGCGGACGCGCGCCCCGCACGGCTTGGAAGTATGTGGACTGGATTGCCTTCGTGATCGGACCGGGTTTCCCGTCTCCCACCAGACGGTCGTCAACCGATCCAATGGGCACCACCTCCGCGGCGGTGCCGGTGAGGAAGGCCTCGTCGGCCAGGTACAGGTCGTCTCGACGCATGGTCTCGAAACTCACGGAATACCCGAGGTCGTTGGCAATCTTCACGATGCTCGCCTGGGTGATACCGCGCAGAGCCCCCGCCTCGGAAGGTGGCGGACTGATCAACAGTCCGTCGCGCACAATAAAGAGGTTCTCGCCGGTGCACTCACTGATGTGTCCATCGGTGCCCAGCATGATTGCCTCGTCGTATCCCGCCTTGATCGCCTCGACCTTGGCGAGGCTGGAGTTCACGTAGCCGCCGACGGTCTTGGAGGCGGTGGGCATGGAGTTGGGGTGGTGCCGTGACCACGATGAGATCTTCATCCGAACACCGTTCTCGAGGCCCTCGTCGCCCAGGTACGCGCCCCACGGCCACGCTGCGATAGCGACGTTCACGGGGGATGTCAGCGGATAGATACCCATCTCGCCATAACCCAGGTACACGAGGGGGCGGATGTAGCAGCCCTCATTGAGTTCGTTCACTCGCACCACCTCAGTGGTGGCGTCGCAAAGTTGGTCGACGCTGAAAGGAACATCGATCATCAAGATCTTGCAACTCCGAAGCAGGCGCTCCATATGCTCGCGGAGGCGGAACACCGCGACGCCGTTTGGGGTCTTGTAGGCACGGATGCCCTCGAACGCGCCGGTGCCGTAGTGCAGCGTGTGGCTCATGACGTGGGTCGTGGCGTTCTCCCAGTCGACGAGAGCTCCGTCCATCCAGATCTTCTTCGTGGGGGTGATGGGCATCTATAACCTCTCTAGTAATTGTTCGGTGATGCCCGCGGTGCCGAGCGCGACGGGATCACCATTGAAGTCTGCCACTGCCCGAGCGATTCGCGCGGCCGCGTCAACCTCACCGAGGTGCTCGAGCATCAAAACGGCCGAGGACACGGCGGCTAATGGGTTGGCCCGTCCCGTTCCCACGATGTCGTGGGCCGCCCCGTGGACGGGCTCAAAGAGCGAGGCACCGGTGCGGGCCGGGTTCAAGTTGGCACTCGCCGCGTAACCGATGCCGCCGGTCACCGCACCCGCGAGGTCGGACAAGATGTCGCCGAACAGGTTGTCGGTGACGATCACCGAGTAACGCTGGGGATCCTCGACCAGGTAGATGCAGGCGGCGTCGACGTGGTTGTAGTCGACCTCGACGGCTGGAAACTCAGCGGATACTTCTCGCACGACCCGAGACCAGAGCTCACCCGCGAACGTCAAGACGTTGGTCTTGTGCACCAGGGTGAGCTTCGGGCGGCTCGCTCGGGCGGCTCGCTCGAAGCCGTAGCGCACGCATCGCTCCACGCCGAAGCGGGTATTGACCGAGCCCTGCGTGGCAATCTCGTGGGGAGTGCCGTGGCGAAGCACGCCTCCCTCACCCGCGTAGGGTCCCTCGGTGTTCTCTCGCACGATGGCGAACTCGCATCCGTCGGCGAGCGACCCGGGGACGCCGCGAAAGGGCCGGTAGTTGATATAGAGGTCAAGCCCGAAACGCATGCGCAGCAGCAAGCCTCGCTCGAGGACGCCACCGGGAATTCGGGTATCGCCGATGGCCGGGCCAATCGCGCCGAGCATGATTGCGTCGAATCCCCGCAGTTGCTCCAGCGTCGCATCGTCGAGCACGAAGCCGTCACGCAGGTACCGCGCGGCCCCGAGGTCGAAGTCCGTGGTCTCAATCGCCACACCGGCCGCGCGCACCACGTCGAGGGCCGCCGCGGTCACTTCGGGGCCAATACCGTCGCCGCCGAGCACGGCCACGCGATAGGGGTGTCCGCTGCTCATATGTCACGTCTCCTTCTTTTCTCCATTTTGCTCGCCGGCGCACGCTGGTGGCAAACCGGAGTCAATCGGGCACGGGTCAAACAGTAGAATCGGGGCCTCTCTACAAGTCGAGGTAAGCGCATGGCCAGTGAAATCCATCGCATCACGCTCGAGACCTTGGAAAAGCTCAAGGCCGAGTACCACCACCTCACGACGGTGGGCCGCACGGAAATCGCCCGCGTCATCGAGGCGGCCCGGCTCTTGGGCGACCTCTCGGAGAACGGTGACTACCACGCTGCGAAAGACCACCAGGGCAAGATGGAGTCGCGAATCCGCCAGATCGACAACGTGATCCGTAATCACGAGATCGTCGAACGGGATGAGCACGCCCAGTCCGTCCAACACGCTTCCATCGTCCAGGTCGTGTACGAGGGCGACGATGATGATGAATTCCAGGAGTTCTTCATCGGCTCGATTGAGGAGAAGCCGGACGGGGTCCTCGTGGCGTCGCCGACCTCGCCGCTCGGCTCCTCGCTCCTTGGTCACTCGGTCAACGATCTCGTGGAGTACGAGGCTCCCTCGGGGATCCTGCGCGTCAAGATCGTCGGATTACGCTAGGGCATGGCCGCCAAGACCCTCTTCGAGAAGATCTGGGATGAGCATGTCGTGGCGTCGCCCGAGGGCGAGCCGACCCTGATCTACATCGACCTGCACCTGGTTCACGAGGTGACCAGTCCACAGGCGTTCGACGGCCTACGACTGAATGGCCGAACCGTGCGACGGCCCGACCGGACGCTTGCCACCGCGGACCATAACGTCCCGACCGACCCGATCTCGACCCCCGTCACCGACCCGGTCTCACGGCGTCAATTAGAGGCCCTCGACGAGAACTGTCAGGAATTCGGCATCACCCTCTTCCCTCGCGGCCACGAGAACCAAGGCATCGTGCACGTGATCGGCCCAGAGCTGGGCGTCACCCAGCCGGGCATGACGATTGTCTGTGGCGACTCCCACACGTCGACGCACGGCGCCTTTGGCTCCCTAGCCTTTGGCATCGGCACCAGCGAAGTCGAGCACGTCCTCGCTACCCAAACGCTGCCCCAGCAGAAGGCCAAGACCATGTCCGTCACCGTCAACGGGACGGCTCCGGTCGGCGTCACCGCCAAGGACATCGTCCTAGCCATCGTCGCCCGATTGGGCACGGGCGGTGGCGCGGGCTACGTGATCGAGTATCGCGGTGAGGCGATCCGGGCGCTCTCCATGGAGGGGCGCATGACGGTCTGCAACATGAGCATCGAGGCCGGTGCCCGCGCGGGACTGGTCGCAGTGGACGAGACCACGATTGACTACCTGCGAGGTCGTCCCGGTGTCCCGTCCGGGGATGAGTTCGACACCGCCGCTGCGCGGTGGCGTACGTTCATCTCTGACGATGACGCGTCCTTCGATGCCCATGTCGAACTCAATGCGGCGGACCTCGTCCCCTTCGTCACGTGGGGCACCAATCCCGCCCAGGTGGTGGCACTCAGTGGTCGCGTGCCGTCGCCCGACCAGTTCTCCGACCCCGACCAGCGAAACTCGACGAAGCGATCCCTCGAGTACATGGGACTGGAGCCGGGCACGCCGATCCGCTCGATCGGCGTCGACGTCGTGTTCATTGGTTCGTGCACGAATTCTCGCATCGAGGACCTGCGCGCCGCCGCCGCCGTCGCCCGCGGTCATCAGGTGGCCTCGACCGTGCGTGCGCTCGTCGTGCCCGGTTCGCACCGTGTGAAGGCGCAGGCCGAGGCCGAAGGGCTGGACCGGGTATTCCTCGACGCTGGCTTCGAGTGGCGCGAACCCGGGTGTTCCATGTGCCTGGGGATGAACCCCGACCAATTGACTCCGGGCCAACGGAGTGCTTCGACCTCGAACCGCAATTTCGAAGGACGCCAAGGACGTGGGGGACGCACCCACCTGGTATCGCCCGTGGTCGCCACGGCCACCGCGATTCTGGGCCGTTTCGCAACACCTGACGAGGTCGGCGCGTGAAGCCGGTACGCATCGTCGAAGGACGGGCCGTCCCGCTGGAGCGTTCGGACGTGGACACCGACCAGATCATTCCCTCGGACTGGCTGAAGCGGGTCGAGCGAACGGGCTTCGGTCGCGGTCTCTTCAGCGAGTGGCGTGACGACCCTGATTTCGTCATCAACCAAGCCCGGTTCGCCGGGGCGTCAATCCTGATCGCCGGACCACGCTTCGGCACGGGATCCTCACGTGAACACGCGGTCTGGGCGCTGATGGACTTCGGTTTCGAAGCCGTCATCGCCCCCTCGTTTGGTGACATCTTCCGCAACAACTCCTCCAAGCAGGGGCTCGTCATCGTGCAGCTGCCAGCCGGTGACGTCGAAGAACTGACCAGCCTGGTGAAGGACGACCCGTCATTGCTCATCATCGTCGACGTCGATCACCTCAGGGTCGAGGTCCCGCAACTCGATTGGCAGCGACCCTTCGTGCTTGACCCGATGACCCGTGACCGCCTCTTGAACGGCTGGGACGACATCGGACTGACCCTACGTCGCGAGGCCGCCATCACCGCGTACGAGGCCACCAGTCCTGCCCCGAGCCTCGTCGGAATT
>Ga0307377_10001634_pt1 | contig 27740 bp, 45 predicted proteins | sample TR3MG_FD_202535 | JGI IMG/M metagenome (GOLD analysis project Ga0307377, IMG submission 202535) | Soil microbial communities from Risofladan, Vaasa, Finland - TR-3 | ecosystem: Environmental > Terrestrial > Soil > Coastal area > Acid sulfate soil | place: Finland: Risofladan, Vaasa | collected... | reverse complement strand
TCCACCTGGCGTTGCGGATCTTCGTCATGGAAAAGCCGCCTCAAATCCGCCTCGGTGAACGCGTGGAGGTGGAGACTCCAGCCATCGTCCCACGGAGTTGTTGTCAGTACCGTATGCCTCGCCGCTCGCACCAGCGCGTCGCAAGTCTGCTGAAGAACCCTAGCTGGCACATGCTCCAATGTCTCCTGGCAGCATACGATGTCGAAGCGGTTCTGCGTGTCGGGGCCGGCGAGCGACTCGTGGATCGGCCCGGCGCGGAACCCCAGGAACCTCGCCGCATCGTCCGGCTTCAGCCACGATACCCGCTCGCGGACAACTTCCTCCATGCCCGCGGATATGTCACAGCCACCAACGGCGTATCCGCGCTGCAGGAGTTCGCAGATCAGGGTGCCCTGCCAGCATCCCGCGTCCAACACCAGCGGAGAGGCAATGCCAAGGTACTCGCGTTCCTCTTCCACCAGGGCGAGGAACTGGTGCCACCGCGCGGCCTGCGCGAATGCGAACTCGATCCCGCCGCCCTCCAGCCGGGTTATCCCATCGTCGAAGATGTTGCCCCGGTGGAGATGGAAGATGAGATCGTTGAAGGCGGCCCAGGCCTCAAATGGCATTTCCTCGGCGGCCGCGCGGAGGTCCGCTAGGGACGCCGTGTCGTCTGCGGAATCAGCGTAGAGCGCGGGCCTTACCGCCTCCCATAGGGCGATCTGCTCCGGGCCCTCTATGCCGACCACCAGGGCGCGGCGGAGGGCCTGCCGTTGAAGCGGGGTGCAGGCTTGAACGGTCTCGATCACTCGCTCGGCAAGTCTGTCCACGATCATAACGCCAATACCTCCTCGTAGACCTGCCTCACCTTGGCGCATTGCTGCCGCATATCGTGATGCTGCTCGATATAGGCCCGCATCTGCCTGCGCTCCCGCGTGAAGTCCTGCTGTTGGGCGGCCTCGAACCGGCTCAGCAACGCGGCCACCCGCACGTCCGCGTCCTCAGCCGCGGCGTATGAGTACCAGAGCTGGCGGGCTGAGAGCGATGGCATCATATCCGGCATAACCAGGGACGCCTCGGGCGTGTACCCGCCCTGCTCGTGTCCGCAAATCACCAACCGGCCGGCCGCGACCGCCTCCAGCGCCGCCTGCGCCGAGGCGAGTACGATCCGGTAACGGTAGACTTCATGGGCCATGTCCGCGAATCCCCGCCAGTTGATGTTCTCAGATAGGCCATCCATGCCTCCGGCGAGGAAGCCGAAGGCGTCCACCTGCGTTCCGCTCTCTGCCAACGCCACCACGTTAGGGTGCAACTTGAAGCTGCGCCCGAAGAAGGCCACCCCTTTGCCCAGCCGCCCCTCGAAGCGGAATCTGTCCAGGTCCACCCAGTTCCATATCTCGCCGAACACGGGCGCATATGCCTGGTGCTCCGAGTGCGGCCCAACGGTCTCGACGCTGATGTGACCCGAGAAATCGTCGCGCAACGGGAGGGGTTGAGTTATGCCATGCGTGGTATAGACGGCTCGGCACGGGAACTCGGCTGGCAGGGGCTCCACCCACTGCACGTCGAGGATGTCGGCCTCTACCTCCCGGCAGACATTGACGACATGATCCTCGATGCTGCCGCCCGGCTCCATGAAGCGGATGCGATGCCACGGGAAGCCGCACTGACCGCACATGATACTGGGTGCGATGTCGGTAGTAAGGTATGCCGCGGCGATCCAGACCTCGTCGCCGTTCTCCAGTAGCCAGCGGCCCAATTCCGCGAGGCGTTTCTCGCAGCCGCCGCCACCCAGCACAGGATAGTAGATCACTACGTTCACTGTCTCAACCCTCCGCCTGATACCACGTGAAAAGCTGGGCCGGTTCGCTGGGTGTGTGCAGCCATGCGAACGCACTACCGAGTTCGATGACAGGCATCTCGTGCATCTGCGCCAATTCCACGGCAAGGTGCGCTGCCCGAGAGCCAGCCCCGAGCAGGCAAAGGTCGGGCTTCCCTGGCAGGTTCCCTGCATCTACAAGGCACTGCGCGGACCCGGCAAGACCATCCCCCAGCATTATTCCGGTTGCCTCCGCATGCCGCCAATAGCCAGCCCCAGCGTATGCGGCGAGTCCGGTTGGCGGTTGCCGTCCGTTCAAGGCTGCCACCACCTTGTCGGCTTCGTTCGTGACGATCAACACGTTCCTATTCTCCATCAACGACCACAGCCAGCAATCAAAATAGAGATAGAAACTGACCAGCGAGTCGCCGATCAACGCTTCGGGCTTGGGCCGAATATCCCAGAGGTGCAACGCCTCCATGAGCCTTGGCCCCATGTACGGTTGCTTCGCCATGGGACCGGAGCGGGGAAGGCACACGATATCGCACTTCGGGATAGCCGCCGCCAACTGCTCGGCCACGCCCTGGCGATCCTCTGCCGAGAACCCCCACGCGCTGAGATAGTGGAACCCCCCGAAGCCTCGTGCCGCCCATAGGACCGCCGCCTCTCCATCCGCCATGGAGATCAAGCTGCATGGTTCTTTGCGCTCAATCGCTTGCGCCAATCGCCTCACAACCCGCGCCGTGTCCGCCTGCTCATTCGGGAACATCATTGTCTCGACTCCTGTCGTCAGTCTTACAGCGGCCTCTGCTGCTGCCCCGGCACTACGATGCTCGGTCTTTCCATCAGTCGCCACTCCAGCCCCATGCGCTTTACGCTGCAGTCGGGACAGAGCGCCGCGATGTAGAGCTTGCCCTCGACCTTCTTGACGAAGCCCGAGACGAGCGGCAGCGACAGGGTTCGATTGCAGTCCTGGCAGTCCATTGCGGCGGGCTTCTTCTCGGGCTGCTGTGGCTCGGGTTGGGTCATTCTGTTGCCTCCACTTGGCAGGCACCACACACGCGCTCCCCGAAGCGGTTGCGGCAGGTCGCCTTTACCCTCCCGCAATTTAGACACATCGCGAGGGCTTCGCAAATCCGCTCGTGGTCATCCCGCTTCTCCGCCTCCGATCGCCAACCGGGAGGTGGAAGCGGAAAGGCAAATATGACCGCGGCCGATTCGTCCTCCCCGCCGAAACCCAGTAGCCATAGCGGAAGGTCCAGAAGAGGTATCCCCGTCGGGCTGGTTTGCTTCATCCTATCGCCTCCATGATCGCCCGCATTCGATGGCCGTAGGTGTGGTGCGCCAGGACGAAGGCGCGGCCGCGCTCAGCCATGGCGTCACCAAATCTATCAAACCAACCCATGATATCTACATCGGGTTGGCAGTCACATGGGATGACTATCATGTGGCCTTCCCCTTCGATGCCGAAGGCTGCATTCTTGAATCCCAGCGCTTCGTACGCGTCACTATGCGCCGCCAGGAACGGCTTGCCGCAGGCCAGGGCCTCGAAGGTCCGCATAGACGTCATTACCGTCTCGCCCCGGCCGTCCATCCCACTCCGCTGGTTGTTGACCCCCAGCACCACCTTGCCCCAGGTGTACTGCTCGGCGGTCGCCCCGTAATAGCCCGGTGAGCGTGGGTCAGTCGGCCCAATCCAGCGGTTCGGCTCCCGCAGCAGAATCGGATATGGCGGCTCGTCCAGAGAGAAGCAGGTGATGGAGTAGCCCGCCTCGGCAAGCGGCAGGATCACCGTCTGTACGCCCCACCGCCGCGCTTCCCATTGCGAGTCATACCAGTTGCCCGAGAAGACAGCGTCCGTCGCGTCCTCGCGCAGCGGCAGCGGCCGGTGGAACTTCTCCGACGCGGCCAACGGCAGCCAGAAGATGCGGTCGTGTTTGCAGTCCCGCCGATAGAACGGGATGCAGGCCCGGTCAGTGGTGAACACATAGTCGGCGAGGCGTGCCTGCCCGACGAAGCCCTGGTAGGCGTTCGGGTCTTCGATTGTCCACCAGCAGAGCGGCTTGCCGTACTTGTCAGCGAGCGAACGCGCGTAGGCCATCGCATCCATGCCCTCACGCCCGCCGGAGTTCATGGTGAAGATGAAGTCGGCCTCGCCGGGGTCCTGTACCCAGTCGACGTACTCGTCGCAGAAGGGCTCCAGGAACTCAAAAGCGATGGTGTGGATTTTCACTTCTCGGCCCCCAGCATGGCATTGACGTCGAAGAAGATGCCCCGGGCCTCTCTTCGCATTCGCGATGTGTCGATACGTCCCCGCCTTGTGAGCCACCAGAACCCGAGCAGCGACCACCACGCACGCGGGTCCCACCATGGCTCTAATGATACGTCGAACGTCAGGCCATCCACACAGATTTTCATTTCTCGGCCTCCAGCAGCGCCTTGACTTTGGCGAGGGCAACGCGGACCCTTACCTCTCGCCCAACAGATATGTCTTCTTCCAATCCATCCACCAACTCCCGCACCACCTCGCGGAAGCGGTCTCGGGGTACGTCGTTCGCGGCCAGCCTCGCCGTCGCCGCTACGGATAACTGCCATAGAGCATTGCGTGCCTCGCGGTCTGCCGTTGGCAGGCATGACAGGGCATCTTTCGCCAGCCGGTCAATCGTCTCCACCACCTCCCGCCTGATCTCGGAACGCTTGACCACAAAGTTCGGGTGCTTCGTTTCATCTATGCCGGACACATAGTCCCAAACTGCAATCCACTTGTCGTTCATCTCGCCTCCTCACTTCTGCCGCGGCGTCAGCAACGTCTGGAGTAGCCGCAGCACTGCCCATATCCACGTCATCTGCACCACCGCCTCAGCCCAGGTCATTCGTCCTTTTCTCCTCGCAGGGTCGGACCCGGTTTCTGGGTGCCCGCCCTGAAATATCGCGCGTGGAGGACTAGGGTCATATACCAGCCAGTGGGTTTGCCCGGACCGGAGAAATCGCCGGTCTTGCTGTCGAGGGTAGGGCTCTCGGATTCAACTATGCGATAACACATGCCAACGGACTCGCCGGTGAAGTCCGGTTGGCGTGAACCGTGACAGTGCATCGCGCACTCAATGGCGCGCCCGATGGAATCCCACCATGACAGAAATCGGAAGTGTGAATCCTCTCCACCGAGGGGGCCACAATACAGGGCATAGGCTTTCTTGTCTGTCTCGACATCCCGATCCGTCTGGGGCTGGGTCATTCGTCAATCTCCCTTCGTTGCTTTTCCGCGTCCAGAATCGCATCCGCGCACCGCTCCCCCACCACCAGACCGAAGACGAACGCGATCACCGCCCACAGGTAGTTGCCCGCCACCGCGAGCACAAAGGCCAGCATGAGGGCGATAAGCGCGAACGTCAGACCAATTTCCTGGAGGGGCTTCATCGCCCTTATCTGTCGTAGCATCTACACCTATAATCAGGATAGATGGCTATCCCCGTCACCAATGATCGGGCTTCTGCGTGTAAATGTCCCTTGGCGCATTCCTGAAGCAGATGTCGCACCGTGCTTGTTTCCCGCCATCGCCAATGGTTAAGGTGCTGGACAACGACATACCAGTAGAACTCGTGGACAGTTGTGCCTGGTGGTCCCATGCGTTGCCAACTGCAGAGAATGACGCGGTGTGCTGAGGCCTTCTGGCGGATCTCATGCCACCATGAGACCTTGATGGTCGCACCCCGTTTCGTGTGCATCCTAACGTTTATGCGGTTATTCATCTCCGGTATGCCTTCTCCATCCAGCCGCCAATGGTCGTCGTCGCGAACTTGATGAACTCCGGCCCGTGCTTCGTCTGGCAGTACAGGTTGTTCGCGTCATAGGACGTGGCCCAGTCATTCAGCACCAGCCGCGAGAAGTGGTAGTGGTGCCAGACGTAACTCCCGTGATAGATCACCACCAGCCAACCTGCCTTCGTCAGCCGATACGCCAACTCGGTGTCCTCAAGCTCCTGCCGTCCGGGCATTGCGTCATCGTAGAAGCCCATCTCCTGCAGTGCTCCCCAGGGGTACACCGCGGGGTGGCTCAGGCCTTCCGTCATGTGTCCCCGCCGGCGGTGTAGGCGCGTCGCCTTCTCCACCTCGCCCCAGCACTGCTCATAGGGCCAGTCGTAGTTGATCTCGACCTGTGGGCTCCCCCAGGCGTGCCCCTGTGTCACCAGTGCGCACCCGCACATACCGATCCTCAGATGCTGCTGGGTCCACGCTACCAGCGGAACCAGCCAGGTCGCCGGGAAGATGTGGTCGGTATGAATCTCCACGCCAAAGTCCGGCCTCCAGTCCGATAGCAATTCCCAGGCGATGTTCCTACCCTTGGCGATCCCGGCGTTCGCGCCCAAGCGGTGGACGGCCACTCGCTCGTTGCCCTGCAGTTCGTCCAGCCATTCATGCGTCGCCGGACAATCGCTGCCGTTGTCCACGATCTGCAGACGCCAGTCATACCGCTGTACGTCCGATGCGAGCAGGCTGCGGACGGCGTACTGCGTGGCGCGCAGGTGAAGCGGACTGCCCGCGGCATTACAGGTCAGCAGGTTGATTCCGATACGCTCAGTCACCGCCGATACGCCTCCTCCATCCACTTGCCGATCAGCCCATTCCAAGCCACCCATTCCGCCGGCCCGTGCTTGACCTGCACGTATTGATTGTTCGCGTCATAGTCCGCCGGGTGGTCTGACAGGCCCAACCGCGTCAGGTGGTAGTTGTGGAACACCATCGAGCCGAAATGAATCTCGATCCTGTACCCCGCCCCGTGCGCTCGAAAGGCCTCCTCCGTATCCTCGAAGTTCTGCCGCCCAGGCATATCCGGGTCGTAAGGGTGCAACTTTCCGTCCCGATGTATGCCTATCGCCTCCAGTGCCGACCATCGCTTCACCGCGGGGTGGCTGAGTCCGGGCCGCACGCGCTTCGGCCGTCGCCATACCAGCGCTGCCTTCGTCACCTCGGCGCGGAAGGTTTCGTAGTTCTGCAGTTGCGCTTCTGACAGTTGGTAGGGGATCAAAGGCCGCGGCGAGTACCATTGCCCACCCGCCGTCAGCAGGGATGGCCCCATGATCGCCACGTCAACGTTGTTGGGGTGCGCCATGTACTCGATAATCGGCTGCAGCCAGCCCACCGGCGTGTCCCGCTCGGTATTTGCGGGGAAGACCATATCGGTGTGGATCTCCACGACGTATTCTGGCGCGTGCCACTCGTGGAGTACCTGGAAGCCTAGATTGCGGCCCTTAGCGATGCCCACGTTCTCGTCGGACCACTCTATCGCCACCCGCTCGTTCGTAGCCTCAAGGCCCTGAAGCAGTTCGACGGTCCGCGGGCAGGTGCTTGCATTGTCGACGATGACGAGTCGCCAGTCGTAGACTGCTATGTCGCTATCGAGTAGGCTCTCTATCGCGTACCGGGCCGCCTGTTCGTGTATCGGGCACTGGGCTAGGTTGCACGTCAGTAGATTGAGTCCGATCCTGATCTGGGCCACTGCTGGGTCTCCTGCTGCGTCGGTCGCTGCTGGTCGTGCGGTATTGGCCTCGGCTGCCCCTCCTGGCTTCTGCCGCCCGCGCCGCCTCTATGGCAGCAAGGCAAATGCCGCGCAGGGCAACGTCCGCCCGCGCCCGAAACTGCGGCTCGGAGATGCCGGCCGTCCACTGGCAGTCCCGGCAGCGGAAGATGCGACGCCCCGTCACGGGGTCTTCGCGGGATACGGTCGCGCGGCCCTGGCAGAGCGGACAGACGCCGCGGTGACGTAGCGCCCAGGCTGCTGCTGCCGCTGGGTCTGCCCCCTGCAGTCGTGCAATCGTCTGGTCAATCACTTGGTCGGATGTTCTCACTTCGGTTCCTTTCTTATCACGCCGCCACCCTCTCGCCCACACCGCCGATGCTGGCCCCGGTCAACTCCCCGGACTTGACGGACTTCCAGACCTCCTCCTCGGCAACATAGGCGACCATCACCCAACTGCCCTTCAGCACCGGCTTTCCGCCGATCTCCAGGTCCTGCGGCGCGATGTACGACTCCTTGATGTGGCCCTCGATGACCCGCTCGTGCTGCAGACCGAGCCCGGCCTTGCCCAATCGGTAGCGGTTCATAAAGTCGTGGCAGGCTTCCTCAATCTCGTCCGCCTTGGTGAAGTCGCCCTGTGTGTCCAGGTGTTCGGGGTCGCCCGGCTCCATAACGACCATGTAGACGAGGCGCTTGTCCTCGTCGACCTTGACGAACGGCGCGATGCGGTCGAGCTTGACCCATGGGGCGGCGAGAGGGGTGCTGAACATGAGCCAGGGGCCATCCGAAGTCGAGGCGGCAGGCACGCTCTTTGGCCGCCAGAACCAGGAACCGTCCTCGTTTGGGATGCCTTCCACAGGTTGCGGCCATGAGAACCAGTGCTCAATGGCCTTAGCCACCCACTGCCCGTCGCGCTGTGTATACTTCGTCTTCACCGCGGCCCAGGCGATGGCGTGCGCCCGCGACTCGCCATACTCCGCATAGGCCGCATTGAAAGCCGCCCGGTATATCTCCTGGCCATGCTTCGGAAGCTTCTTCACGGCATCGGGTAGGCTCTCCAGGGTGTCATAGGGCTTCTCGATCTGTACTCGCGCCTTGAACCAGGACGTGACGCGGTTGAACCAGTTTCCATTCATGTCAGCAGACCTCCACTTTTGCTCGCCAGAAGAACGGCCAGGCGCGGCCGCGGTAGACACCAAGACGCTCCCAGTAACCATCACTGCCCATGAACACCCAACGGCCCATAGTTACGCCACACGGATTGGGTTGGACATGACCCATGCGATAGATCGCCTCTGCGCCAAAATCCCACCGCCTCCACCACCTCGCTAGCCGATACGTCTTCATCCCGTCGCCTCCACCTTCGCCAGCCAGAAGCGCGGCCAGGCGCGGCCACGGTAGATGCCAAAGACACCACCATTGGGGCTGGCATTTATGCAAGTTATGCCGTCATAGCCCTCATAGCAGAAGTGTGGCCTGATTCCACCCCAAATGGTCCGCCACGGGTTATAGGCGTAAGGTATGATCCGATGCCCTGCCGGGTGGTTTATGGTCTTCGGCCACCTCTTCCACCACTTCGCCAACGGATACGTGCGGATCATCTCGCCTCTCCTCTCGCGTCCGCCGTAAGCCCTCATGTCAGGGTCGGGATAGTTCACCTAACGCCCTCCGTATCGCCTCCCCCACCTCGACGTGCTCCATGTCCTGCGCCAACATCACCAGGTCCCGCTTCCCCGGCCGCCACGCCATCGGTACCAGGTTCCCTTCCGGGTCCCGAATCGGCACCGTGTACCGCGTCCGCAAATCCGCGTGCGGCAGCGATGATCCCGGCGTCGCCTCCCACCCAACGCCATAGCCGTTCGCAAGCACGATTGTGGAGGCGTCCATGGCTACCACCACTACCCACTCGTCCCGCCACAGCATCTCCCATGTGCGGTCAGCGGCCTTCATGGCTCAACGGCTTCTCGTTGTGCCCGCCCAGCAACCGCAGGCATATCTGCTGCCATCGAGACAGTTGGCCTGGCGCGAAATACTGGCGCTGAATCTCGTCGCCCAAGCGCACCTCGCCAGTAAAGATCAAGCCGCGGCGTTCCGCCTCCCTGTCGCCAGTCGCTCGCATCGCGGCGATATGCTCGTCCGGGTCTATGCCCTGCCGCGACCAATGCCGGCGGTCGTCCAGGTGGGCCGCGTCATAGTTCTGCCCGAACGAGACGCCCCACTTGAAGTGCTGATCGTCGGTCGTCATCTCATCCCCCTACAGCAGGTCTGCCGCCACGTAGTGCTTTGCCGTCTCTTCTGCCGGGCTCGCTTCCTCGGCGGGTTCCTCGCCCTCTTCCCTGGCCGGCCCAGCCGGCATGGTGGGCGCCTCTTCCATCGCTTCCTCCTCCTCTTCGGGCAGGTCGCCAACGCCGCGAACGTATTCCTGAAGTTTCGGCCCAGGCTGCACAACCCCGAATTGCACCAGCTTCGACAGCGGCTCCGCCAACTCGGCCAGCGTCGGCACCTGCATATCGCTCGGCACCAGCCTCGGAAGTTTGGTCAGCCTGAATGAGCCAGCGTTCATGCCGAATAGCCGCGGGATCTCCTGTCGGTTCAGCGTCTCTGCGACCATCCGCTGCAGGAACGCCTCTTCAGCCAGCAGGAAGAACTCCTTATCGGATTGGCTCTTCGAATAGCTGCCCTGCGGGGCCTGACCTAGTTCGAGGAACTGCGCCAGCACCGAACCGAGAATCCGCCAGGAGCAGAGGCGGATGTAACTCTCGATGTCCGCAATGTTGATCGGCGGCTTCGTGATCTCGAAGTCGATGCCAAAAGGCAGAAACGCCCCCATCTGCTCGTCGAGGCGGAATGCCGTCAGGCCATTCTCGACATAGGCCCGCAGGGCAACCATATCCGGGTCGCTCGGGTCAAAGACGGGGAGGTCTGCCGTGTTGACCTTGGCAATCGGCACCCCGCCCATGCGCTCAATCAGAATCCCGATCCAGGTGTCGGCGTGCCTGAGCCCATACCAGGGCTCATAGGCGGCCCGCAGCATACTCTCCCCGTTCGGGTCGCCCATCTTCCCCTCGTTCACGAAGTGGACGCAGCGGTAGAGCGGCACCTCCACGAGGCCCGTCTCGGTCATTTGGCGCAGGGCTATCAGTCGCCCAGCCTCATCCCAGACCCAACCCTCCCAGGTCTCCTGCCCGCGAGGAGAGAATGACTCCCAACCCCACAGCCCATCGTCATGGTCGCTCTGCAGGTATATCTCTTTAGGTTGCTGGCCCCGGCGTCGCTTATAGAGCGGCTGGAATACGCTCGCCCCGTAGACCGTGGTGCCGGTGATGGTCTCGTCCATGAACTCGAACCACGTATGGCTCATATCGTCGATGCACTGCAGGACGAAATCCTGAGCGGCCTCCGCGTCCGGGCCCTCGGCCCCCTCGACGTTCCATGAGGCGGCCAGCATGGGGAGTTTGATGGCCCGGACGGCGCGGCGCACCACGTCGTTGGCGTACATCTCGCGATACTTGGCGCGGCCCTGCCGGCCCTGAAGTTCTCTGAGATACTCCTCGCGGATGTACGGGCCCACGCGCTTGAGGCCGGTGGTGCCGATCTGCGTCACCGCCTCGGAATACGTGAGCGGCCGCCTCAGCATCCCCGTCGCCGCCTTCTTCACCTGGTCTTTCGTCCTGGTCGACATCCATCAACCTCCTGCTGGGGCCGCAGCCTCGCGGCATCTTCGGCAAAGGTGAGACGCCCAACCCTAACCGTCTGGAAGGCTCGGTCTGTTCTTTCTGCCATCTCCCTCTCGTCAAGCCAGCCATAGCGGGCCCGCCATTCCACTAAGGCCCGCGCCTCTCGCCGCTCGCGGCTGCTCAGCGGCCGCCACGTGATCAGCACCCACTGCCCGTTCAGCTTGCGGCATTCCCAACCGCAGATCAGGCTCTTCACCCACCGCCATATTCGTCTCATGTCAGCATCCCGTCGCCTTACTCGCCATCCCCTCACCGCCTCCTAGTGCTGGGGCCGCCCGTTGTCGAAACGAACGACCCCGTCGCTCCTTGCACGCATGGTGCGCGAGCTATACGCCTTTCCTGTCTCCGGCGAGGTAGAGTCCCTCACGGGCCACTTAGTCTGCTTCACGGTAGCCATCTCCGCTCGGCTTGCTGGCAATCTTCTCCTCGCCGCCGGTCATATGCCCGGTAGACTTGCCGGAAAGCCTCATAAGACGCCGGGGCATCCCCTCAGCCTCCCACTCCTGCCGCATAGCATTGTCCGCGCCTTGCCGCTTCATACCAGGCCTTGACATGGGATCGAATCGTTTCCGCCGTCGCAACGAATTTGCCGCCGGGAAATATAGACATCTCGCGAGCATCATTCGGCCGGCCCCAAAGGAGGAAGATGGTATCTACACCGGATTCGACCCTTCTTTCACACCAGAGCCAGCGGCCGCGATCAAGGCCTTCGCCGGGAGCCCTGGTTTCTAGAGTCAGAAACTGATGGTTATGTTCTACGGTCCCGTCCGTATCGCTAACTCGGATCTTGGAATCGCCAAAGCAGTCGTTGAGGAATGACCAATCCCACCAAGACTCCATGAAGTTCTCTAACGAATGCAGATTAGTCATTGATCCAGGATTCCCACCCATCCCGTTCTGACCGCGCGAACATCCGCAGACGCGGGGTCGGACTCATGCTTTCGACGATGTCGTAGAATGCGGCAGGCTTGGCGCTGTGTCTTCCGCGATCCGCCTGGAACCAGTTCGGCTGGTCGGCGCGCAGACACTTCAGGTTGCCGCGCAATCCGAAGAGGCATTGTTCCGTCGCGCCGCGGTAGTAGTGGCCCGTGCCGATCTGTGGCTTGACCCAGGTGATGACCGTCTTGTATTCGAACCCCCAGGCCTCCATGACCCGGAAGGCATCAGGCAACATGGGATTGATTGCCCAGAGGTAGAGGTGGCAATCGGGGGCGGCGTGTTCGAGAACCGGCACGCCAAGGTCCGCTATCTCATCCGTCGTCATCGTGGGATATTGACGGTGCGCGGACTTGCCTTCTTTAGCATCCATACCCCAGGGCGGGTCTGCCTCGATGGTTCTGAATGCGCCGGTGGGAATGGGTCTGAGTTCGCTGAGTTTCTCAGGCTTCTCGGTCTTTTCTGTCGCCAGTTTTACCGCCTGACGGATACTTATGCCGTCTAACGCGCTAGACTGCAAACTCGCCAGTTGCATGAGTTGCCAGCGATATTGCTTCCCGTATCCCAGCCTCTCCTTCGCCCAGCGCCCGAATTCGCGGTCGCCTGGAAGGAGATGTCGTGCCGCCTTCAGCCGCTTGCCAATCTCCCAGGCCTTGAGAATCTGGGCCTGGCCTGCCTCGTCGCCCTCGGTCTCCAGGGCCGTGATCTCGGCCGCCAGGAATTCCAGCCTCGTGTCAATGTCCGCCGGGACCGTCATCGTCTGCGTCTCCTTGTTTCTCGGCCGCTGATTCACCGCCGGCCACCCCCTATGAACCCACGATGTAGCTGCCCCCCGTACGGCTCCTTCCTGAGCCCACGCCCCGGCTCGGCACCAGGAATCGAGCCCCTCGGCCGCGCCCCGGTCCGCTTGAGTTGTGAGAAGGCCAGCGCGCACGCCATCACCGTATCGTCATGTTCGCCTTCCGGCGCGCCATAGCGATCATTGCCGGCCGGCGTCTGCGTGATCTCATACGCCTCCAGTTCCTCAAGCAGCACGGGCTCGTTCAGGACCGTAACCTGCGCCTTCTGAATCCCCATGGCGAACCGCTGAACCATCTGCTCCTTGCTCTGCGCGGTGGTCGCCACGCCCTCCACCTGGCACTGGAGGCCGGTGTCGTAGAGGTCGCTCTTCAGATCGTCCATGAACGGGATACCCGGCCCGTTCGTCTCCACGGCAACGGTCTTGACGTTGTGCTTGCCGAGGAATTGGCAGAGGCGAACTGACTGCTGAGGGTACGGAATGCCGTGCATCCGTTCGAAGCCCACCATGCGTCCCGCCCCGTCGAAGGCGACAAAGACCGTGAAGTCCACCACCTTGGCGAGGTCAACGCCCGCCACCACCGGCCGTGTGGGCTCCGTTGGGGCCGCGGCAATACGGGACCGCACCTCGCGAAAGACCGCCCCGCCCGTCTCCACGAACTCCGCCCCGTACTCCTGCCGGAACCAGCTATCCGGGTAGTCCTCTCGCTCGTCAGCGATCCGCTCGTCGGATGGCATAATGGACCAGTCGTGGCGTGTCCCATCCTCGTTGTACGCGGGAATCCGACAGCCCGCCCAGTTGGCCGCCAGGGGGTCCTGCGATTGCTGCCACGCCCGGTAAAGCCAATTCCTGCGGAGCGGCGTCGTGTTGAAGATGCAGCGCCCCTCTCTCCCATGAGAGGTCAAGGTGGGGCGGATGGTAAGCCACGCCCCCTCTTTCATGCGAGCTGCCTCGATCATGTACAGCAGGTCAATCCCGGCGGCTACCAGATGCTCGGGGTGGTCAGCGGACCGGACGTGAATATGAATCCCGCCAGGCAACTCCATGATGTAGGGCTTGGTGTTGATAGTGCGGACGCCCTCATTCCCCGCCACCATCGCCTTGAGGTCCGACCAAAGCTCATCCGCCAGCAGATACGTCGGGAAGACAAACCAGACCACCACTCGCGGGTTCAGTTGCTCCCGCCCAGGTTGCTCTGTCAACTCCTTCGCCTGCTGCAGGGCATCGTGGATGCAGAGCCAGTTCTTCCCCCAGCGCCTATGGGCAACCAGGACGAAGAAGCGTGCCCCCGCCGCGACCGCCTCCGCAATCAGCTTCAGCACCGCCTTCTGTCCGGCGTGTGGCTGGAGCTTGATGAGCGGACGCCCGCTAGTGGACCGCAGGCTTCTCTCGACGGTCGCCGTCAGTAATCCGTGAGTTGATGCTGTCATCTATGACTGAGACTCGCTCCATTGCCTCTTCCCACCGCTCGGGGGGGACGAAGTCTCTTATCAGGTCGCCCAGCGCCTGCCCTATCTGCGCAAGGGCCCGGGCTACGTCGATCTCAACCTCTGTGGTCTGGCGGTCCTTCTGGCCCAGGTGCTGCTTGCCGAGCCATATCTGCATCGTGTAGTTGCCGGTGAGGGCGTTCTCCCACTGAGCCTGACGAAGTGCCAGTTTGCCGTTGGCCCGCTCTTTACTCAGAATCTCCGCAAAACGCGGATCATCTTGTTTGCGTCGGTCAAGGGTATCGACAGAGATGCCGAGGATGTCCGCCATCTCGTTATCCCGGCAGTGGCAGGCCGCAAGGCGGCCGAGTAGCTCGTAATCAATGGCGATCCGAGGTCGGCCGCCCTTGTTTTTCCGCGGTGCTGAAGCACCCGGGATAGCGGCCTTCTTGGATTTCGTGGTCTTCTTAGGCATGGGAGAGAGTCACGCTCATATCACAGCCCCAGCGCCCTTCGCGCGTCTTCGGGTTTACGGTCACAGGCTTCGCACATGGTGGTAAACAACTCCCCATGGAAGAATTCGCGAGAGTTCTCCCGTTCGACTGGGCCCTTCCCTCGCAGGTCCTTGCGGGCTTGGTTGACGATAGCCGCCGCGAGCCTCAAGGCGCCGTCCTCGTCCCGAATCCTCATTGCTCTCTCCGGGCCCCATAGGGGACGGAGGCTGCTACGCAGCTACCGCCCCACATGGGGGCCAAAAAGCGAAAGCCGGCCCCTGGGGTCTGGCCCGGTTGATCAGACCGAAACAGACCGCAGTTGCCGGCGACGCGTCGCCAGCTATCTGCCCTTGGGCGGGCCCCCGTTCACTTGGAACGACGGTGGGTTATATGGCCAAGGGCCGGATTCACGCCGTACTCATGCGACTCTAGCCATCTGGTATTATGCCGTAATTCAAGTCGTAACCGCAGGCACGGCATCGCTTTTTATGTCCGCTCCGAGATTGGCTCGCATACCATTTGTGGGCCTCAATTATGCCATGGCTCGCAATTGCCGATTGGTTCTCACCTCATTCGTGGCTCGCAGTCTGAACATGGTTCTCACCGTCAATGTGGCTCGCAACGCTGGAATGGGCCTCAGGTGTTGCCTGGCTCGCAGGACCGCCATGGTTCTCATTGCCGAATTGGCTCGCATACTTCGCTTGGGTCTCAGAGCGCGAATGGCTCGCATACCACACCTGGGTCTCAAAAAGGGCATGACTCGCAGAATGAACTCGGAATGCACGGGTCCTTTGGCTCAGTCCATCACCACCGGGATCTCCGTCTGGTGACCGCCGTGTTCAATCACCCAGGGCGAGCGTGTATCCAGCCCTGCCGACTCCCGCGCCATCTGCCAGTAGTGGGCAAAGAACACCTTGGCCACCTTCCGCCGGGCCATCGCGTCAACATGCCCGTCGCTGAAGTGCATGATCTCGACCTTCTTGCCGTTGTCGTCCTCCTTCTTCATGTACCGCGGCGGGTCCCAACTCTCCGGTTCTGGGTGTAACCTACGCAGGCGCACCTTCTCCTGCTCGTAGAGTTCCCGGTAGCCGTTCCCCACCATCACGAAGGACTTCGCAGCCTTCCAGGCCAGCGTCCGTAGGCGGGGATTCCAGTTCGCTTTCTCTCCCTTCTTGCGCTTCGGCGCGGCCCCGTCTACGACGTGCAGGCCCGAATAGGCCCACAGCTTGCTCACGTTGGTGAATTGCGAGCAGTCGCCCGCCCAGGACAGAAGGCCGCCCGCGACGCAGGGTCCGATGCCCTTGACGCCCTGCAGCCACTTCACCCACAACGGTTCGTGCTTGATTTCCGCCTGAATCATGCGCTTGACGGCATCCTCCTGCATCCGCATCTTCACGTCAACGCGGTCGTGCAACTTCTGGACCCAGGCCTCTTCCAGTACGCCCCTATCATGGGCCGCCCGGATACGGTTCTGCGTGCGGATTCTCAGGTCTTGGATGTCATAGTACGTCTCGACTAGGACTCTTACTGCTTCTCGATTCATGGGTTGTTCCTCGCTTCCCGCAGTTTCTTCCGCGCCTTGCCCGTCATGTAGTACCAGTGCTGCCGAGTCATGCCGTCTGGCGGATTGCCATCGAGTACCGACCGGCTCAAGCATTCCTTCTCCTCCGCCGTCAGTCCCGCACGCTTCAGGCAGGCCTGCAAATCCACGATATCGCAGACCCGGTCCTCCCAGCCGTCCAGAACCGCCGATCCGACTGCCGCCAACTGCTCCTGCGGAACGATGACGGAGTAGGCAGGAATGTCGCCTCGCTCCCATCTTAGCCCCGGTATGCGTATCAGGTTCCGCCGATCCCGCAGCCAGTGCATGAACTCCCCACGCACGGTCCGATGCCACCATCTGCGTTGGGCCGCGAGCGTTCTCGTCCGGTCAAGGTGCGGCAGGGCTATGGAAATCATGTAGGCAGTCAACTCCCCCGCCGCGTCCTCGACCTCATCCGTCCTCAGCCCATACGTCTTCTTACACGAACGAACGAAGGCATAGGCGTGGTGCAGGCACTCTTCTGGCTTGTCTGGTGGGACTGGCATGGTTGCCCCTTTGCCCCGTCCTGACTGGGATATGGTGGTTTATGGTGTGGCAACGGGCTTCTTCGGTTTCCGCGGGGCCCGCACGCGGTAGTCGGTGAGTCTGCCAGCCCTGATGTCGTCGAGGGCCTTCTCCGCTTCATGCAATGCATCCTGAATGTCCAGTCGTTCGCGCCCGAGTCGATCCACCCGCTTCTCGATCTGCGGCAGCAGCACCTCCCGCTGGTCCTCCGCCTGCTTGAGCGCCCGTCGCTGTGTCCGCAAGTCCTTGACCTGCGCGTCCAACTCTTCAACCGTCTTTGGCTCAGTCACCGTCTGCGGTCGCGTCCCGACAATCGTCTGAGTCATGTCCTCTCCGTCCTCTCTGCGGTTTGTGGTGCTTCAGCCAATTCCCCCCGCTTCAGCATATCGAACGCGTCCCCCAAGTCGAACGTAATCAGCACGGCCCCGCGAGCGCATTTGTGGACTACTGCGTGGGCGTTACCCTCAGAGAGAATATCCGCGATGGCCCCGCTGGAGAGCCCGCGGGCATAATTTTTGCACTCAAGCGGGATGCCACAGACTATGAGATCGGCGGGAATGCCGCCCCGGTCACCCATATGGCCGGACGCCCGCACCTTGAGGACGGGGAGGCCGCGCTCCTCTGCCTGTTGCTTGACGTGGAGGGCGAGGCGATCGCCCTTGCGGGAAGTGTTCACCCCTTCACCTCCTCGGCCTTCACCGCCGCGCGGTAGTCGTCAAGGATAATCTCGGAACTGATATCCCTCGCGACGCCTAAATCCCGTCTGGTCGCGGCATATCTACCCAGCGGCGCTGCCAATTGCTCCGCAATCCCCCACCACTTGTCGGCGCGTTGCTCCGCGGCCTCGCGTCCGGCGCGCTGGTAGCGCCAACAACGATCATACTGGTCTTTGTGGTAGCCGGGCCACATATGACACCATAACAACTGCATGTCACTTCGTTTGACTCCGCCATCTGGTTGAACCGGAACGTCCTGCTCTCGCATCAGGGTACAATCTGCCGATGTTCCGCCTCTCTCTGGCGTCTTTATGTGCGGACACCCCTCCATCTCACTCTCACTCATGCGCTTGCTCCTTCTCGGCCTTCGCCGCCGCGTCGTAGTCGGCAAGTAGCGCGTCCAATTTCTCCGCTATAGACTCGGCCTCGTTGAGATGCGACTCCATCCCATCTCGGTCGCCATCCGCAACGGACCGCATCACCTCCTTGAGTCGTCGAACAATATCGGGCGTCAGTTGACGGAATCCGCCTGCCAACCCCCGCCACTTCTCGGCGCGCTGCTCCGCGGCGTCTATGCCCACGATCTCGCGCAGTTGCCGCTTGAATCTCTGAGCGTCTGGAGTCAGGTCGGTATCCGGCGCCAAGGCATAATCCTGCCAGACCATGCGGACCGCCTCGATCTCGCCGATGTGTGCCTGCTCTCGCGCCTCTAACTCAGCCACCCGCTGCTCCGCGGCCTCGGCGCGCCTCACGATGGCCTCTGACGCGTGTGCTATCCTCTTCCCCTCCTCATAGAGTTCAGCACTCTTTGCCATCACATCGGCCAACTTCTTCTCCGCGGCCTCGACGCGGGCGCACATTTCGGCGACGGGAACGGCCCCGATGGACCGCAGGTAGTCGTCAAAGCCATGCGCCACCATCTCTTCATTGCTCAGTCCGTGGGCATCTCGGTATGCCCAAGTTCCATCCGTGCCCCACGTGGTTCCCGGCGGCATACACCAGCCGTCGCCGCGGTTCAACATCCACCAGCCTTCGTGTAGTGCCATCCTACTCACCTCCCAGGGCGCTCTGAAGCATATGCATCGCGCGCCCGATCTCCTCACGCAGGTGTTCGTCCCGCGCCTTCTTGAGCGCATCCTGAAGGGCCCACGCGCTAGGCAGTTCCCCTCCGAAATGCTCGCGCAGAATTCCCAGCAGCGTGTGTTCCCTTCTCTCCTCCCCGAGGCGTGCAGCAACCTTGGCGAGGGCCTTTCCTTGCTGCTTGGCAATATCTTCCAGGTCGTACTCGTCCATCCCCAAGCGACGATACCGCAAGTCGCGGGGGCCTTTCCCATCCCACGGCTGCGCAAAGAGAAGGCTCTGCCACTCGAAGGCCGCGAGGTCAACCTGGGCGAGTCGACCAGCCCGCAGGCATCGCCACGCCTTGCGCTCCGGGTTCCACACAATCAGCCCCGCCTCGGGCGGAATCTCCTTCGACTCAACGACCCCCTTCGGCACCGCGAACAATACGCGATTCGTGACCTCCCGGTATCGCAGCCACTTGCCACTCCGCATATCGCTCAGGAAGTCCGCGCGGCTCACCTTCACCTCATAGGCCGTGAGCTTCGGATTCGTGTAACTCTTCTGCGCCGTCAGCACGTCGGGCACCGGGCAACCGCATTGGAGCATGACGGAGCCGATTGCTACGCCCGTCCAGACGAGGCGCGTCGGTTGCCAGAGGTGCGCGGCAAGCGTATCTACCAAGGCGGCGTGCGTCATGCGCTTAGCCACCTCCCAGGGCGCGGCGGTCGCGCAGACGCTTCCATGCCGCTGTACCCTCAGCCATCAAGGAAGCGTGCTTTGCCTGCCCTCGCTCAATCCGCTTATGGTAATCTGCCATGCGAGAGTCGATGGTCGCTCCGCAACTCACGCAGACATGCAGGGTATACCCGTGGAACTCCTGGCTGTCCACGAACCCACCGCATTGATCACACCCTACCGGGTTATCAGCCTTCATGGTCGCCTCCCAGGGCGCGGAGTGCAGAGGCAACCTCATACCTCCACGCCTCTGCCGCGTCATTCGGGGGCCTCCGCTCGGCGCGTATTAGACACTCCCTCGCCTTCCCCACCGCGTCCGGCTCCGGCGGGTGTTCGGGGTCGAGGCCGAAGTGCTGATACGTCCGCAGCGCAGCGGTCAGGCACAGGGCCCACTCCGAAGACGGCATCAATGCCCGGTCGCGCGTAGCGTAGAACACAGCGGCGTATTCGAGCGCCAACGCATCCAATCGCCCCTCAGCGGTCATGGTCGCTTCCTTCCTAGCCCAGTAATGGTAAGTTGCAGGGTTCGACTCTTCACCAGGCGTTGCTGGAGTCGCAACCACTCTGACCGATGCAAGCTGAGCAATACTGAGACTAACTCGTCCGGGTCGGCGGCGCCTCGCGCCTCGACACGGCAACTACCCAGCTCGACCGGCATATAGTCACGCTCCGCCTTTTCAGTCTGGTAATCATCATCATGGCCGACAAACACCCCCCGCAATCGGTGATGATCTACAGTTAGTTCAAGTGGCTTGTGCATCACGCACTCCTCTCCGCGGATTCCAGGTCCGCCCCCGGCGTTTCGAGGAAACGAATCCTCTTCCCCTTGTAGACCGCATAGGCCAGCTCCCGCGCGGTAGACCGCCCGATGTACCCCCCGACGTTCAGGATGTAGACCTCCTCAGCCAGGTCGATCTTCCGCAGATGCAGCAGGTCCAGTTGGCGCACTGCTTCCTCGCCCAAAATCTCGGCCCCGTGGCCGCCCTCCTCGTCGGCGTACTTACAGACGCCAACCGATAGCACGATCTTCCCCGCGAGGGTTTCCTGCCAGCCTTCCTCGAAGAACGCGTCCATGAAGCGGGTGCTTCCGCAGAGACAAACGATGGTCGGTTCCTCAATCATGGTCGCTCCTCACGGCCACCCATCCCTCTGCTCGCAGGGATCGTCTAGCCTTTCGCAGGAGGATCCTCTCGTCGGCCGCCACACATCCGCACCAATGGCAATCTGTTGCATGACGGTAGACTCCACACACCTTGCCAGTACCGTGATAGACGCTTGCCCACGGATTGCTTAGGTGAGCGAAGTATCTAATCTCAGCACGGACGTTCTCTCCGCGATCACGAACAATCAGAACCTTCAACTTGCTCATAATCTCACCATCCCTTCGGGGAGTTGGTTCCACACACGGCCGTCGAGTTCGGGCATCTTCACCACACGTCCCGTCCCGTCTTCGTTCTCGGAGGCCTGCTTCAGGAAGAAGGGAACCTTCTGCGGCTGGCATTGACTACGAATATGACGCGCCCAATCATGGGGCGCAGGTCTTCGCCGCGGCCCCGATTCGCAGCCCCAAATCACCGCGTCCGCCTTGTCCAGCGAACAGTGGAAATCTATCCACGATAAGGCGGGCTCCACGCTCACGAACCTGTGCGCCGCAGGCGTGTCCAGCAGTATCGGTATCCGCTCGTCGGCGGTCGCCTGGTCTTCGACGGACACGCCGAGCCAGACGTTCGGCCATTCGGCGAGACGGTGGCGCTCATCCCATCGCATGAAGAACTCGCCCATGCATCGAGCCCTCTTCGTCAGCAATAGATAGGTATGCTTGGGAGCATTCACTATCGCGGTAAACACGTCCCGAAGGAAGTCGTCAGGTACGTCGGGGTGAAAAAGGTCGCCCATGCTACACACCAGCGCCCGGCGCGGCTTGCGCCAATGGAGGGGAATGTCCAGCCGGTCGGGGTGGCACAAAACACGGGAGAAGGGGTATGGCTTGATGTTCGGACACTTCCCGCCATCGTATCTCTCAAAGCCATTACATTCCCCGCAATGCTCCTCGGAGTGGGCCCGGGGAAACCTCCGCGCCATGTCCTTCGCGAAGCAGTTGGCGCACCCTTCGGATACCGGAGTGCAGCCCGATACCGGGTTCCATGTTTCCGTCCAATACTGCCCGGGCTTCTCAGCCATCGTCGTCTACCTCCAGGCTCGGGTCCGAGGCGATCCCCAACAAGGCGGCGGTTATCGCGGCCTGAGTGTAAATGTCGTCGATTTCTTGCATCGCCAGCTGAAACGCCACGGAGTCTGTCTCCTGTTCGGTGAACACCCACTCCTCAGCCCACATCGTCTACCTCGCCGGCGAGGGTTGCGTCAATAAATTCCTCCGTAGACACACAGAGGTCCCACATTCCGCTATCGCCCGACATACGGAGGTCTTCTTTCACGGTCTCCAGCGCTGTCACCAGGCGGGGGCGATTGCAGCGGGCACACATCGCCGGCGTGACGAGGGGCAGCGGCGCACGCGCAGGCTCGCCTTGTTCCTCTCCCATCACGAGTGCCGCCTCTGGAAGAAATAGGTGTGCAAAGGCTCGACATTCCGCGGTCCCGCCGCCATGCCACTTCCGGCCGCGCCGGTTGCACTCTCGCCACTTCTCAGCCATCGGTAGCCTCCGGTAGGTCGCGGGGTTCCATGCGGCTACCACACCCCGCACACTTCTTTGCCGCAGGTAGATTCAACCAACCGCAGGAACATCCAATCCACTCAGCCACGGTTGGCTCGTGAGGGTGTGTTCCGCGGAACCTCCAGGCGTGCCGCACCTTCGGCTTCTCCGGCTCCGCCTCGCGGCGGACGATCCAGCGCCCGGAGTTGGGTACAGGCAGAACCCAACCGTACGGGTATTCGGCCTCTTCGTAAGCCTCCACCACCCGCTCCGCCCCGCGCTGTGCCTCGGTGGGGATGGGACAGGAGGCGCACGTCGGAATACCCGCGAGATCATCGTCTTGGCCTCTGGCAGAACACGAACGAAGGGGGATCGTCTTTTCGTCCTCGCGAATCAGGCCGGCCTCCAGTTGCGGTTCGCGGGGGATAAGTTTGCCAGCAAACCGGCAGTCCCGCCAAGCGTCGTCCAGACGGCGAGCGCCGATAGTGTACTTGCCGGCTTGTGATATACCGAATATATGGCCCGCTGCATGGCTGTCCACCCGCATCGAACAACCATCGCCAGACAGCACCCAATCGCCGCCTTTCTCTTGCACCTCCACCACCCGCTCCCCCTCGTGCTCCTGCTTGAGTTGGGCTTCTGCGGCGTCGGCACGGGAGCGGTAATGAACTACAGCGTGTTCCAGTCCAGTGATGCGTTCTTGCGGAGTCTTCATGCTCCTCGCTTCCGCGCTATGCTCAACCATCTCGCTCACCCCACTATCTTTCGATTGTTCCGGCTCCGGCTCGCGGCGGATGGCGTAGGTGCCGGGCGAGCCCCACACACCTAGACACCGTAGGAGATATTCGCTTACAACGATTGGCGGGTTGAGTGCCCTCCCGTTAATCCGCAGAGACATCGAGCCATCTTCTCGTTCGTCCCCAAACTCCACGATCCGCTCCGCCTGCTCCCGGTATCGCGGGGTTCGCCCCAAGGTTGGCGATAGCCCCGCCCATCGCTGCTGCTCGGCGGCGGTGGCTAGCGTCTGACACTTCGCGCATACATTCGGCTTCAATCGGCCTTCCTCGCGTATCCCCCCGATCAACTTCTCCACGGCGTCATTGTCCATCATCTCCTCCTGGCATTGTCGCCCCGACACCCTGGGCGAGCTTGAATACCTGCGCCGAACTGACCGGCGCACCATCCGCGAACTTCTTGAGCCTCTCCTTCCGCGCCTCCATCCAACGGTCAATCCGGTTGATCTGCGCCTGCGTCTTCTTGCCCGTCCCCATCTCGATATCGAAGCGCGACGCCCCCGCCCGATATTCCGATGCCTTCTCCCGACACGCTGGGCAGAAGTGTGCCTCGCCCGGACCGATGAAGACCGGCGCCGTCAACTCCTCGTCCGTCTCCCTGTCGTGGTGGACCGGAAGCGATACGATGCCCCCGTCCTTGCACACCCGGCAGCGGTAGGCGGGTACCCGGCGGCCATCCTCGGTATAGACGAAGCGAACCCTCGGGCCACCCCCAGCCTTATCGTGCAAGGCACTAAAGAACGGGTCGTTGACCGCCCGCAGGAACTCGCGCCAGAGGGCGCTCTCGACATTGGAATCGTCTTGTCGCGATTTGCCTTCCGACCGTTCCCACCAGTGCCTATCGCTCATCGCACCCCGTCCTTCCATGCCATCGCGAGCCGGCCCAGAATCCGCGTGTAGTGATAGTCGCCGAGAATGGTCTTGAGCGTGGGAGGGTTCTCTCGAAACGCCTTGTCCTCGCCGCTGACGGCCCACTCGATGACCTTGAGAACCTTCTGCCACTCGCCCTCTTCCCGGCATTGCCGCAGCCTACGCTTGAGCTGCGCTCCGTCAGCCGCCCCGTGGATTGGCGGCTTCTCCCCGGTGAGTTTGAGGAATCCCTCGTGATAGGCGGCCATGCACGCTTTGTGCGGGACGCCTGTTATTTCTACTGCAACAGCAACACCAACAGCAACAGCAACAGGAGCGGATAATTTCTCCGCACATTGTCGGAAACTTTCCCGCGATTTCTCGGAAAGTTTTCGGATAACCGGGAGCGGCGGAATGGGGCATTTGGGCCCGCGCTTCGGAAAGTATTTATGCCCCTGGTGGTCCTGGTAGCGCCGTATAGCGAAATATCGCTGCCCGCCATCATGGTATGCAAGCAACGTCTCGTCCGCCACCAATTCTTCGATACGAATGGCTACGTCCTCCGCCGACACTTGAATTCGGCTGTGAGTCAAAGCGGCCGCGAAAAGTGAGGAATTGTCGTGGAGTAGGCCCCACTTGTCGGCCTGCTCCTCAAGAAGATAGGCGAAGAGAGTGATCGTGAGTACGTCCCAACCCTGTTGAAAGATGCTTCCGGTGATCATCGCCATGCCGCTAGTGCTCCCTCGTCGCTAGTTCCACAGGCCCATCTGCCCAACGCGTTCCGCCTCCGCTTCAGACGGCCGGCTCTCCCGGCGTATCCTCTCCGTCGCGAGTATCACGTAATCACGGTTCAGGTCGCACCCGGCGCCGCGTCTACCCTCCCACTCCGCGACGAGGAGGGTTGTGCCGCTGCCCGCGAACGGGTCTATCACCAGTCCGGCTTGCCAGTCGGCACCGCAGGAGCAGGTCGGGCGGAGGCCGAGAGGGCGCTTCTGGCGTATCATGTTCCCGGCAGTGGTCCGCTCGCCAACCACAGAACCCTTATCCCACCCCGTCTCGTATGGATTGGGGCGACCGTCTCCGCTAATCTTCTCGCCATACTCCACCACCCTCGCCCAGGGCTCCCCGCACTCGACGCAGACCCGCTCGGGGCAGGTTGACCGGATGCACGGCTCCACCAGCGCCGGCGGGAAGGTGGCGAAGTGGGAGAGCCAGGAATCAAACTGCCCGCATATCCAACCCTCATAGCCAGCCTCTTTGATGCGCCCTTGGCAGATGCGATGATCGCGCCCATTGTCGGAGTGGACCGGCAGCCGCCGGAACTCCGCGCCGCTATAGACCCGCTTGCAGGCCTTACACATCTCCCAGGACATTGGGGCGGTGGTGATGGCCCAGACGTTGCGGAGGTTGCGGCCGCCAGATTGCGCCCAGAGACGCTCCGGCTCGTCGAATTCTCCCCATCCGCCACGATGTCCATTCACCATCGCGTTCCGCCCTTCGGGTTTACGCCCTGGACTATGAGGTATCGTATCCGCCGCCTCCCTCACCGCCTCCGCGTCGCCGAAGTAGACGCCGGGGCCGGTCAGCATGAAGACCTTTTCGTGCGCTGAAGTCGGCCGCCACGAGCCACGCCGCAGCACAAGACCGTCGTTCGCCGCGCACTTCTCGCAGCCGGGGCAGGGCTGCCAGATGGTATCCGGCTGGAAGTTCCTTCCGTCGTGGTCCTGTTGCCCTGTCTGTTGTCGCTGGCGCTCTGTTGCGCGGCCATGATTCCCCACCCTCACCTTATGCCGCTCCCAGCGCCACCCGTTCACGCTCTCGGGCATCGGGTTGGGCTTCGAGTTATGCGTCAGCAATCCCGATGCCAAGGCGAACAGATGTGGTGCATCGGCGACCGTCACATCCCAGAACTTCCGAGCGCGGCTACGGCGGATCGCCACGACCTCGCCCATCGGTTTTGCATTGGGGTGCTTGTGCGGCTCCCAACGCAGTTCCCCGCGATATCCCGGATAGTAGCGGTCACCGAGCTTGTGGCGAGCGCGGCGCAGAGATATCTTGGCCCCGAGTCGCGCCGCCAGACAGCGAAGGTCGGCCGCCAGCGCGTCGTTCTGCGTGAAGCCAAGCCTCCAGCGGGTATTTTTCTCGTCTTCCCCGCCGTCGCCCCAGAGATACCCCGCGAGGATACCGCGCAGAAACCTGTTCCCATAGCGCCATGCGGCCGGCGAGAGCCGTTTCTCTTTCGAGGTCCTTCCCGTGACGAACCGGCGAATCACGGCCTGGGCAACCGTGCCTTCAACGCGTACTGCCATCGTATTCCCATAGACATGGTAGCCCACAGGTTCATCGTAGAATCGGGCGAAAGCCTGAATGCGCTCATAGAGGTGTCGCTCGTTGACGGATAAGCTAAACTGCATCGTGCTGCCAGAAGAACTACCCTCCGCGAGGAAAAGGCCGACTACCTCGCCCGTGTCTGGCGACAACCCGCTCGGCAATCCGTGCGCCTCATCCCCTGGCAACTGGCAATCGGGGATGATGTCTCCAACCCGCAGGTCGGCGGCAGTTAGTAGCCCTCTTTGTGTGGGCCAGAGGTGCCCGACCGTACAGCCGACGCGCTCCCCGCTACGGAACTCGACCTCAATAGCCCCATCCCTGCTGACGGCAGGCGTCCAATGCGTGACGCGTGTCCACCTCTCCCCATTCCAGAGCGCCACCGTATCGGGACGCAACCGCACAAGGTCTTTCAGCATCGCGGGGCCGACACCATTCTGTGTCTTCGCGTACAGTTTGACGCCCCCGCTAAGGCACCACACCACCTCGCTCCGTATCCTCCACCCCGTCTCCCGTAGCGCAAACGCCAGCGACCAGGGGATGCCTACGAGGTCGCCGGGGGCGAGGCCGTCCGGGGTAGACGCCGACATCTCGTTGCCCACATCCCTCCACTTCGAGTCGGCCACCTGATAACTCCGGTTGGCCGCATACGAGTCCCCGATGTTCAGCCACAGCACACCGTCCGGTCGCAGCACCCGCCGCAGTTCGCCCAGCACCCCGATCATCTGTTCGATGTAGGCGGTCGGCGTGGACTCCAGCCCGAGCTGCCCCTCGGCGCCGTAGTCGCGCAACCCCCAATACGGAGGACTCGTCACCGCGCAGTTCGCGCTCGCGGCCGGCAAGGACTCCAGCCATTCCTTCGCGTCCCCAACGTGGATTGTCTGCTCCCTCGTCGCTATCACGCCGCCCTCAGTCCCCGGCCCCGCTCACCATTGACATATCGCACATGCCTCTGCGCGTGGTTCGGGGAATATCTCGATCTGCGATTCCGCGGCCTCGCGTACCTGGCGCAGCGAGAACCCTTCCGACCACATGTGCCGACTCTGGCTGTTAGCCATGCTCTGCTGCTCCCATTCCTCTGCCAAGGCAAAGAGGTCAGGATGCTCTTTGGATAAATGCCACCAGTCCCAGGGGCTCTGAAAGGGGCAACAGAAACAGGAGGTGGACGTTCGCCACTTGTAGGCAGGACTCAGTAGGCCGCGGGACTCACATAACGCCCGCGCCTCTTTCTTCCCAATACCCGCGTCCACCAGGGGCCTCTTCGCGTTGGGCATGCGCTGATCTTCGTCCGCGCAGATGCCGAGAAACGCACCACCGCGACCGCCGAACGCGTCAAGTGGGGCGATCTTCAGTTCCCTGGTACACCAGCGAGAAGAGAACGATGGGAGGTAGAAGCCCCAAGCGGTTAGGCGCTGAAAGAACGTCGGCCCGCTCACCACCACCAGCGGCTTCCCCAGTTCTCGTGCCACCCGCGGGGCGATCCAGTAGGTCTCCGGCAGTTCGGCCCCCGTGTCGGCCATCAACAGCGTGAACTCCTCGCCCTTGTCCGCTAGGTAGATCGCCAGGGCGGTAGAGTCCGCGCCTCCCGAAAAGCTCACGTAATGCTTCATGGCATCGTCTCGCATCACGCCGCCCTCAGTCCTCTCCCGGCCCGCTTGCCGTCCGTCGCCCGCCCCGCCTGGCACCACGCTGTAAACCTCTCGCAGCGCTTGACGAATCCCTCATCGTGCAGCAGGGCAATGATGGTGAACTTCGCGGTCCGCACCACGTCTGGGGGCAAGTCATCGAAGACC
>Ga0307377_10001631_pt1 | contig 27798 bp, 23 predicted proteins | sample TR3MG_FD_202535 | JGI IMG/M metagenome (GOLD analysis project Ga0307377, IMG submission 202535) | Soil microbial communities from Risofladan, Vaasa, Finland - TR-3 | ecosystem: Environmental > Terrestrial > Soil > Coastal area > Acid sulfate soil | place: Finland: Risofladan, Vaasa | collected... | reverse complement strand
GGTCTACTTGGTACACGATTTCTGCCAGACGTTCCCAGCAGGCTTCGCGCTCCTTCTTGTTGGGCTGACGGTTCTCGAGGAACATATCCCCGGTTCGATCATCCCGCGACTCTATTGTGGGTCGGCAGCCCACGGTGTTGGTGAGGAATATGTCCTCCTCCCGGTTCAGACCGGTGGTGGTCAGGAAGTCATCCAGCACGCTTCCCGCGTCACCCTGGAACGGCAAGCCGGTGGCATCCTCTACTTCACCGGGGGCTTCCCCGATGATGAGGACGTCCGCGTTAGGGTTGCCCTCCCCGAACACCACCCTCGAGCGCTCGGTGCACAGGTCGCACCGCTCGCAATCGACCCAGTCTTTGCGAAGATCGACCAGACTCACTGCGACATCCGTCCGCCTGGTCCGATCCGCATGCCGTCAGGAGTAGAGATGCCCGCTGCTGAGGCGCGCGCTTTGGTCTCGTCCCTTTCGCACCCCTCGATGAGCTGAAGGATCTTCCGCGCGTCGGCCTCGTTCGGCCAGAAGAAGTGGCTGGGGCTGATGGTCAGTCGGATGCCGCCTTGGCAGGCCGAATACGGCACGACCTGTATTGTGATGGCGAGCCCGGCCTGCGTCGGTACGGTGATCTCCCGCAGGATGCGTGCGTCATTCAGCACGATAGGGTCACCCCCTCTCATCGCAAGCTCGACCTCGCCTTGCTCTTGTTCTGTCCAGCCAACAAATAGCTTGTTGGCTCCGCCGTCAGAGACGGCGATCAGGGTTCCTTTCTTCTCGGTCACTTCACTTCCTCCTCGGTATAGGGTCTGAGAATCTTGTAGTCGAGTGGCCCACCTTGATCGGCCGGCCAATTATGAATGAGCCGCTTGAGGTGGCTGCACATGCGGTGGAACTTCGGGATGTAGATGTGGTCGATGATCACGACCACGGGGGTTCGCTTGTCGTCCAGATGGCGTTGTATGCGCCCCATCCCCTGCTGCAGTGTGTTGGCGCCCCCGTCATCGATATGGGCGCTACCAAACGGCGTGAGGAAGAAGAGGGTGTCCAACGTCGCTTCGTCCAGAGCCTCCTTCACCAACTGCAAGGTTCCGAAGGTAAGATTTTTCTCACGAAGGGTTTGGATTCTTGCGGCGGGCTTCTCCTTTCCAGTGCACAGTCCTGAGTCCTCGAACATCTCGTTGAGGGCTCGTAGCTGATCAACACTGTGGCTCAATGCCAGGATTTTGCGCCCCGCAAGAAGAGGCTTTCGTAGCTTGTCGGCTATGAACTCGTTGCACTCGGGAAGAGTCCCAAGATATGTCCTGAGCTTGGGAACGCTGATGCGTCCTCGAGCGTCGTAGATACCTTCCACCACAGCAGGGTCATGTGGGTCTAGCCTGACCGGACATTGCTGAAAGTAGATTCGTGGCTTCATCTCCTGGGAAAGGTCCCGGTGGTAGACGTCCCCAACGTGGTATTGGTAGATCGGCTCGAGGCCGTCTTCCCTATCTGTGGTTGCGGTAAGTCCCTGCCGCTCTCCGTAGAACATTGGAGCGGTCTGGACGAACAGCGGGGCGGACAGGTGGTGGACCTCGTCGTAGATGACGAGGCCAAAGTATCTGTCCATCCCTGGCGGAACTTCGCTGGCGCGCAGCGATAGTGTGTGGATCATGGCCAGCACAATGCCGCGGCCTTCCCAGTCCCACTTCTCCGGCGGGCCTTGGATAACGCCAATCCCGCCGGGTACGTCAAGGAACTGCTCGATGCGTGAGCGCCACTGGTTGATCAACGTCGTGTTGTTGACTATCACCAGCGCGGGGACCTGCTTGTGTGCGACGTAGTGCAGCGCCAAGATTGTCTTGCCCTTACCGCAGTTGTGAATCACTATCCCGTTTGCCACGAAGTTGCGGTAAGGGTCTTTGCAGACGATGTCATAGACATCTTCGTAGCGTCCCTCCTTGATCTCCTTGACCCGCACCGGCGTCGGAATCCCATAACCAAATGCTTTGGAACCGGGACGGTGCTTGTCGAGGTGACCAGAATGAGGTAGCACCTCAAGGTTCGACGGGTCGTTGTTCTGGATGTCCTCGTCGATGTGGTGGACGTGGTACCGGCTGGGGTCGATGAACCGCAGACCCGCCACGTCTCCTGAGCGGCATCGCTCTCTGAACTGCTCGAGCGACAAACCATTCAGAGCAGCTTCAGCAACCGCTCGGTGTTCCTCGATCGCATAGCAGAGCGCCTTACGGCCTTTCCGCTTCTGTGATCGTACATGAGGATGCGCTGGATACCAGCTCAGACGTTTGTAGACCTGCTTCGGCTTTCGTTCTGAGGCGTCTCGCTTTCCGTCTGTGATGACTTCGTCGCCGACGCTGAGGTGTCGGAGCTCGACCCAGCCACGCACTGTCAGCACCTTGTGGTCATCGGTCAGGCGCAGGCGCTTGCCGTCGACAAGCGTCAACGTGCGTGTAAGGCGTCTCCCTCTCCAGAGAATGTCGTCGATCTCATGGAGACCTATCACACCCTCTTTGTTCGATCGAACACGGGTTGGGATATCCCGGTTCCAGTTGTAGCTGCTCCGCTTCTCAGCTCCATAGAAGCGGCGGCGAGCACTCTCGATGGTCATCGAGAATCCCTTGCCGCCTCGGTTGAAGTTGATCTTCGTGTCGCCCGCAACGCAGGCCAGGTTGAGCAGGCCGCTTTTCGCATGCAGCATGGCGGCGAAAGCGTCGCGCTGTGTGTTCATCTCCGGCTTCTGCTTGTCCAGCTCGACGCGGCTGACGAATGCCACACGAGGGAAGGATGCCGGTTGAACAGAGACGATGGGGAACGGGAGATGTTGGTACTCCTCCCTGGATAGGAACTCACGAGGAACCACCAAGTGTTCCCCCGCATCCCGCCACAGCTGCAAGTAGCTGATCCCCGCATCATCCATGATAGGGAACTCCAGTCCGCGCTTCACGGACCGGGTGTTGATGTGTGCCTTCGGCAGCCAGAGTTGCCTGCCGAAGTACCCTTTGTCGGGGTCTCTCCGCACGAAGCTAAGGTCGGTCATCTCTCCTCCCGAATTTCCGGCGCTCGGCGCCGGAAATTCCAAGTGCTTGTAATCGTTGAAGGTGGGTGTTGAGTGATCAAATTCGAGGACCTTAGCCGCTGGCGGTAAGCCCTATTGTACACACGCCCATCCGTACGTCAAGGGATCCGATAGCGCTTCCAAAACTGGTACATCTCAAAGAACATGCCTCGCATTGCTCCGCCGGCAGCATCCTTGACGAACCGCTCGAGCGGACGCTCGCCCTCGGGTACGATGTCCTCGTCGAAGTTGGCCCGCACATCCGAGTCTTCGTCGTGGCGACGTGCAGGCGCTTGCGCCTGCTGTGGGCGGCGATAGGCCGGCCGATATCCTGTCACTGCGGGACTCCCTTCCCGGTTGATTTCGGCCCTGCAAGAGTGCTGGAACCGGCATCCAGCGCACTCTTCGTCTCCGTCAGGGTCGTAGTTGTGTTCGTTGCCCCAACATTGCGGACGCTGGGTTGTTCGAACATGGTCCGCGTAAGACACGATCACACCTCCTTTCTGGCTAGGGTTTAGGCACCTAATTCGTAGTTCTTATCCCCGCGAATGGTAGAGTTTTGCTAGGGTGCCTGTGCTTGACACCTGCGGAATGCGCCGCGTAGACTCATCGGAGATCAGCGAGGGAAGCTATGCACACAGGATTAATCGTGGATTTCTACGACGACCCCGTTGGGAGCGTTCTTACCGAGAAGGTCGCTCACGCGCAGCTACCGGACTACATCAAGACCGCCGAGCTCCTCAGCGATGAGGCGCGCGCGCGGCTCCCCGACGACGTCTTCGCCTTGGTAGCGTTAGACCGCGGGGAGAAGCTGCGGAAATACGCCTGCACCGACAAGGGCAACACCGCCCTCTCCGTTATCTACTTCATGGAGAACCACCACAAGCTGCCCGAAGAGGCGCAGAAGGTGGCTGCGGCCAACCTCGTCACGGCATGCGGCTGGCACGAGCTCCAAGCCCCTTTGGCGCTGCAGAAGATCGCCGGCGCGAAGCTGCAGCAGCTGAAGGCTGGCTGGCAAATGGCCGGCAGTGCGGCGAAGGCAGCCGCGACAAAGAAGGTCGAAGCAATCAAGCAGCTGAAGAGCGCTGTCGACTCGGGGATTGTATCGAAGTCGATGGCAGCGGGAATAATTGCCCGGAAGCTAGCTCCCGCAGCAGCGAAGACCGTGGCTGCTGGCGGAGCCCTCACCGGCGCTTATGCGATCGGGAAGCATCGCGGCAAGAAGCAGAAAGAGAAGAGCGCGGACGTCACCGGCACGGAGATCATGCCGCAGTCTGTCGATCGGCAGGAAGCTGACGAAGAGACTGCGATGAAGACCGCCGGAGTGCTTCGGCCCTACGTTGACGTCACCGGCAAGCAAGCTCCGGTTCGGTTCGAGAAGCGTGCACACAGTCACTTCTGTCTGGTGAAGCAGGGCCAAGGCCGCTTCCCGATCGACGACTACGGTCAGGTGATGGAGGCGACGCAGTGGTTTGGTGAGCACAACACCAGCCTGCACCCCTCAGAGCGGCGGGACTACTGCATCAAGCTGGCAGCCCGCGCGGACCATCTCGGCATCCAGGTCACCGACCAGATACGCAAGTACGCCGGCCAAGAGTTCGCCCCGGATGGCGAAGTCAAGGTGGCTGTCTGCGGCCGCATGCAGTTCTGGGCCGACGATTCGGCTGAGCGCGACATGCTCGACGGGTTGATGAACAAGTACGCCAGCGTTCCTCCAGATGTGTTCTGTGAGGCTCTCCGTCAGTTCGACGAGGCCACTGGCATGGATCATTTGTGGGATGACGGGATCTACGATCCGTGGTATTCCACGTTTGGTTTCACGAAGGAAGCAACTTGGTCGTGGACACACGGCAATGATCGCTTGACAGACGAACAGCTGGTACGGGGCGTTGGGGCGAGCTTCGACGCACTACGAGAGAACTTCGGGGAAGAGATGGCGGTAGAGCTGCAGAAAGCCCCGCAGAAGATTTTCGATTCCCTCCCACTCGACTCCAAGCGTATCATTGCGCGGATGGTCACGGACTCAACGTAGGAGACAACGATGACGACGGCGAGTAAATCATTTGGAGCACAGGTTGCAGCCAAGCCTCACCTGGTTCGCGGTAGCGGCGGCTTGCAGGGAGAGATCTCTGATCTCCGCGGCGACGCCGAGACAGGCTTCCGCGCGATGGAAGCACGCCTCGGGTTCCCCGAGCTGCACTTCATCGACGGAGCGGGTCCGGCGGCGGTCGGCGGCGACATGGCTTTGGTGGGCGCTGAGCTGCTCCAGGGCATGACCTTCGACGAGCTGACCTTGTGGCTGACCACCAGCGAAGTGGTCATCACGGCGCTGACGCCCGGCAACTCCGGCTTCACAGTCGAGATCACCGATGGTGCCACTGCCGGTGCCGAGGTCGTCACGAAGACCGGCAGCGCCTTCGTGGTCCAGATCGAGGCCGGCGTCTCCACGGCAGACCAGATCGCCACGGCTATCAATGCCAATGGTGCGGACTCCGACGGCTACCTGCGGGCAGCCTCTGGTGGTGCGGACGCGGTGAATGCCGTTGCGGCGGTCGCCAACATGGCTGGCGGCGTGGGCGACTTCGCTGGCTCCGCTGTCACGGCGGCCGGACAGCCGTGTCTCCCGGCCAACACCGCGGGCACCGCTGGTGCGGCGGCTTGGACCGACACCGGCGTCACCGTGACGGTTCCGGCGTTGGCTCCGGCTGTGGCGACCGACAAGGCGTCGGTCACCCTGGCTGCGAACGGCGTGCGCGCACAGGCCCTGTCCGCGGCCGTCGAGTAACGGTAGCCCGGTGTGGCGAGCCATGAAGATCAACTGCTGGCCGTTCTCCAGAAGATCGGCCAGGCGGAGACGCCTACCAAGCCGGTAGTTGTTCCCGATGTCGATGCTGTAGACGACAACGCAGACGAGCCGATCGAGCCACTCGAGATCCGGGAGGGTTCGGACCAGGACCCTAATCCGACTCCAGCTACCGAGATGGTGGGCCCGGACGAACGCCAGCTCGCGCCGATCACCAACAGGAACTTCTTCGTCCATCACGACACCCACCCAGTCGTCTTCGATATCGCTCTGCTGAAGCAGTACCAGGCCGACTGGTTCGAGTGGGAAGCCAGTACACTGTGGAAGGAGATTGGGGAGGACTTCCGCGTCCCCTCGATCAGCGACCACGCCAAGACCAAAATCCAGGCTATCAAAACGCTGCACATCAACGAGTGGTTCTGGAACAAGTGGGAGGTCTTCTGCTGGGTTACGCAGGCGTTGAACAACAACATCCCCGACTTCCAGGTGATGCAGAAGCCCTCGGTTGCGCAGCTCATCAACGCCATCGACATTGCTACGATGGTGCGGAGTGACGAGGAGTTCTCGCTCGAGATGCAGGGATTCGTGGCGGCTGCGGTCGTGGAGGAGGGCATCTTATATGCCCCCAGCCCTATTGCGTTCTGCCAGGACGAGATAGTACAACTTCTCAAGGAGTTGCAGATAGCTGACGGGGAGGCGCTCATCGGGCAGGTGCAGAAAAGGTACCGAGAGATCAAGCAAATCTCTCCAGAGGCGTGGGCTGCGTCGCCGGAGCCGATCTTGCACGAGACGGCCGTCGACATCCAGGTGGCCAAACTGAAGGTCGCGTGCGATTATCTATCCTTGCGACGCCGGCAACTAAAAGACCAGCTGAGGCTTTTACGATGAGGCACATCGGTCCCCACCACATGATCGGGTTCACTAACGAACTCGGAAAAGAGGCTGGCCTCGGCAGTCGGGTTGGTGGCCTCGTGAAGAAGCACCTTGGTGGGAAGTACCTTCGGCAGGTGGGTGTCGGTGCTGGCGTTGGAGCTCTCGGCGGGGCCGCCGCCGACAAGGACAACCGGCTGCGCGGCGCGCTCGGTGGCGCAGCTCTAGGCGCGGGCATCGGCGGAGCCAGTGTGCTGGCCCGCAAGGGTGGGCGAGAGGCCATCAAGAAGAGCCTTGGTAAGACGCGAGAGAAGCTGACCTACGGGCTGACAGGCAAGACAGTCAAGGGCGACAAGATGACGCCCGAGTATGCCCGCGAGATAGGCATCATCCCGAAGAAGGTCAACGTCATGGAAGGGCCGCTTCGGCCAAAGGAGCTGGCCAAGCAGACCAAGGCGCTGGCTTTGGAGGGCACGCACGAGAAGGCGCTCGCCAAGGGCTGGCAGACTGTCCCGGGCGTGCTCCACGGCGCCGTTACCTCCCCAGGCCAGCTGCTGCGCAGTGGATGGCAGCGTGCGGGGACGACGGGCAAGGCGTTCGCGGGGCTCGGCGCCTACGAATCGGGCAAAGGATTCCTCAAGAAGCCGGAAGAGGGTGGCCCCGGTCGACTCGAGGCCGGGATGCGCGGCCTGGGCAGCACAGCCGGCTGGCTGGTAGCTCCCGGCGGCATGGTCGCTGGATCGTTGGTTGGCCAGGGCGCTGGATCTCTGGCGGGCAAGGTCGGCAAGGGCGTAGGAGCTGCGGCAAACGCGGCGCGAAGCGCAGGGCAGCTGGCACAGTACGCAGCGCAGCCTCGACAGTTCACTGAGCGAGGAGCGTTTTAGCCGATGTCGTCTTTAGGAGGAGCACAGGGGGACTCCAGGTTCACCAAGACGCGCAGCAGAACTGGCGGGCAGGATGGCCTGCAATACCCCAGTCCATTCTTCGATATCGCACACACCTATCTGCCCGCCACCGTCAAGCAGATGTTCCGGTGGTGCCGGTACTATTTCCTAGTCAATCCACTGATCAACGCCGTCGTCTTCAAGATGTCGGAGTACCCGATCACCGATGTCATCTTCGACACCGAGCGGCCGGAGCACAAGCGGCGCTGGCAGCAGTTTCTACTCGAGCAGCTGCGCTACCGATCGTTCCAGGTCGAGGTTGGGCTGGACTATCACACCTACGGCAACGCCCTGGTCAGCATCTTCTACCCGTTCATCAAGATGTTGAAGTGCGCCAACTGCGGCTTCACCAAGCCGGCGCGCGAGTCGACGTACCGCTTTCAGAACTTCAAGTTCTACCAGATCTGTGAGAAGTGCGAGCACCACGGCCCGTCCGTGGTATTCGATCACTACATCAAGGCGCCGAAGGGCATCCGTCTGCTTCGATGGAACCCCGAGGACGTCGACGTCCAGTACAACGACCTGACCGGTGAATACACCTACTACTACCAGATTCCTGTGCAGCTCAGGAACGACATCATCATCGGCAAGAAGTCGACGGTGGAGACGGTACCTCAGCTGTTCGTCGATGCGCTTCGGCTGAAGAAGGCCGTGGTGTTCAGCCGCGACAACATCTACCACTTCAAGCGCCCCACGCTGGCCGGTAAGGACCGCGGCTGGGGCACGCCGATGATCCTCCCGGTGTTGAAGGACACCTTCTACCTGCAGATTCTGCGCAAGGCGCAGGAGGCGATCGCGCTCGAGCATATCGTGCCGCTGCGTGTGCTGTTCCCGCAGGCCGGTAGCGCGACGTCCGATCCCTACACCTCGGTCAATTTGCAGGACTGGAGAGACCAGATTGCAGGGGAGATCCGGCGCTGGCGCGCGGACAACAACTACATCCCCATCCTCCCGCTGCCCATCGGTCACCAGACCATCGGCGGCGACGGCCGGGCACTGCTGCTCAGCCAGGAGATCCGGGTGTGGTCCGAGCACATCGTGGCGGGCATGGGGATCCCGGTCGAGCTCATCTTCGGCGGGCTGTCCTACTCGGGCAGCAACGTCTCGTTGCGCATGCTGGAGAACACCTTCTTGGGCTACCTTCAGGACCACCTGTCGATGCTCAAGTGGGTCATCACCAGGACCTCGTCATGGTTGGGGTGGTCTCCCATCAAGGCCAGGTTCAAGCCATTCAAGATGGCGGACGACCTGCAACGCAAGGCGTACCTCTTCCAGCTCAACCAGGCTGGCAAGCTGTCCGACGAGTCGCTGATGGCCGATGCTGACTTCGACTCGTCGAAGGAAGACCAGATCATGGAGCGGGAGTCAGCTCGCCGCGCCAGCGCGATGAAGAAGCAGCGTTTGCTCCAGGCGGAGATCGAAGGCGAGACGCAGGCAGCTTCGATGAAGTGGCAGATGAAGCTCCAAGCGCAGCAGGAAGCGCAGTCGATGGCCATGCAGAACGAGATGGCCAAGGACCAGGCTGCCTTCCAAGGTGAGCAGCAGACCAAGGCGATGTCCGACCAGGCTGCGATGCAGCAGGGCGGTCAGCCCGGCCCGACGCCGCCCGAGCAGAGGCCAGCGCCACGCAACCCATCGTTGATGCCGAGCGGCCCACCGCCGGAGATCCAATCTCCACTGACGATGCGTTCGGTATCGCCGGTGCCTTTGAACGCGACCGGTGAGCAGCTGGGAGGTCGGGCCAACGTCGATCTATTGCTCATGGGGCGGAAGCTAGCGGACAAGATCAGCGGGCTTAGTCCATCTGTTCAGCCGCGCGCTCTGGCCGAGCTCCGTACCCAACAACCCGAGCTGCATGACATGGTGTTGGGGCTAATGATGAGTGGGAGCGGCGGACCAACGCAGGCTGCGACCGCCGCCGCGCGGCCCCTGCCTGAGCAGAGACCAGCGCGGCGAGGGCCCGAATCGCAGCTCGTTTAGCATCCCCTTTCCTTTAGGCGACGGTAGTACGCCTCTTGTTGTTTGTAGCCTTCCTCTGCTTTCAATTGCGTCTCCCTTGCTTGTCCTCTGTGCTTTTTCCACAACTCCAACGCCCCCGCGCGAAAGGTCTCCCTCCGCTTTTCCCACTGTCTGACATCCATGCAAAGCTCGGAGTCTCCGGTCCTTGCATTATTAAAGTGATCGATGATCTCTCGTGCTGCCGCCACTGAGTGCCAATAGCAATGGAAGTAGTGCTCCATTCCCCGGCGCTCCCCGTCTGGATTTACCGCTACCAGCTGTAGGAGAGCGCCGGGGCCTACGTCGTACTCACTCTGAAGCCATAAGAATGTGTTCAGCTTTTCTCGGACCTCGTAGTGGCAGCACTTGTCGAGGTCCTCTCGTGTGTGGATGCCTAGATGGGGAACGGCGATAAATTCTACCCCGTACCCGTGCTTGGCCATTCAACCTCCTTGGTTTAGGTTCCGACTCCGAGGAGGAGTTCTCCTTCCTCGAAGTCTCCTTCTCCGAAGCCATCCAATGCACAGTCGGTGCAGAGGAGGGCCAGGTTCTTGTCGTTCTGGTACGGCTCAAAAGTGAGCCGATTTAGATCGATCAAGCCTATTTGCAAACGAAAAACCCACCTCGTGTTGTGCAGGCTGCTGTGACATAGCGCGCACTGCTCGAGCGAGGTGGGCTCGCTCTGTGTGAAATCCATCCTGCTGAGGAAGCAGTCGAGGTGGAACCAATTCGTCGTTGGGTCCTTTTCGTTCGGGTAGAATCCGGGCAGCCCGGATTTCCTACCGATTTGCATCTCGCCTGCTTGTACGATGACGAGCTCGCGCTCCTCGCCGTACGGTTCCCCGCAGAATGAACACGGGAGTTCTGGGTGTAGTTCATTCATTGTGCCGGTAACCCGAAAGCAGTTCCGGGTTTGTCCCGCTATCTCAGCGCGGGCGGTCTTGATCTTCTTCCGCCAGCGCCTCTCTCATGAGGGCGTGGCCTTCCATCGCAAGCTCAGTTAGGAGCGTGCCAAGGAAGGTAAGGATGAAGATCCGGATCAACACTACTCGTCGTTGCCTTCGTCGTTGCCGTCGTCGTCGTTGCTGTCGCCGCTGATTTGGTCGTCGACATCCTCTTCAAAATCTCTCGTCGAATCTTGCCCGTTGCTGTTCGTCTCTTCGTCAGGATCCTTTGGGCCGAAGTAATTGCTCATGCTGCTCTCCTTACATAGGTGGTTGATCGCAGGCGACAGAAGTATCTCCTACATCCTCCTTATAACTAACTGCGTGTAATTTTTACGTTGCTCGTGAGAGCACCAGTCTGGTAGCTTGACGGGGACGCACATAGGAGCTGCTAAATGGCACGTCTTTCACCGGAAGAGGGCTTTAATGCTCTCGATGATCGGAATGAAAAAGCGCCTGAGTGCTGGACGCACGTGAACTGATGGCACGCCTGTCTCCAGAGGAAGGGTTCAAAGTACTAAAAGACCGGGTGGCTAAGACAGTCGATGGCATTTTCCCGATCGTAGGGAAGAAGCACACCTTGGAACTCAAGGGCGTGCAGGTCAACGATGACCTGCACATTGACGACATCCGATCACAGAAGAAGGCGAAACTCGGCAACCGCACATGGTCTGTGCCGGTCGAAGCTGACGTTGTGCTGAGGGACAACACCTCCGGAAAGGTCGTCGACCAGCAAAGCCTCCGGCTCCTCAGTCTTCCCAAGCACACTCGCCGCTACTCCCACATCGTCGATGGGCAGGAGTACCAGATCGACAACCAGTGGCGCCTGAAGCAGGGCGTCTACGCACGGGTCAAGGATAACGGCGAGCTCAGCGCGGACTACAACGTGAAGGAGGGCCGCGGATTCAAGGTAGGATTCGACCCGAAGTCCCGTGAATTCTCGATGAACTACGGGACCTCCAACATCCCGCTGCAACCGCTGATGCGCGAGCTGGGTGTGGGGCAAGAGGAGATCGAGGCGAAGTGGGGCAAGCAAATCTCTGGAGCCAACGCGCAGGACAGCGAGAAGGCTCTGCGCAAGTTCTACAAGGCGTCGACGGGTGAGCAGCCGGCTGACTTGGAGACGGCGCGCGAGCATCTGTGGACCACGATGAACGGCTCCAAGTTGCGGGAGGATACTACCAAGGTCACGCTGGGCCGCGGGCACAAGAACGTCACGGGCAATGCTCTGATGGATGGGGCTACCAAGCTGCTCCACATCTCTCAGGGCAAGGCAAAGCCGGACTCTCGAGACGCGCTGCCATTCAAGGAGTTGCACAGCGCGGAGGACTTTTTCGCCGAGCGCATCGCGGATAGTGGCAAGGACATCCACCGCCGCGTGAAGAATACGCTAGACCGGCGGACGAAGGTGGGCGAGATCATCGGTCCGGACACATTCAATCGTCCGATACGGGAGATGTACCGCACCACCTTGGCCAACGTCCCTGACCAGACCAACCCGCTCGAGATGATCAGCGGTCAGATGAAGACGACCATCACAGGCAAGGGCGGCATCCAGTCTGCGCACGGCATCTCGGAAGACGCCAAGCTGGTTGATCCGTCGCACCTGGGATTTCTCGACCCGATCCACACGCCTGAAGGCAAGAGCACGGGAGTCTCTCTACGCCTGCCGATTGGCGTGAAGAAGGACGGGCACGACGTCAAGATCATGATGTACAACACCAAGACGGGGAGGAACGAGCAGATCAATCCCGAGAAGGTGATGAACTCGACGTTCGCTTTGCCTGACCAGGTGCGGTGGGAGAAAGGGAAACCCGTCGCAGCCTCGAGCAAGATCCGTTTATCAGCTCCTGGTAACGAGATGACGGAGGGTACTCTGAAGGATGCGCAGTATGTCATGCGCGATCCAATACAGATGTTCTCGATGGCCTCTAACCTGGTGCCATTCGTGGCGGCAGACCACCCCAACCGCAGCACGATGGCCGGGCGCCACATGGAGCAGGCGATCCCTCTCGCTGCCCGCGAGGCGCCGCTAGTCCAGAGCTTGGCAGGGAACAAGACCTTTGAAAATGTCGTCGGTGGTTTTGCTTCTCACAGGGCGCACACTGCTGGTGAGGTCGTGGCGGTCAATAAGGATGGGGTGATCGTTAAAGACTCCAAGGGCAAAAAGAGCGAGGTCCAGCTCTACGACAACTTCCCGCTCAACGCGGACAAGGGGTTCATCCACTCTACGGCGCTGGTGAAGGTCGGCGACAAGGTGAAGAAGGGCCAGACCCTAGCCGACACCAACTTCACGAAGGACGGGATTCTGGCACTGGGCACCAACCTGCGCACTGGGTACATGCCCTACAAGGGCTACAACTTTGAGGACGGTGTGGTGATCAGCGAGAGCGCATCGAAGAAGCTCTCCAGCGAACACCTGCACCGCAACACCTTGCTGCGCGACAAGACCCACATCCTCGACAAGAAGAAGTTCCAAGCGTACACGCCCGACGGGCTCTCGAAAGAGCAGGCCGACAAGCTAGATGACGATGGCGTGATGAAGCATGGGCAGTTGGTGATGCCGGGGGACACGTTGATCGCTGCCCTGCGAGAGAAGACCGACCGTGCGGAGGACATGGAGCTCTCCAAGATGCACAAGTCGTTGGTCAAGCCCTACGCTGACGCGAGCGTGAAGTGGGAGGCCGACCACCCTGGCGTAGTCGAAGAGGTGGTCAAGCGCGGCAAGAAGACAGCGGTCCACGTCAGGACCCTCAAGGCTGCGGAGATCGGAGACAAGATTGCGGGGCGTCACGGGAACAAGGGGATCATCACGAAGATCATCCCGGACTCGGAGATGCCGCATACCAAGGACGGCAACCCGCTGCACATCTTGTTGAACCCCACGGGCGTCCCTGGCCGCGTGAACCTGGGCCAGGTGCTTGAGACTGCGGCTGGCAAGATCGCAGAGAAGACAGGCAAGCCATACAATATTAAGAACTTCCAGCCCAACACGGACCTGCATGCTCAGGTGACGGCTGACCTGAAGTCTCATGGCCTCACCGACAAGGAAGAGGTCTTCGACCCGGAGACGGGGCGCGCCATGGGCATGGCGCTGGTGGGCCCTCAACACATCCTCAAGCTCAAGCAACAGGTTGAGACGAAGGCGCGAGCTCGCGCCGGCGGCCCCGGCTATGCGTACGATCGCAATCTGATTCCCAAGGGTGGTGGCCCTCATGGTGCGCAGGCACTGGGTACCCTGGGGTTGTATTCTATGCTGGCCCACGGAGCGACGGAGAACCTCCGTGAGATGCAGACGCTGAAGAGCGACGCCGGACAGAACGATGAGTTCTGGGCAGCGCTGCAGGCCGGCGAGACTCTCCCCGCGCCGCGGCCGACATTCGCTTACAAGAAGTTCACCAGCTACCTCAATGGCGTGGGAGTCAACGTCAAGAAGGAAGGCAACAATCTGCAGCTCGTGCCCTTCACCGACTCACAGGTGAAGGAGATGAGCAACGGGGCGATCAAGGATGGCGGCAAGATGGTCCGAGCTAAGGACCTCAAGGCCGAAAAGGGAGGGCTGTTCGACCCCACCGTGACGGGAGGTGTTGAAGGGACCAAGTGGAGCCACATGCGGCTGCCTGAGGCCTTCCCCAACCCCGTCTTCGAGAAATCGATTCAAGCACTGACGGGTGTGACGGGCACGCAGTTCAACGATATTATCGCTGGCCGGAAGGCTATCGACCCCAAGACGGGCAAGGTCACCACCGACGTGGAGAATGGGATCGTTGGGGGCAAGGCGTTCAGCACGATGCTGGGGAAGATCGACGTCAAGACGGAGCTCGCGGCAGCCCACACGGCGCTGAAGAATCCGAAACTCAAGGGCAACCGGCTGGACCAGGCCAACAAGAAGGTCAAGTATCTGCGCGCGCTCGACAATGCGGGGCTGTCGGCCAAGGACGCGTACATGATGCAGAACGTCCCGATTCTGCCGCCGTCCATGCGCCCCGTGTCTCAGCTGCCCAACGGCGACCTGAACGTTGACGACCTCAACCACATGTACAAGGGCATCTCCCTGTCAGCCAAGCAGCTCAAGAACTTCAACCCGCTGGCCCCGGACGAGGAGAAGAACGAGGTCCGCGCCGAGGTCTACGACGGCCTGCGATCGCTGACAGGGCTCGGCGGCCACATGAACAAGGAGTTTCGCGGCGTCATCGACATCATCAGCGGCAAGCGTCCTGAGCCTGGGAAGACAGGTAGGAAAGTCGGTTCCCCCAAGGAGGGGTTCTTCCAGAATAAGCTGGTTAAGCGCAAGCAAGATCTCTCGATGCGGTCGACCATCGTCCCCGATCCTTCGTTGGGTCTTGATGAAGTGGGGCTCCCGCGCGCTGCGGCTACCGAGGTATACAAGCCATTCGTGGTTCGGGAACTGCGAAACCTCACTGGTGCTACGCCGTTGCAGGCGCAGCAGATGATCAAGGACGGCGGCCCGATGGTGGCTCGGGCGCTCGATCGCGTGGTGTCCGAGCGTCCGCTGTTGATGAAGCGCGACCCAGCGCTGCACAAGTACAACGTGCAAGCGTTCACCCCTCGGATTATCCAGGGCAAGGCGGTGCAGATCCACCCACTGGTCACCTCGGGCTTCAACGCGGACTTCGATGGCGACACGATGGGAGCATTCGTCCCCATCAGCTCGGCGGCCGTGGAGGAGGCGCGCAAGATGCACCCGTCGCGCAACCTCTTCAGTCCCTCGACTGGCGACCTGATGTACAAGCCAACGCTAGAGTCGCAGCTGGGTCTGTACGGAATCACGCAGGTAGGGAAGAAGACCAGCAAGACTTTCAAGACCATGAAGGAGGTGGAGAGCGCCTCCCGCAAGGGCGAGATAGGGCTCACTGACCAGATCAGGGTTGGTGGATTGAGCTCTACGACAGGCCGGTTCATGGTGGCCGGGGCGCTGCCGGAGCCCATGCGTAAGGGTTTCCTCAAGCGCAAGGGGGCCATGGACAAGGCTGGTCAGAACGAGGTGCTGACTGCGCTGGCGAAGGATCACCGCAACGACTACGGCGAGTCGATCAACAAGCTGAAAGACCTTGGTAACCATTGGGGCACCGACACCGCCTTCTCGATCGGGCTGGAGGACATCAAGCCGGAAAAGGCCATGAGGGATTCGGTGATGGCGCCAGCCGACCGCGCAGTCGCAAAGCTGACAGGCACGCAGGCGCAGAAGGACGCCAAGGCAGTTCAGATCTACGCCAAGGCGACCGATGAGATGCACCGCAGACTGGATGAGCTGCCGGAGAAGGACAGCGCCCTGCTGAAGATGCACCGATCTGGTATCAAACCAGGCCGGGACGCTCTCCGTCAGATCAAGATGGCTCCCATGCTGATCACCAACGCCAAGGGCGAGACCATCCCTCAGCCAGTGAAGCGCTCGTTTGCTGAAGGGCTGGACGTGGCGGACTACTGGACTAACATGTCCGGGGCGCGCAAAGGAATCATCCAGAAGGTGCAGCAGGTGTCAGAGCCTGGCTGGGTATCCAAGCGCGTGATGAACTCGGTGATGGACAACTCGATCGTCGACCAGGATTGTGGGACGGACAAGGGCATCGCCCTTTCTACGGACGAGAAGGACATCCTCGACCGCCACCTAGCGACGGACCAGAAGTCTGGCCGCAAGCTGTTCAAGGCCGGCACGTTGGTAACTCCCGAGATCCGGAGCTCGCTGCGCAACAACAAGGTGGGGCGCGTGCTGGTTCGCTCCCCGCTCCGTTGTCAGCATGGCCCGGGCGTCTGTCAGAAGTGCTACGGCTTGACGGAAGACGGCCAGCCGCCAGAGGTGGGGCTCAACGTCGGCATCCTGGCTGGCCAGGCCCTGGGCGAACGCTCCACACAGCTGGCGATGAAAGCTTTTCACACGGGCGGCACCGCGGCATCGAAGGAGGATATCGTTGACGAGTTCCAGCGCGTCAAAGATCTGACCCTCTTCCCAACTACGCTTCCGGGTTCAGCAACGCTCAGCACGATGGCTGGGAAGGTCGACAAGGTCCAGCAAGATCCGGCCGGCGGTTACAACGTGTTTGTGGGGGGCAAGCGGCACTACATTCCGAGAGCTCGGGGCGTCCCTATGTACGGGGGCAAGCAGCTCAGGAGTGGGATGCAGGTACGCAAAGGCTCCGCGCTCTCGCTCGGTCCTGTGAATCCCCATGAGATGCTCCCCCTCACAGGGGTAGAGCCGGTGCAGGGGTACTTGTCGGGGGAGCTGCACAAGATCTACGGTCCGCACGGCATCCGGCGCCGGAATACCGAAATGGTTGTGAAAGCCTTGACCAACCTGACCAAGATCGAAGACCCTGGTGGGCACAAGGATTTCATTCGTGGTGACTATGCACCAACGTCCAGGGTTGCTAACCTGAACCGGCACGCCGTCAAAGGCCGGCAGCCGATCCGACATCGCCCTATTTTGAAGGGTGTCGATATGTTGCCGCTGGACATGCAGGAGGACTGGATGGCTCGGCTGAACCACGAACGACTCAAGGACACGGTCGTGAGTGCTTCTCAGCAGGGGTGGACCAGCAAGCTGCATGGTAAGCACCCGATACCTCCAGTGGTCTTCGGGCCGGAGATAGGCAAGGGCACGAAAAGAGGAGAGTACTGATGACTGAGCAGATGCTGCGCGCCTTTGCCGAGGAAGTCGCCGAGATCCAGAAGGAGGCTGGCGTGGGTTCCTTCTTGGCGAAGGGTTTCAAGGGCCTTGGCAGTGCTGTTTCGGGTGCGCGCCGCGTTGGAGCGGGGACCGCGCTGAAGCGGCACGGCGGCGCCATTAAGGGACTGTGGCAGAAGGGCGGCCTGAAGGCGCTCGGAAAGTCCGGCTACGGCTCGATGGCAGCTGCTACTGGCGTAGGCGGCCTAGCTGCTTACGGCGGGTACAAAGCGCTCGGCGGCGGGCGCCAGCGGCAGCAGCAGGGCTACCGGTAGATGCCTGAGACCTCCTTTGACAACTCGCTCCCGTCCTCTGATATTGATGAAGCACAGATCGAGTCGGGGACGATAGCGAATGTCAACGTCCGGAACCTGACGGTCGACTGGGTATCCCAGTACACCGGCAAGCAGATCCCGGACCTGCAGATCATGACGCCTTATCTCCACTACAACAACGGAGAGGGCTTCACCTGCGTGCCAGAGGTCGGGGCTATCTGCGTCGTGTGTTTCCCTTCGGATGAGGATTCTCCGTTCGTGCTTGGCTTCCTCAGCGCACCGGAACTTGAGGGCGCGGCGTTCGGCAAGGACCTCACCTCAGTGCTCGAAGATCCTGGTGTCGAGACTGAGGAAGATGTCCCCCAGGCTAAGGGCACATCAGCTGGAGGCTCCACCAACACGGGAGGGAATACCTCGGACGCCAGCTTCCGTGCGGGCCGTCCCGTCCTCAACCCTGGTGACATGCTGTGGCAGGGGCGTGACGACAACTTCGTGGCCTTGCGCCGCGGCGGCGTGCTGCAGCTGGGCTCGACCCACATCTGTCAGCGCGCGTACATCCCGCTGCTCAATGTTATCCGGGACTTCTGCGAGAATTACGAGCTGAACACTGCCGCAGGCTCTCTGAGCTGGGGTGTGCAGCGGGTGGAGAACGACCCCGCCGGCAACGCGCCTAGCGAGTTCGTCCTCATCGCTCGAGAGTTTGCTCAGGACAAGAACGCATCGATCAAGGTCAGCCTCGGCTCGCTGGACGACGCCACCAAGCCGCCCGGCGGAGACAAGACGTTCTTAGAGCTGACCATCGCACCGCAGAGCATAGATCCGTCGGACGGCAAGGTCTCCGGCAAGCCCAAGTACGTGATCCGGCTGGACAAAGCGGGCAATACGTTCGTCATGCAAGCGCTGAAGCGTACGGAAGAGATCGACGGGGACCACAGCCTTACGATCAAAGGCGCGCAGACTGTCGCCATCACTGGCGCGCAATCGGTGACGGCCTTGAGCCAAGACACCGTGCTCAAGACCACGCACGCCCTCAAAGGGGTAAGCAGCACGGAGACCTGGTCAGGTGCTAAGGTCATTGGCGCTGCTTCTTTGGCTCTTGGTGGACCAGGGGCTGTTGAACCTGCGGTTCTTGGGGCAAAATTGGTGGCGTGGCTTGGAACACACACACATCTAGTCAAAGCGCTGCCAGATCCAGCGCCGGGGCCGCCTGCGCTGCCTACGCTTCCGCCTGTACAGGCGCCTGCGCTGCAGTCGATGCTAAGCACAGTGGTCAAGACTGCATAGGAGAGATCGATGGACCTTTTTCTCGACAGAGTACCTCTCACCTTCGAAAAGCTGGGCATGGAAGCGCGGCTCTCCGAGGACGCCAACGAATGGCCCAAGCAGATTTTGGACCAGCTCTACCAGCAGGCGCCGTTCACCAGTGACTACATGCCGAAGGTGGTCCTGCGTGACGTCGACAACGACCGGCGCTATGGGATGGGTCAGATCGAGCTGCTGAATAAGCTGGCCATCAGCCCGCGTGCGGACTCGACTCCCGAGGAGTCGAAGGGAACGCAGAAGGTCCTCGTTCCGGTCATCATCCAGGACGGCAAGCTCAAGCCGCTCGACCTGCTGCTCAACGATGGCATGGTCGAGCCGCTGACCGAGGACCGTCTTCGGCGCGCGCTCTTCCGCCCTAACCTCTTCGAGGCTGTCCGGAAACGTCCGGGCGACATGTCGATGATCGAGCAGCTCTACCCACCCCATCGTCAGTACGGTGGTGGTCGGGGGCCGTTGGTCGCCGAATCTGGTGCGGGTGCTGGCGGTGCCAAGACCGCTGCAGCTCGCCCTGAGTTCCTGATGGACGCGATCTTGCCGACCATCAAGAAGGCGCACATCGACGCGCTCGAGGACAGGCTCAATGACGAGCCGTCTCTGCGCGCTGCGTTGTTGGGCAACGAAGCAGCTCTCCCGTTCATCGCCAAGCTGGCTGACATGCATTACTCCCAGCCGCTGGGGCAGACCGGCGAGGACATGTTCAAGTCGGCGGCCTACGGCATCAAGCCGAAGGTCGTGCAGATCCAGAAGATCGCGGGCGGCTTCCGCATCAAGACGGCCAACCCAGAGGCGCTCATCCCTACGGCGGACGACGTAGATCGTCCTGCCGCGGTCGGGGCGCTGGGCGGGGACTTGGTTTCTGCGGTGGAGCGTGACGGCACCACGACCATCACCACCCAGCCAGCTGTGAAGGAGACTCTCGAGGACCTGATCATCAAGGTGGTCGATGAGTTTGGCCTCTACAAGGTCAAGGTCCAGGGGGAAGGCACCGAGCTCGTGGGCTGGGTCTTCCCCAAAGTGATGGACTTGACAGGTGAGCTCTTGCCGATGGCGGTGTTCACCAATGGCAGCGAGTCCGCAATGCAGGAGAACATTGCGGGCGTGCCGGTGGGCAGCAGCACGGACGTCCTCGACACGGAGCCTGATGGGCTGGGATGTTTCTACTACGCCACCCCGAGTGGAGCGCAGGCCCTGGTCCCGATGATGGTCCGGGGCTCGACCGAGACGCCAGAGGGCACAGCCTACATCGCCGAGACTGTGATGGGTGAGGGCTGCCAGGTGTCCAAGGTCCCGGGGCTAAAGAAGGTCACGCAGATCGCCACCGGCCGTTACGGGATGCCCGAGGACATGGGCTGGGCACCCCTGAATAACGACACCAAGCTGGCGTCGAGCCCCGACGAGTTCGCCAAAACAGCGGAGGCTCTGACGATTGGGACGGCGGTGCGCATCCTGACCGACGGTCTTTGCTACACCTTCCAGGGGCAGCCCATCGAGAAGCTCGCCGGCGTTATGCCGACTGAGTTCCTCGACAAGGACGACGCCGTGTTCCTCGGCACTATCCTGGGCGAAGAGCCTGTGAAGCTGGCGCACTTGCTGGACAACATGCGTGGCCGCGGTGCGACGGACCTCTGGTTCAACGCCACGCCGGTGACCACGCTCAAAGTGAAGTACGCAGAGGCGCGCTCGAGCGCGTCGAAGCTCCTCAACAGGATGCCCAACCTGCGTGCTGACCTGTTGAAAGAAGCTGCCCCGATGGAAGACCCGACGGCAGTGGACAAGATCCTCAGCGTTGGGTTCATCAACCCAGAGAACATCTCCATCTTCGCTAGTTACATGCCGGAGATCGAGGCGGTGATCAAGAAGCTGTCTGAGTTGCTGATGGCTTCTCGCATGGGCCTCAAATCCGTGGATGAGGGAGCCGTCCAGAAGGCGCTCGTCCACCTCGACAAGGTGGTAGCTGGGCTGAAAACCCTTGGCGAAGTCCCGCAGGCGTAGTTATGGCGGAGCGTTCACCGAGTGAGTTCTTCATCAAGTTCCTCATCTCGCAGCAGGAGCATGAGACGAACGCGATCTTGCGCTTGCTGGAGAACTACGGGCTCGACGGCCTGACTGGTCGCTACATCGACCAACTCAGGGTCACGATGGACCCCTTCCCCGATCCCTGGGAGCCGACCAAGACAGGGGACACGGAGACGCGGCGCTACCTGAAGAAGCACGGCATCGCCAACCTCTGGTACCCACACGCCTCGGTAAAGGAGGCGTACAAGATACTCACCACTCCACAGCTGCGCGCGAACGTGCAGCAGCTGCTCCTCTCCCCCCTTCGGGTGGAGGAGGTTACTACTCGCCTGAACAAGCACCACAGCATCTCGCTGACGGTGGCCGGGCTCGAGGCGTTCGGTCACTACTTCTGGAACAAGTCGCTGCTGGCGATGCACGAATGGGTGAACTACCTCGACGGCAGGCCGGAAGCGTACGACAGCATCACTGTGCTGCGCGCCAGTCCGGACACGGCACAGTCGATGGTGCCTTGGGTAGCTGGCCTGTCGGGCCCGCCGCCCAGCCTCAACACTGGGACCGTCGCGCGCCGGATGCGAGACGTGGCCTTCTTAAAGGTGCTCGAGGTCGAGAGGCAACCAGCAACGCTGGCTCACTCGAAGATGATGAAGAACTACATGGACGTGATCAAAGCTGCCGAATCCGAGATGCGCCAGAGTGACGTGGCACTCAAGGACGTTCTCTCGGCGTTCGACAAGTTCCGTTTGCGTAAGGACGACGCCGGCGCGGTGCCGTCCATTGAAGAGGTCGCCGGGCCCAACTACTCCAAGTCGGGAGCGGGCACGGACGAAGCTGAACCAGTGGCCGAAGACTATGGAGATGACGATGGCTGAGATCGAGAAGAAGCCCTTCTGGGTGACGGATGATGAGAAGGATGGCCTGAAAGGCACGCCGCAGAACGACATGGCTGGCGCTCTCGAGGAGGGAGTCCCCGAGCTGAACAAGGTCGAGAAGGGCGATGTCGTGGGGGCGTGGACAGAGAAGGATGACCTGTTCATCTACCACTTCTACAAGCGCGACCGGAAAGAGATCTACGACCAAGCGCACGCTGACATGGATGAGATGCGCGACCAAGTCGTGGACCAGGTGCAGCGCGATCGACTGCAGTCCGAGATCGCAGTCCGCGCGAACCAAACGCTGGCGGAGCACCCGTGGTGGCCCGAGATCGAGACCATCCTCGAAGAGGTGTTCAGCGACCACTTCAAGTACCATCCACACAAGATCACCTACTACTCAGAGGTGGATAGCTGGTCGGTGATGCTACCAATACCCAACACCCCGGTGCCCATGACGGACGCGCAGCTCGAGGTGCCGTTCTCTCGTGTGGCTCTCAGGGTTGGGGGCTAGAAAATGCCGGCTTTCGCCGGCAGTGATTGGTAAGGCTCATCCCTGTCGGTGGACTGGTTTGCCAGCGGTACAACACGTCGTTTCCAGTTCCACAGGCTTCCTCCGCACTTGGATTGGAGTCCTGGGATGAGCCCCACAGTCAACGCTGGCTTCTGTCAAACACTCACTAGCGTTTGACCCGACTATCTTTCTTATACCTGGTGGTGTGGAAGTCTTGCGGTAGGATAGATCAGTGTCGACGATCCAATTATCAGAGGCAGCTGTCCTCAAAACTGCAGCGACGATCCCTCTCTTGTGGTCAGTCGATGGTGCCATCAAAGAGCCGTGGTTCGACTACGATGACGACGGCAACCCGCTCGACTTCGAGTTCGACGCGGAGCCTCCAGACCCTACGCCTGGTGACGTCGCCGGCCTTGGCGCCCTCGAGCACGCCACCTACAACATCTCCCCCTCTGAATTTGCTGAGACGGCCATCCGCATTCCGGAGGCTGGCCGCATCTCCGATTTCGATTTCACGGGGCGCGAATACCTCCGGCGGATCTACGACACGCCGTCAGACAAGGTGCTGCTCAAGTGCGGTAGGCAGGTGGAGAAGTCCACTACGATCGGCAACAGGCTGCTGTGCTACTCCGCACTCACCAGCAACTTCCGGTCGCTGTTCGTCGCACCCTCAGCGGAGCAGGCGAAGGTCTTCTCGGGCGATCGCATCAAGGATGTCGTAGAGAACTCACCGCTGCTGGGCGCCTACACCCCGAGCAAAATCAATCAGGCAGTCTTCTTCAAGAAGTTCATCAACTTCTCACAGATCAGGCTGCGTTACGCTTACCTGACGGCTGACCGTGTCCGCGGCATCCCCGCTGACCTCATCTGCATCGACGAGCTCCAGGACATCCTGGTCGACAACATTCCGATCATCGAGCAGTGCGCCTTCCATTCGAAGTTCAAGTTGTTCCTCTACTCCGGCACGCCGAAGTCGGAAGACAACACGATCGAGCATTACTGGTCCCAGTTCTCCACTCAGAACGAGTGGGTAGTCCCCTGTGAGAGACACGGCACGCCGAAAGATCCTTCTAGCTGGCACTGGAACGTGTTGGACGAGTCCAACATCGGCAAGAGTGGGCTGATCTGCGACCGATGTCGGAGGACCATCGACGCGCGCCATCCTCAAGCCAAGTGGGCAGCGCTACAGCCCCGCACGCCGGACAACGAGAAGCGCGTCACCTTTGAGGGCTATCGCATCCCACAGATCATGGTGCCGTGGGTGGACTGGCCTGAGATCTTGGAGGCGCAGGAGCAGTATAGCCGGTCGTCGTTCTTCAACGAGAAGCTGGGCATGTCGTACGACTCGGGCGTGCGGCCGTTAACCAGGGGACAGCTTCAGGCATGCTGCCAGCCCCACATCCGACTGCAAGACATCGACGAAGTACGGACGCTTGTTCAAGGTCGGCAGGTCTTCGGGGGGATCGACTGGGGTACGGGAGAGTCCGGCCGGAGCTACACGGTCATCACTTTTGGTGGCTACCTCGGCACGGGCAACTTCACCATCTTCTACATCCACCGATTCACCGGGCCGGACCTCGAGCCCGATCGCCAGCTCGACATCATCAGCCAGATGATTTCGCAGCTCGGTGCCATCGTCGTGGGTACGGACTACGGCGGCGGCTTCCACCCGAACGACACGCTGATGCGGCGCCACGGTCCGCAGAAGATCATGAAGTACCAGTACAACCCGAGGCAAAAGAAGAAGGTGTACTGGGAGGAGAACCTCCGCCGGTTTATGTGCCACCGTTCCGAGGTGATGACCGACGTGTTCAACGCTCTCAAGCGGCGCCTCATCGACCTGCCCTGCTGGAACGACTTTGTTGAGCCCTACGGCACTGACATTCTCAACATCTTCAGTGAGTACAACGAACGTCTGCGGATGACCGAGTACAAGAAGGCACCAGGCAAGACGGACGACTCGTTCCACAGCATCCTGCTCTGTCTCCTGGCCTCGATGATTGTGCGGCCGCGGCCCGACATCCTCATGCCCATCAAGGATACTGGCCGTCCGCAGTATCACGGTTAGAGGGCAAAAGAAGGACTCGACCGGCGGATGCCGGGAGTCCTATGAGAATGGTGCGGATCGTCCTGCTAGAACAGCCAGGTGATCCCTTTCCACACGCCGATGCCCAGCAGTGCCAGCTTGGCGGCTGCTGACTCACCCTTGGCGATCCGTGTCGCGGGGGTGCTGTCCTTGCCGAACACTCCCGCGAGGTCGTTGGGGATGTTCGCCAGAAAGGCGTCGGCCACCGAGGACTGGCGGCAGAGCCGCGCCTCTTTGCGAAACTGCGCTGCCTGCTCGGGGGTGTGCGCCTTGTACTCCGCGTAGAGGAAGGACACGGAGCTCACCGGCTGCGGGGCCGGCTGTGGGGCCGGCTGCGGGGCCGGGTTGGGGGTGGAAGAAACGGGCTGAGCGCTGGGCTGAGCGCTGATAGTTTCGCCTTGTGCGTTTAACACAGACGGGCCCTCGGGCACTGTTTGCATGACTTCCTTGCGCAAAGAAGCGGATGATCAGAAAGAAGTAGTTCTTCCGTCTCAAAGTTCTTATCTCTGTGAAATAGCTGGTTTTGCGCTTTTAGAAGTAGGTGCTGAGATCGTCGTCTTTGAGGAGGGTTTTGGCCTTCTTGGGGAGGTTGTCGGGGTACTTCTTGATCATGATGACGGCAGTGGTGCGCATCTCCCTGCGCCCGCGCTCGAGGAAAGCGTAGAGGTGCTGCATCCCTACGTCCTTGCCGAAGTCCTTGTGTTGTCGAACAGCGGTCATCATCTTGACGCAAAGGTGATAGAATGGCTCCCATGTATGATCGTAGCCGACGATGCCTTGCAGGCGCGTCATCTCGTACTCGGAGAGCTGGACGAAGAGCGGGGACCACCGCTCGCAGACTTCAGGCGGGATTTTCTTTGGACTCACCCCTAGCAACTGCACCGCATCTTGATAGCATCGTAGCAGTTCATCATCTGGGGCCGAGCGCAGCGCTGAGAGATCGAGACCGGTGATTTTCAGTAAGAATTCCACCTGCCGCTGCAGGTCAGAGACCTTGGCTTCCAGCAATCGCAGCCGTTGTTCGTCTTCCATGCCACTTCCCACGGTATCTCAGAACGTGTTACCAATACTACGTGGCGCCCATCACGTCTTCAAGTCGTTAGCATTGTTGACAGTGCGCGAGCAGGGCCCCTATAGTTTGACCAATCCGAGGTGTGACTATGAGTGATCCCGGAGCTCTTCCCATCGGCCTGATGCAACAGAACGTCGCACGACCTATCGACCCCGAGCAACTAGAGGCGCTGGGGAAGAAGGCCGCGGCCCGTTTCAGCTCGTGTGGGGAAGCGCTAACCAAGAGTGCTGCATCTGTCATCAAGGAGTCGGGTCTCCGCCTGGCACCGGAGCAGATCAAGCGTGTAGTGGAGTTCACCAACACGGCAGCCTTCATGGAGGCTTTCGAGAAGGCGGGCGAGGTACGCAACGTCACCTTCGAGGGCGGCCCGGCCAACCCGGGGGAGGTCATCCGGGAACTCAATGACGGATCTACCCCCGCCGTGCACCAGGTTCAGTCCTCCGACTACGAGCCGCCCTCCGAGAACTACAAGCTCGCCAGCGCTGGAGAAGCAGCGCTGCTGGAGGCGTTCGGCGTCACGGATTTCGAGAAGGCTGCCTCGGTTGTCTCCAACACCGATCACCTCGCGCGCTACAATGGCGTGGAAGAGGTCAACGATCTCCGGGTCCGGCTGGAGGGCGCCCGCGAACATTTCATGAGCAAGCTCTCCAGCTCGGGCGTGCTCCTGGATGACGTACGAGGTGACTTGTGCGATACGGCGGGCCAAGAAGTTCTGCATGGGTCCTCTTCACTGGGGGATTTGGCTCGGGCGTGGTCAAGCTACACGCCGAGCGCGAACTTGCTGAAGGAGGCGATGGTCCTGGTCGGGAACCACCTCCGGAGCAAGGGAATGACCCAACCAGAGCTGGGGAACCTGCTGGTCAAGACCGCGCAGGTGGGGGAGATCCCTAACCCCGAGCACCCCGTGGTCGAACGCTTCATCGCCTTCACGAAGGTCGCCTGTGAGCACAGCAAGCTCGAGGAGGCGGTCAGGATCGTGGACGAGCAGCTCGAGGGGGTCAGCGCGCAGCTGAGAGGAGCGCTCTCATGAACTTCAAGCAGCTGACCAGCATGCTTTCTCTTCTTCGAGAAGGCGAGGAGCTGGAGAAGATCGGCGGCGCTGTTAGTGAGGTTGGTCGTGCTCTGAAGGGTGGCGCCAAGGCCATTTTCCAAGGGGCTGCCGAGCTGGGAGCGAAGGCGGGCGACAAAGGCTACAAAGGCGTCGGTGCGCTGATCAAGTACGCGCCACATGCAGCTGTTGTGGGCGGCGGTGTCGCCGCCGCCAAGTCACAGACAGGCCAGAAGCTCCGCTGGAAGCTGCGGGAAATGAAAGCCAAGCGTGACATGCGGAAGGCCGGGTACTACTAATGGCTAATCCCATTGATGACTTCCTGCTGATCAAAGAGGCCCAACAGCGCAAGCAAGCAGGCTTCTGGAGTAGCTTGTCCAAGGCATTCAAGGGCGATGCGGGCAGCGCTTTGGCAAGGATGGGCGAGCAGGTGGGTGACCAGCTTCCTGCCGCACTCGCAGGTGCGGGCATTGCTGCTGCCGGTGTTGGTATAGGCAAGGGCATCGAGGCTATTCGTGGACGCTTCTCCAAACAGCGCGACTACAAAGCGATGCTGTCGGCCACACCTGGCTTGTCGAAGCGCCCGGCTGACCAAGTCCAGATGATGTTCAACTCCGTTCGAAAAATGTCCCCCACTGCCGCCGGTGATCCCATCACAGCTGGGTCGTTCATCGACAACGCGATGGAACTGTCGGGAGGCAAAGCGGTGATGCCCACCCAGTCGGCCAAGATGCTGGCGGAGATGGAGCGCAATCTCGGACAGGCCAAGAAGGGCCCGGGCGCGATCATGGCCGCGTTCACTGGCGGCCAGCCTGACCAGCCCGCTTACTCGATGAGCCCTAGTGGAATGTCGATGAAGACACGCGATCGCAACAGAGCTGAGTCTTTTGGTAGACAGTTCGGCATGTCTCCCGGCGGGCTCCCTCCGAAGTCATGATCATCAAGGTCTGCCAGTTCCAAGCCCGCAGAGACCAAGGCGAGCGCCTCGTTCAGATCTTCCAGCCGGGAGAGATGGAGAAGGCCGCCGAGTTCTTTGCGATGGGCAAGCAGGCCGCCCCGATGCTGCCCAAGGTGCAGCAGTACCTCGAAGACCTCAAGCCGAACCCGAACAAGATCTACGTGCTGGTCAACGCTCTGGGCGCCGGCGAGTTCTGGGGATCCAACATCAATGGGGACTGGTTCCCCGAGGCGGCCTTGGTCCACAAGGGGATGGACTTCGGCCACGAGACTTTCTACAACGCCTACCCCTACAAGCACCACGTCAACAAAGACCCGAGTCGCGCCTTCGGAAAGGAAGAGCTGGT
>Ga0307377_10001630_pt1 | contig 27812 bp, 26 predicted proteins | sample TR3MG_FD_202535 | JGI IMG/M metagenome (GOLD analysis project Ga0307377, IMG submission 202535) | Soil microbial communities from Risofladan, Vaasa, Finland - TR-3 | ecosystem: Environmental > Terrestrial > Soil > Coastal area > Acid sulfate soil | place: Finland: Risofladan, Vaasa | collected... | reverse complement strand
CCCACTTGGCCATGGATTGGATCGCCGTGTAGCCGATGACCAGGTCGATCATTACGACGACCGATCCCAGCGACTTGGCGAATTCGGCGCGCTCGTACATGTCCTCCATCGTGCCGGCGGTGATGTTGAGGTAATGCCCCTTGACCTCGCCGGTCGCCGCGGAAGCCTTGTTCACCGCCTCCATGCAGTACAGAAACCGGTCGCGCCAGTGCATGAACGGCTGCGAATTGATGTTCTCGTCGTCCTTGACGAAATCCAGGCCGCCCTTCAACGCCTCATAGACGACACGGCCGTAGTTTCGGCCCGAGAGGCCGAGCTTGGGCTTGGTCGTGGCACCGAGCAGCGGACGGCCGAACTTGTCCAGGCGCTCGCGCTCGACCACGATGCCGGTGGCCGGGCCCTGGAAGGTCTTGAGATAGGCGACCGGGATGCGCATGTCCTCCAGGCGCAATGCCTTGACCGCCTTGAAGCCGAATACGTTGCCGATGATCGATGCGGTGAGATTCGCGATCGAGCCCCCTTCGAACAGGTCGAGGTCGTAGGCGATGTAGGCGAAATACTGCTGCTCGGTCTTCGTGCCCGGGCCGGTGTTGGGCACCGGGTCGACCCGGTAGGCCTTGGCGCGGTACAGATCGCACGCCGTCAGCCGGTCGGTCCAGACGACGGTCCACGTGGCCGTGGACGACTCCCCGGCAATCGCCGCTGCCGCCTCGATCGCATCCACCCCTTCCTGTGGCGTAACGCGAAACAGCGCGATCACATCCGTTTCCTTCGGCTGGTAGTCGGCGTCCCAGTAACCCATCTTCGCGTACGGGATCACCCCTGACTTGTAGCGCTCTGCCATGTTGCCCATGATTGCCTCCGCTTAGTGTTTGAATGAGTCCGGAGGAGGGTCGCTCCCCCGCGCCTGGCTCAGCCGTACCTAACAGAATTAAGCTAGTCAGGAATTACAGTTGCCGCTTGACTTGCCGCACACTCTAGGCGGAGTGAAACATAAATGATATTCACGCATGTTTATCCATATGATAAGCTATTACTGATGATAAAAACGGACCCGGAATCATGAGCCTCAGGCACGCCACGCTGCGCCAGTTGCAGGTGTTCGAGTCGGTCGCGCGCCAGCTGTCGTTCTCGCGCGCGGCGGCGGAACTGCACCTCACCCAGCCGGCGGTATCGATGCAGGTGAAACTGCTCGAGGAGCAGGCGGGGATGCCCCTGTTCGAACGCATCGGCAAGAAGGTCTTCCTGACCGAAGCCGGGGCCGAGCTGCACCTGCACAGCCGCGTCATCGCGCAGCAGTTGCGCGACGCCGACGAGGCGCTCGCCGCGCGCAAAGGCCTGTCGCAGGGCCGCCTCGTGATCACCATGGTAAGCACGGCGAAGTACCTGGTGCCGCCGCTGCTGGCACGCTTTCTCAAACAGTACCCCGGCGTCACGGTGAAGCTGTCGGCGAACAACCGCGAGGTGGTGCTGCAGCAACTCGCCGACAACGAAGTCGACCTCGCCATCATGGGTCGCACGCCCGAAGGCATGGACGCCATCGCCGAGCCGTTCGCGCGCCATCCGCATGTGATCATCGCCGCGCCCGGCCACCCTCTCGCGAAGAAGCGCCGCATTCCGCTTGCGCGCCTGGCCGAGGAAACGTTCCTGATACGCGAGCCCGGCTCGGGCACGCGCGGGCTGCTCGAGCGCCTGTTTGCCAAGCACCGCCTGCCACTCAATGTCAGCATGGAGATGGCAAGCAACGAAACCATCAAGCAGGCGGTGCAGGCGGGCATGGGCATCAGCCTGCTGTCGCTGCACACCATAGAACTGGAGCTGACTACGCGCCGCCTGGTCGTGCTCGACGTGCAGGGCCTGCCGATCGTGCGCGACTGGTACGTGGTGCATTTGACGGCAAAGCGCTTGTCTCCGGCGGCACAGGCGTTTAGAGCCTTTCTGCTGTCCACTGCGGGCAAGCTCGTTCCGGAAAAGTGATGCGCGCGTCCCCAGCATCTATAATGACGAACTTAGAGCACGTTTCACACATTTCAGAATCACAGCGTCAAGAGGAGTTGTCATTCCGAGCGCAGCGAGGAATCTGCTGTTGAATCGAACAGGAAGCAGATTCCTCGGCCTTCGGCCTCGGAATGACCGTCGGTATTGACATGGCCTCGACGCTGAACTTACAGGAGACATGCAATGGCTAAAGTCGCATTCCTCGGCCTGGGCGTCATGGGCTTTCCGATGGCCGCTTATCTGGCCAAGAACGGCCACGAGGTCACCGTATACAACCGCACGCGCGCCAAGGCCGACGCCTGGGTGGCCAAGCACGGCGGCAAGGCGGCCGACACGCCCAAAGCCGCAGCCCAGGGGGCGGCCATCGTATTTTCCTGCGTCGGCGACGATCCCGATCTGCGCGCGGTGACCCTGGGAGACAACGGCGCCTTCGCCGGTATGAGCGCCGGCAGCATCTACGTCGACCACACCACCGCCTCGGCCAACATCGCGCGCGAACTGTTCGCCACGGCGGCGAAGAAAAGCATTCATTTCATCGACGCGCCGGTTTCCGGCGGCCAGGCGGGCGCCGAGAACGGCACGCTAACCGTGATGTGCGGCGGCGAAGCGGCGCCGTTCGAGAAGGCCAAACCGGTGATCGCCCATTTCGCCAAGGCGGTGACGCTGCTCGGGCCCTCGGGCGCGGGACAGCTCACCAAAATGGTCAACCAGATCTGCATCGCGGGCCTGGTCCAGGGTCTGTCCGAAGGCATCAATTTCGGTCTCAAGGCCGGACTCGACGTGAAGCAGGTGCTGGATGTGATCGGCAAGGGCGCGGCCCAGTCCTGGCAGATGGATAACCGCGGCAAGACCATGGTCGACGACAAGTTCGATTTCGGCTTCGCCGTGGACTGGATGCGCAAAGACCTGCGCATCGCGCTGGAAGAGTCGAAGAAGAACGGGGCGCCGCTGCCGGTCACTGAAATCGTCAACGGCTATTACGGCGAAATACAAAAAATGGGCGGCGGCCGCTGGGATACTTCCAGCTTGATCCGGCGCTTCAGAAAAGGGTAATCAGGACAAGCCGGGAGCAAACAGCGCGTCTTCGGCGAAGGAAAAGCCTGGTCGCACGAACGAGGGGGGATGCATCCTCCCTTGTTAATCCCCCCGCAAACCCATGCTAACCAGTTATCGAAATGTGCGCCGATCGTGGCAGCTTCTAATTCATCAAAGGGCGAGAGCAGTGCCGCCGTATCGCTTGGTCGCGCCGTGATGATGCCGTTCACGGCGCCCGCGTCCTATGTCGGCGGCATCCACGCTGCGGACGAGCCCGATGCCGGGAGCCTGTGCTTCGTGTTCCGGCAGACTTTGCTGCTGGTCGCGGGTGACCCGCCGGGTACGCAGCTGCCCGGGCATGAGGCGCTCGCCGCCTTGGCCGCTGCGCCGCTGCGCCGCCAGTATCTCGGCACGCTCGGCGAACGGCCCTGTTACGCCTTCGAGTATGGCGCCGATACGCAGGCGCCGCAGGGCATGCTGTGGCAGGGGCTGCGCGCGCTGTACGGCAGGCTGGACGACGATATGTTCGCGCTCGCCGGGCGCGCGCTGCAATTCATAGACTGGGAGCGCACCCATCAGTTCTGCGGCCGCTGCGCCACGCCCACCCGCGCGCGCGGCAATGAGCGCGCACGCGAGTGCCCCGCCTGCGGCCTCGTTGTCTATCCCCGCATCGCGCCGGCGGTCATGTGCCTGATCCGGCGCGGGCGCGAAATCCTGCTCGCGCGCTCGCCGCATTTTCCGCCCGGCATGTACAGCGCGCTCGCCGGTTTCGTCGAACCGGGAGAATCGCTGGAGCAGTGCCTCGCGCGCGAAGTGCTGGAGGAAACCGGCGTGCGCATCGCCGATCCGCGCTATTTCGCCAGCCAGCCTTGGCCGTTTCCGCATTCGCTCATGATCGCCTTCGTCGCCGACTACGCCGGCGGCGATATCACGCCCGATCCGGACGAAATCGAGGACGCGCAATGGTTCGCGCTGGACGCGCTGCCGAAACTGCCGAACAGAATTTCGATCGCGCGCCGCCTGATCGACGGCGTGGTCGCAGAGATGCTCGCCTCCGGAGCTTGATCCGGCTAAACGCCGAGAAAGCGGAAATCGGTTTCCAGTTTTTTGCCGCTGACGATGTCGGCGATCGCAGCGCCCGATCCGCAGGACATGGTCCATCCGAGCGTGCCGTGGCCGGTATTGAGGTACAAATTGGGATAGCGCGTGCGGCCGATGCAGGGCACGCCCCCTGGCGTGGCTGGCCGCAACCCGGCCCAGAACTGCGCCTCCTGGGGCCGCCCCGCCTGCGGAAACAGCTCGAAGGTGCGCCTGACAATGGCCCGGCAGCGGACCTCGTTGATCGCCGTGTCGTAGCCGGCGAGTTCGGCCGTACCCGCCACGCGCAGGCGATCGCCCAGACGCGACAGCACCAGCTTGTGAGCGCTGTCGGTCAAGCTGACTAGCGGCGCCACGTCGCCCGGGAGCAGCGGCAGCGTGATCGAATAGCCTTTCAGCGGATAGACCGGAATCGAAATGCCCAAGGGCCGCAGCAACAGGGGGCTGTAGCTGCCGAGCGCGACGACATAGGCATCTGCCGCGAGTACCTCGTCCCGGTCCAGGCGCACGCACAGCACACGCCCACCCCCGGTCTCTAGGGCCCGGATGCGGCGGCCGTAGCGAAACTCCACGCCGCGGCCGGCGCACAGCCGCGCGAGCTCCTGCGTGAACCGGTGCGCATCGCCCGACTCGTCGGCCGCGGCCCACACACCGCCGACCACGGGCTCGGGGCAGGCCGACAGCGCGGGTTCCAGCGCAACGCACTCTTGCGCGCTCAGCACGCGCAGATCGAAGCCGTGCAGACGCTCGAAGTCGGCGGCCTCGACCGCTTCGTCCAGCGCCCTGTCGTCCTGATAAAAACGCAGGATGCCGCGTGTCTGCTGTTCGTATTCGATGCCAGTTTCCGCGCGCAGCGCGAGCAGCTGCGCCCGGCTGTAGCGGTTGATGGCTGCGATCTGCGCCGCGTTGGCACGGGTGCGCGCGGGCAGGCACTCGCGCAGAAAAGCGAGGCCCCAGGCCCACTGGTACGGATCGGCGCGCAGCCGGAACAGCATCGGCGAGTCCTCGCGCCCGAACCATTTAAGCACTTGTTTCGGCGTCGCCGGATTGGCCCAGGGCTCGGCATGGCTGATCGATATCTGGCCGCCGTTGGCGAAACTGGTCTCCATCCCCGCCGCCGCCTGGCGCTCGACGAGCGTGACCTCATGCCCGGCGCGTGCCAGATACCAGGCGCTGGTTACGCCGACCACGCCGGCGCCCAATACCGCGATTTTCATAAGGTTTGTTCTGGCGGCCCGCTCCGCGTCAACGGAGTTCGGCGGTCCTGCGTTCCTTCAGCCGGCGTAAGCGACCACTTCCTGACGCTGCTCTCCCAGCCCCTGGATGCCCAGATTCATCACATCGCCCGGCTTGAGGAACACCGGCTCGGGTTTCATGCCCATGCCCACGCCCGGCGGCGTGCCGGTGGTGATGATGTCGCCCGGCATCAGCGTCATGTACTGGCTGCAATAGGACACCAGCTTGGCCACGCCGAAAATCATCGTGCGGGTGTTCCCCTTTTGCATGCGCCGGCCGTTCACGTCCAGCCACATGTCCAGATTCTGCGGATCGCGGATTTCGTCGGTGGTCACCAGCCAGGGACCAATCGGGCCGAAAGTGTCGCAGCCCTTGCCCTTGTCCCACTGGCTGGACTGGAGCTGGAATGCGCGCTCGGACACGTCATTCACCACGCAGTAGCCGGCAACGTAGTCGATCGCTTTTTCCTCGGGGACGTACTGCGCCTTCTTGCCGATAACCACGCCCAGTTCGCACTCCCAGTCGAGCTTGGTCGAGTTTTTGGGCACGATAACCTTGTCGTTCGGACCGTTAATGCAAGTGGTCGCCTTCGAGAACACCACAGGTTCGGGCGGGATGGCCATGTTCGCCTCGCGCGCATGGTCGGCGAAATTCAGGCCGATGGCGATGAATTTTGAAATTCCCACGTAGGGCACGCCCAGCCGCGGCTCGCCCTTGACCAGCGGCAGCGTTTCGGCCTTGATTTTGCGCAATTTTGCCAGCCCGGCCGGCGAGATTGTCCCTCGATCGATCTGTTCCACCACGGCGGACAGCTCTCGGACGTTGCCCTGGGCATCGATCATGCCCGGCTTTTCGAAGCCATTCTTACCGTAACGACAAAGTTTCATGTTTTCTCCGTTTCAAGGGACGCGGAAACCGGTGCGGGGAGTCAATGGGAAGGTATTTTACTTAGCAATTGCGAAATCCCCAACTTTTTCAGTCGATTTTCCTCGGGGCGACTCGTTTTTTGGACAATCCCGGTCGATTCGGAGCGGGAAATCGGGGCACGCGACCCCTTGTTTTGCGGCAGATTTTATATCGTCATCCCGCCGTCTATGCAAAATGTGGTCCCGGTAGCAAAGGTCGATTCGTCGGAAGCGAGGTAGACAAACAGCGGCACCATGTCCTCCACCGTTCCCAGACGGCCCATCGGCTGCCGGGCAATGAAATCCTTGCGCGCCTGCACCGGGTCCGGCAGTGCATTGATGCGATCGGCCAGCGAAGGCGTATCGATAGTGCCCGGACATACCGCATTGCAGCGTATGCCCTGCTTGACGTAATCGGCCGCAATCGCCTTGGTCAGCCCTATCACTGCTGCCTTGGATGTGCCGTAGACCAGGCGGTTCGGCAGGCCGCGCAGGCTCGAGGCGATCGAGGCAAGGTTGATGATCGACCCGCCCTTTGTCGCCAGCATGCCGGGCAGAAACGCGCGCGTCACCAAGTACATGGAGCGCACATTCACGTTCATGCTGAAGTCCCAGTCGCTCGGCGTGCAATCGAGGATGGTGCCATGATGGACGAAGCCGGCGCAGTTCATCAGCACGTCGATCGCCCCGACTTCGGCGGCGAGCTGTTCGATCGCGCGCTCGTCGGTGGCGTCGAGTTGCCGGCTGACAATGCCGGCGACGCCCGCGAGTTCGTCCAGCGGTCCGGATCTAAGGTCGGTCGCCCAGACCGTCGCGCCCTCGCGCGCGAAAGCGATGGCGGCGGCCTTGCCCATGCCTTGCCCCGCGGCCGTGATGAATGCCGTCTTGCCTGCCAGTCTGCCGCTCATAGAGTTTCCCCCTTTGTTTCGCGAATGATACGCGCAAAAGCGAAGCCGCCAAAACGCGACCCACTTTCTGTTGCGCCGCAGCACCGAAAAACCGCTGCCGGCATACATCAATTTGAGCACAATTGGTCCGACCACTTGACCAAAGCCCAAAGCCGCGGCTATGCTTTCCTCCCGATTCGTGCATCCGACAACAACCATAATTCATGCCTCTACAGACTGTCGAACCGCGCCGCCTTTACCGCCAGATCGCCGATCAGATCAGCGTAATGATCGGAAAAGGCGAATACGGACCGGGCTCGCGCCTGCCTCCCGAACGCGACCTGGCGAAGCAACTCGGCGTTTCCAGGCCATCGGTGCGCGAAGCGCTGATTGCGCTCGAAGTCGAAGGCCTGCTCGATGTGCGCGTCGGTTCGGGCATCTACGTGACGCAGCCGGGCGAGCGGCGCCAGCGCGATGCGCTGCAGGGCGATTCGGGGCCGTTCGAGGTGATCCGCGCGCGTGTGCTGATCGAGGGCGAATGCGCGGCCCTTGCGGCTAAGAACGCGAATCCGGCGCAGTTGCGCGCCCTGCGCGCGGCCCATGCCAACGTGATCAGGGAAAGCAAGCGCGATCACAACCCGCTGGCCGCGGACCGGCTGTTCCATATGAGCATCGCCGAGGCGGGGGGCAACAGTGCGCTGGTACTGCTGACGCAGACGCTGTGGGACCAGCGCATGGGGCCGCTATACCGCAGCCTGGAGCGCAAGCTCGAATACCCGAAAATGGCGGCCGAAACGGTGCGCGAGCACGCGGCGATCGTGAGCGCGATCGTGCGGCACGATCCGCGCGCGGCGCGCAACGCGATGCGGCAGCACATGAACCAGACGCACAATCGATACATTAAAGAATGGACGGCAGGCAAATAGTCATGGCAGCAGTCAAGCTCAAAGGCGTTTTCAAATCCTTCGGTGCGACCCGCGTCGTGCACGGCGTGGACATCGAAATCGAGGACGGCGAATTCTGCGTGCTGGTCGGGCCTTCGGGCTGCGGCAAATCCACGCTGCTGCGCATGATCGCTGGGCTGGAGGAGATCTCCGGCGGCGAGATCGAGATCGGCGGGCGCGTGGTCAACACGGTGCTGCCGAAGGAGCGCGACATCGCCATGGTGTTCCAGAATTACGCGCTCTATCCGCACATGACCGTATTCGACAACATGGCCTTCTCTATGAAGCTCGCCGGCGAGAGCCGCAGCCGGATTCGCGAGCGCGTCGAGGTGGCCGCCAACATCCTCGGGCTGATGGAATATCTGGAGCGCTACCCGCGCCAGCTCTCCGGCGGCCAGCGCCAGCGCGTGGCCATGGGCCGCGCCATCGTGCGCGACCCGCAGGTATTCCTGTTCGACGAGCCGCTGTCCAACCTGGATGCGAAACTCAGGGTGCAGATGCGCACCGAGATCAAGGCGCTGCACCAGCGGCTCACGACCACTTCCATTTACGTCACCCACGACCAGATCGAAGCCATGACCATGGCCGACAAGATCGTGGTGATGAACGCCGGCAAGACCGAGCAGGTCGGTACGCCGCTGGACCTCTACGACAACCCGGCCAATCTGTTCGTGGCCGGATTCATCGGCTCGCCGTCGATGAATTTCCTCAACGGCAAGCTGGTCAGAAACGGTGCCGGCATGCAGGTGCAAATGGCCGACGGCCTGCTGCTGCCGGCGCCGAGTACTGCGTCCGGCGAAGGGCGCGATGTGATCGTCGGGGTGCGCCCCGAGCACCTGTCGGTCAGGTCCGACGGCGTGCATGCGGAAGTCGTCGTGGTCGAACCGACCGGCGCCGAGACACAGATTTTCTGCAAGATCGGCGGCACCGACGTCATCGCGGTGGTCCGCGAGCGCCACCAGTTCAAGCCGGGCGAGGCGATACGCCTGTATCCGGACCTCACCTTCCTGTTTGATCCGTCAAGCGGGGCAAGACTGTAGCAACAACCAAAGGAGGTTCATATGAGCAACATCGATAGACGCGATTTTCTGAAACTATCAGCAGCCCTTGCCGCCGGCGCCGCCACCGGTGCCGCCAGCGGCAATGCGCTGGCAGCCGCTTCGCCGACACTGCACCTCAAACCGGAAAAAGGCGCCAAGCTGCGCGTGCTGCGCTGGAAGCGCTTCGTCCAGGGCGACGAAGACCTGTGGATGGCGAACACCAAGAAATTCACCGAGAAGACCGGCATCCCGGTGCGCGTGGAAAGCGAAAACTGGGAAGAAGTGCGGCCGAAAGCGGCGGTCGCGGCCAATATCGGCAGCGGTCCGGACATCATCATCAGCACCTTCGAGGATGCGCACCAGTATCCGGACAAGCTGGTCGACGTAAGCGATCTCGCCAATTACCTTGGCGCCAAGTACGGCGGCTGGTACGACGCCTCCAAAGCCTACGGCATCGACAGGAAGAAGTGGGTCGCGATCCCGATGGGCTGCGCCGGCAACGCGATCGTCTACCGCCAAAGCATGATGAAGGCGGCCGGCTTCAGTTCGTTTCCGCGGGACACCGAAGGCTTCCTCAAGCTGATGCAGGGGCTGCATGCCAAGGGCACGCCCGGCGGCCTCGCCCTGGGTCACGCCACCGGCGACGGCAACTGCTGGTGCCACTGGGTGCTGTGGGCCCACGGCGGCAAGATGGTCGACGAGCACAACAAGGTCGTCATCAACAGCCCGGAGACGATCAAGGCGCTCGAATACTCGAAGGAGCTGTACAAGACCTTCATCCCGGGCACGCTGTCCTGGCTCGATCCGAACAACAACAAGGCCTTCCTCGGCGGCGAGATCAGCCTGACCGTCAACGGCATTTCGATCTACTACGCGGCCAAGAACTCGACCGACCCCAGGCTGAAGGCCATCGCGGAAGACATCGAGCATGCCAACATGCCGATTGGCCCGATCGGGCGGCCGACCGAGCTGAACCTGGTGTTCCCGATGATGATATTCAAGTACTCCAAGTATCCGCACGCGGCCAAGGAGTATCTGCGCTTCATGATGGAAAAGGAACAGTACTTGCCATGGCAGACCGCGGCCAACGGCTACGTGACGCAGCCGCTCGAAGCCTACGCCTCCAATCCGATGTGGACCGATGATCCCAAGAACACGCCCTACCGCGATGCGATGAAGGTCATGATCCCGAACGGCTATGCCGGCACCATGGGCTATGCTTCTGCCGCCGCGATGGCCGATTTCATCGTGGTCGACATGGTGGCGCAGGCCGCAACGGGCGCGAAGACACCGCAGGAAGCCGCCGCGCTTGCCGCGAAACGCGCCGAGCGTTACTACAACGTATAGAGGCCAGGTTCCCACTGTCCCGCCCGGCGGCGGGACAGTGGTTTGAGCCGAGGCGCGCGCGCCGCGTCTGGGCTCAAACCACAAGCGACCACCACCTTGCGCAGACTGCTCGAAAACCGCAATTTCCTCAGCTTCCTCTTCATGCTGCCGGGGACGCTGTTGCTGCTCGTGTTCCTCACCTATCCGCTCGGACTGGGGACTTGGCTCGGCTTCACCAACGCCACCGTGGGGCGCGCCGGCGTATGGGTCGGGCTGGACAACTACAAGTACCTGCTGCACGACGACGTGGCGCGGCTGGTGGTGTTCAACACCTTCTTTTACACGGTGGTCGCCAGCACCATCAAGTTCGCGCTCGGCCTGTGGCTGGCTATCCTGCTGAACCAGAACATCCCGTTCAAGTCCTTCACCCGCGCCGTGGTGCTGCTGCCGTTTATCGTACCGACGGCGCTGTCGGCGATCGCGTTCTGGTGGATTTACGACGCGCAGTTCTCGATCATCAGTTGGGTGCTGATGAGGCTGGGCTGGATCCATCACTACATCGATTTCCTCGGCAACCCGTGGCTCGCGCGTTTCTCGACCATTGCCGCCAACATCTGGCGCGGCGTGCCCTTCGTCGCCATCTGCCTGCTCGCTGGTCTGCAGACCATCTCGCCCTCGCTGTACGAGGCGGCTTCGATCGACGGCGCCAAGCCGTCGCAGCAGTTCTGGTACGTGACCCTGCCGCAGCTGACGCCGATCATCGCGGTGGTCATGACCTTCTCCGTGCTGATGACGTTCACCGATTTCCAGCTGATCTACGTGCTCACCCGCGGCGGACCGCTCAATGCCACGCACCTGATGGCAACGCTGTCGTACCAGCGGGCCATTTCCGGCGGCCAACTGGGCGAAGGGGCGGCGCTCGCGATCGCGATGGTCCCGTTCCTGCTGGCGGCGATATTGTTCAGTTATTTCGGCCTCCAACGCCGCGCGTGGCAACAAGGTGGCAGCGACAAATGAGCTTCGAGAAAGCATGGGTATTTTGGCTCCCACGTAACATCGGCTGCGCCGATGTGAGTGTCCGCCGCAACAAGCCCGCTGCGCGGGCGTGTTGTGGCCTGCAACGTCGGGCTTGGCAACAGGGCGGCAGCGACAAATGAATACGGAAACCCACGACACGCAAGGCATGAACTACCTGGTATCGCTGCCGCGACGCGTGGTGGTCGTCTATATTCCCCTGCTCATTTTCCTGTTCGTGCTGCTGTTCCCGTTCTACTGGATGGTCGTCACGTCGATCAAGCCCAACGGCGAGCTGTTGTTGCGCACGAGCAATCCGTTCTGGGTGATCGGGCCCACGCTGGCCCACTTCAAACATCTCCTGTTCGAGACTGAGTTCCCGACGTGGATATGGAACACTTTGCTGATATCCGCCGTGGCGACCTTGTGTTCGCTTGCCGCGAGCGTGCTGGCTGCCTACGCCATCGAGCGCCTGCGCTTTTCCGGCTCGCGCCAGATCGGGCTCAGCATTTTCCTCGCCTACCTGGTGCCGCCGTCGATTCTGTTCATTCCGCTGGCCTATATCGTGTTCAAGCTCGGGCTGTACGATACGCGCTGGGCGCTGATCCTCACCTATCCGACATTCCTGATTCCGTTTTGCACCTGGCTGCTGATGGGTTATTTCCGCACCATTCCGTTCGAGCTTGAGGAATGCGCGCTGATCGACGGCGCGAGCCGGCTGCAGATTCTGACCAAGATCGTGCTGCCGCTGGCCGTGCCCGGGCTGATATCGGCCGGCATTTTCGCATTTACGCTGTCGTGGAACGAATTCATCTATGCCCTCACCTTCATCTCCTCCTCGGAAAACAAGACGGTAGCGATAGGCGTAACCACCGAACTGGTGAATGGCGACGTATATCAGTGGGGAGCGCTCATGGCGGGCGCGCTGCTCGGGTCGCTGCCGGTCGCTATCGTCTACTCGTTTTTCGTCGAGTATTACGTTGCCGGCATGACCGGCTCGGTGAAGGAATAAATCGGTGTCCGGCGCGAGCGCCTGCGGACGCCGACTCTGGACGCGCTCACGCTAACCAGCTAACCAGTATTGCCAAGGGCTGATCCATGAACAAAATCGATCTGCAAGGGCGCGCTGCCATCGTTACCGGTGGCGCGCAGGGCATCGGGCTCGCCATCGCCAAGCGCATGCTCGCCTCGGGCGCGAGCGTGCGCATCTGGGACCGAGACCGGAAATTACTGCAGCAGGCGCTGTCGGCACTGTCCGGACCGGTGAGCGGCGACGCCGTGGATGTCGCCGACGCGGAATCTGTTGCGCAGGGTACGGCGGCGGCCGCTGCGGCCTTGGGCAAGATAGATATCCTGGTAAACAACGCCGGCATCGCCGGCGTCAATGCGCCCACCGTGGACTATCCGGTGGACGAGTGGGAACGGGTGCTCAAGGTCAACCTCACCGGCCAGTTCTTGTGCTGCCGCGCGATCGCGCCGCATATGGTGAAACAGAAATACGGGCGCATCATCAATATCGCCTCGATCGCGGGCAAGGAAGGCAACCCCAACGCGGTCGCTTATTCCGCATCGAAAGCGGGGGTGATCTCGCTGACCAAGTCGCTGGGCAAGGAACTGGCCAAGGACGGCGTGGGCGTCAACTGCATTACCCCGGCGGCCGCCAAAACGGCGATATTCGACCAGATGACCGAGGAGCACATCAACTACATGCTGGCTAAAATTCCGATGGGCCGTTTTGTCCTGGTCGAGGAAATTGCCGCCATGGCGTGCTGGCTCGCTTCAGAGGAATGCTCTTTCACCACCAGCGGCGTATTCGACATCTCCGGTGGCCGCGCCACCTATTGAAGGGATACAAGAAATGGCCAAGAAAAAACAACTGCGCAGCCAGTCCTGGTTCGGGCGTGAGGACATCTACGGCTTCATCTACCGCTCCTGGGTGAAAAACCGCGGCGTCCCGCACGACCAGTTCGACGGGCGGCCGGTGATCGGCATTTGCAACACCTGGTCCGAACTGACGCCCTGCAACACCCACTTTCGGGTCATTGCCGAGCACGTCAGGAACGGCATTCTGGACGCCGGCGGATTCCCGCTGGAGTTTCCAGTGATGTCGCTGGGCGAGACCTTGATGCGCCCGACCGCGATGCTCTATCGCAATCTGGCGTCGATGGATGTGGAGGAGTCGATACGCGCCAATCCGCTCGACGGCGTGGTGCTGCTGGTGGGCTGCGATAAGACCACGCCCTCGCTGCTGATGGGCACGGCGAGCGTCGACATCCCGGCGATCGCCGTCTCCGGCGGGCCGATGCTCTCGGGCAAATACCGCGGCACCGACATCGGTTCGGGCACCAACACCTGGTCCATGTCCGAGGACGTGCGCGCCGGCAAGATGACGGTGGACGAATTCCACGAGGCCGAGTCCTGCATGCACCGCTCCCACGGCAGCTGCATGACCATGGGCACGGCCTCCACCATGGCCTGCATGGTCGAGGCCCTCGGCATGGGCATGCCCGGCAATGCCGCGATTCCCGCGGTGGACGCGCGGCGCAATGTGCTCGCGCGCATGGCAGGGCGGCGCATCGTAGACATGGTCAAGGAAGACCTGACCATCTCCAAGATTCTGAAGCGCGAGGCGTTCGAGAACGCGATCCGCGCCAATGCGGCGATCGGCGGCTCGACCAACGCGGTGATCCACCTGATCGCGCTCGCGCGCCGCGTCGGCGTGAAGCTCGACCTGGACGACTGGGACCGCCTCGGCCGCGGCGTGCATACCCTGGTCAATCTGATGCCCTCGGGCAAGTACCTGATGGAGGATTTCTACTACGCCGGCGGCCTGCCAGCGGTGCTGCGTGCGCTGGGCGAGCAGGGACTGCTCAACAAAAAAGCGCTCACGGTCAACGGCAATACCATCTGGGACAACAACAAGAAAACCGAGTGCTTCAACCGCGACGTGATTACGCCGTTCGACAAACCGTTCAAGAAGAACACCGGCATCGCCGTGTTGCGCGGCAATCTCTGCCCCGACGGCGCCATCATCAAGCCCTCGGCGGCGACGCCCAAGCTGATGAAGCACAAGGGGCGCGCGGTGGTGTTCGAGAACATCGGGGATTTCCACAGCCGCATCGACGATCCGAAACTCGACATCGACGAGAATTGCGTCATGGTGCTGAAGAACTGCGGGCCCAAGGGCTATCCGGGCATGGCCGAGGTGGGCAACATGCCGCTGCCGCCCAAGGTGCTGAAGAAAGGCATCACCGACATGGTGCGCATCTCGGATGCACGCATGAGCGGCACCGCGTATGGCACAGTCGTGCTGCACATCGCACCCGAGGCCGCCGCCGGCGGAAACCTGGCGCTGGTGGAAAACGGCGACATGATCGAGCTCGACGTGGCCAAGCGCCGGCTGCACCTGGACGTGCCGGAAAAGGAACTCGCGCGCCGGCGCAAGAAGTGGAAGGCGCCCGCGGCACCGATGAGCCGCGGCTACACCAAACTCTACGTCGATCACGTGCTGCAGGCCAGCGAGGGAGCGGACCTGGACTTCCTGGTCGGTTCCAGCGGCGCCAAGGTTCCGAAAGACAACCACTAGCGTGCCGGCCGGGGCGTTCCGGCTGCCCGCTGCAGTTCCCGGCGCCGGGGTAGAATAAACGCGCTTTTACCAGGGGCTCACACCATGCTGCAAGCCATAGACCCCACCATACGTCTCAACCCCGCCGACGATGTCGTCATCGCGCGCGTCGAAATCGCCGAGGGCACGACGCTGCTCAAGGAAAACAATGTGCGGGTCGCGGCGCGCGTGCCCGCCGGACACAAGATCGCGGTGCGCGAGATCGAGTCCGGCAGCCCGGTGCGGCGCTACAACCAGATCATCGGTTTCGCCACGCGCGACATCCATGCGGGCGAGCATGTCCATGTGCACAACATCGCCATGGGCGATTTCGATCGCGATTACGCCTATTGCGCCGATGCCAGGCCCACCGACTACGTCGCACAGCCGGCGACGTTCCAGGGCATCGTCAGAGAGGACGGGGCAAATGCGGGCCGCGTCGCCACGCGCAACTACATCGGCATCCTCACCAGCGTCAACTGCTCGGCCACGGTCGCGCGCATGATCGCGCGGCATTTCGAGAATCGCCTCGACGCGTTTCCCAACGTCGACGGCGTGGTCGCGCTCACCCACAAGTCGGGCTGCGGCATGGCCTCCGAAGGCGAGCCCATGGATGTGCTGCGCCGGACCATGGCCGGCTATGCGCGCCACCCCAATTTCTACGCGGTGCAGGTCGTAGGCCTGGGCTGCGAGGCGAACCAGATCAACAGCCTGCTCGCGGCGCAGCAATTAAAGCGCAGCGACAAGCTCGCCGCCTATACCATCCAGGAAAAGGGCGGCACGATGAAGGCGGTGCGCGAAGGCATCGCGCGCATCGAGGCGCTCCTGCCAGAGGCCAATAGGGTGAAGCGCGAAACCGTGCCGGCGAGCCACCTCTTGCTCGCGCTGCAGTGCGGCGGTTCGGACGGCTACTCCGGCATATCCGCCAACCCGGCGCTGGGCGCGGCAGTGGACCTGCTGGTGCGCCACGGCGGCGGCGCGATCCTGTCGGAAACACCGGAGATCTACGGCGCCGAGCACCTGCTCACGCGCCGTGCGCTCACGCGCGCAGTGGGCGAAAAGCTGATCCGCCGCATCAAGTGGTGGGAAGCCTACACGGCGCGCAACGGCAACGAAATGAACAACAACCCTTCGCCCGGCAACAAGGCCGGCGGCCTCACGACCATCCTGGAGAAGTCACTCGGCGCCGTGGCCAAGGGCGGCACCACCAATCTGGTCGACGTGTACGAATACGCCGAAGCGGTCACGGCCAAGGGTTTCGTCTATATGGACACGCCCGGCTACGATCCGGTGTCGGCTACCGGGCAAATCGCCGGCGGCGCCAATCTTGTCTGCTTCACCACCGGCCGCGGCTCAGCCTACGGCTGCAAGCCCGCGCCCTCGCTCAAGCTGGCCACCAACACGCGCCTTTACGAACATCAGGAAGAGGACATGGACCTGAACTGCGGCAGCATCGTCGACGGCAAGGAGAGCATCGAAGAAGTCGGGCAGAAGCTGTTCGAGCTGATCCTGAAAACCGCCTCCGGCGCGAAGACCAAGAGCGAGCACTTCGGCTACGGCGAAGACGAGTTCGCGCCCTGGGTCCTGGGTGCGACCATGTAATGGGCATGCCTTCGAAAAAGCCCTGTGTGACCATGTAATCCCGGTTGCTTTCAAAAATCCGGGAGGGGGATGCGATGACCGAGTCCGCGATGCGTACCATCCTGCTCCACCTTGTACTGGTCGCCGCATTGGCCTGCGTGGCGCAGCCGGCGCTGGCCAGGACCGCGAAACAGAGCGTCCACGGCGCCATCGCCTTGCAGCGCGACACCGGCCGGTTCGGCTACGCCTACGCTGCCGCCACGTCGCGCGCGGCCAAGCTCGAAGCGCTTAAGCAATGCGCGGACCCGCGCTGCGAAGTCGTGGTGAGTTTCAGCAACGCCTGCGGCGCCCTCGCACGCAAGCCGGCGCGCGGACCAAAAGCATATTTCGCCGCCAAAGGCGCCACGCGGCAGGAAGCGGAAACCAAGGCGCTGCGCCTGTGTGCGGACAGGGATTGCGCGATCACCGCCTGGGCCTGCACCCGGTAACTCCACACGAGCCCTTGCGCTCATGCGCGAGTTGCCCGCGCAAGGCGTCGAGGGAAGCAAGTTCGCAGCGATCGCGCCGGCGGCCAGCGCCAATGCCGGCGGAATTCCATGGGACAATCTGTCATCGGCCGAAGCCGAATACATGAATTGCTCGAGCGAGGAACAAGGCATGACCACAGAAACGAAGAAGGACGTCTTCTATAGCGACATGCTGGTTCGCTTCTCCCATTGCGATCCGGCCGGCATCATCTTCTACCCGCACTATTTCGTAATGTTCAACGGACTGGTGGAAGACTGGTTCAACCACGCGCTGGAGATCAACTACGCGGACTTCATCACCACGCGGCGGATGGGGCTGCCCATGGTCAATATCAAATGCGATTTCGTAGCCCCCTCCAAGATTGGCGAAGTCATCACCCTGACGCTGAGGATTGATCGCATCGGCAAGAGCTCGCTCACGCTGGCGGTCGGCGCTCTTCTGGGCGATCAGACAAGGATTACGGCGCAGCTTACCTTGTGCGTATTTTCCTTCGAAACCAAGCGCGCCGTACCCATTCCAGACGATCTGCGGGATCGCCTTAGCGATTTCAAACAAGGAAGGCTGGAGCATCCCTGGCGGCAGGCCTAGGCGACCAATCCTGATGCGGGCCGAGGCGGCCCGCGCGCCGCCGCGCCGACGCTCACGCAGGTGCGCAAGAAACTCACCGCGATCATCGATGCAATCAATTCGGTCGGCCGCAGCGGACTGACGAACAGATGGCCGAGATTGCGCGAATACAACTCGTCGAGAAGCACGAGCGCAACTGCGAGCTGTCCGCGGAACAACACGTCCCACAACAACAGGCCGCTTATCAGCAAGGCCGGCACCTGCGCCACCACAGACGAATTGCTGGCGCAAAATTCGGCGATGAATCCCTACAGCGCCATGTACATGGTCGGCCAGTAAGCGGTTCCGAGGACGCGCACCATGCCCTCGCCCAGTACGCGCACGCTGCCGGAAGTGGGCAACAGCACGCCGAGCAGAATCGCGAGCGTGGTGGTCTTGCCGGCGCCGTTGCCGCCCAATAGACCGCAGGTGGTGCCGCGCTCGACCTGGAAGCTCGATCCGTTCACGGCCTGCACCGCACCGTAGCGCTTGACCGGATTTTCCACCGCGATGGCGTGGCTCACGCGCTTTCCCTGCGGTTTCGCGGGCTCTTCATATCTCGGAGCAGCCAGGCGGACGAGTGTTAGAATTTTAACATGAAGCCGCTATCGACCCGATTTGCGGGGACGCGCCTGCACTGCGATCTGCCCCTATCGCTCGGCGCGGAAATCGCGCTGCCCGCGGCCGCCGCGCGCCATGCGGTGACGGTGCTGCGCCTGCAAGTGGGCGATACGCTGCACCTGTTCAACGGCGAGGGCGGGGAGTACGGCGCGAGCCTTATCGCCGTGAGCAAGCGCGAAGCCAGGGTGCGCCTGTTCGAGTTCCATGCCGAGGAGCGCGAATCGCCGGTGCACATCACGCTGGCCTTGGGCATTTCCGCGGGCGAGCGCATGGACTACAGCCTACAGAAGGCGACCGAACTCGGGGTCGCTGCGATTCAGCCGCTTGCCACCGAGCGCGGCGTGGTCAAACTTGCCGGCGAACGCGCCGACAAACGCCTGCAGCATTGGCAGCATGTGGTGATCGCCGCATGCGAGCAGTGCGGGCGCAACCGCGTGCCCGCGGTGGCACCGGTGCAGCCGTTTTTCCATTATCTCGAGCAGGTCGACCGCGGCAAGCGGCTGCTGATGCTGTCGCCGGATGCGGAAACGCCGTTGAAGCGTGTGGTGCCGGCCGCCGCCGCAGTGCTCCTGATCGGCGCCGAGGGCGGCCTCGCGCCGGCCGAATATCAGGCTGCCGAGGCGAGCGGCTTCGAGCCGGTCAAGCTCGGGCCGCGCATCCTGCGTACCGAGACTGCGCCGGTGACGGCTTTGGCGGTGCTGCAGGCGCTGTGGGGAGACCTTTGATGGCGACCAGCGGCCGCCCGGAGTCCAAGCGCGCGGCGCATGCAAGCGGCGCACACGGAGCGCGCGTCTGCGCGCGGCGCGCAAGCGGGAGCACGCGATGCTGAACAGGAATCCAGCCGGCGCGAAATTCGTCCTCTACAACGCAATCTGGAGCGGCCGCTTCGATGCAAGGACCGGCTGGAGGAGGGGCATCATCAGGTTGGTGCGGCTGGTGCTGGTGCTCGTGCGCGACGTCACCTACGGTCAGCTGACCCTGCGCGCGACCGGACTCGTGTTCACTACGCTGCTGTCGCTGGTGCCGCTGCTCGCGCTCAGCTTTTCCGTACTCAAGGCGTTCGGGGTGTACAACCAGATCAATCCGCTGCTGCACCAGTTCCTGGCGCCGCTGGGCGAGAAAAGCGCCGACGTAAGCATGTGGATCATCAAGTTCATCGCGAACCTCAACGTCAAAGTCCTCGGTTCGATCGGACTGGCGATGCTGATCTACACCGTAGTATCGCTGATGCAAAAGATCGAGGAGTCGCTCAATTTCATCTGGCATGTGCCGCAACTGCGCAGCTTCGCGCGGCGTTTCAGCGGCTACCTGAGCGTGCTCCTGATCGGTCCGGTGTTGGTATTTTCGATCGTCGGACTCGCCGCGACCATCATGGCGGTACCGCAAGTGGAGCGCTTGCTCGCGACCGAGCCCGTCGGCGGCATGGTCTATGCACTGGGCCAGACGATCCCGGTGTTTTTCGTCATCGGCGTCTTCGTGTTCGCCTACCGCTTCGCGCCCAACACCAGGGTGCGGATGGACGCCGCGCTGATCGGCGGGATCGTCGCGGGGATGCTGTGGCAATTGGCGAGCTGGGCGTTCGCCGAGTTCGCCCGTACTTCGACCCAGTACGCCGCGATCTATTCGAGTTTCGCGATCTTCCTGCTGTTTCTGATCTGGCTTTATCTCAACTGGCTGATCCTGCTGCTCGGCGCGAGCATCGCGTTCTACAGCCAGTATCCGCAATACCTGGTGCTGGAACAGGGCGAGCCGCGGCTGAGCAACCGCATGCGCGAGCGCGTCGCGCTGATGCTGATGCACCTTATCGGCAAAGCCTACCTGGACGGCGCTCCGCCCTGGACTTTTTCCGACCTTACGCAGCGGCTGGGCGTGCCCACCTACGCCCTGCAGAGGGTACTGGAAGCGCTGGAGCAAGGCGGCCTGCTCCTGCGGACCGGCGACGACCCGCCCGCCTACCTGCCAAGCCGCGACATCGGGTCCGTCACGCTCAAGGCGGTGCTGCAAGCCGTGCGCACGGCCGGCGAAGAGCATTACCTCGGGCCGCAGGCGGTGCCCGCGCCGGCGGAGATCGAAGCGATTATGGCGAAGATGGATCTGGCGTTCGACGAACAGGTGCGGGAGCTTACGCTCAGAGATCTGGTGGCTCCGGCCGAGCCGGAGGAAGCGAGTCGCGACCGAGGAGCGAAACAGACTTTCGAACGTCGCGACAAGTGACTTAGAATGGTGCTTTCGCAGCCGGTTGCAGCGCATGCAGACCAACGTCAACAGCCAGTTCGTCGCCTGGTTCCGCTCCGCGGCGCCTTATTTCAACGCCTTTCGCGGCAAGACCTTCATCATCGCCTTCGGCGGAGACGTCGTGGCCGACGGCAAGTTCGCGGTGCTCACCCAGGACATCAACCTCTTGCGCAGCGCCGGCATACGCCTGGTGCTGGTGCACGGCTCGCGCCCGCAGATCGAGGCGCAGCTGAAGCTGCGCCGCGCGCGTTCGCGCTATCACGCCGGGGTGCGCATCACCGACGCGGTCGCGCTGACCTGTGTGAAAGAGGCCGCCGGCCTGCTCCGCGTCGAGCTCGACGCGCTGCTGTCGCAGGGCCTGCCCAATTCGCCCATGGCGGGCGCCGACATCAATACCGTGTCCGGCAATTTCATCACCGCCCAGCCCATGGGCGTGATCGACGGCGTCGACCTGCAATACACCGGCACCGTGCGCAAAGTGAATACCGCTGCGATCGAATCGCGCCTCGCGGTGGACGACCTGGTCGTCATTTCCAGCGTCGGCTATTCGCCCACCGGAGAAGTGTTCAACCTGTCGATGGAGGACGTGGCGGTGGCCATCGCCAAGGCGCTGCGCGCCGAAAAGCTGGTGTTCCTCAGCGACGCCCCGGTGGAAGACGCGCGCGGCCACCTGATGCCCGAACTGTCGGCGCAGGAGGCCGAGCTGCTGCTCGCGCAGGGCAAGAATCTCACCCCGGACACGCGCCTGTATCTGAGCCATGCGGTGGAAGCGGTGCGCGCCGGCGTGGCGCGGGCGCACGTCGTATCGCACAAAGTGGACGGCGCGCTGCTGCTGGAGCTTTTTACCCACGGCGGTTCCGGCAGCATGATCACGGCGGACAAGCTCGAGCGCCTGCGCCCGGCCAGCATCGACGACATCGGCGGCATCCTGCAGTTGATCGAGCCGCTGGAAGCAGATGGCACGCTGGTCTACCGCGGACGCGAACTGCTGGAGCGCGAGGTGCAGAGCTTCTTCGTCATCGAACACGACGGCGTAATCGTAGGCTGCGCCGCGCTCTACCCCCTCGCGGGCAAATCGGCGGAGCTGGCGGCGCTCGCGGTGCGCCCCGAATACCAGGGACGCGGCTATGGCGAGAAGCTGCTCGAACACGGCGAAGTCGAGGCGCGCCAGCTCGGCTACAAAAAAATGTTTGTGCTCACCACGCGTGCCGCGCACTGGTTCATCGAGCGCGGCTTTGCCGAAAGCCCGGTCCGCGCGCTCCCAGAGCCGAAAAAATCACTCTACAACCTGCAGCGGCGCTCCAAGGTCCTGCTGAAAAAACTCTAGGCGCCTGCGTTCCCCGCCGCGGCTGCGTCAATGCGGCATGCGGTCGAGTTCAGCGGCGAGCGCGCGCAATCCCGGCGCAATCTCCACCCGGTAGGGCGTAGGCGCGGGATCAAGCAGCCTGAGCTGCGGCGGCAGGCGCGCCATCCCGGCCGCCGCGCGCGCACGCGCAACGGCCAGCGACTCGGCTTCGGCCACGCGCCTGCCCGCTTGCATCACCGGCTCCAGCAGCGGCGTGCCGCGCTGCGCATCGACCTCCAGCGCGACCACGTCGTAATCCGGCGTACCGTCGGGCGCGAACTGCCGGTACACCTGCTTGCGTCCCGGCCAGGTGGCCTTGCCCTCCGAGTGCTTGCGCCGCGGCGTCCCCGCGTATTCCTGCAGCTTGTAGGCGCAATCGAGGAAAGGCGCATCGCTCGAAGTATCGAGGGCGGTGCCGATGCCGAAGCCGTCGATCGGCGCGCCGGCGGCGAGCAGTTGCTGCAGCTTCCACTCGTCCAGGTTGCCGCTGGAAAAGATCGTGACCTCGCTCAAACCGCCGCGGTCGAGGATGGCGCGCACCGCGCGCGCGTGCGCCGCCAGATCGCCGCTGTCCAGGCGCACGCCGCGCACGCGGATGCCCGCGCTGGCGAGCTCGGGCGCGAGGCGCACCACTTTTTCCGCAGCGCGCTCGGTGTCGTAGGTGTCTATCAGCAGCACCACGTTGGCGGGACAGGAACGCGCGAATCCCCTGAACGCGGAGACCTCGTCCGCGTGCGCCTCGATGTAGGAGTGCGCCATGGTGCCGAACACGGGAACGCCGAATTCGACTCCGGCCTGTACCGTCGCGGTTCCCGAAAATCCCGCGAGGTAGGCGGCGCGCGCTGCGAGCAGGCCGGCCTCGGCGCCATGCGCGCGGCGCATGCCGAAATCGACCAGCAGTTTCCCCGGCGCGGCGAGCACGCTGCGCGCGGCTTTGGACGCGATCAGCGTCGAAAAATGCAGCAGGCTCAGCAGCCGGCTCTCCACCAACTGCGCCTGCGCGATCGGCGCGGTGATGCGCAGCATCGGCTCGTCGACGAAGAACACCGTCCCCTCCGGCAGCGCGTGCACGTCGCCGGTAAAACGCAGCGCGCCCAGCGCGGCGAGAAACGGTTCGGAAAAGCCGCCCTGCGCGCGCAGCCAGGCCAGCTCGGGCTCGGTCACGCGGAATTGCTCGAGATAGGACAGGACCTGCTCCAGCCCCGCGGCCAGCAGGAAATTGCGCCCGGGCGGCAGTGCGCGCACAAAAAATTCGAACACCGCGGTATCGGCCATGCCCTCGTCGAAATAGGCCTGCAGCATCGTAAGCTGGTACAGATCGGTGAGCAGCGCGCTTTCGTTCCGGCTCACGGCGCGAGATCCTCGTAGCGTATCGGGCGCGCACCGAGTTGCTGCACTTCCGCCTGCGCGCGCGCCCCGTCCCCCGGATTGACATCGACCGCGCGGATCGCATCGGTGAGCAGCAGCACATCGAAGCCTTCCGCCAGCGCGTCCTTGACCGTGTTGAGCACGCAATAGTCCGTGGCGAGGCCGCCGATGAACAGGCGCTTGACGCCCGCGGCACGCAGGCGCGCGGCGAGATCGGTGCCGCCGAAGCCGGAATACGAATCCGCCTCGGCTGTCGCCGCCTTGGACACGACGACTGCCGCCGCCGGCAGCGCGAGGCCGGGCGCGAATTCGGCGCCGCGCGTCGCAGCGACGCAATGCGGCGGCCAGATTCCGCCCTGGGCCTTGAACGAACAGTGATTCTGCGGGTGCCAATCGCGCGTGGCGAATACGGGCAGCGCGCGCGCGCCAAATGCCGCAAGATAACGGTTGAGCGCCGGGACCACGGCGTCGCCCTGCGGCACCGCGAGCTGACCGCCTGGAAGAAAATCGATCTGCACGTCGACTGCGATCAGCGCATCGCCCGATTGCAGACGGATTAAGGTATTGGAATTCATGTGGCGCACCACCGCGAACGGAAACCTTATTCTAGCGCTCCTCGCGCAATTGTCCGGCCCCGGCGCGGCTTCAAGCTTGATAATGGTCAATGGGCACGTCATGCGGGGTAGTAGGCTCGAATCGGGTAATCGTCATGCATGAGCCCTACGCCTATTTCGAACACGGCGCGGACATCGGCATCGTCGGGCGCGGGGAACGCATCGAGGAGGCGTTCGAGCAAGCGGCAACGGCGATGTTCGCGATCATGGCCGATCCCGAACGGATCAGCCCGGAGGTGAGCGTGACCATCGAATTCGAGGAAGCCGATGCGGAGCTCGCGCTGGTCACCTGGCTCAATCAGCTGCTCGGCCAGGCAAGAAGCCGCGCGCTGATCTTCGGCCGCTTCCGGCTGCGCCGCGACGGGGCGGCCGGGGCGAACTGGAGCGGGACGGCCGAGGGCGAACCCTGGCGCACCGATCTCGAGCGCGGCGTGGAGGTAAAAGGCGCCACGCTCACCCAGCTCGCGGTGAAGCAGCAGGATGGAATCTGGGAAGCGCGCTGCGTGGTCGACGTATAAGGGGACAAGGGGACATTCATGGACCTGGGACGGCTGAGCGAAATCAATCCCTGGTGCTACGCCCTGACAACGCTGCCGGGCGAGGAGCGCGCGCCGGTGCGCCTGTACGCCGATGCGGAACTGCTGCGCGGCATGGACGCCAAGGTGCTGGAGCAGATCGCCAACGTCGCGCGCCTGCCCGGCCTCGTCGGCGCGGCCATGACCATGCCCGACGCGCACTGGGGCTACGGCTTTCCGATCGGCGGCGTCGCCGCCTTCGATGCCGAGGCGGGGGGCGTCATTTCCGCGGGTGGGGTTGGCTTCGACATTTCCTGCGGCATCCGCTGCCTGCGCAGCAACCTCGATCTGTCCACCCTTGCGCCGCGCCTGGAACGGCTCGCCGACCAGCTGTTTCGCGACATTCCCGCCGGCGTCGGCGAGGAAGGAAAAATTAAACTGTCGCCCGGGGAGCTGGATGCGGTGATGCGCGGCGGCGCGCGTTGGGCGCTCGCCCAGGGCTACGGCGTGGCGGCGGACCTGGAATACATCGAAGAGCAGGGCTGCGTCGCCGGCGCAGTGCCGGCGGAGGTGTCCGACCTTGCCAAGCGCCGCCAGCGCGGCGAAATGGGAACCTTGGGCAGCGGCAACCATTATCTCGAGATCCAGGTGGTGGAGCGGATCTACGACGCGCAGGCCGCCGCGGCCTATGGCCTCACCCTAGGCCAGGTGCTGGTGTCGATCCACTGCGGTTCGCGCGGCTTAGGTCATCAGGTCGGCACCGACTATCTGGTCACGCTCGCCAAGGCCGCGGGCCGGCTCGGCCTGCACCTGCCGGACCGCGAACTCGCCTGCGCGCCGATCAAATCGCCCGAAGGCCAGCAATACCTCGGCGCGATGAACGCGGCGATCAATATCGCGCTCGCCAATCGCCAAATCCTGACCCAGCTCGCACGCGCTGCGTTTGCCCGCGTGCTGCCCGAAGCCACGCTGGAGACGCTGTACGACGTCTCGCACAACACCTGCAAGGCGGAGATGCACGAGGTGGACGGCAAGCCGAGACTGCTCTACGTGCACCGCAAGGGCGCGACGCGCGCATTCGGGCCGGGGCATGCAGCACTGCCGGAGCGCTACCGCGCAGTCGGGCAGCCGGTGATCATCGGCGGCAGCATGGGCACGGGTTCCTGGATCCTCGCCGGAAACCCCGAGGAACAGAATGGCGCGTACGCCTCGGCCAGCCACGGCGCCGGCCGCGCGATGAGCCGTCACCAGGCGCTAAGACTGTGGCACGGTCGCCAACTGATCCACGAGCTCGCGGGCAAGGGCATCCTGATCCGCACGCGCTCCATGCGCGGCGCAGCCGAAGAAGCGCCCGGCGCTTACAAGGACGTTGATCTGGTCGCAGCAGCCACGGAGAAGGCCGGGCTCGCGCGCCGCGTCGCCTTGTTGCGGCCGAAGGCCTGTGTTAAAGGCTGAGAGCACTTGACCACATGAAACGCGTGGATTTCCGCGCACATTGAACCCAAGTCGGAGCGCACGCAGCGCGCTTGCGCCTGTCACTGCGCCAGCGCTTCCGTGAAATTGACGGTGGCAGTAGGTGTGCTGCTGCTTAACGATGGAGCATTGCTCGCAGGCGTGAAGGTGTAGCCCGTGAGAGATGGCGCCACCGTATAGGTGCCCGCTGCAAGGCCGGAGAAACTGTAACTCCCGTCCGGCGCCGTCACCGCCGTTCCCATGTTTGTCCCGGTAGTGCTGCCGCCTAGGGTCAGGGTGATCAGCACGTTCTGCTTCACAGGCCCGCTTACCGTGCCGGAAATGCTGTAGCTCGCGGCGGCGTTGGCGGTCGCCGTGAAACTGACTGCCGTGACGTTCGCGCCGCTGACCGTTACCGCAGTGCTCACCGGCATGAACGCATAGCCACTCAGGCTTGGCACCACGTTGTAGCTTCCGTTCGGCAGCGCCGTAAAGGTGTAGGTCGGTGTAGGTCCCGTTCGTGGCAGTGGTGCTCCCCGTTCCCGCGCCGCTCAGGGTGATGGTCACGTTCGTCGCTGCGCCGCCGCTTACCGCGCCGGAAATGCTGTAAGTGGAGCTCGTGGTACCCGTGTTACTCGTGGACGAGGTCGTGCTGTCGCAGGTCGAAGTATTGGCGACGCCCAAGCTGCCGCAGCCGGAACCGCATCCTGAAACCAGTGCCGCAAGTGCAAGCGGAAGAGCCGCCAGAATCGGCTTCAGGTATCTCAAACGAACATCCATTTCATTGCCCCCTTTGTTCCTGCACTCATTATAGTTTCCCGGACCAGCACGGCCGCAAGCGAACCATGGTGAATTTTAGAGCATGAGCCAAATTTCCGACGGCCAGCTTTGTATCAATTTGTTAGCGGGATCAGCTGAACCCCAGCTCGAGTGTGCCGAAGTCGCCGAAGTCGGCTTTGACCCTGTCTCCCGCCGACACCGGCACCGGCGTCAGACAGGTGCCCGTAATCACCACGTCGCCCGCGCGCAGGCCTTCGCCATACGTGCACAGCTCGTTGGCGATCCAGGCAAGCGCGATCTTCGGGTCGCCCAGGACCTTGGCGCCCGAGCCCTGCCCGGCAAGTGCGCCGTTGCGATAGGCGGCGGCGCCGTGCTGCGCCAGATCGACCGCGCGCCAGTCGGTGCGCGTCGCCGGGCCGATGGCGAACCAGCAGGCACAGGCCACATCGGCGATCAGTTGCGCCGCGCCGACGCGGGTGAAGTCTTCGTAGCGCGAGTCCGGCACTTCGATCGCCGGATGCAGCGTGGCGACGGCGGCCAGCACCTCGGCGACGCTGTACGCTGCGGCGCGTTTCGGCAGGGACTCGCCCATGCGAAACGCGAATTCGCCTTCGGCGACTTTCATGTTGTTGCCCGCCAGGGATACGCCGGCTCCGGCTGCGACGGCGCGCGCCGACAGCAGGCATCCGGCCATCGGCCCGTCCACGCGGATATGCTCCTGTCCGGCTTTGCTGGTGGCGGCGATCTTCCAGCCGACGACACTCTGGCCTGATAATTTGGCAACCTCGGCCTGGATCGCATAAGCTTCGGCGCGGCTGCCCGGGCGGCAGTGGGCCGGCAGTTCATCGAGGCGGGTGGATTGCCGCCAGTGTTGCCACAGCAACGCGGCGGCGGCGTGGGTGTCCTCTCGGTTCATCTGCTTTGCTCCTGAGCGCGAGGTACGCGGCCATATAGTAGGACGCGCGGCCATGTAGAATAGCACCGCTACCGGATCACGCGTTTCGGCGCCGATCGCGGGAACCACCCATCCGAATAAATCATCATGACTGCATTCATCGAACCCGTCACCCTCAGCGGCCG
>Ga0307377_10001629_pt1 | contig 27834 bp, 22 predicted proteins | sample TR3MG_FD_202535 | JGI IMG/M metagenome (GOLD analysis project Ga0307377, IMG submission 202535) | Soil microbial communities from Risofladan, Vaasa, Finland - TR-3 | ecosystem: Environmental > Terrestrial > Soil > Coastal area > Acid sulfate soil | place: Finland: Risofladan, Vaasa | collected... | reverse complement strand
GGGCTATCCCGACTACTTCGGAACGGGCCTGAACGCCTACCTGCCGCTCAACGTAGTCGACCGCGGCCAGATGGCGGTCTACATCAAGCGGGCGTTCGAGCTTCCCCTTTGACGAGCTCAGCCTGAAGGGAGGCCTCGATGGGCCGAGCATTGAGAGGCGCCGCACGCCTTGTGGCGATCGGAACGGTGTTGGTCGCCGCCGGCCTCGGCCCGGTTCAGGCCTGGTCGGGGAACCTCTTGACAAACCCCGGCATGGAGCAAGGCAACTCTCAGTGGTGGGGCTACGCCTGGTGGGACCAAGCCGAGCCTTACCCAGACGCCAACGCGATCGCTGAAGACCCTCATTCCGGCTCCTACTCCCTCAGGGTTGGCCCCTCCGCCGGCGGGCGCGCCCAGAGCTGCTTCAAACCCCGGCCCAACGCGGCCTACAGAATCGGCGCCTGGGGCATGGTCAGCCAGGCTGGCGAGAGCGGGTGGGTCGGCATCGAATACTACGACATCTACGGCAATCGGTTCGCCCCGGGCCTCGAGTTCACCGAGACCAGCTACACCTACAAAGAGCTTGAGATCACGACCCCTGCCACCATCGACACGCTGAAGGCCTACGCCTGGAAGAATGACGGCCCGGGGTATCTCTATGTTGATGACGTTTCCTTGGTCGGCCCCGATCTCATCGACTCACCGGGCACCACTACCTATTACGTGGATTCGGCCGGCGGGCTCGACTCGAACTCCGGGACCGACCCGCTCAGCCCCTGGCAAACGCTTAGTAAGGCGAACAGCATCGTCTTCGCGCCCGGCGACCGCCTTCTCCTGAAGGCCGGGTCCATCTTCTACGGCTCGCTCGACCCCCTCGGCTCCGGCGCTGCCGGCAATGCCATCACCATCGACGTTTATGGCGATGGCGCGAAGCCCGTGATCGACGGGCAGGGCCTGGTCACGGCACCCATGCGCCTCTACAGCCAGGAATACTGGGAGATTAACAACCTCGAACTCCTCAATCGCGACCCCGGCAACGTCCGCGAGCGCTTCGGTATCTGGGTCGCCGCAGAGGACGCCGGCACGCTCCACCACCTCCACGTCGCCGACTGCGTCGTCCACGACGTCAACGGTCTCCTCGACGACTCCCACAAGGCCAACGGGGGTATCATCTTCGACATCCGCGGCAACCACGTCGAGACCAAGTGGGACGATGTGCGCATCACCGGGTGTGACGTCTCCTCCGTGGATCGCTCCGGCATCTGGCTCGCCTCCTACTGGTGGGACCGCACCCTGGGCGATACGGAGCCCCATCACTGGGTTGGCAGCACGAATGTGGTGATCGACTACAACTCCGTCGTGGACGCGGGCGGCGACGGGATCGTCCCCTGCATGTGTATCGGCCCTCTCGTCGAGCACAACTTCGCCTCCCACAGCAACGCCCGCTCCGGCCGCTACTGCGTCGCCATCTGGCCCTGGGCCTGCGACGACGCCGTTATTCAGTACAACGAAGCCTGCTTCACCCACGGCACCAACGATGGCCAGGGCTTCGACAGTGACTGGTTCTCCCGCGGCACCATCATCCAGTACAACTACAGCCACGACAACGACGGCGGCTTCTGCCTCGTCTGCGCCAACGGCACCTACAGTGGCTTCAATGAGGGCACAATCGTCCGCTACAACATCAGCCAGAACGATGGGGCACGCTCCTTCCACATCGTCGGCCCCACCTCGAACACCGCCATCTATAACAATACCATCTACATCGGCGAAGGCATGGCGGTGGATCCTATCGTCTACGGCAACTGGGGCGGGTTCCCCGACGACACCCGGTTCTACAATAACGTCTTCTACGACCTCGGCACCGGCGACTACTATTACAGCGCGAGCACGAACAACGCATTCGATTCGAATCTCTTCTTCGGCAATCACCCGGCTGGTGAGCCGGCCGACCCGCACAAGCTGACCGCCGATCCGCTGTTCGCCGACCCCGGCGGCGCCGGCCTCGGCATCTCAACCTGCACCGCCTACCAGATCGACTTCACCTCCCCCGCCCGCGACTCCGGCCTCACTATCGCCGGCGACGGCGGGTTCGACTTCTTCGGCAATCCCGTCCCGCTCGGCCTTGCCACTGACCTCGGCGCGCATGAGTACACCCTCCCCGCCGACTTCCTCGACGTCGGTCCGGGCCATTGGGCCTACAGCGAGATCATGGCCTGTGTCGTGGCCGGAGTCGTGCAAGGCTATCCCGGCAACATCTATCTCCCCGACAACACCGTCACCCGCGCCCAGATGGCCGTCTACATCGCCCGCGCTCTCGCCGGCGGCGAAGGGCAGGTGCCGGAGCCCCAGGGAGATCCCACCTTCACCGACGTCGCGGACGATTTCTGGGCCTACCCAGACATCGAATACTGCGCCGACAACAACGTCGTCGAGGGCTACCCCGGCGGCGCCTACCAGCCCACCTGGCAGGTCAACCGCGCCCAGATGGCCGTCTTCATCGCCCGCTCCATCGTGACCCCCACCGGCGAGGCCGGGCTCGAGCCCTACGAGGCCCCAGAGATCCCCACCTTCAACGACGTGCCCGCGGACTACTGGTGCTACGAGCACGTCGAGTACCTCGCCGAGCACGCCATCGTGGAGGGCTATCCCGATTACTTCGGCCCCGGCCTCAACGCCTACCTTCCCACCAGCGTTGTGGACCGCGCCCAGATGGCGGTCTACATCAAGCGGGCGTTCGATCTGCCGTAACAAGAGGAACCGGATGCAGGCCGCAGCTTAGCCCGTGACCCCGGCGATTCGGAACACGATTGACTGGATGAGCGACATCGTGGCGCTGCCGACCAAGAGACCCAGGAAGAATGGCAGCGCCCGGCGGTGAGCCCGCAGCCCCCCATACCTGAGCAAGAGCAGCTTGATCAGCCAGGAGATGATGATGGCGGGCAGCATCGCGTCTATCGGGAAGCAGAAGGCCAACGGAAACGCCACCGGGTGGAGCGGCCAGGCCGGAAATTGCAGCTTGACCGCCATGAGAAGAACGCTCCCCCCGAAGCCCACAGCGATGGCTTTGACCCCGCCCCAGTTCGGCCCCGCGGGGCTGCGCAGCGACGCATCCAGCTCGGTCGATGCCCCCTGAGCCACGAACACCAGATCCTGGCTGACCTTCGCCGTTCCCATTCCAATATGATAGCCGATGTGGAGGCTGGCCCAGAAATAGCACACCATCGTCAGAATCATGACCACCATCAAGAGCCAGGCAAAGTGCGACGAACGTGTCTTGGTGCGCCCCGCCATTCGCAGCGCCTCGAGCTGTGCGGGAGCCGGGTTCGGCCGCTGCTCCCCGAGGTACGGCCGCAGCAGAGCGATCAGGCCGAGTGTGCGGGGGCCCAGGCCTCTCGTGCCGGGGAACTGGGTCAGCGCGTACGACGGCATGGCGCCGTAGAGCTCGTTGTTGGGCGGGCCCAGGTGCGCCCGGATCCGGCTGATCGCCATAGCCATGGCGAAGTACAGCACCAGGAAGCCGGCGACCACGCCGCCCGCCATCCCCGCCTTTGCCAGGAAGTGCCACAGAAATGCCAGCCCGACGAGCGCGCCGAAGACGGCCGTTCGGTAGCTGAAGGCCTCTCCGCTGTCATCGGCGTGAGAGCGCATTCCCAGCGCCTTCCGCGCCACCTGCGCCAAGTACTGCCGATCCAGCCAGATGACCGACACCATCAACGCAAGGTAGGCGCCGATGCTCTGCTGGTCGCCGTACGGGAAGCCGCTCCAGGGATCGATGGTCCAGCCCAGGGCTCGCGACACGACGTACTCCGCCCGCCACAGCAGGTTGAACACGATCATCGAGAAGGCCAGGTCCACCGGCATCAGATACGACAGCCCGATATGCCACGGCTCCCAGGAGAGGTAAGGCGTGCGAAGCGCATCCCACGGACGGTTGTTCGTGAGATAGGTCGTGATATCCATCCCGGTCGAGATGTTGGGAACCGCCGGCGCCAGCCGCGAGATCATGTTCAGCAGCCCGATGGCGACGGCAATGGTGATGCCGACCCACCACACATGGCTGCGGAACAGAGTGCCCTCAGATTCGGTCATCTGAAGCGGGAGTATGGTCATCGGAAACGGAAGCTGCTCTTCCTCCGACCATCGCCGGCGCACGATCACGTTCAAGCACAGCGACACCCAGGCCAGCGCCACCGCCCACGCGCTCCACCACATGGCGGGCCGCATCCAGGCGCGCAGCACCTCAGCGCTGTACGGGCTGCTCCCTCCCATGAAGAATCCCTCCAGGGCGTCGCGGTCTGTCACCGTCAGCCATGTCGGGAGATTCGGCCAGATCAGCCCCTCCCACTGATTCTCGGGCCCCGCGTTCCAGATGGGATACGTGATGACCGTCGTGATCGACCCGCCCCAGTCCCAGGCGCTCGACGTGATCCCCATGCTGATGACCAGTGCCATGTACACGGCGATCAGCTCGCCGGCCGAGAGAGCCCAGTGCGGACGCCACTTCCTCAAGGCGGCGTTGAGGGCGGTGAAAATCGCAAGCCCCGCAACCGCCGGCGCGATCAGCGAGTCGAGCGCGCCGGCCATTCCCGCCGTCCAGCAATTCCACACGCTGAAGAACACCGCCGCCGGAACGAGAACCACGATCAGAACAACGGCTCGTGCTCGAATGCCTCGCATTCTAGGCTCGGCCTCCACCCGTGTGCTCGCGCGGCCTCTCAACGGTCCGGACGTTGGTCCCATGGCAACGGCGAGACGGAATGCCGGAAGACGCTCGGCAGCCTCCCGGGACCGGTACGACCCCCTTCACTGGGTGCGTTGTCGCTTCGTCGCCCCGCGCCCGCCACCTTCTGCGTGCCCGCGATGGCGCCCTTCATCCAGACCATAGTCCATCAACAGCAGACGGCCGTTCATTTCGAGGATTGGGAGAACGTGATCTAATGGACAGTGCAGTATCGACTCGAAGGCAAAGAGAATCCCAAGGCTGACTGAGCGGCCGCGGCGCTCCCCCCAGCGCTCCGGCCGCTCTTCTGCATATCTGCGGCACGGCAGACGGCCGGCCCCTCCCTGCCGGCCGAGCCGGAGGCTTTCTCACACGTAGTTCATGCCAGGCATGGGAAACGGCACGGGGAACAAGGATGCAAGGACGCGGCCGAGCTCCCCAGGCACCTCCGGCGCCTCCGGCCCGCCGAGCACGAGCGCAGCGGATTGGGCCAGGCTGAGTGCCACCTTCTGGTCCCCCAGGGAGAAGATGCAGCCATCCTCCTCTTGGAGGAACGACAGCCCACGAGCCTGCGACCGCGGCAGGCGCGCCGCGACGTAGGGTCCGAGCCGGCGCATCAAGCGATTCACGTCGAGAAGGCGAATCGTGTGGTCCTCCAGCGTGCCCGGCCTGAGGCCCAGCCCCCGCCTGGCGAAGATACCCGCGAGCTCGCCATCATGCGTGGGCACCGCCAACTCGATCTGCTCGTAGCCGCCGGCCTCGAAGAGTGCCGGCAGCCCCTCCGCAAGGGCCGCGCGCCAGCCGGCGTACTCAGCCACGACCCGGCGGCGGTCCTCCCGGGATGTCCCCCAATGTCGAGAGAGAACCACGTACGCCGCCGGCGATCCCTCCCAATCGATCACCCATGTCTCGCGGTGGGCGTGTTGAAAGCTCTGGCGGAAGAAGTCGGCCCGGCGCACGAACCGCACCGGCTCGGACTGATAGAGCGAGGCGCACGCAAACCAATCCTCGGCAGTCCCGCGGCGCGCCGTGAGCGGAGGTGGCCCAGGCTCGATCGAGGTGGGTGTCAGCCTCGCCTCCAGGGTTGGCCCCGCATCGACCGCGTGAGCGCGGCGGTAGATGCCCCGCTCTCCGGAGATCAGGAGAAGACTGGCACCGGCGCGGGCGCTCTCCTTGATGCAGTGGTCGAGCAAGATGGTGGCCATCCCTTGCCCCCGATAGTCGGGATGGGTGCATACCCCACCAATGCTGGCGATTTTGACGCGGCATCCATACAGCGATACGGTGTTGTACGCGATCCTAATGTGCGACACGAGGCGCCCATCGCGCGCCACAACCCAGGCGCCCGAGCGCACTATCCACCGGGGGCGCCGCCGCCGGCGGCCGTGGCGCGGCCTCAACGCACCCCCAAAGGAGATCGTCATGAGGTCGCCCAGCTCGTCCAGCTCCTCCGGCCTGACGAGCCGAGGCCCATCCAGGCAAAGCTCCTCGCCAGACCTACTCTTCACCGCGATAGACCGGCCCCATCCGGCGGATGCCGTCGAGCAGCCTGCGGCGGTTCGACGGGCGGCACGGAATCCACATCGTCATGAGCAGTCCCTTCCCCCCGGCGCGCAGCACCGCTTCGCGGAAGGCGGCCGCCCCGGCCGCGCTCCGCGCCCCGGGCGCCCCCCACAGCTCGAATCCCAGCTTGGCGATGCGCTTGATAGAGGCGGCCGGCACGGCGTCGTACCGCCACAGCACCTGCACGATGTCCTTCGGGATCGCCGTCTCCGCCCTCAGCGACTTCTCCGCATGGATCATCCCGCTGTCGTACTCGATTCCCGTGTCGTTCCAGATCAGCGTCCGCAGCTTTCGCTTCTTCAGCCCCGCGTGCAGCCCCTTGATGGTCTGGATGTACTGACTGTAGGAGCGATCGTGGTCCTCGTCCATGCCCACGTGGAAGAACCGCTTCGGCTTGCACGCGCCGATCAGCTCGTCGATCAGCTCGAACCCCGTCTTCCACCAGGTCTCGTCATCGAAATGATAATACCATTCCTCCTTCGGCCCGAGCATCCAGTCGTTGTGATGGTGGAAGCCGCAGCTGCGCGAGAAGTTCAGCTTCGGCGCCACCTCCAGGCCCTTCCGCCGCGCCGCCGCCGCCAGCTTCTCCAACTGCTTCATCGGCACGCTGTACCGGCGCGCCAGCTCCGGATGGGACCGGTACTTCACCGCATCGGCGATGTCGACCGCCAGCAGATTGAACCCCTCCTCCGCCAGCGCATCGACCACCTCCAGCCCGAGGTCCAGGTCGAACGGCTTCTCCCGCGACTTACGCTTGTACCAGACCGGATCGTAATGGGTCAGATGGATCAGAAAGCCTCGCACCGCCAGCGTCTTCCCAATAGCCATTGCCATTCCTTTCTCTCCGCGCGCACCCTCCGCCGCGCCCCACTGCCCCCCGCCCGCCGTCACCGCCCCTCGCCAAAAGTCACCCCGCGCTTCGTCGCGAAGCGAGCCCGTCCTTCCACTCACCATCTACCCACCGCCCATATCCAGACGTTCCTCCATAGATAGCGGACGGCCGTTCACCCATTGGCCCAACGCGGCGGCTCTCTTCATCGCTCCGGCCTCAGCTTCCGCTCTCCCTCCGAGTTGACACACCACACAACCGGCGGCTATCATCGGCTCTGATGACGACCGAAGAACAGCCCGGACGTATCGCCGACAGAGCCAGCTTCCTCTCCTCCAACCTGGTCGCGCGCCTCCAGGACGCCGGCACGCGCCTGCGGTTCCTGCTCGCCTTCCCCGCCGCCGCCATGCTCTTCGCATTTACCGACCGCGGCCCCATGTACCCGGGCGTCCTCGTCGCCCTCGCCGGCGAGGTATTCCAGTTGTGGGCCACCGCCCATCTCCGGAAGAATATCCAGGTGGTCAAGTCCGGCCCCTACGCCTGGCTCCGCAACCCCATGTACTTCGGCCGCTTCTTCGTTGGCCTCGGGCTCACGCTGCTCACCTGGCGATGGTTCGTCATCCTCCCCTACGTCCTTCTGTACGCTCTCTACGCTCAGGCGCGCGTCCTGGGAGAGGAGCGGCACCTCCGGAGCCTGTTCGGAGACGAGTACCTGCAATACTGCGCCGCGGTCCGGCGCTGGTTCCCCCTCCCGCCGAGGCAGAAGCTCTCCCACAATCGGTGGTCGTGGCAAGCGGTGTGGCGCAACCACGAGCTGCGCGTCGCCGTCGGCGTCGTGCTCGCCCTCTGCCTCCTCAAGTGGCGGCTGGAGACCTTCGGGCAATTCTGGGGGCCTCGGTGAAGCTGGCGGGGAAGCTGAGGCGGATACACGGCCACCTCCTGCTCGCCCTCCTGGGACTGTGGCTGGCCCGTCCCAGCCTCGGCCTGAACCTCCTCGGGACCGCCGTCGTCCTCGTCGGAATGGCGCTTCGCGTGTGGGCGGCGGGGTATCTCGAGAAGGGCGGGGAGCTGTGCGCCGACGGCCCCTACCGCTATGTGCGGCACCCGCTCTACCTCGGCAGCCTTCTTGCGGCGCTCGGATTCGCCGTCATGATAAACGCCGTCTGGGGATGGGCCGCCGTGCTGCCTCTCTTCCTCGCGCTGTACGCGCTTCAGGTGCTGTCAGAGGAGCGCCACCTCGCCGCCACCTACGGCGCCACCCACGCCGACTTCGCCGCCGCCGTGCCGCTGCTGCTCCCCTGGCGCGGCCGCGCGGCGGAAGGAAAGGGCCGTCCCTGGAGGCTTTCTCAGGCCGCGGCAAACCGCGAGCACTATCACGTCGTCGTGACGCTCCTGCTGGCGGCGCTCTTCTTCCTCAAGTGGTATGCTGAACGCTAAGATGAACAGACTCATCCCCTTGGCGATCTTCCTCGCGGCCGCCGTTTTGCTCTCCGGCTGCGCCGAGAGCGAGCGCCCCATCGAGCTGGAGCTCTGGATCACCGACTTCAACCAGGACACGCGCGACCTCATCGACGGACAACTCGTGCCGCGCTTCGAGGCCGCTCATCCGGGCGTCGCCGTCAACACCCAGTACATCTCCTGGACCCACATCGATGAGAAGCTGACCATCAGCTTCGCCGGGGGCGTCGCCCCCGACGTCTTCCAGGTCGGCGCCGAGTACGTCGGCGGACTCGCCTACCGCGGCATGGCCGCGCCCCTCGACGACTACATCGCCCAATGGGGTCAGGCCGACGATTTCTTCCCCGCCTCCTGGAGCACATGCGTCTACGAAGGCACTGTCTACGGCCTTCCCTACCTCTCCGCCCCCCGCATCCTCCTCTACCGAAAGGACCTCTTGCGCAAGGCCGGCTTCGACCATCCGCCCGACACCTGGGAGGAGCTTGCGAAGGCGGCCCGGCGCATGACCGTGAAGCGCGGCCCCATCTTCGAGGTCGCCGGCATGAACCTTCCCATCTCCTGGCAGGTCTTCGTCGAGTTCCTCTGGGAGAACGGCGGCCGCATCCTCAGCGAAGACGGCCGGCGCTCCATGCTCGACAGCCCCGCGGCGGTCGAGGCGCTCCAGTTCTACTGCGACCTCTATAACAAGCATCAGGTCTGCCCCACCGCGGGCATGCCCGTGGCCGGCGGCGGCATCCCCGTCTTCGCCTCCCGGAAATCCGCCATGGAGTTTATGAACCAGTTTGGGATCTACAACGTGAGGAAGTACGCGCCCGATCTCCTGCCCGAGGTCGGCATCGCGCCGACCCCGCGGCGCAAGGACCGCGTCGTCTCCGTCTATACCGACTGGCTCGCCATGTCGCCCCAGAGTCAGCACAAGGACCTCGCCTGGGAGCTGATGACCTTCCTCATGGAGCCGGAGAACCTCGCCGCCTACAACTCCACCCTCTTCTTCATCCCGCCCCGCCGCTCCGCCGCGGCCGCGGCCGAGTTCATGCAGGACAGCCCCCACCTCCAGGAGTTCGTGCTCCTCATGGATCGATACGGGCGCTCTCTTCCCGCCATCCCCGAGTGGTTCGAGATCCGCACCGGCCTCCAGCGCGCCGTCGAAGCCGCCGTCTACCAGACCAAGACCCCGGAGCAGGCACTGAGCGACTACTCCCGCGAGCTCGACACCCTCCTCGCGGAACGGGTGAGCGCACAGTGAAGAGCGTCATCCGCGCCTTGCGCTACCTCGCCCCCTACTGGCCCTGGCAGCTCGCCGCCCTCCTCTGCGCCCTCATCGTCACCGCCTGCACCTTCGTCGTTCCCATCACATCCAAGTATCTCATCGACGACGTCCTCTGGCCCAGCGCCGGAACTCCCTCCCAGCGCCTCTCCACCCTCAACCTCGTCATCCTGGCCGCCCTCGCCGCCACCGTCGCCTGGAGCGTCTTCGCCCTCATCCGCAGCTATCTCTTCGCCCGCATGGGCGAAGGGGCCGCCGCCGACCTGCGCCGCGACCTCTTCCGCCACCTCCACCGCCTCCCCACGTGGTACTTCGACCGCCGCAAGACCGGCGACATCATGTCCGTCGTCCAGAACGACGTCGAGGCCGTCCAGGTCCTCTACTCATCCACCTTCGTCGAACTCACCAGCAATCTCCTCATGGCCGCCGTCGCCATCGGCCTACTCTTCTGGCAGGACACCCGCCTCGCCCTCATTGCCCTCCCCGTCCCCATCGTCTTCGGCGTCGCCCTCGCCCTCTTCGGCCCGCCCCTCCAGACCGCCGGCCGCAGGGTGCGAGAGGAAACCGCCGGCGTCCAGGAAATCGTCCGCGAGAGCACCTCGGGCGCGCGCGAGGTCAAGACCTTCGGCCGTGCCCGCTCCGAGACCGACCGCTTCATGGCCCAGGTCTACCGCCTCCTCCGCGCCCGCATCCGCCAGGCCGTGCTCGGCGCCGCCAACTGGTCCCTCGCCAATCTGCTCGCCTGGGGCGGCATGCTCGTCATCATCCTTCTCGGAACCCGCACCATCATCCACAACCCCGAGGTCATGAGTCCCGGCTCCCTCATCCTCTTCATCAACGTTCTCGGCATGCTCTTCGGCCCCGCCAGCGCCGTCGTCACCCTCTACAACCAGATCGCCGGAGCCGTCGGCGCAGCCGATCGCGTGCTGGAGTTCCTCGAGGCGCCGGCCGAGGTGGAGGAGTCAGGCGCAACCGAGCTGCCCGCCGCCGACGGCCGCGTCCGCTTCGAGTCGGTCAGCTTCCGCTACCACCCTGACGACCCCCTCGCCCTCCGCGGCATCGACCTCGGCGTCCAGCCCGGCGAGATGATCGCCCTCGTCGGCCCCAGCGGCGCCGGCAAGACAACCCTCGTCTCCCTCCTCCCCAGGCTCTACGATCCCACCGAGGGCCGCATCCTCATCCACGGGACCGACATCCGCTCCGTCACCCTCGCCTCACTCCGCTCGCAGATCGCCTTCGTCCCCCAGGAGACCTTCCTCTTCGGCACCACCATCCAGGAGAACATCGCCTTCGGGAGCGACGGCGCAACTGCGCACGAGATCGCCGCTGCCGCCGGCGCCGCCAACTCCCACGACTTCATCACCGCTCTCCCCCAGGGCTACGAAACCCAGGTCGGAGAGCGCGGCGTCCGCCTCTCCGTCGGCCAGCGCCAGCGCATCGCCATCGCCCGCGCCATCCTCCGCGACCCCCGCATCCTCATCCTCGACGAGGCCACCTCCGCCCAGGACTCCGAATCCGAGCGTCTCGTCCAGGAAGCCATGGCCCGCCTCATGGCCGGCCGCACCTCCTTCATTATCGCCCACCGCCTCTCTACCGTCCTGCGCGCCGACCGCATCGTGGTGTTGGAGAATGGTGCCATCACCGAAATCGGTCGCCACTCCGAGCTCCTCGCCGCCGCCGGCACCTACGCCCGCCTCCACGCGCTCCAGTTCGCCATCGAGCCGGCCAGCGCAGATGATGCCTCAGACTAGAAGCTGTAGCAGCACAAGCCGCCAGGCTCCAGCAGGCGCATTTCGTGCCAGCCTCTCTGGCGGACAGCCAGGCGAGTGAGAGTTATGAAATGCGCTCCAGCACAATCGACCAACGCCGGATCCCCACCGCCTGAGTGTTCCTCACTCCCGCCAATTGCCAATGCGCGGAAGAGCGAGTGAAGGGGGCATGGGGGGAGCGAATCGCCGGTCGCTCCCCCCATGTGGCTCTTTCGCCCGGCATGAACATGCCGGGCATTACCGCCACCCCTTCCCGCCCTGTCCCTCCCGCGCAGAACTCCCGGCAGGTCACTCCCCCGCTTTCCCCGAAGTCATAAGATGGCAAGCTGACCGCGGGCCCAAATGAGGACCGCATGAGAGTAATAATCGACACGGATATCGGCGAGAGCATCGATGACCTCCTCGCCGTAGCGTTCGCGCTCAGCTCACCCGAGTTCGAAGTCGTCGCCATCACCACCGTCAGCGGGGACACCCAGGCACGCTCCCGCATCGCCCGGCGGCTCACCTCCGCCTTCGGCAAGCCCCACATCCCCGTCGCCGCGGGCTACGGCGAAAGCATGCCTCGCGGAGGTTGCGGCAGCCACCGCGAAGCATCCGTCACGCAGGGACGCCTCGCCGCCGACGAGGCGGGGCTTCCGGAACCCTCGCCCCTGCCGGCCGACGAGCTGATAGCGCGGCTGGCGGCGGCGCAGCCCGGCGAGATACACGTGCTGACCATCGGAGCGATGACGAACCTCGGCCACGCCTTCGTGCGCTTTCCGGAGACGGCGCTGAACCTGCGCGACGTCATAAGCTGTGGCGGCCATTTCGCCACGCCCCCCGTCTCGATCGGATGGAATCTGCGCGACGACCCCATCGCCGCGGCCGTGACGGCCTGCGCCGATGTCGACTGGACCCTTCTCTCCGAGGGCCTGATGTCGGAGGCGCCTCTTCGAGAAGAGGACATCCAACGCATTCGCGAAGCCGGACTCCCCACGACCGACCTCATCGCCGAGGCAATCGAGCTGTGGAAGAAGAACGAGCCGGACGCCGCGCCAACGCCGTGGCTCGACCATCTCACCGTGTTCTTCCACCTGCTCGATCCCGATTCGATCCGCGTGCGGGGCGGGCGGGCCATCATTGTCATTGCGCCCGACCGGATCGCAGAGCTCTGGGTCGAGCACGACCCGGGGGGGCCCCATGCGCTCGCGCGGCCTATCGATCAGCCGCGCGCGGAGGAGCTTCGGGACTTCTTCATGTCCCGCATCCTCGCGCCACCGCCCGGGTGATCGATCGTTTGGCCGCCGAACGCGACAAGGAAACCACAGAGCGCGTGGAACTAAACACGGACGACTCAAAACGCGCGGCCCGCTGGCCGAGTGCGGCAAAGAGGGAGGCGAACGTGCGAATATCAGCGTTGATCGTCTGTCTGCTCATCACGGTAAGTGCGCCGGCGTACGCCACCGAATTCCGCTCCGGTGATTCCGTCTCGGTGGAGTCCGACGAAGTCATCGACGACGACCTCCTCATCGCCGGGAACAGTGTCATCATCGCCGGAGCCGTCACCGGCGACATCCTCGCCGCCGGACAGGCCGTCCGCATAACCGGACCCGTTGGCGGCAGCGTCATGGCCGCCGGGCAGGACGTTCGCGTCACTGGCGACGTCGAGGGGAGCGTCAGGGTCGCCGGCCAGACGGTCACCCTCGGCGGTGACGTAGGCCGCAACGCCGCCGCCGCCGGCCAAACCCTCCTGGTCGCCGAGACGGCCCGCGTGCACCGGGACCTGCATGTTGCGGGCAACATCGTCGACGTGGATGGAGTCGTCGGTCGGAATGCCGGCATGGCGGCCGCCGCCGGCACCGTGCGAGGACAGATCGGCGAGGAACTGCGATTCGAGGGCGACACGCTCAAGCTCGGACCCTCCGCTCGGGTCGGCGGCAATCTGCTCCACCGAAGCTCGCAGCCGCTCGAGATCGCCAGCGGCGCCGTCATCTCGGGAGAGACGCATCAGCTCCCCCCCAGGCCCCGAGGCCCTGAGCGCCAGCCGTGGGCCCCGAACGTCCACAGGATCCTTCCCTTCCTGACTCTCATCAGCTTCCCAACAGTACTCGTCTTCGGCGTGGTCGGCCTCGCCCTCGGCCCGCGGCTCTTCCTCGCCTCCGCCAACGCCGTCGGCCGGCGTTCGTGGTGGAACGCGCTCCTCGGAATCGTGATTCTCCTCCTCGGCCCCGCCGCCGTCTTCGTGGTCATGGGCACCATCGTCGGCCTCCCCATCGGCCTGCTCGCCTTCATCGCCTGGATGACCGCGCTCATGTTCAGCCAGGTGCCGGTCGCCACCTCCCTCGGCCGCTTCCTCGTCTCGCGCTTCACCGGGAGCGGCGTCTCGCCCTACCTCGGGCTGTTCATCGGCCTCATCGCCCTCGCCGCGCTGGCCTGGGTGCCCATTATCGGAATCATCATAGGGGTCTTGACGGTGCTGCTCGGGCTGGGAGCCTACGCACGGGCGGCCAAGGGTATCATCGTCGAGATGAGACGCCACCCCGCCTAGATGCCTCCGCCTGCCCGCCGGCCTTTAGCTTACGAGAACGCATCCCGGCCGTCTCTGGTCGTGGGGAGGGGGAAGAATCGTGTATTGGCGTTCCGGGACTTGGCTCCCGGAACCCAAGCCTTAAGGGGAGGAGCTTGTCCTGAGGCGAAGCCGAACGGATCCCTCCCCCCTCGAAGTGGCTAGGCCCGCAGGGCCGCCATCCCGGTCGCCGAAGGCGACCTAGGGACGCATTCACTCTATCGCAATGCTCATCTAAGGTAGGGCGGGCGTGCCTACGCCCGCCGGGCCTTTTCCATTTCGCCGAAGGTCGGCCTCAGGCGGATAGGGCGGGCCTATGGCTAGGTCGGCTCTGCCGACCGCCATCCCGGCCCGAAGGGCTTATGGACCCATGCCTGCCCGCCTGCCGTGTGGCGGGCCTGCCCGCCGCTCTTCCCCTCTCCTCCCGCATGTCGCCCATACGCGCCAACCCTCCCCAAAATCGGGTTTGTCCCCTCCGATCGCGGGGCAGACTCCCAAACGACAGTTGAATAGGCGGGCGAGCCCGGCCCCTCGAAACTCTGCGGAGTGGGAACTCCTACGCTGATTGAGCTGCGGGGCCGGACTCGCGTCTGGCAGGCACACGCCGGCCAAAAAGGAGGGCCCGCGGCGAGCAAGAGGGGGGAATGCTCACAGCAGGCCCAAGTCCGCGGTGACGCGGACTCGTCAATCTCTATTCCGCAAGAGCGGCCTATCTCCCGCCTCGGAATCTCCTCGCATGTTCACTGGCGGGCCCATCCCGTCACCCCCGGCCCGCGCCCAGCGGACTCGTCCGACTATGCACCTCCGCCGCGGCCGCGCGGCGGTCACCCACGGGCGACGCCCCGCGGCAAGGACTTCCGCTCCGCGCCCCGCCCTCGCAGGTCCCACCCCCGCCCCTCTCGAATCAACCCCTTCGACACTGACCGTGGGAGGTCATCATCATGGCAGACACGAACCCGACTGTCGTCTTCACCCAGGCCAAGTCCGCCGTCATCGAAGACCGCGACATCCCCAGCCCCGGCCCCGGCCAGCTCCTCGTCCGCACCCGCCGCACCCTCATCTCCACCGGCACCGAGCTGACCATCTTCGCCGGCGACTTTGCCCCCGGCTCCGCCTGGGCCGAATACGCCGTCTTCCCCTTCGTCCCCGGCTACTCCAATGTCGGCGAAGTCATCGACGTAGGCCCCAATGTGGATCAGACCTGGATCGGCCGGCGCGTCGCCAACACCGGCCCCCACGCCCGGTTCGTCCTTGTCCCCGCCGGCCCCGCCGCCCAGCAGGTCCGCCCCCTCCATCGCCCCGAGGTCACCGACGACGAAGCCGCCTTCTTCTGCCTCGCCGAAATCGTCATGAACGGCCTCCGCCGCAGCCGCCTCGTCTGGGGCGAGTCAGTCGTCGTCTACGGCTGCGGCCTCCTTGGCCAGCTCGCCGTCCGGTTCGCCCGCCTCCTCGGCGCCCGCCCCGTTCTCGCCATCGACCTCGCCGATACCCGCCTCCAGCTCCTCCCCACCGACCCCGGAATCATCCCCGTCAACCCGCGCCAGCAGAACGTCGCCGATATCGTCAGAGAGGCCACCCGCGGCCGCCTGGCCGACGTCGTCATCGAGCTCACCGGCAACCCCTCGGTCATCCCCACCGAGTTCGACTCCGTCCGCAACCAGGGCCGCCTCCTCATGCTCTCCAGCCCCGCCGGCCCCACCACCTTCGACTTCCACGACCTCTGCAACGCCCGCTCCATCACCATCATCGGCGCCCACGTCGGCTCCCACCCCGACCTCGGCGAGATCGACCTCCCGTGGACCCGGCAGCGCCACTCCGAGTTCTTCTTCGACCTCATCGCCGACCGGGAAATCGACCTCCAACCCCTCATCACCCACCGCGCCGCCTACACCGACGCCCCCACCTGGTACCACCAACTCCTCACCGACCGCTCCCAGCTCATGGGCGTCATCCTCCAGTGGCCCGACTGATCCAACCCGCCCTACCCCACCTGCCCGAACTCCTCCACCGCCTCTACGAAGGCGACGATGTTCTCCCACGGCACATCCGGTTCGAGCAGGTGCGTCGGCGCCAGCAGCAGCCCCTCAGGCCCCACCGTCTCGATCCGCTCCCGCACCACCCGCCGCACCTCCGCCGGCGTCCCGAATGGCATCGTCGACTGCGTTCCAATCGTCCCCCAAAACGCTAGGTCCCGCCCGTACTCCCGCTTGAGCTTCGCAGGGTCCATGCACTCCGGCTGCACGGGGTTCAAAATGTCCAATCCGATTTCGATGAGATCCGGGATGATCGGCTCGATAAACCCATCGCTGTGGTAGAACACCAGCAGGTCGGGCTTCACCACCTTGCCCGCCGCAATCAGGTTCCTAAGCCGCGGCTTGAACCACTCCCGCCAGGTCGCCGGGCTCATCAACATCGCCCGCTGCGACCCCACATCGTCGCCCAACCGCATGACATCCACTCCCGCCATCGCCAGCCGCGTCGCCGCCTCTATCATCGTGTTGTTCACGGTGTCCAGAACGGCGGTAGCCAGGTCGGGGTTGTCGTAGAGGTCGATGAGGAGCTGCTCCTGGCCGCGGAGGTACCAGCAGGTTTCGAAGAGGGAGCCGCCACAGGCGCCCGGGGGACTGGCGAGGACGGGGTAGCCGCGGTTGTGCCAGCGCTCGACGCCGCCGCCCACGGCGCGCCAGCGGTAGGGAGCCAGGACGTCCGGCCAGGGGTAGGCGGCGATTTCCCGGGGAGAGGTGGCATTTCGCAGGGGATGGGCCATGCGCTCGAAGTGGTGGAATCCCGAGGGGATGGAGCCGACGCCCCATTCGTCGTGGTGAGTTACCCCTTGCACGTCAGCTAAGTAGGCGGAGAAGTCGCGGGGCTGGCAGGTTCCCGATATGCCCACGTAGCGAGGCTCTAGGCGGAAATGCTCGTGGTAGTCCTGTTCGCCGGTGCGCCGCTTGAACTCGTCTTCGAGGGCGGGCGAGAGGTCGAATGTCTTGGGGACGCGATCGGGCCGTTTGCGCCTCAGCGCCGTCAGGAGCCGTTCTCTGGGGGTCATGGTCATGTCGCCGCCCGCCTCTCAGTGGAAACCGGAGATCGCCCCCCATTTTCCTCGCGGGGGCATCGGTCACCTGTCCGTAAGGTCGTGGGAGTGGGCACCGGGAGGGTGTGCGGCGGCGATATCGCCGGACGAATGTTCATACCTGAGGGCCGCGAAAACGGATGCGCGCGGCACGCAAAACGGCACGTACGGCACGCCTTTCGGCACGGTTGGGAGGCGATGGGAACGGGGGGCTTCGGCAGCCCTTCGTCCGTACTCAGGGCAAGCTCGCTACCAAAGCAACCAAAACCGCAGACTTGTGCGCCTGTGGCGTATTGCGCGGATTCGTGCGCCTCCGGCGCATTGCGCAGATTGGGTCCGATGATCGAGCGAGGTGACGGGATAAAGGCTTACTAAGCGAGACAGGAGGAAGAGACATGGGGCGATGGAGGGAGATGGGTCGCGGCGCGGATCCGCCGAAGGCGGACAAGTGCCGCTCCTGCGAAACGGCGAACGGCCCGGGCAGGTTGGGAACCTGTGCCACGAGCAACGGCCGGCGGGCGTGGGTACGCCCGCCCTACAGAACGACGGACGGCAAAGGCCCGGCGGGGGTGAGGGTTAGTCGGTGAATTGGGCGTTGGTGGGGGCGCGCCAGGAGTAGCCGCAGTCGCGGCAGGTGATGGTGAGGATTTCGACTTCGGAGCCGTCGAAGGTGCTGCGCTCGATTTCGGATTCGATGTCGAGCTGGGCGCTGCCGCAGTGGGAACACATGCCCGAGGTGAGGCTGCCCTGCTGGGCCGGGGATGGACCGCAGCCGTAGGCGAGGAGCGCCAGCGCCAGCAGGAGGAGGGTCAATAGCACGCAGGTTCTCACGTTCCACTCCGGTTCTGTATGCAGTATTCCATGGGAGCGGATGGGGACGCGATGGTGGCAACGGCGGAGGGGCGGAAGGGGGAACCGCAGATTCCGCAGATTGCACAGATTAGATGCCCGGCACATACGTGCCGGGCGGGGGATGTAGCCGGGGGACTCTCCCGTCGTCCCCCGGACCTCCTGCGGGTCCGTGCCGGACAGGCAGCATATTGACAGTGATTGCAGGGTAGGGCATTTCTGACGGAGGGTGGAATGGAGCCTGGCGGGTGGCGCCGGGAGTATCCTCCCGGCGGAAGCCGAAAAGTGGGCGCTGCCCCCTTTAAACCCCCGCACAGAACGGCGCCCGCCGCTCTGTGTGGCGTTCCGATCGCTCGCTAAGGACGCGCTAAGCCCGTATCTCAAGAAGGCGGTTGGCGAGGGGGCGGGGGTGGTGTAGAATGGGGGTGGAGGGGAGGAGTCCACATGGACCTGACACAAGCAGCTCTCATTGCCGGCTTGGTTGCTGCAGCGCTCGGCATACTGGAGTACGTGTATCGCCCGCTGCGCTGGCTGTGGAAGCGGGCAAAGAACAAGCCGCAGCCGGAGGCGGCCCCCGAACCCGCCCCCGAGGGGACGCAGGCAGCCGCTTCCTCCGAGCCTCCCGCAACGCCTGGCCCGCTCGGACTCGGTGAGACAATTGGAGACACGTCGCCTCCGGCGGCGGCAGCGCGGACTGTACTCGTAGCGCGGGGCTTGATGACCGCCGTGGGGTTCAAGGATCGGGAGAAGGAACTCGCGGAGATCGGCAGGCTGGTGGATGAGGGCAGAGGGGTCATCTGGGTCACCGGGCCGGCGCAGTCGGGGAAGAGCTGGCTGGAGTCGCACTTCGCGCGGAGCCGCGGCTGGCAGGCGAAGGCCGCGCGGTTCGAGCTGCGCGGCGGGGCCGACGCGCAGGCCGTATTGGAGGGGGTGAACCGCTTCCTACAGGGGTGTAACGAGAACCGCTTCGACTCCTGGTGCAGGACGGCCAACGCGGCCATCGCGGACAAGGCGGCGGCCCTCTGCCAGGTGCTGAAGGGTGGAGGCTACGCTATAGTGCTCGACTCCTTCGAGGATGTCGCCAAGGACGAAGACTGGGCCGACCTCGTCCGCGTCATGCAGGAAACTATGGAGGGGTCATGGGTGTTTGTGGGGAGCCGGGTCCGGACCCACTGGACCGACCGCCATGCAGAGGTCGAGGTGGGGCCGATGGAGAGAGAGGCGGCGGAGGGACTGCTGGAGGAGGCGGGCGCCCCATCCGAAGGCAGGGACGAACTCTTCGCCGCGGTGGGCGGACTTCCCGGCGCGCTGGAACTCGCCGGAGCGCTGGCTCAGGACCGAGGGGCGAAGGCCGTGGCGGAGGATGTGAAGGGGGCGGCGGGCGAGGTCGGCGAGACGTTGCTGGCGGAGACGTTCGAGGCCGCGGGCGAGGGAGCGCAGAAGCTGTGGACCGGGCTCTGCCTGCTGCCTTCGCCAGTCACGCCAGCGACGGCCGAGGCCCTGTGTCAACGCGATGATTTCGGAGACGCTTGGCGGGAACTCGTGCGGCGCAAGCTGCTCGACCCGGGCGAGGAGAGGGCGGAGCTGCATCCACTGGCGCGGGCGATTGGTGAGACGCGGCTGAAGGAGATGGAGGACTGGCGGCAGGCCTGCGGGCAGCGAGTCGCGAAGCACTACGCTGGATTTGCGGAGGAGAAGGCTGAAGACCGAGACGCGATTGAGGCGGAACTGGAGAACGTGCTGGCGGCGGCGCGACTGGCGTTCCAGTATGAGGAGTGGGAGGCGTTGTGGGGGACGGGGTACGCGCTCAACACGTTGCTGGAGCTTGCCGGACGCTGGATGGCGAGGGAGGAGCTGCTGAGGCTGTGCCTTGAGGGAGCCGAGAGAGCCGGGAACAAGGAAGAACGGGCCGCCTTCACCCACAACCTAGGCATCGCGCTCCAGCAGAGCGGGAAGCTGGAGGAGGCGGAGGGGCTGTACCGGCAGGGCCTGGAGATCAAACGGGAGCTGGGGGACCGGGCGGGGGAGGCGCAGACGCTGCACCAGTTGGGGAAGGTGGAGCAGGAGCGCGGGAAGCCCGATGAGGCGGAGGACCTCTACCGGCAGAGCCTGGAGATCGAGCGGGAGGTGGGGGACAGGCCGGGTGAGGCGGCGACGCGGCACGCACTCGCAGTCATTGTGCGGAACCAGGGTAAGTGGGAAGAAGCAGCGGCCGAGTTTGAAGTCTGCTTGCAGCTTTACCGCGACTTCGGCATGCGACTTGAAGAAGCGATGGCGTTGCACATGAAGGGGATGCTGGCGCTGGACCGCGGGAAGCCCGATGATGCGGAGGACTTCTACAAGCAGAGCCTGGAGATCGAGCGGGAGGTAGGGCATAGGCCGGGGGAGGCGAAGACGCTGCACGAGCTGGGGAGGGTGGCGCAGGATCGGGGGAAGCTGGAGGAGGCGGAGGGGCTGTACAAGCAGAGTCTGGAGATCAAGCGGGAGGTGGGGAACCGGCCGGGGGAGGCGCAGACGCTGCACCAGTTGGGGATTGTGGCGTGCGAGCGCGGGAAGCTGGAGGAGGCGGAGGGGTTCTACAAGCAGAGCCTGGAGATCGAGCGGGAGGTGGGGAACAGACCGGGCATAGCGATTTCGCTGCACCAGTTGGGAATAGTGGCGCAGTTGAGGGGGAAGCTGGAGGAGGCGGAGGACCTCTACCGGCAGAGCTTGGAGATCGAGCGGGAGGTGGAGGACAGGCCGGGGGAGGCGAAGACGCTGCATCAGTTGGGGGTAGTGGCGCAGAGGGGCGGGCAGTCGGAGGAGGCGGAGGAACTCTACCGGCAGAGCTTGGAGATCGATCGGGAGGTGGGGGATCAACGTGGCGTCGCGCAGAGCCTCCACTGGTTGGGGAATGTTGAGTACCTGCGTGGGAAGCTGGAGGAGGCGGAGGACTGGTACAACCAGAGCCTGGAGATCAAGCGGGAACTGAAGGATAGACCTGGGGTTGCCACGACGCTGGCGCAGATGGCGCTGCTGGCGGAGAAGCAGGGGGATGTGGGGTTGGCGGTGGAGAGGATGGAGAGGGCGGCGGCGATGATGGAGGAGATGGGGATGGGGGAGGCGGGGAAGGCGAGGGGGGATTTGGAGCGGTTGAGGAAGCTGAGGGAGGAGGAGGGGTCGTAGGGGACGGTTGACGGCCTGGGCAGGACACGAAGTCACCAGAGGCGACCAAGGGTCCTGCCCCACGAACGGCCGGCGGACCGAAGGCGAAACGGCGACGGCTGCAGGCTGAAGCCTGCGGTACCCGGAACGGCAGGGCCAGCTGTCGATGAACGCGGGGGGGAGGCGGCTGAGCCGCCTACGCAGGTTGAAAACCTGCGCCACCAGGAACGGCGACGGCCGGGCGCACAGCTGTGCGCCCCTACGAACGGCCGGCGGGGATCGGTGTCCCCGCCCTACAGGAGCCGCCTGCGGCGGCTGGGCTGGCGTGGGTACGCTAGCCCTACACAACGGCCGACGGCTGCAGGCTGAAGCCTGCGGTACCCGGAAGGGCAGGGCCATCCGTCGGTGAACGCGGATGGGTTCGCCCCGAGGACGGGGCTCCCACAGGCGGCTGCGCCGCCTACGCAGGTTGAAAACCTGCGCCACCAGGAACGGCGACGGCCGGGCGCACAGCTGTGCGCCCCTACGAACGGCCAACGGCCGGCGGGGATCGGTGTCCCCGCCCTACAGGACGGCAAACGGCCGGGGCAGGAGGCAAGCTCCTGCCAAACAGAACCGGCCGGCGGGCGTGGGTACGCCCGCCCTACAGAACGGCAACGACCGGCCGCGGTGTTAGGGGTGGAATTGGGGGAGGTGGGGTTTGTGGGCGGCGAGGAGGTCGTCGAAGATGGCGCGGGCGGAGTCGACGTCTTTGATAAGGGGGTCGTTGAAGAGGGCCTGCATGGCGAGCTGGCGATCTCCCGTGACTGCCGCTTCGACGATGAGCTCCTGGTTGTCTACGTGGCGCATGAGGAGGCTGTGGATAGCTGTCGGTAGGGGGCCGGCACAGATGGGGGAGACGCCGCGGGCGTCGATGAGGCCCATTGTCTCGACGACGACGTCGGGGGGCAGGTTGGTGATCTGGCCGCGGTTGGGCCAGTTGACGGGGGCGGTGACGGGGGGGCCGCCCTCGAGGGCGACGATGATGGGGGCGGCGGCTTCGCAGCCGGGTTCGAGGCGGGGGAGGTGCTCGCCCTGGGGCATTTTGAGCCAGCGCTCGCGCTCGCGCTTGCGGGTGGCGTAGCGATCTTCGACGGTGACCATCTGGTCGAGGAAGCCGAACTTCTCTCCGTAGCCGGTCTCGGGGGTGAGGAAGTGGGGGAAGAACTCGGAGAGGTGGCGACCTTTCCAGATGGGGAGGTAGCCGAAGATGTCGAGGAGGATAGGGGCGACGGTATCTTTGGGGAGGCCGTGTTCTTTCCAGTGGCGGCGGATGAGGTCGAGGCCGTCGAGGCCGCGGACTTTGATTTCGAGCATCCAGGAGCAGTGGTTGATGCCGGAGGCGGTGTAGTGGACTTCGGGCTCGGGGGCGCCGAGGATGGGCTCGAGCTCGTGGATGCAGTGGACCATTTCGTGGCAGAGGCCGACGCAGGGGATGGTGGTGTATTTGCTGACGGCGCGGGTGAGGGTGGTCATGGGGTTGGTGACGTTGAGCATCCAGGCGGTGGGGCAGATGCGCTCCATGTCGCGGGCGATGGCGAGGAGGGCGGGGATGGTGCGGAGGCCGCGGCTCCAGCCGCCGGGTCCCACGGTATCGGCGATGGTCTGGCGGACGCCGTGGGAGTCGGGGATTTCCATGTCGAGGCGCCAGGCGTCGAGGCCGCCGGTGGCGATGGCGACCATGACGTAGCGGGCGCCGTCGAGGGCGGCGGCGCGGTCGTCGATGATTTCTATGGTGAAGTCGGCGCCGGCCTTGGCGCGGAGCAGCTCGGCGATGAGGCGGTTGGTTTCGGCGGCCTCGTGGTTGATGTCGTGGAGCACGAGGGTGGAGCCGGCGAGGGCGGGGTTGACGATGAGGTCGCGGATGATTCCAGGCCCCCAGTGGAAGCTGCCGCCGCCGATGAAGACGATCTTGGGTGCTGCCATGTGAGCTGCGCCCTCCTGTGTGTCGTGATGGTCGGGATTCGACGCGGGGGTGGAGGGGTCCTGGTGGGGCGGCGGCGGGAGGGGCCAAACGATGGACCGCGGAGAGCAGGATTGACTCACCGCGGTCCCCACGACGGTCATGCTCTGTGCGAGGCTCAGGGATTCACGCTGATTGAGCTAGCTGCTTATGCCACATGTCGGCGGTGAATCATTACGGGGGTGGGGACATTTTTTTCTGGGCGGGAAAGGGGCTTGGGAGGGGCTTGGGAGGCGGTGTGAGGCGATTTGGGCGGCGGCGGGACGTGCGGTGGGGCGAAATTAGGGGTAGAATAGGGGTGAGAGAGAGCGTATATCGACTGAGCTATCATCCTGTTGATGAGCATCTGGAGTGGCTTCGTTGCGCCCCTGGGGGAGGGCGGAAAGGAGGCTTCGATGTTGCTGGGTGAGCTGCTTATCTATAGGTATGGGCTGATCACGAAGGATCAGCGCGAGGAAGCGTTGGCCCGTCAGAAGGGGGCGGATCGGGGGCGGCCTCTGGGGGAGATTCTGGTGGGGATGAGGGCGATTGCCGAAACCGACCTGCGAGAGGCGCTGGAGGAGCAGCGGTCGGACAGGAATCCCTGGGGGAGCGCGCTGTAGCGGGAGTCGGGAGGGGTGTGGGCGCGGGCGGCGGCTGGGGGTCGGCCGCGGGCTGGTTGTGAGGGGGTGTTGTCATTCGTGGGGCGGGTGCTCTCCATGTGTGGTTGGGCGCTGGTCTATGGCCCGAGATGCCTCCGTGGGAACGGCAAGAGGGGATGGCGGCGCATTGCCGGGGGTGGGGGGATTTGATAGAATCGATTTCACCTACGGAGGTGGGATATGAGTGAGATGGGCGTGCAGCATCGGGCGGGGCGGTGGTTTGGAGGGGTGATATTCCTGGTCGGTCTGGGGATGATGGCGGCGGTGTTCGCGCTGGCGGTGATCGCGTTCCTGCGGGTGCCGGAGGCGCTGATGGGCGGGGGAGGGGCGAGCGGCGAGGGGGTGACGCGGCCGCTGGCGGCGGCCGGGGTACAGATCGGGTTCCTGTTCGTGATGGCGTACATCAGCTCGCTGTTCGCGTCGAAGGGGCTGGAGCTGTTCTCGATTGCTCGGACGAGGGCGGAGGAGTGACGCTTCTCGTCGTCGACATCGGGAACACGACGACGAAGGTGGGGGCGTGGAAGGCGGGGGTGGTGCGGGCGGTTTCGGTGAGCCCGACGCGGGAGGTCGCGGCGGTGATTGCGGGGGTGTCGCAGCTGATGGCGGCGGCGGACGGGGCGGGGGGGAGGGGGTTCGAGGTGGCGCTTTGCTCGGTGGTGCCGGAGGCGGAGACGGCGTGGCTGGAGTGGGCGGAGCGGGAGGGGCGAGAGATGTTCGTGGTCCGCGGCGATACGCCGAGCCCCTTGACGAATCGGTATCGGGCTCCGGCGCGGCTGGGCGGGGACCGGCTGGCGGCGGGGGTGGGGGCGGCTCGGAGGTTCGGGGCGCCGGTGATCGTGGCGAGCCTGGGGACGGTGGTGGTGGTGGACGCGGTGTCGCCGGCGAAGGAGTTTCTGGGCGGGGCGATCTGGGTGGGGATGGCGACGGGGTTTGCGACGCTGGCGGAGCGGACGGCGGCGCTTCCTCAGGTGTCGGCGGAGGCGCCCTCGACACCCATCGGCGCGGATACGGAGACGTGCATCCACGTGGGCGCGAGCTATGGGACGGCGGCCTTGGTGGAGGGTCTGGCGGAGCGGATGAGGGAGTTCATCGGGGAGGGCGCGCCGCTGGCGGTGACGGGCGGGGAGGCGGAGCTGCTGTCGTTCTACCTGAAGGCGAAGCACGAGGTGGCGCCGACGCTGACGCTGGAGGGGATCGGATCGATCTGGGAGCACAACCACGGGAAGGCGGATGAGGATCGGCAGCCTGACGGTTAATCCGCCGGTGGCACTGGCACCTCTGTCCGGGATCAACGACCGCTCGTTTCGGCTGATCTGTCGGGAGCTGGGGGCGAGCATCGTGTGGACGGGGCTGATCAGCGGAAACGCGCTCCAGCATCGGAACGAGAAGACCGAGGATCTGCTCCGGTTCCTGCCGGCCGAGCATCCGGTGTGCGCGCAGGTCTTCGGGGCGGAGCCTGGGGTGGTGGCGGCGGCTGTCGCCGAGGCCGAGCGGCACGGGGCGGACCTGGTGGACATCAACATGGGGTGCTCTGTGCCGAAAGTGTTGAAGGGGAGTGCGGGGGCGGCCTTGATGGCCGACCCCGAGAGGGGCGAGGCGATGGTGAGAGCGTGCGTGGGAGCGGTGGCCGTGCCGGTGCTCGTGAAGCTGAGAACCGGGTGGCGGGACAAGGGGGCGGGCGCGGTGGAGATGGCGCGGCGCTGCGAGGGGGCGGGGGCGGCGGCGGTGGCGGTGCATCCGAGGTGGGCGGGGGAGCGGTTCCGGGGCGCGGCCGATTGGTCGGTGATCGCGCGGGTCAAGGAGGCGGTTAAGATTCCCGTAATCGGGAATGGGGATGTTCGCTCGGGGGCGGAGGCGGTGCGCATGCGGGCCGAGACGGGATGCGACGGGGTGATGGTGGGGCGGGCGGCGCTGGGGAACCCGTGGATCTTCCGGGAGGTGGGGGCGGCGCTCGCCGGCGAGCCGGTTCCGCCCGGGCCGACGGCGGGGCAGCGGATTGCGCTGGCGCAGCGGCATGTGTCGCTGGCGGCGGCGGACCGGGGCGCGAGAGTCGGCGTGCGCCAGATGAGGAAGCACCTGGCATGGTACCTGAAGGGCATGCCGATGGCGCGGGCGCTGCGGGAGAAGGTGAACCGCGCGACGACGGAGCAGGAGCTTCTGGACATCCTGGAAGAGGCCGCGGCGGCCGCGCGGGCGGAACCGACGGCTGGGGGGACTCGATGAAGCATGTGGTCAGCGTCAGTTTGGGCTCGTCGCAGCGGAACCGGTCGGTCCAAATGGATTTCGCGAGCGAGCCCTTTCATCTGGAGCGGATCGGGACCGACGGGAACGTGCAGCTTGCAGAGGATTTGATCGCGGAGCGGGACGGGAGGGTGGATGCGATCGGGCTGGGGGGAGTGGACCGGTATCTCTGGGCCGGGGGCAGGAGATACGAGCTGTGCGATGCCGCGCGGATGGCGAAGGCGGCGCTGCACACACCGGTGGTTGATGGCAGCGGCATCAAACGGTTCCTCGAACCGGTGTTCCTGCGCCGGCTGGTCGTCGAGGGCGCGCTGGAGGTGGCGGGGAAGCGCGTGCTGCTGGTCTCGGCGGTGGACCGGCCGGGGATGGCGGAGACGTTCCCGGCGCTGGGGGGGAAGACGGTGTACGGCGATCTCATTTACGCATTGGGGGTGCCGGTGGCGCTGACGAGCCCGAAGCAGCTGGCAGTGGCGGCGGCGATCTTCCTTCCGATCCTGCGGCGGCTGCCGATGTCGGTCCTCTATCCGACCGGCGGCCGGCAGGATAGCACGAAGACGAAGCACCCGCGCTATTTCGAGGAGGCGGATATCATCGCAGGGGATGTCCACTTCATCCGGCGCTATATGCCCGACGACCTGACCGGCAAGGTCGTGGTGACGAATACGACGCGTACCGGCGATGTGGAGGAGCTGCGAAAGCGGGGCGTGGCGAAGCTCATCACCATGACGCCGACGATCTCAGGGGAGAGCTTCGGGGCAAATATGATGGAGGCGGTGCTGGTCGCCCTCTCCGGCAAGCGGCCGGAGGACCTGACGGAAGCGGATTACCTGGAGCTGGCGGAGCGGGTGAGCTGGAAGCCCGGGGTGACGGAGTTTGCCGGAGGCTGAGAAGGTTTGCCCGGCACTGCCGTGCCGGATGGGGGCATTCCTGGGGGACGCTGTCCCCCAGGCCCCCTGGCAAAGGGGGCGACCGGCGATTCGCCCCCTCTGCACTCCCCTCACTCGCGTTTGGCGTTGCTGTCGGTGGCCCGGGGTGAGTGCGAGGGCGGTGGGTGGCGCCCGGAAGATGCCTTCCGGGCGGAAGCCGGACAGGGGGCTGCCGCCCCCTATCGACCCCCGCACTAACGGCGCCCGGCACTGCCGTGCCGGGTGGGCATACGGCCGGGGGGACCCATTCGCTGCGCTCGGGCCAGGCCTCCACTCCGCTTCTATGGGGGATGACAGAGGGGGAGGCGGGGCCTTTGGAGAGGGAATGGTTACCAGCCGTGGATGAGGAGGATGAGGCCGCTGACGAGCATGGTGCCGCCGATCAGGCCTATGGTCCAGAGGGGCCAGGTGTCTTCGAGTGTCTGTGACATGCCTTCGCTAAGGCGGCACCACCAGTCGAGAAATCTCATCGGGGTCCTCAGGGCGATCCGTCTTGTTGTGTCGATTATAGCATTTCGGGATAGGTCGGCGCTGACGCGCCGGGAACGGTCGGGGCAGGAGGCCCTTCGGTGCCCCTCAGGGTAAACTCGCCGCCGGAGGCGGCCAGGGCTGCTTCCCTACGGGAACGGGGACGGGGGGCGGCCCCGGAGGTTGCGGGGGCAGGGTCATTGCGTTATCGTGAAGCGACGGAGGAAGCACTCGTAGGAGCGGCATTCTTGCCGCGATCAACCGCTCGTAGGAGCGGCATTCTTGCCGCGATCAACCGCTCGTAGGAGCGGCATTCTTGCCGCGATCAACCGCTCGTAGGAGCGGCATTCTTGCCGC
>Ga0307377_10001628_pt1 | contig 27837 bp, 28 predicted proteins | sample TR3MG_FD_202535 | JGI IMG/M metagenome (GOLD analysis project Ga0307377, IMG submission 202535) | Soil microbial communities from Risofladan, Vaasa, Finland - TR-3 | ecosystem: Environmental > Terrestrial > Soil > Coastal area > Acid sulfate soil | place: Finland: Risofladan, Vaasa | collected... | reverse complement strand
ACCAAGTTTTCTTTTTTTGAACACTATAAAAAGAAGCGGCCCAAACATGATTTTTTTGGCATTTCCAAGTTAAATTCTGACCAGTAGAAATAAATTTATCAGACAAACATTCTCCATTATTGTTTTTAGCTAATTTCTGAGCATCTTCTATAGTGTATTTTCTTAATTTTTGAGCTATTACTTCATTTGCACAAGTTGGACACCAGCTATTAGAATCTAAAACGGAAGCCCATGTAGTTTCCCAAATATGATTTTTAGAACATTTCCATAAATATTTTTGGTTATTACTTGAGTAAATGTCTGATAGACATTCTCCCCTTAAGCTTTTTGCATGTTGTTTTAAGTCTTCTATATTATATTTTCTATTAATATCAGCCAATCTAACCTTCATACATTCAGGACACCAATGACCAGATTGCACATGATTGGGTTGTGCTTCAAAAACATGCCCCTCAGAGCAACACCATTTTAATTTAGTATTCATATTAATATATTTATCTGATAAAAATTCTCCCCCCATTCTTTTAGCCAAAACATGCATGTCCTTAACAGTCTTTTTAATATTACCTGCACAAGATGGGCACCATTGCTTTTTGTCCTTAACATTATTCCAATTAGCACTCCAACAATAACCACAAACATGGCATTTCCATTGATAATTAGTTCTAGCAGTTTTATATTTTTGGGATAATAATTCACCGTTTTTGGATTTAGCAAATTTTTTCAATGTATCAATAGAAGTTCTTCTTTTTTCTGCACCAACAATAGTAGAACATTGAGGGCACCAAGAACCACCATAAAAAATTCCACTAGGAACTGCTTCCCACATGTGTCCTTGAGAACATTGCCATTTTAACTTGGTGTGCATATTAATGTATTTTTTACTAAGGCATTCGCCTCTTTTGGATTCAGCAATTTTTTGCATATCCTGTAAATTTTTCCTTAAATTACCAGCACATGAAGGACACCATTGCCCCCTTTTTAAAACGCGTCCCCAAGAATTTTTCCAAACATATCCACAAATATTACATTCCCATTTATATTTAGTATGACAATTAATATATTTATCGGAAATTAATTTACCATTTTTACCTTCTGCATATTTCTGTAAATCTTTTATAGAATATTTTTGATTAGCCATCATAATCACTAAATATCATTATACAATAATTATTTCTATTGGGCATAATAATTTCTATTGACAATAATATGAAACATCCAGAAGTCCCGGAATGTTGTGATATTGCAGCCAAAAACCGGTCGATGTAAATGCATTCTCGTGTCTGACAAAAACCTGTGGCTCGTCACCGTCCGCATATTGGTCATAACTTTCGACAACACCATAGCTAGCTGGATTAAAAGAAAGATACGTCCCCTTCCAAATTCTGAGATACTGCCTGCTAAAACTGATTTCTACAGCAGTCGGTTCCCAGCCCAAATCTATATGGATAGATCCTGTGCCATAAATTCCATAAATTTTGAAATGCGCGTATGCGGGCGCATTATCTCCTTCACTCAAATTATATCTTCTAATCATAAAAATAAATCACCTCACCTATTTTTATTTTTGCTCTTTCCTCTATTTCTTCACTATACTTCCTTGGTATTATGAGAAAAACATTTAATAATTAGTATAGTTGACAGTATTGTGGTATCTCCTGTTTAAGGATTGGAAAAATTCTTCCTCTCTTTTTTCATCTATATTAAAACCTTGTGGAAAGTTATATTTATTAGCATTCTTTGCTGTTTATACCAATTCATATTGTCTTGTCTGTCCTAAAATAAAATTTTTAAAATTCAATCTACACCTAAACTTTCAAGCATATAAGCATATTTAGAATTTCTCAAATATTCAAGTATATTATCAGCAATATCAAATCCTTCAGGATAATTATATGGATTAGCGTTTAAATACATTCTTAAAAAGACATCTAACAACTCTTCATCTAAATATATTGTATCATATAGATCAAGATATAGTTTAAATATATAAAGATTCTCTCTAAACCAATCTCTTGCCACAATATAAGGTGCAATAAACTTAAGTAAATTAGACATTCTATTTTTAGTAGACAGTAATTCATTATTCAAACTTATTTCTATATTTTGCAAGGCTTGTGCAAAATGTATGGCTATATTAGCATTCATAACTCTTATGATTTGGTCAACTATCACATATATTTTATCTGCAGATTCTTCAAAATCCCTTTCTGTCAGATAATCATAAATAAATTTTTGAATGCCATGAACATATATATCATTTTGGCTTTGAGTTGGTTTTTGTTGTAATTGATCCTGTGTTCTCAGATGTTGTATTAATTCTTTATTTTTAGACAGTTGAGCCATTTGGTATGGAGTCTCAGTGTGTTTGGCTATTTCAAGGGCTATTCTCAACCAAATTTTCTCTTGCTGTGGCAAATCAACTAAGGCAATATTAGTATTGTGTTGTAGAGAATGAATGGTATCTATAATAAAAATTAATTCTAAAATATGTTTCATTAATTTAATACTGTATACTTCTTGGGAAATTTCTCCAATTTTCCACAATCTATCTACCCATTGTGCAATTTCAGCCCATGGTGCTCCTCCCATGCCTTCCTCCCATATATAATGAGAAAAATATAAAATGGCTTCTTCAAAATCATGGAAATCAAAAGTTGCTATCAATTCACTCAAGGTATCTAAAGTTTCTTCATTCATTCTAGCATTCCAACGTGCATGTTTTAATTCTTCAGGAATTTCCTTTAAGAAATAATTTAGATAATATTTTCTTATATAATTAAGATGTTCTATCATATTAAATAACAGAACTGGATTATTTTTCAGGTCTTCTTCTGTTAAACCTGAATAGGCATAGAATTCATAGAATTGTTTTTCAGTTAATGCTTGTTTATACCAATTCATAATTATTTCCTTATTCCCTGTTTCTTTTTACAAACTCAACAAAAGTTTCCCCACTATCCAAATATTCTTGCCAATAAAATGTTGATTCCTTGTTTTCCTTATAACCAAATATATTAAAAAATTCATTATCTTCAATTCCCAATATTTCAAATAATTTACTTTCTAACACAGTTAATGATTTAACGTCATATAAGCTTTTAATGTCAAAATACCAATCCAAATCATAAGTAGCACGTATCCATCCATTTTCTACTAATAATTCTTTATTCAAATAGCGGCTCACTTCATCCTCACAACCATGTAAAATTAAGCTATATTTATTTTCTATAAATTCCTTAAATTCACAAACCCATTCTATGTGTGATTTTTTGACAGAATATATATAGCCTTGAGGATCAATCCAACAAAGTGGAATTAATATAGGAAAGATTATAGGAGTATCAGTTTTTTGTGCTAATTTATACCAATTCATTTTTCACCAACATTTAGGGGACTATTGGGCTGTATTGTTTTATAGGCTTTATGAATTTGTTCCATCATTTCTTGTGATAAATTATTTATTTTACCAATAATAAATGGTAAACCACTCAGGGTTTTTTCTAAGCCCTGTTTTGCTACAAGCCTCATAAAAATACCAAGAGTATATTGTTTAACATGGGGTGATGGATTAAAAATTAAATATTTAATCAAATCTTCATCAAACTCCAAAAAAATATCAATAATTGGTGGATAATTCACTGATGTTAAAAAGCTATATCTATCAAAATCATTCATATTTAAAAGCATATTATATAAAATCTCTTTTATATTTTGTGAATCAGCCAAAAAAAATCTTGCCTCTGAACGGGCTGCTCTCATAAGCTCAGGATTTTTTGAAAAATAGCTTAGTCCCAAAACAGACGGAATATGTTTAACAAACTCCAATATACCCGAAAACCAATAACCCTCTCTATTTGGCAAGTCACCAAGTACCAAGGCATTATTGTGATGTAATGAATTAATGACATCAATAATATAAACTAAATTCCTAGCATGTAATAAAACAGTATTGGGATTATTATGCACATTAAGGGGAGGCACATGATATAATTTTTGTGTCCATATTGTAATCTGAGCCCAAGATTCACCACCATAATTATGGGACCAATCTAAGTCCTCAAAAAGTTCTATAACACGAACAAAATCTGCATTAGACAAATGTGTTTTTTCCCGTAATTCTATAATATCTGTTTCATCTGCATAAGCTATCACACCTTCTTGCCTTATGTTATTCTCACTCATATAATCCATATATTGTTCTAAAATATCATCTTCATCATAATCTTCATCTTCTGTATCTATATTAAAATCTCCTAAATATTCTCCAAAAGAATAAATCTCATAATCTATTTCCCCACTCTCTAAAGCTTCGCATTCATCTATAGCATGTCCCAATTCACGCATAATTCTTGGTATTAAAAAATTTAAATAATATTCTCTAATAGCATTTATTTGTTCTATAAAATCATAAAACAAATTGGGGTATTCTCTTAGTGTCTCATCTGTCAATGATTGTGTAGCATAAAAAGAAATAAGATCTTGTGGTTGTAGCCCACGATATTGTATAGATTCTTGAATTTTTTGTGCCAATTTATACCAGTTCATCATTGACCTCTAAATTTAACTTTTCTAATTCTTTGGCATATATTGAAATTATTCTAGAGACAGCTTTTGGAGTTAATCCGTAATTGTTTAAAAATTCCTCTAATTCTTGTGGACTTAGAATTTTGCCCATATTTTTTATCTGATTCAGATAAACTAAAATTGCCTGTGAATCAGCATCCTTTTCTGTATCACTATAATTATAAGGCCAATTTTCTGCCCAAGGAGCAAGAATACTATGGGTTAAAATATCCCATACTACAGAAAGTGCCATTTGGGGTAGAGCTATCTTTTTTCTAAGCAGATGGTCTACCATGTGTCCAATTTCATGAAAGATATGAAATGGAGATGGCAAAATTGCCAAATGATTTTCCTGCTGAACAAAGTTTTTTGAAATAGATAAAATAGGAATATATATTTTCTTAGTAATCCAATCATAATAAGGAGCATCTGTGCCATCTTTAGACAAAAATAATTGTATTTTACTTTTAGTTAACAATTCTTCAAAAGCATTTTCTAAATTATCTTCTACAAACATTTGTGTTGCTTCTAATAATTGTGGATATATATTTGGTGAAAATATGACATTAAAATTAAATGGTCCTAACATATTAGTTGAATAAAGAGTTTTCAATTCATTATCATTTAAAATAATGGGTAATGAATTAAAATATCTTTCAGTAAAAATTGAAGTATTTACTTCAGGCAAATCTATATTTAATTGAGCTAATTTATACCAATTCACAGTTTATGCCTCTAATTATTGAATCTATGGTATCTGTGACAATGTATTGTTAATTCTTTCCTTAAGTTGATTATCAGAAGTGGGTTGACTTACATATTTTTGTAACAGGTTAATAAAATACAATATTGATTTATTATTTTTTAATGCCTGTGTTGCTTTCTGCTTATCAGTTGGAAAAATAATATTTTTTGCTCTCATAATATAGAAGTTTAATATTGCTAATAATCTTATAATTATTTCTTTGTTGTCTTTTATATTTTCTGTAGTTTCATTCAATAGTTGAGCTTCATATTTTCTTATAATTGGTTCAGCCTGGAATCCATTATATCCCCATAAAAATTTTAATAACAATTTATCCATTTCTAAATTATTAAGCTCAACCAAATAATCAAATAAAGGATTACCTGGGCTTAAAGGTTTTCGATGCTCAAAATAAAAAGTGTCAAATCCATCTTCTAAATGTGAAATAATTTGTTCTCCAAAATAATCATATAATTTTTTAACTAAAAAAGTAGCTGATTGCATATCTTCCCATAAATATTCGTTACTTAATAAAGAATACCAAACTATATAAGGAAAATCATTAATTTCACAATGAATTAAAGTTTTAAGTAATGGTGTATATTCTAAATGTTCAACAAAATATTCAATTTTAGATTCTCTATCATTTTCGTTTATGCCATAGATATTTTTAATAGTTTCCTGAAGAAATTCACATCTATTTTGTGGTTGTAGATTAGTGAGCATTTGTTCTCTTTTCACTAAGTGGGCAAGAGCGGGATTGTTAGAAAAGAAAGCTATACCCATAGGATTTGATGAATATTTTGCTAAATCCAAAAGATTTAAAAGCCATTTCCCAGATTCAAGATCACATAAAACTAGGGCATTATTATGATAAAGAGAATGGATAGTATCCAAGACATAAGAAAGTTGACGAAAATCTTTCATGACAGCATTTATATCACCCATATACAAATCTTGTTTATTTACAGCAGGAGTGTTATAAAGCTTCCAAAGCCATTCAGTTATTTCTGCCCACAGCTTGCCACCATAAGCCTCATCCCAAGGTAAAAAATTGAAAAAATATTTAACATCTTGAATCAGAGTGATAGAGATTTGATTATTATCTAGAGAATTTAAAACTTTATGTATCCCATCTATTACTTCTTGTTTTAACTCCCAATTTATTTTTGTTTCTAAATCTCTACGTTCAAAAGCTGGATGATTTTGCATTTTTGTTTGATCAAATTCATAGCCAAAAGCATGTTGTAATTCTTCAGCTATTTCTTTTTTTAAATAATCTAAATAAATATTTTTCATCTTATTTAGAGTATCTATCATCGGCAATAATAATTCCATATTGCTTTTAATACTCTCATTTGAAAGGGAAGTAAAAAGATAAAAGGATATTATATCTTGTGGTTGAATTTGAGTTAGTTGTTGAGCTTGTTTATACCAATTCATAGCATTTTATCCTTTGAATTTTTAAATTTTATACATTTAATAAAGTGGCTATTTTCTCTCTATTTATAAAATCGTGCTCTTTTGTAGAGCAATGGAATTTAAAATCTCTAATATATTTTTTTTCTCCAGTTGCTTGTATAGCCTGCCATAATTTTTCTAAATCTGCATGGTGAACATTCCTAGCAAATTGCACTATATAATAGGCATTATCAGGATTAATTTGAGCAGCATTTATAAGAGCATTTTCCAACTTTCTTATGTTTGCTCTTGGTACATAACTAGCAAACCCATATATATATTTTGCATCTCTAGAAGCAGCAATTATATCTTCTATATTCCCTATGTCTGCACTTGGAATACTCAGGGCAAAATCAATAATTATTTCATAATCCTTAGTTTTCAATAGAGCATTTTCTAAGCTTTGAATATCTACCCCTTTTATATTTTTAGCAAAAAAATAAATATAACTTGCACTCCCAGTCTTTATAATAGCTTCTTCTAATTTTTTTATATCTGCTTCAGGCATATGTTTTGCAAAAGTATATATATACATACCATTATTACTATCTATTATTGTTTGCTGTATAGCAGGAAAAACTTCAACTGGAAAATTTATATATCCTCTATCTATAAGGGCCATAATTTGTTTAGCAGATGTTATAGATGGGCTCTCAATTTGTTGTATAGCTCTTAGGATTTCTGGATCAGTATTTTTATATGGCAATAAAGCTCTTACATCATAATCTCTTTTATAATCTAAAAACTTTCTCACATCATATTGATTTTGCACTCTGGTATTGTTGTCATCAATCATGTCTCCTAACATGAGGCCAGTATTATGAGCTAAATCATTAAAATAATCTATCTTTTTAATCAATAAATAGATAGTCTCTGCTAAATTGGTGTTTGATATATTTTGGTTTATTAAATCTTGTAAGTCAGGAAAAACAGCTATATCATGCAAAGCTGAAGTTATTTGTCCCCAAAATTTACCACCATAACCTGGAGACCAAAATATTTGTCTTCTTTCCCCTTTACCTATAAGATTCTTATAAAACCAATTTGCTGCTGTTGGTAATTCTTCAGGTCCTGAAATACTTTTTTTATTATGTTGTAATTCTTTATTGATTTGTCTTATACCATCCTGTATATATTTAGATTTAATATAATCTAACTTTTTCACAATATAATATTTAAAATCTTCATCAGTATTTAATAAGTGTAAAATTTTATCTTTAGGTAAAGATGCAATTAAATAAAAATCAAATAAAAGATTCATTTTAAAAGCTTCTTTATTTAATTGTGCTAATTTATACCAATTCATAATTATCTATTCCCTCTGATAAATTCTAAAAAACTTTCTCCTGACTGAATAAAATCTTTCCAGTTAAAAAATATATTAGAACCATCAACAGTACTCAAATATACTTCATTATCTAAATAGGGGGATAAAACATCATATAAAATGTCTCCTATAATTTTTAATGTAGATAAATTATTTAAACTATACATTTCAAAAGCATAAGTAAATCCATCATATATAAATCTTATCCAACCACTTGACAAAATACATGCCAAAATAGCATTAAACTCTGGAGTATCTTCATATTCTATGTCTTTAGATTTCCCATAAAAGTATTGGCTAAAATCATAACCACATTCATTTAGTAAAAATTCTTGATTTTTTTTCATCCATTCAAGATGGGGAATATTTGAACAACTATATATATTCCCATGTGGACTAATCCATGAATTAGTTTCCATTATTAATGTAGTTGTTAGTTTACTTTGGGCTAACTTATACCAATTCATAATTATTCCCTGTTTTGCTTGACAAATTCAGCAAAAGTTTCTCCACTCTTAAGATATTCTTGCCAAAAAAATTCTGATCCTCTATTTTCCTTATAACCGAATATGTTCAAAAAATGATTATCTGTAGGCTCAAATTTTTCAAATAAATTACCTTCTAATAGATTTAAGGATTTTACATCATATAAACTTTTAACATCAAAATACCAATCAAGGTCATATGTTGCTCTAATCCACCCAGCACCAACTAATAATTCTTTATTTAGAAAATAACCATCATCAGTTTGACAACTTTTTAATTGAATATTATATTTGCTTTCTATAAACTCCCTATATTCACAAACCCATTCACAATGGCAAGTAATAACAGAGTATACAACTCCAGTTGGATCTATCCAACAAAGAGGAATTAAATGATCAAAAATAATTGGTTTTTTTGAGAAACTTTATACCAATTCATTATGAATTAATCCTTATTTGCCTGAACAAAATCTATAAAATTTTCTCCACTCCCAAGGAAATCTTTCCAATAAAATTCAGAACACCCTAATTTGGATAAAGAACCACAAATTAATATTTGTTTATTATCTGTGCCTAAATCATCAAACAGCTTTTGCTCTATAATTTTTAGAATAGAAAAATCTTTTAGATCTTTTACTTCAAAAACATAAACAATATTTTTCTTAATAAATCTTATCCAATTCAATTGTACTAATTTTTCTGACAAAAGATATCTATCATCTTCAGGATTTAAATCTAAACCTAAATTTTCTCTTAAAATTGGAATTTTTTCACGTATCCATTCAGCGTGAATTGGAAACTCATCAGTAGAATATATAATACCTTGTGGACTAATCCAAGCCATTTCTGCTTCACTCAATAATTCAATGGTATCAGGCAATATCAGATTTTGAGAAACTTTATACCAATTAAGCATTTTAGAGTCCTCTCATTTTCCTTTGTGACTACTCCCCAGGCTAAAGCACTGGGGCTTCTAGAGGAGCAGCAAGCAAAGCTTGCTGCCTCAGGGATTGTAGTCCCAATCCCAAAATATTTAAACTAGCGTTATAATCTCTATCTAGTTCAATATTACAATGCGGACATTTATGTATTCTATCACTTAATTTTTTATCTACAAAACATCCGCATTGAGAACACATTTTACTTGTGTTTCTTGGATCAACTTTCACTAATATCCTACCAGCCTCTTCCGCTTTGTAAGATAATATATTTGAAAATTGATTCCAACCAGCATCTCCAATATATCTATTTAAAACTCTAAAATTATCTTGTTGCATATTTTTGATATTTAGGTCTTCTATTGCAATAAAACTATAATTGTTTATTATGCTTCTACTTACTTTATGCAGAAAATCATTTCTTTGATTCTTTATTTTCAAATGCAATTTAGATAATCTATATTTTTGTTTTCTTTTATTATTCTTATTTGTAGCATTGGAATATCTTTTGGATTGTTTTTGTAGTTGTTTCAGGTTTTTGTTCAAATGTTTAGGGTTTTCTATAATAGTTTTATCGGATAACACAGCAAACTTTTCTATACCTAAATCTAAACCAACAGCTTTATTATTGTTTGGTAATATATTTTGTTCTACTTCTATACTAAAACAAGCAAACCAATGATTTACATTATTTTTATGTATAGTTAGAGTTTTGATATTGCCATTTATCTTTCTGTGTTTTTTTATTTTCACACTACCTATTTTAGATATCTGTAGTTTCTTATTTTGCAATTGGAAACCTGATTGTTTGAATGTAAATGAGTCATATCTGTCGTGGTTTTTGAATCTGGGAAAGCCTGGTGTTTCGCCAAGTTTTATTCTATGGAAGAATGATTGGAAAGCTAAATCTATTCTTTGATTTATGTTTTGTAGAACTTGGGAATGGACTTGTTTGGTATTGGGATGTTTTTCTTTTATAATAGGAAGTAATTGGTCTAATTTATATTTTGATAATGATATTTTATCGGAATGATAGGTATTAATTTTTAAAGCTAACATGTAGTTATACAGCCAATGACACTCATCCAATGTCTTTTGGAGTAGTTGTTTTTGTGATTTATTTGGATACAATCTAAATTTATATGTTTTTATCATTAGCTTCCTTTATTTTATTAGAAAATATTTTTGGAAAAGAAAAATTCATCTGTCTATGAAATAGGATATTAAGCTAAAGCATAGCAGCTTTCTTTTTCAGACAGATGTAAAACCTCTTGTTCTTTTTGTTTTTTATGTGCTGCAATTTGTTGTTGTATATGCAATGGTGTAGCTGCAATAACATTCTTCATAAAATCTGTCCTTGCATAATAACTTAATTCTTTCCAAACTTGGTCTACCCCTATTTTTTCTATAGCCTCTGTAAGAAGACTTGGAGCAAAATCTTTTGCAATAGGATTTACTATTAATCCTAACAACAATTCTACATCTACATTTCTGTTTATTAAAACAGACAAAAATGGAAGATAATGCAATCTAGAAAGAAATTGAAATCTTTGTCCCGCTCTCATATTTTGCAATAATTGCACAACAAATTCTATTTGCCCATATGGAGAAAACCCTTCTAATTTAGCATCTTCATAAAGAGCCCTCATAATCTTGGGGTTTTGACTAAAATAACTTAATCCTAGTTTAGAAGGAGAATATTTTACAATATCCAAAAGATCCTTAAACCACACTCCTTTATAACCAAACAATTCTCTCAACAATAAATCACTGTTGTGACAAACAGAATTAATAGTATCAATAAGAACTGCTAACTCTCTTGCCTTAGGCAATAATAAATTAAAATTTTGTTGAATATTAATAGGTGGGGTTAAATATAATTGTTTGGTCCATTCAGTAATTTCTGCCCATGTTTCTCCCCCATAACCAGAAGTCCAATCTAAATCTTTAAAGAAAAAAATAATTCTATCAAAATTTAATACATTAATATTTTTGCCATGCTCTAAGTCAGTTGCAAGATAAGAAATCTCCCTTTGTGTTCCAGAGGGTAATGAACACACTGTGGCATTATTACTTTCTAGAAAATTTAAATATTCATCTTGCTGTCTATTTTCATCTTTATCTTCCCAACCCATTTCTACCACAAAATCCTCTAAGGATAGATAGTCATAATCATAATCCCAACTATATTCTAAAGCTTCCGCTGTTTCATCCATAGAATGATATAATTCTCTAGCAATACGTGGCAAAAGAAAATCTAAATAATATTCTCTTATAACATTTAATTGTTCTACAAAATCATAGAGTAAATCAGGATGTTCTTTAAATCCTTCATTGCTTAAAGATTGTAATGCATAAAATGACATTACATCTTGAGGCTTTAGTCCTTTTTCTGAGAGATTGGAATAATCTTTTGCTGTTTTATACCAATTCATTTAAGTCTCCCTAAGAATTCCTGTAAAGTTGTGCCACTATAAAGAAAATCTTTAATTAAGAATTGTTTAGTCATTATATCTGTCCCTAAAAAAACTTGATAAACTTGTGGTGCAATGGTAAAAATAAAATTCTCTAAATTTCTTAAATTTTGTGAAGTAGCTTCTCTCATTTGAACTACAAGATTGCCACTTGATATATGTATTCTAATCCAACCCAAATCAAACATAATATGATTAGCATCATCTATGGAACGTGCTTGCTGAATAGTATGATCTCTCGGCAATTCTTTAAAAAATTTTTCAATAATTGCTGCATGAGAAGAACCAGAAAATAATGTACCATTAGGGTCTATCCACATACAAGCAGCATGTTGGGCAATTTTATAAAGTGTATGTCTTCCCAAATAATCTTGTAGATTTTCTCCACTTTCAAAAAAATTAACCAAATCAAGTTCAAGAACTTTAGCATATTTCTTATCCTCTATAATAGCTCTTGTAATTTGTTTTGGGTTTAATTTAAAAAATAAATCTTCTAATTTTCCAATGTTATTAGAAATGTTTTCAAGATCTATATAAACAGTATTTTTACTAATTACAACTCTAATCCATCCATTTTCTCTTAATTTATTATATAATTTAGTTAAACTACCACCCAAAATCATTTGTTCATCAATGCCATAATTTTCCCACAAATTATGGGAATCTAGTAAGCCTAAAATAATATCCTGATGAATAAGTCCACCATATATATGACCTTTTTCATCTATCCAATAATTGGATTCCTCTAGAAATTTTTGTGCTAACCTATACCAATTCAGCATTTTCCCCTATAACCTCATCTTGAAAACGTTTTATATAATATTTATCTTTAGTTTGGAGTAAAACTTTATATAACCTGTCTTTATTAGCTCCTTTGACATATTTGGCGAAATAAAACAAATCTAAAGGTTCTCCAAGAGCAATAATTGCATCCTCTAATGAAGGAACATATGCCCCATGAACATGTTGAGCAAACTGGCTGATGAGCAACAGGTCTTCTGAATCTAAAACAATTTGTTGTAATGCAGAAATATTTTTTTCATCCTCAATAGTTCTAGCATATAAATATGCATAATTTGCTGCCTTAGTCTTTATCAATGCATTTTCTAACAATTTCTCATTTACACCTGGGACATAATGTGTGTCTAGCCATAAAGCAAGTTTATAAATATATTCAGGAATACCACTATTTGCAATTATTTGTTGAACTTCTTTTATGTTTTTTTCTATAAGATCAGTATAACCCAACTCTAACAGGGCAATTATTTGTTTGGCATCAGAAAGATCTAAAACAGCATTATTAAAGGGTTCATAAGTAGCCCTTAACAATTGTGAATCTACACTGTAATATCTTGCCAAAGCTCTTACCTCATAATCTCTTTTATAATCTAAAAAAGCTCTAACATCAGAATCAGAAACCATATCATTAAGAGCTAAGCCACTATTGTGAGCTAAATCATTAAAATAATCTATATTTTTAATCAACAAATATATAGTCTCTACTAAATAATTATTGCTTATATTTTGATTTATTAAATCTTGGAAGTCAGGAAAAACAGCTATATCATACAAAGCTGAAGCTACTTTCCCCCAAGCAGGTCCACCATAAAAACTACCCCAGCTAATTGTTTTATCTACAAAAAAGTTATTAAACCAATTTGCTGCTTTTGGTAATTCTTCTACACCTGTAATTCCAAGAGCTTTGTGTTTTAATTCTTTGTTAACCTGTTTTATACCATCTTGAATATATTGATGTTTTATATAATCTAACTTTTTTACAATATAATATTTAAAATCCTCATCAGTATTTAATAAATATAATAATTTATCTTTAGGTAAAGATGCAATTAAATAAAAATCAAATAAAAGATTCATTTTAAAAGCTTCTTTATTTAATTGTGCTTTTTTATACCAATTCACAGGTAATTCCTTTTAAAACTATGTTGAGCAAAATCAACAAAATTTTCATTGCTTCTTAGAAAATATTGCCAAGTAAATTGGGCTCCTTTAATAAAACCCTCTTGGGTATAAATAAGAATAATTTCATCACTATTTTCATCTAAAACATCATATAAATTTTGTTCTATAATTTTCAGAGCTTTATAATTTTGTTTGCTATTAATATCAAAATTGAATTCCTGAGAATTTCTATAGGCTAATATCCAGCCATTAGCTATCAATATGTCAGGATTATCAACAATCTTTTTGGATTTAAGATCTAAATCATAATTTTGATTAAGAAAAATTCTATATCTTTGAACCCAATTTCGATGTGGAAAACCAGATTCAGCATTTGCAGTAAAAATCCTACCTGAGGGGTCAATCCAGGTATGTCCAAAATCTAAAATATTCATTTGCTGAGGACTTTCTTGAGCTATTTTGTACCAATTCATATTTTAAATTTCCTTAATAATAAAAAAAACATCTCTTATAGATTTATATATTTTGAATCATTACTTTTCATATTTTCACATTAATTTAATATTCCATTTTAATTATGGAATTTCTTTAACAAAACTAACATAACCATAATCATCATCAATGAGACATTGAAAACAATAAGCTGCCATTCTTAATCCTTCAATTCCTTTAGTATCATTATGGTTTTGACAATAATTAATTATATCATCATCAGTAATAGTAATAAAAATCTTTTTAAATTGTAATTGTTCTTTTATATATAAATTGGCCTTATAACGTCCAATGTGGGTTCTTTCTATTTCTATAGCAACTGATTCATCTTCAGCAAGCCAAATGGCCCAATCTTCTCCTATAAAATCAATGGGCTCTTCATGTATATTTAATTCAGCTAATTTTAATATTTCCAATTCACTTAAAGACATTTAAACACCATCCTCTTTATTGAGGAAGTTCTAAAACATAATCTTCATTTGATACATCTGTTAAGCCATTGCTAATGAAGTCTGTTCCTGCTCTTGCTGCCCAACATAATCCTGTTAACCCCATCAAATCTTGAGAAGTAGCAGAATAATATTTAAGAATTTCCTCAGAAGTAACATAAGCTTCACGTTTCAAGAAGGTTTCTGCATTCTCTCCACTATCAATGTAATCATAAACAAAAACTCTGAAGTCCTCCCCATCTCTTTCAACTTCAGTAGCATTTTCAGCATTTTCGGCTCCTCCAGGACCATACCATATTGCCCAATCCCCACCATCACCATGTGCATTTGGTGTGTTAAAGGGAGCATCTTTACTAATGAAAATTTTTTGTGCAGTCTTCTCTACTTTAGATTTTTTTTCCTCAAAAAAATAATTTGGAATAGTATGACTAAATTTCATCTTATTTCACCTCTATTGAGTTTTTTGTTCTACCCTTACAGGGACATAACGTGCAATATCAATTAACATAAATTGATCTAATTTAGCTCCATCCTCTCTATTTTGTATGCGTAGAGTATGAGTTCCTGTTGTTAAATTAAATATTGGACCCTTTACCCAGTGCCAAACTGAATAAGTGCCATCCTCACCAATTACTACTGCTGGCTTATTATCTAATATGACAAAAAAAGAATTTCCACAAGAATCATACCAATTAGTTCTCGCCCAAAAATAATAATTACCTGCTTGAGTAATATTAATCTTATAAATACAATTCCCAGTATCACTTGGTCCTGTTTCTGTTGTTGCATGTGGCCTTCTTAATGGAATCTCAACATAAGCTCCATTAGAGGCTTGTGTACTAATAGTCTTAATCATTGATGGAGAAATGGAAGTATAACCTTCTCCTTCAACTACTATTTTAGCTGCTTGGATTGGCAAGCTAAAAAATAATAAGACAACAATAATTGTTAATAATCTTATCATGTTATATATCTCCTTTAATATCAATAACCATCTTCAGACCAAACTTCACCAGCATCCATTGGATCAAAATCTTTTGGAGGCATTTCACTTGGACCTGGGAACATACTAGATGGCAATTCGGGATCTGAATCCACAGGAACATAAGGAAAAGCTTCTTTAGCTTCCTCTATAGATTCAAACGGCTCCAATCTTCCTCTAGCAAATTGTCCTGATAAAACAGAACCAGGTAAATATTCACCATAACCCCAAAGCCAAGCTCTGCCATCACCTTCAGGAACAATAGCAAAATCGTCATATTGAACTGTACCACCAGAATATTCTTCAGAAAGTTCTGCAAACACCAATTCTGTTTTAGGGTCATAACTGTCCTCATCCACATCTGTTGTGGGCTCCATTCTAGATTCTTCCCAAGCACTTTCTATCTCAGCTTGTGCATCTTCCCATCCCTCTCGATTACCTAAGTCCTCTATATCATCATAATAATCTTCACGTTCATCATCCCATTGAGCCCTTTTCTCTATAGACGCAAATTTTTCTCCAAATCTTGCTAATTTACTTAATTCTATTGATAATTTTTCTGCAAGACTCATGGCAAGATCTACAGGATTTCCTATGTTTTCAGGAGCAACCACACCATCTGTGGTCTCATAAATTGCATAAACATCCCTAAGATCATTTGCTATAGCTAGTGCAGATTCACGGTTTGTGTTTGCCACATCAGCTAAATATTTCATATATTCTATGAAATTTTTAGGTTCAACAGATGAGGCATAACCTATTTGAGCAGTTTTCTCTAAATTTTCCTTGTCTCCAAAAACATAATCAGGAATTCGTCCAATATTACTAAATCTCATGATAAAACCTCCTGTAAATAAACATTCATACAACTTATGTTTCTTTCTAAAAATATATAAACCCTTTATCTGTCACTTAATCTTTTCCAAGTTACAGTTTTTTCATCTAGAAAATCAGACAGAGACAATCCGCTATTTATAAACTCTCCCCAGCTAAAAACTGCCTCACCGTTATTTCTTGTCCCTAATCTAATTTCATTTTTGGGATTAAGATTAAGAGAAAAGAGAAAATCAGATATTCTTCTTAATACTGAAGTTGAAGATGGCTCTAAATCAGAGACTTCTACATATACTATGCCATGCTTAAACACAATTCTTATCCATCCTAAACCAATTAGTTTATCCACAAAATATATTGCCCATCTTTTATACATAAAATTAGAATATATAGATTCCCTTATTTCATCTATGGAATTTTCTGTCTCTAATTCTGCTAATTCTTCATTAACTCTTTCCCAAACTAAGCCTTCTGTTTCATTTTCTTCTAACAGGTCTTGTCTTTTTTCCTGTAGTCTTTTTATTTCTGAATCTAAATATTCATAGGCTTCCTCATCTATAATGTTCATAAGATCTTCTTGTAAATCTAAATCATAATTAAGCCTCAAGTAATCTAAACTTTTATAAATCCATCCTTGATGTGTATCTCCTTTAGTGTCTATAATTTCATTTGTAGGACTAATCCAATAAGCATTTGCCCAATTTGTGTAATGTAAGGCTATTTTATACCAATTATGCTTTTTATTCAACAATTTTGTTTGTCCCTGTTCTTCTTCCTCCTCCCATGTTGTAGGCATATTAATAGCATCTAGCATTCTATCAATATAACCAGAAATTTGAGTTCTATTAATATTGGAAGAATATTTTTGTAATAATATGTTTTTTGCTTCTTCTTGAGAATAGCCCAAAACTTGCATCATATATTTTAATTCTTCCATAAAAGCATAAAATTCTGTTTGACTTAAAAGATAATCGTGCATAATAGAATCAAAATATTCACGCTGTTTATAGTTATTAGAATCAGGTTTAACATCAAAAAGTTTTATTGGAGCCTCAACTTTAGTTTTCTGTGGAGAATTTTGAGTAACCATTAATTCTGCAGAATTATAAGTTTTTTTATGGCTCAAACCCAAATTGTGCCTAAGAGCATGAATAAGCTCATGAAAAAGTGTCATTAAAAAATGATTAATGTATTCTTTATTACTATCCTCAGAGCCAAAATATCTATAATCATCTAATAAATTTAAATTGGCATACATTGTAATATACTCTATGTTTAAATTAACACTATAATGATGTTCTGCAGATATTGTATTTGGTTCTTTTGATTTATTATGATAGAAGTAAACTCTCATACTCATTAATAAATCAAAAACTTCTTTAGGAGTCATATTATTTTTAAATGCTTGAAATTTAAGGGGGTTAGAATTAATTGTATTCCATAAATATCTTTTAGTTTCAGGTGTAATTAATTCACTAACTGCAGCCTCTGGATTGTCTGCTAAATATTTAGTAGTCCAACGATAAGCTGCTTTTTTATACCAATTTTTAGAGGCAAACAATTGTTGTTGTCCAAATTGTGTTTCATATGAACTAGGTGGTAACATTTCTGCTACCTCATAAGCTCTTTCCATAGATCTGCGAGCCAAGTCATTATTTCCTAATTTAGAAATTTCTATCAATGTATCATAATCTATATCAGGTCTATGTTGAGAGAAAAATTTCATAGTATCAATCATAGCCCTAAATTCACCTTGATCATAATAATATTTACTATCTTCGTCAATATCATTATAATCTGGAATTATTCCTAAACCAATTATATGATGAAGTGCATGCAAAGTTTCATGTAAAAGAAGAGCTTCAAATTTCTGTGTATAATTTCTTCTTTCTTCCATTGTATATTCAGGCTTTTCATATCCATCATCATCATTTAACTCTTCATTTGCCTCTTCGTGCAATTCATCCCATTCATCAGGATCTAAAGGATCTAATAATAAATCTGCATTAATATCAACTATAATAGAATTCCTATCATAATTAAATTCTCCATTTATATCATTATCATATCTATTATGCTCCACAGTAACAGGAATGGTATTTAAGGCTGTTATAATATCTTCTGGGGATTTTCTAAGCTTGAATAGCTGAAAAGCATATTTGCCGCTTAATATATTCCTGATATATTCTTGCATATCAAAAGGTAAATCATTAAATACACCCATATTATTGAGGCTCCCTTTTCTCATTAAATAGTTTAATATAATATAAAACATTTCTTTCTATATCAAAAAAAGAGAAAATATTAGATGGTTGAAGCCCTTCTTTTTTCTGGGCAACTTTATACTGTTGCATTTTGTACCCTCTTTATATTTGACCATCTTCCATCATACGATCATAGCTTTTATCTGCTTTATCATAGGCTGCTTCTTGTGAGCTAAGAAAACTAGAAAAACTAAAAGTTATCAGCAACTCATCTCCATTTACAGTCACAAGTTCATCATTAACTTCTGTAATTTCTCCCCTAACTTCATTATCTGCTAATTGATAAAAAAAGGTTTTATTCCCAACTTCATACATCAGATATTCACGAAGTGAAACAGATAAATCTGCATCATTTTCTATGTCACCAAATTCTGATAGTTCATTCATTAATGCACTCTTTAAGGTAGTTCCTAAGATAATACTAGATTTGGCTATAAAATCATCTACATATCCTGTGGCATCTGTACCACTATGATCTATATTATCTATAGTAAGAGAATTTTTAATCAAATCTAAAACCTGTTTTATAGCATCTTCATCATTTGTCTGTGCAGATTTAAAAATATAATCTGGAATTCTATTGCCTCTAGAAAAAAGCATTTTCATCTCCTCCTAATTAACTGAATCTAAAAATTCTAAAACTTCCTGACTGATATATGGTGAATTTCTTAATCTTTTGTTTATAAAATCCCAAGTGAGAAATTTTTTATTTTGTTGATTTTGATATAATTCTTGGACAACCTTTAAATATTTAGCTGTATTTGGATTAAATGCAAGCACAGTCTCTATAAAAGGCATATAACCATATATTTTAATCAATCCTATCATAAGTTCTTCATTATCTATGTTTTCTAAAATATTTTTTATTTTCTCCGGTGGAGTTTCTTCCATTACTTTAACAGCCTCAAATTCACTCCTGTATTGCCCTATAGCTCCTGTTAAAGGCAAAACTTCTCTATTATAAATTTCACTCAATCTAGGATTTTTTGCCAAATAAGCTAATTCAGCAGGATGACTCACATTTTTAACTAAAAATAAAGTTTCCATTAACCAACGATTTTCTGCTGAACCATCAAGAAAATAATTTAAAACATGCCCTAAATTATGATGAATAGAATGTATTCTATCTATAACCTCAACCAACTTTCTTATTTTACCCATTAAAACAGGATTGTATTTGGCTTGTATAATAGGACCAGCTTTTAATAAATCATAATATGCTTCTGTAATAATAGCATATTTTTTACCCCCATAAAAAGAAAACCAATTAAAATCTCTAAATAAAGAGATTAAAAAATCTACTTCTGGTTTTATAAGAGTACCCTTTTGTTGTTTAAACCCTAAAAGTTTATTAATAACAGCATTGATAGCCTGAACAATATTTTCATTTACTACAAAAGGACCACTATAGATATCTATAATCTCCCTTTTGCCTGAAAGAAAATGCTCAATTTCCATTCCTATACTATCTCCCAAATGATTCAAATATTCTTGTCTTCTTTTATTTAATTCTTCTATGAAATTATATAAAAGCTCAGGATGTTCAGCAAAAATCTCATCAGAAAGCCCCTGCATAGCATAAAAACTCAAGAAGTCTCTTTTCTTCTCTTGATTAGAAAGCTCTGCATAAGATTGAGCATATTTATACCAGTTCATCTTTTTCCTGCCTTTGTAGTCTCTCTTTTCTCATTGTCTCTAATATTTCTATTTCTCTCCTGTCTATAGCTACATTTGAATCTATAGGGGATTGCCATGATGGTGCAACAAAAGCTTTTCTTACATAAGCTGAAGAAGGGAAATTTACAAATTTCTGTTCTATTTGTGCTATTTCTCGTTTTATGTTTTCAGGCATTTCCAATCCTTTGTAATCCTTTCTTAATTTCATATATCTTTCCCAAATTGCATCTTGCTCAGGTGTCCAAGGAATAGGATCAAATTCTCCTGATGCTCTTCTTATAATAAATTTAGAAGCTGGAACTATCTCCCTTGGTGATCTATCATCAGATATGGCCTCCCAAACAAGAACAACAGGAAAATCACCTAGTTTATTTATATTCTCTTTAATAATATCATCAGAAGTAGTATCAGGATTTAAAGCAATTTCTGTCACCCCAGGTCTTGCAATAAAGTGATTATACCCTAAAACTCCCCATTCTCCACTTAAAAATTTCTCTCTTTGCTCTACACTGAATTGGTCAGCTACCTCTTGTAATTCTCTGAGAAAATCTTCTTTTTTTTGCACCCTTTCTTCTTCTTCTCCTAAAAGACTCTCTATTTGTTGTCCTAAAAAATCTTCAATATTCTGTTGAGCTATTTTATACCAATTCATAATGATTGCTCCTTAACTGTATTATAAAATTCTAAAAGCTCTTCTCTACTTTGTGGTAATTGAGCTTCATGCTCTTCAGTAATTTTATAAGCCTGCTCTATTGGTATTGTTCTTGTTACTCTTGCTTTAGAAGGGTCTTGAACAAAAAGCTCATTGCCGAATCCACGATTTACTTGTTGGTATGCATCTCTAGGAACTTCTGACATATCTATTTGTGCCACCCAATTTCTTCTATTTGCTTCATGTTTTACTATATAATTTTCATATAATTGCTTGGCTGCTAGTAATGCCTTTTGAACATTCTCATCAAACTCTTTTGTTGTCTCTGTATTAATATCAGCTATAGAATCAAAGGTATTTAAATATTGCCATAAATCTGAGTCTATTACATTATACACAAAATCTACAGCGTGATTTTCTATGTAATGAAATTCATTAAGCCATCTGTCTAAATCAGAAGTAATCATTAATTTCCCCTTTTTAGGGGTTGAATCCAAACTCATAGAAGAATAATCTTTTGGACCTTTTTCAAGATCTATATAAAAATTTTCAGCTTTTGTAACATGCCAATATAAACCATGTTTAATTTGGCTAACAAAATCTTGCTCAAATTCCTCAAAACTATTACACTTTCTTGCCTCTGCTACCAAACCATTAAGTATAGGAGGAATATGAAAAGCAAATCTTCCAGATGTTTTCATTAGAGATTCTTTATACCAATTCATCATTGTCCCACTTTAACAGTGTTATAGCCTCCCATTAAGACCTTAAAAAAGCACTAATGCTTTCTCCACTATTCAAAAAGTCCTCTAGTTTTAATGTGGGCAGATTATTAATTTGTATATAGTCCATTGCTTGAGGATCAAGGCTAAAAAGAATTTGCTCTATTTTCTGAGTTTTATTGGTTACATTACCAAAATCAATATAGGCACCATTATTAAATATATGAATACGTATCCACCCAATTTTCCTTAACTTTTCATAAACTTCCTTTTGACGACTTCTTGAATTAATAGCCTGCCAACTAATTCCATATTGAATTAAATGTAATTGAAGCCACAACCTTGATAAAACTGCTTGATGAGTTGGCCCACCATATAAATTTCCCTTATCATCCATCCAATAACATCTTTCTGTTAAATTATATTGAGCCTGCTTATAAAACCCATACCAATTTAACTTTGCACCCTTTTGTTGTAAATCTTGAATATTATTTTTAAGATTATGCTCTCTCATACCCAAATAATCTACAATATTTTCTCCACTTTCCAAAAAAACAGACAGATCAAACCTAGGATAATTATTGATGAAAACTTCGTCTATTTCTTTTGGATCTAAATGAAATATAATATCTTCTATTTTCTCTTTTCTTTTGTTAATATTATCAACATTAATAAAAGCAAGAGGTGGTGAAATATACAATCTAACCCAACCATGTCTCATAAAATGATGCAATTCAAAAAGATCAATATTACCTGTAAGATTAATAGGAGCAATAGTATCAATTGTCCAATTGGATACATTCATGCTTGGAAAAAGTTCTGATAAAATTTTAGCATGAGTCATTCCCTTGTGAAGTTGACCCTCAGAATCTACCCAATAGGTTCCATTCTCAATATAACCCTTGACATCTGTTAATATTAAACTATTGTTGCTAATAATAAAACTCCTATAAAACAAATTTTGTAAAATTTAAGAAATTATACAATTGTATTTATTTAACTCTTTTTTGATAAAATCCTCAAATTCATTCTCATCTAACTTATAAGTAGGACATAATAAAATAATATTGTGTTTTTTACATAATTCCTTCTTGATAAAATCATGTTTTTGAGTTTTAAATAATTTTTCTTTAGTTCCTTTAAATGCTTTTACAATTTCAAAATGCTGTCTGCCTTGATATTCAAATGCAACACCAAGTTCTTTGTTATACCCATCTAATTCTAATCTATTATTATCTTCATTTACTAACCATATTGGACGTTTCTTGGGAAATTTAGTGTTAAATAACTGTTCCATAATTTCTCTAAAAGCTATTTCAGAATCACTTGTATTATTAGAACAATAAGAACACCATTGATTCCGTTTTACTTGGCTTGGTCTCATCCAAAATTTATGTTCCTTTTCACATTGCCATTCTAATTTTATATGTGTGTCAACATATTTCTCAGATAAACATTTACCATTATGTTTATATGCCAAGTTCTGCATATTTTCAATCGTATCTCTCTGTTTATTGGCTCTTTGTCTTATCATACATTTAGGACACCAAGATTTATTGTTTTTTACATTATTAAAAGTTGCATACCAAACAACATTACAAATATTACATTTCCATTTCAATTTTTGATTAGCATTAATATATTTTTTAGACAAACAACTACCATTTCTCTGTTCAGCAATTTCTTGAGGATAATCAATAGAATATTTCTTGTTTCCCATACAATATGGACACCAATGATCTTTCAATATATCTTTAGGCATTACCCACCAAACATGGTCTTCAGAACATTGCCATTGTAATTTTGTATGATTATTAATATATTTTTTTGATAAACATTTACCATTATGCTTATCTGCTTCTTTTTGAGCGTCTTCAATATTCAATTTCTTTGCCATATCAAACTTATCCTATAATTATTTTACTAGATACTGCCTCAATCCCCCTGACAATGTGATCTCCAGGAGTTACCTTCACACAAAATTCGTCGCCTGATTTAATTAACAAATTAGAAATAGAAACTTGATTGTTTAAATCTAATTGTAAAACACTATTTTTATACCATCTGATAATTGTCGCTGTTAAAGGATAATCTTCGTCAGGATGATCTGTGGACCAATCAGGAAACGGTCCATATTGAGAAAGCCCCTCAGCAGAAGAAAAATTATATTGGACATATAAATCATCTGTATTTTCAGGATTATTTGGATATATTGCCAAACTATTTCCTAAAGTTGGTGGGCTATGGTCAATGACTACAATATTACTTTGTACCATGCTCCCAAAATTATAACCATCATATGGGCGCACGGTCGCATACCAATTTTGCCCAGAGCTTGTCTCAGAAGAAAATATTGATATTCTACCATTATATTGTGTTTGAAGTGCATTATTGAGATACCAACGAAGTTCAGTTCCACTTTCATCTGTTCCATCAGGACTATCATAAACATAAGTCAAAACCAAATCGTTTGTTGTAGTAGCTGTAGTAGGACTGATTAAAACACTACTAGCTATAGGCTGCCCTCTTGATACAGTAACTGAAGCAGATTGAACTGAATTCCCCCCTCTTATACTATCATAAGGTACAACCATAAAATACCATACTGAGCCATATTGTATAGCTCCCCCAGGTATTCTTAAAATATTTTCATAAGCTGATTGTAATGAGCCATTTTTATACCAATTGACAGTTGTACCCAAAGACAACCCATCGCCCTGAATATAAGTGCCATTTATATCATAAAGAACATAATTGGCATATAAGGCATTTCCTCCACTAGGAGAAGTAGGAGAAATATATACATTTTCAGCAGTAGGTAATCTAGTAGTATTTACTGCAGCTAAGCCTCTTTCATCATTATTCCAAGTAATACCAATATCACTAACATCAACATCATCATCATAACTTGCAAATTCTGCTCCTAACTTAAAATTAATGTCTTGAGCAATAGTTACTAAAACAGAATAGCCTGAAGCTAATTCGTCATCTAAAATAATTTTACCCTCTTCAGGAATAGCCAAAAAATCTGCAGTAGCAATTTCTGCTTTGCTTGTATTATTAATAAGAACAACAGTTGGTTCTTGAGATGAAAACCAACTACCATATTTTAAAATAAAAACCCGATTATCATTTATTGTAGTAGTTTCTCTTATTCTACTTATGACAACATGTTTTTTATGAAAATCAAAATTTGAATAATTATTAAAATAGTTTGTGTCTGCAAAAGCTATGCCAGCCTCATATACAGCCTCTGCATCGTCAGAGGATGCCTGTAAAGCAGCAGAAGCTTCTATAACAGGAGCTTCATTAGTTATTTCATTTGAGAAAAAATATCTTTTGGTTTTCTCAAAATATTCATAAGTAAAAGTCATACTAATATCAGGCATTAGAATCCTCTTCTAGACTTTGATGCTGAGATTGAACTCTTTCAAACGCATACCAAATTGGAAGCAACATGGGCCTGTAATTAGGATTAAGACTTTCTAAATTATTTAAAAAGTCCTCAAATTCTTTTGCATCAGGTATTTTAATTCCGGCTCTAATTAAAGCAGAGAAAAAAGATTTTAAAGCTGTATCTTGAGCTATTTTTTCCTGCTCAAGCCCCAAATAAATCATATCAGCAATATCCTCTAAAAAATCAACATTAACATTTGGATTATATTCTTTAATTCTTTTTATTACTTTTTTAATTAAGTTTAAGAATGCAAAATTAAATCTATTTTTAAGAGAATATTTAACCCCTGTTAAATGATCAAAATGATGAACCACCTCATGTATAGCAGTAGCCAAACCAATAGTGTAATAAATATTTGCATCTTCATCATATCTAACAGGAAGAACCAAATTTCCACCTGCTCCAATTGTAGATGTAAAAAAACCACTTTTCCCTTTTATTAAAGAAGCCTCTGGGCCATTTATATCAACTAACAAAATTTTATTATTATTTATAATATCCTCAGTAAAAGGTATATTAAATTTATCTTCTATTACTCTAACTATCTCATCTACCCCTTCTTTATATACTGTTCTTAAAGTAGTTACAACTGAACCATGTTTTTTTAATACAAAATTCATTGCTGAACTATTAATCCCCACGCTTAAATCCGTAATATGACTAAATGGTGTAGGATAAGAAAATGAATAATATTGCTCTCCTATATCACCTAATGTTGTTTGTGCTATTTTATACCAATTCATATTAAACCTCTATATCACTAGGGGTGACAGTAATTCTAAATTCAAAATATTCCCCAACTAAATAATCAGCAAAATTTATTGTGTTAGTTCCTGAAGTCAATTGCTGTTGGGTACTCCAGGATGACCAATCTGGTGAATTTGTAGAGTTAGAATTTTCATTAGCTCTAACCTCTATATAAACCTTATAGCCACCAGGAATAACAATGTCTATTACTATATTACTTAATCTTACAATTGTTTTAAAATCTCTTGTTAGAATTCTTCTTGTTATAGCAATATGTTTGTAATTATGGTTCATAATAATATTAATGATATCCTCTATTTCTGTGCCTAAGTTAAGCTCTAACAAGCTATCTATATAACTTCCGGTATCAGCCGCATAATCTTCTAATATCATCTCTGAAATATGAGATATATTCCCCAATGCTATAGGATAAATTCTAGTCTTATCTTCACCCTCTACGGAATTTGCTTTATCTATAGCATCTTGTTGAGTTACTTTAGAGAAATTATCTATTCCATCTGAAAGTAAAACTATAAATTTATTATCAAAATCTTCATCTCTTAATTTATCTAAGAATTCTATGCCTGCATTAAATACTGCCTCATGTAAGGGGGTTTGCCCAAAAGGATAACTTAAATTCAACATGGCACTCTCTAAGGTAGTAGTATCATTTATGAAACCACTAGTAACTGAAGTAATGTTTCTTCTAAAAATATCTTTGGTATAAAAATCTTTATCAGTAGTATTATAATAAGGAACCTGTTTAGTAACTGCCCTAGATAAATTGTTGTCTGAGGTATCTACAGTTATATACAATGTGTCTTTCATGATTGATGGATTATCAAACATAAAACGGCATACCTTATCTGTATAAGTAGTTATATTATTAAGGATAAGAGGGGAAAAGGCATCGTTTGTGCGTATAATTATGTCAGTATCACCTGGCAGAGCATTACCTAAATAATCTGTAGCAGTAACAGTAAATTTTCCAGGCCTTCTTCTAGGTGTGGGTTGCTCAGTTGGCACTATGGCTTTTCCTTCCGAGTCTACTGCTCCATCCCTTACTAAACTAAATAAATACTTACTTTGATCTGCTTGTAGTTTATTTTCTTGATCATCAGGGTCAGAGCTTTGATATTGCACCACTAAAGTAACTCTAGGTGCAGCAGGAAAAGAAGAGAGAATTCCACTAAAGGAAATATCATCTACAGTTAATGTCCTAGTTCCAAAAGTATAAGTAAAACTTGTTGTTGCAATAATCTTAATATAAATATTCTTATCACCCACAAAGGATTGTTTATTAATTGTAACATATGTAGAAACCTCATCTGTCACAGCATGATAAGTTGTTGAATTATAAACTACAACCTGTGGGTTATCAGAGTTGTCCAAAATTTCTGCAGAATCCACAAAATCCATAAAACTTGTCTCATCATTATTGGGATCAAAGTTAGTAACTAAAGAATTAAAAGAATCTATTTTATAAATTTGGGATTCAAATTTAATATTCTTATTAATAAGATTTGTCTTATCAGGAGCTACGTTATCATAGGTTGAGGAGATAATAGCTTTAGCCGCAAATTTTAAACTATTATCTGTAAAAGATCGAACTCCACCTAAATCTACAAAACCACTACCAATCTGT
>Ga0307377_10001627_pt1 | contig 27838 bp, 26 predicted proteins | sample TR3MG_FD_202535 | JGI IMG/M metagenome (GOLD analysis project Ga0307377, IMG submission 202535) | Soil microbial communities from Risofladan, Vaasa, Finland - TR-3 | ecosystem: Environmental > Terrestrial > Soil > Coastal area > Acid sulfate soil | place: Finland: Risofladan, Vaasa | collected... | reverse complement strand
CACCCCTACTCAATCTCATTACCTCACCGCAACACAATACTCAACAGTGAAACACTCCGGCACAATCATGCCGGTGAATCACGAAATACTGTGAGAGACAACACGTGCCTTCGGAAGCGCGCACGCTGAGGAATTCAATTCAACAATCGACAAGCTGAAAGCGGAACTGTCTATTTAGGGGGGTGACCCCGGCGCGGCAATCCGCGTATCCAAAAAATGCGCGCATAAGGGGGACGTAGTCAGTGCTTGAGGAAAAGCACGCAAGATAATTCTCGATATCCGGCGGGAAACCGGACGGTTGGCAACCATCACTAGTTCAATCCGTGGTTTCTCTTAATCCGATCAAGCAGGTCTTCCTGCTCTTCCTCGTACTCATCTTGATTCGGCTTGAACCGTAACGAACTGGCATCATTCGAAAGTAGGAGCAGAGAAATTGTGAATTCATACTGCTCGGAGAATACCGCCATCTCGCGGCACGGCTCCTCCTTAAACCATGTTCCTGGGCGTAGCACTATCCCGTCTTTGACCGACTCATCACCGCGTCCTTGTTCAGCAAGAGATCCTGTAGGAATAGGGATGGGGCTACCGGACGTGCGGAAGAATGCGCCGGTTCTCAATGCGTTGATACTTGAGCGCGCCCAGAGGATAAAATCATCACGGGATACCACAATAACCGCCCGGCGTTCCGTATATTCGAGCCATTTGAGGGTTGCCGCAATCAACGATACGTTATAGCGTTTCGCGCAAGACCCAAGCATTTCCAGACTGACCTCGTCGCGCGAGTCAATTTGGCGCCTGAAATCATCCAGAGGCATGAGAAGATAGGACGCAAAGACATTCGCCTGATACTCAACTTGGCCGTATTCGGAATCCCATCTAACAACGTCTTGGTCGCCGCATTGGAGGCCGTTCGGGTAAATCAGGCGGTGGAGGAGATAATGTCCAAATTCATGCGCCAATGTGAAATTAATGCGCCCCGGTGATTTTATTGCCCTGTTGTAGATGATTCCCCAGCCCTTCTTTCCTGCTGGTGCGCGCACGAGCGCGCCATCAAAGCGCGGCAGCACGTCGCCTGCCACCAAGGATATGGGATCATCAGGATACCGTTCGCGTGAGTATTCTCGCGCTACCTGCTCGATATTAATTGGAAAGTGATCTGCTCCAAGTACCTTATTGAGTACATGAGAAATACTGATTGCCCATCTTTTCGGCGATGGTCCCTCCGTCATTTGTCCTTATCCCAGACTTCAACGATTGATCTGATCTTTGCTTTGACCTCCGGGTCCATCTTCCGGTACTTGCGAAAGAATGCTTCATCAACCACATTGGGTGTTGGGGAGCCTTCAGATGCATCCATCAAGAACTCTGGCGTCACACCAAGAATGACAGCAATCCTTCCGATCTTATCTGCTGAGGGACGCGGCATATTCTTATTTTCTAGCTCCCAGATATAGCTCTTGCTTGACTCTGTAAGTTCCGCCAGCTTCTCCAGCGTCAACCCCTGCTTCTTACGTAGTTGACGAATCTTCTCGCCCAGCGCTGTAGGCATTCCGTGTATCCCCTTGGTTCGTAAAGTTCGGTATTAGCATACAACAAATACTTGACTGGGAGAAATAGTCCATGCTAATCTAAGTTCGGAATAGACATACTATTAATATGATCATACAGAAATAGAGGCACAAAATGGCAGGGAAAAAGGGACCGGACACCGATCATGTAGTACCCAGCCCGGACAGCGGATGGAACGTCAAGCGAGGCGGGACGGAACGCGCCAGCAGCCGCCATCCAACCAAGCGTGAGGCGGTTGATGAAGGCCGCTCGGTCAGCCGGTCGCCGGGAAAAGAGTTCCGCATACACAACAGGGGCGGGAAGATCAGCAGCAGCGACAGCCACGGCCGCGATCCCAACCCGCCCAAGGGTTGACTCCGACAGAACGAGGTAAGGCAATGGCAAGAGAGCATGTTGACCACAGCGATATTGTCCGCTTCGCGCAGGATAAGGTGAACCTGCCGAAAGATAAGGCAGACGAGTACCGAGGCCAGGCCCGACGCCTTCGCGAGAAGATCGAGAGTTACCTAAAGGAGCACCCGGATTTTACGCTGAAGAAGATGATGATATCGGGCAGCTTGGCAAAGGGTACCGCCTTGCGGTCGCTCAACGACATCGACGTCGCTTGCTACATCAGCGGAGCGGACGCGCCGCGTGATGTTGCCGCATTGCTCAAGTATCTGGCCGAACGGTTGCGGAAGGCGTTTCCGAATTTCGATGCTGACCAGGTCAAACCCCAGACCTACAGTGTCACAGTTTCGTTTCGCGGCTCAGGGCTGGATGTAGATGTTGTGCCTATTCTGTACAACGGCGACCCCAATTGGTTTGGAAATCTCGTAAGCCAGGACGATGGTTCGCTACTGGAAACTAGCATCCCTCTTCATCTCGAGTTCTGCCGCAAGCGCAAGGATGCCCAGAAAGTCCACTTCGCCCAAGTCGTGCGGCTTATCAAATTCTGGATACGGAACGTAAAGCAGGGGCACGAAGATTTTAGATTCAAGTCGTTCATGGTCGAACTCATATTGTCGCACCTGAGCGACCAGGGCTTAGTCTTTTCAGACTATCCGGAAGCGCTTCAGCATTTTTTTACCTATATCGCCCGCACCAACATGCGCGAGCGCATTGTATTCAGCGACTACTATCAGCCGGCGGCAGTCGGATCATTTTCTGAGTCTGTCCAAATCATTGACCCTGTCAACGCAAAAAACAATGCAAGCAAACTGTACACCGCTGCACAAGCCGACGGAATCGTAAGTGCGGCACTTGATGCTGGTGACGCGATTGACGCAGCACTCGCTGCTCCCACCAAACAAGAGACCGTCTACTACTGGCAGAAGGTCTTTGGATCATCTTTTCAGGCGTAAGGGCGATAATGAGCTACAGCTATACACTCTCCGAAACTGCTACCTTCACGGTCACGCATGCCAAACACATGGCCGCCAAGGTCGCTACGGATCTCAAGCGCCTTCAGCGACTATATGGCCAGCCGAGTGATGACGCGATTGCGGCATACGAGGCTGAAGTTATTGAGATGCTCAAAGGCGGCTATCTTGGAACAGTGACCTATGGCTTCTGGTGCGATGACAGATGGACTGAACCGACGCTACGATTTACCGCCCGTGACCTTGCGGGCTCTTCGGCCAGTGACGATGATCCTGGGAGAATCCGCCTTGGCGCTGACATCACGGGTGCATCCTTCTACAGCTATATGACATACAGCTCGGCTTGGGACCAGCTCACGAGGTCTGAAAGGGAAGCTGTGAAGGACCGACTCCCCTTCAGGCGAAGCGGTGCTCCAGAGCCGGGGGTGAACGGATACATGAGCAACGACCGTACCTACTCGTCCGGTGGTCGGGCGCTTGATCGTGCCAGTGTAAGGAGCTTTTGATGAGCGGACGTCTTGCCCTCGATGAGTTGTTTGAGCGGCGTATTATCTACCCGGATTGCGAACCGCAGGAACGCCTAGCGCGGCTTGTTGGTCTTGACGATCACAAATTGCGGCTGACGAAAATGCTCGCCCTATTGGTCAATCCCGCAGGGCTTGAGACGTGGGCCAAGAAACATCATCCCGGCGCGGCGGGAGTTTTGAAAACGATTCTGGCTCGTCCCCCCCTAGTCGTGCTCGCGGGGGATGTTGGCTCAGGAAAGTCTGAGCTTGCTGAAACCATAGGCGATGCAGTTGCTCGGCAGGAGAAGATCGATATTACGTTGTTCCCGTTGAGTCTTTCTACGCGTGGTCAGGGTCGAGTAGGCGAGATGACTCAATTACTCTCCTCTGCCTTCGATTACACGGTAGCGGAAGCGAGCAAGCTCAGGGCTTCTTCCGGGCGGTCTCGCGGAGCCATCATTCTGCTGGTTGATGAGGCAGACGCACTTGCACAATCGCGGGAGGCTGCTCAGATGCACCACGAAGACCGCGCGGGGGTAAATGCATTTATTCGTGGTATTGACCGGATAGCCAATAGTCGCCTTCCTGCTGCTGTCATTATGTGCACCAATCGCCTGAGCGCGCTTGATCCGGCTGTGCGCCGCCGTGCGGCAGATGTATTGCTATTCCAGCGCCCGAGTGACACGCAGCGCAATACCGTCTTATCGGTCCCACTCAAGCAGCTCGGGTTTACGGAATCGCAGATTCGCGCCGTTGTCACTGCTACCGGTGCGCAAAACGGGCGCAAGTATGGCTTTACCTTTTCAGATCTAATGCAGCGCTTGCTGCCTGCAATTGTACTTGATGCCTATCCAAGTCAATCAATCAGCCCTACGCGTGCTGTCGAGCTGACACAAGCAATGAGTCCCACGCCGCCATTTCAGGAGGATTCCCGATGACAACATGGTCTCTTTCTCAGCTTTTGGCTGGCTTGCACGATGACATTCAGCAGCGCCTTGAAACTGTCCGCAAAAGTTTTGGGCATCCAGGGACCAAAGGTGACGCAAGCGAGCAGGTTTGGCTTCAACTTCTTCAGACCTATCTGCCGCACCGCTATCAGGCAGCCACCGCGCACGTTGTCGATAGTCGTGGTGCGTTCAGCGAACAAATCGACGTCGTGGTTTTTGATCATCAATATTCGCCATTCATCTTCCGATATGAGGGCCAGATAATAATCCCCGCCGAGAGCGTTTACGCTGTATTCGAAGCCAAACAGGTAATCGATGCGGCTCAGGTGAAGTACGCTCAGCAGAAAGTGTCGAGTGTCCGCAAGCTCCATCGCACCAGTCTGCCGATCCCATTCGCGGAAGGCACCTATCCGCCGAAGCCACTTATTCCCATCTACGGAGGTTTGCTGACTTTCGAAAGTGAATGGAATCCTCCCCTTGGCCAAGCCTTGAGCAAGGTGCTTCAAGACGGTGATGTTGATGGCCGCCTTGACTTCGGGTGCGTTGCCGCACATGGCAACTTCAGCTTGAACCAGAAAACCGGTGGCTACGAGGTTTTCAGCGGTGGCAAACCTGCTACGGCGTTCCTGTTTAACCTAATTTCGCAACTTCAATTCAGCGGTACGGTGCCGATGATCGACGTTCAGGCATACGCTGAGTGGCTTTCAAAATAGTAGTTGAATGCCTTACCAGGCTGCGCCGGAAGCGCACACGCTGAGGAATTGAAATCAATGATCGACAGGCTGGAAGTGGAACTGTCCGCAGCTAAACACCCTCAGGAGAGGTTCATTGTTACGATCGGCCAAAGTGCTACTCCGAATTCCGCGCATAGCTTACCCGTAACACGACAAGGAAGCGTCCCTCTGAACTGGGACGCATAACATCCAAAAACTTGGAATATCGCAATATCAGGTTGCGCTTAAGCCGTTGTTTCCTCAATCGGCGATAATGCGATAGGTGCGCACTTTCGGCGCCACTGGGGCAGGTCATGCGGCTACAGCGAATAGTACGCGGATAAACACGGGTTCATGATTTGGATTGGAGTGCGACGACGATTCTGCACACCGCTATCCCCAAGAACCGCGTAACACCTTTTCTCATCAGCGCGCCGCGTTGCGCATCGCCTGTACGATCTTCTGCGTCTCCACCGACACGCGCGTCACGCGCATGAGCAGGTCGATCACGTTTTCCTTGTGGTCGGCGAAACGGTAGGTATCGAACTTCTCACGGACGGTCGGGTCCTTCGGCTTCTTTTCCTTGTACTGATCAAGAATCCATTCGAGCGCCGAGCGGTTGCCTAGTCTATAGTCCCAGGCTTCAGGTGGAACCCCAGACAGCGTGGTCTGCGAATCCAGTACGATGCGGCCGGCCTCCCTGTTGGCCTTCAACATCGGCTTCGGCGCTTCGGCGCGCTCCGAGGCGTCCTGGCCCCGCTTGCGGGCGGAAGCCTGAGGTGCGGGACCCGCTTCGATGCGTTCGAGCTCAAACGGCGCTACCGTCTCGTAGCCGATGTGCAGGTCCATGAGCGTCTTGCCCCAGTCGGCCCATTGCCAGAAGTTCGGGTAGAACGGGATGCGCGGGAACGCGCGCTTCAGGTTCAGCGCGTACTTCTCGCGATAGACCGGGTCGTGCAGCACGCCGTAGACGTAATCGAAAATCGCTTCCTTGGTGATCAGGCGCTTTGGTTTGGCGCGGCCGGGTTGATACTGTTTCTTGAACTGATCTAAGGCCCAGTCCGTAATGTTATCGACTCGTTGACCGTTTTCATCAAAGCGATACAGGGCAAGCACTTGTGCAGCACTCGGCATGAACACGTCTTTGTTCGGTAGATTTTGGAACGCAATCACGCCGAACTCGGAACGTTCTTCTGCCGCAAAGCAGAATGCGCGATTTGCGCCGGCCGTCGGTCCAAATAGCTGCGGAACCTGATAAACCATCTCGTTAAGCTGACGACTGAAATACAGGCGGCGCTTGACGAAGGGGCGATAGAAGCCTTCGACGATGCAATTAGGACTGAATTCGTAAAGAACGCCCTTGCGAAGATCGTTTTTGACCGCACGAGTCCACTTTACGTTCGAGTCCAGCATTTCCGCGAGCTTTTCGCTGTCCCGCACCGCAGAAAGCTTCTTGACGTCCGCGTTGTACGCATCAATGAGGTAATTGACCTTGGCGCTCAAAGTCGCGACGTCATCGCCATAAACCCACTCATCCCGATTGGTGACGACGCCCAGAGTAAACAGGCGAAAAATCGCTTTCTCCTGCGAGGGCTTGCGGGAGAGCTTCGCTTCTTTCGTCGCGACGGGAAGCAGTGACTCGAAATCGTTCTGCGTAAGCTTTAGCCAGTTGTGCCTGGCGTCGGGACGTATCTCTTGGAAAGGAAGCTCTCGCAGCGCCGTGCTGGTCAGGAACTCTCTCTTCTCATCCGATTTCGCGTAATCGCGCACCGCTTCGTAGAATATCCGGCATCCCTTAGTGCCCTTCTTGCGCACGAGAAAATACACCGCAATCCCGACACGAATCTGGTTGTCGAAGATATTTCCGCCCTCCTGACGCCGTCGCTCACCGCTGTTGCGGGCGTTACCCTTGAGATCGACAACCCAAATCTCGTTGAATTCCTGCGCCACCACCTTACGGAAACCATCGAAGGTACGGCTGTCGATGAACGACGAATTGCTGACGAATGCGACGATACCGTTCTCGCTCACGCGGTCGCTCGCCCAACGAAGGAAGCGCGCGTACATGTCATACAGCTTGGTTTTCTGCGCCGTGCTCTCGGCGATGTAGGTGTGCTTGATGCGCTGGTCGATCTCCGGGTACTCGCGGTTCTTGTTATTGTCGTTTTCGTTCGCCTGGTTGGCGTTGTACGGCGGGTTGCCGATGATGACGCTGATCTTGCGCGAGTTCTGCCGTTTAATGCGCGCGAGGTTCTGCTCGCTCACGCTGCCGAACAGGTCCGCCGTGGTGCCGTGCGCCGCGGTGTGCAGGCCGACGTTGTCCAGGGTGTCGACGAAGCACAGGTTCGGGTATTCGAGGTAATCGCCTGTGATCGCGGCGTAGGTCGCCTCGATGTTCAGGTTGGCGACGTAGTAGGGCAGGATCGCGACCTCGTTCGCGTGCAGTTCCTCCAGGTATTTGTGCTTAAGCTTCGCCTTCTGCCCGCGAAAGTGCTCCAGCAGTTCGCAGATGAAGGTGCCGGTGCCGGCCGCGGGGTCCAGGATTTCGACATCCTTGTCGATCAGGTTGCGCTCGAAATGCTTCTCGCACAGCCAGTCGGCGGACTCGACCATGAAGCGCACGATCTCGTTCGGCGTATACACCACGCCGAGGCGGTCGGCCGCCTTGACGTTGTAGACCTTGTAGAAATTCTCGTAGATGACTTTGAGGAAGGCCTGCTTCTCGTGGTGGCTGCCGATCTGCGCGGCGGCGGCGCGGATCGCGGCGTAGTAGGAGCCGAGGCCGCGCAGAGTACGCTTCTTCAGGTCGCCGGTGAAAAAGGTTTCCTCCAGTGCGTAGAGTTCCTTCGCGACGTTGTTGTGCTGGTGGAAATCGTCCTCGCCGAATACCTTGGAGAAAATCTCCTCGGTGAGCACGTGCTGGATCAACATTTCGCGCACGTCGGCGTCGGTGAGGCTCGGGTTGATCGCCTCCTGCGCGTGCACGAGGAACTTCTGCGACGCCTTGCGGAAGGCGGCGTTCTCGGCGTAGGCGCGCGCGATCATGGCGCGCAGCGATTCGAGCACCGCCGGCAGGTCGGTCTTGAACTGATCCACGGCGCCGCGGAATTCGGCGATCTCCACGCGCTCGTAGCCGAAGAACAGGACCAGCAGCTTTTCCAGCGCCGCCACGTCGTCCACGCCGCAGCGCAGCACTTCCTGCCGGTTCTGGATCAGGACCGCCTCGGTCGAGTCCTCGAAAATGATGTTGTCCTGCGGGTAGCCGCGGCGGAACTTGTATTCGATCTCGGCGTCGAGGTCGTCCTTCTCGTCCTTCGCCTCCCAGTAGCCGAAAGGCAGGCGCAGCTCGTAGAGCAGCGCGCCGTCGACGTAGCGCCGGTCTTTCGCCTTGGTCTCGATCTCGTATTCAGGCACGAACACGAGGTCGTGCGAGCGCGCCCAGCCCTTCAATAAGTCCTTGAACGCCTCACGCACCACGCTTTCGCGCGAAGTGCCGGACACCTTCCTGAGCGATGCGAGCTGATTGAGGTACTGTTGGATGAGAATCTGGCTCATTGCGCTCAGGATATCAATGAATTGGTGCTCTGGCGAGCGCTAACGTCCGGGCCAATTGGCCCCCTAGCTGCCAAAGGCCACTGTACAACTCGCGCAGGTGCCGAGGCCTGCTACGATTTGATCAAAATTCAGGGAGCTGAATAATGGTAGGGAACCGTTGTGGCATCATGTCTGCGTAGACACCCATAATACAATGGACCCGAAACCGAGAACCTTGCTGGTAAAGTCCGATGGGCGATTGCCACCGGCCACGTCACCCCGCGATCTGGTGATGGCGTGGGCGGTCGACCGCGACACGAGCGAGCCGCGCTACATCCTGCAACTCGACGCTGCCCATCGCGGCGCGAAATCCAACTGCAAGTGCCCAAGCTGCGATCTGCCGCTCTTAGCGGTGAATGCAGCGAAGACGGTGTACCAAAAGCGACCGCATTTTCGCCACCCTGAAGGCGCAGCCCGCGAGCAGTGCGTGATAATCGCGGCGCGCAAGGCACTGGAGGCAATGTTCAGGAAGCAGGACCGGATTATCCTCCCTCGTCGGCGCCGCTCGCGGAACGTTGAAGGCCTCAGTGGTCGGTATTTTGATGCATGGGTCGAACGGCGTCCGGAGGGTGTGCGGCTCGCAGATTGCACGTTTCATGATGAGGCGACGGCAATCCTGACGCTCAACGATGGGCGGCACCTGCTCGTGCGACTCGTCGGAAGCGGCGAGGTGCCCAGGACGGGTGGTGGGGACGAGCTCTTTGCGCAGATCGAGCTAAGTATCGACGACCCAGCGATTGCAATGCTATCGCCGGAAGAAATCTTCGCGCGTCTCGAACTCGCGTGGTCTGAGGCCTGTTGGCGTCAGCACTGGGAGGATGCGGAGCTAGACCGCGAGGCAGAAGCAAAAGCCCGCGAGAACGCGGCAGATGCGCTCGACTGGCTTGACGATGCTAATCTCCCCGACGGACTCAGTTCTGCCGAGCGGCGCGAGACGCTGCTCCATTGGGAGGTGAAGTCCATTCTGGAGCGCGAGCGACGCATACGCGTGCCGGGCCTTGAGGTCGAGGCAAAAAGGAGGCGCGCAGACGGGTCCATCGACAAGAGGACCTGGTCCTTACCGGAAGCCGAGCTTTCGTTGACCTCGGTCCGACTCGAAGTGCCTCTTGGGCGCTCCGTGCCGGATGTTCTCGTCGAGTGGATCGACGACGATGGCGGCTCGCGCATGATGCTCATCGAGGTGACGGTAACGAACCCGATCACCGACAAGCGAATCGAGCGTATCTCAGGGTTTGGATGGCCGGCGGTGGAAATTGACATCGGGCGCATGGGTGGCGTTGTGACGCGTGAAGAATTCATCCGACTGGTGGTTGACGAGATTGCTGGGAAACGCTGGCTTTACCACCCTGCTGGGCGAAAGGAGAAAGAGCGTCTAATTGAGCTGATGGAGCGCGAAGCCGCGCAGGTCGAGGAAGCACGGCGGCGGCGACTGAGGTTACAGGAAACGCCCCCGGACGAATGGGCGGGGCGATACCTTAAAGCGTTCCGTAGCCGCTGGTTGACACAGCTAAAGGTTGACCAAGGTGCTGATAGCGAAGCTTTGCTTGAAGCGAAGCGTGATATGTTTGACGCGATTGAGGCTTTAAAGGTACACGGTTACGCAGAGGCGTCCGACATGGATCGCACCCCACTGCGAACGATCATTGCGCGTATTTTGTCGATTCAGTGTGGCATCGGGATTGAATACAAGTTTGATAATGCGTGGGGCGTAATTAACGCGATCCGGTGTGACCAGGGTGCACGGCTGCGGTGGCATACGCTATACCTAATCGCGTTGCGCACCTACCCGCCGAAATTGATCCGCGCCCAGCAAGAGACGGTCGCGGCTTGGCGTGAAGAGGTCAAGGTCAGTATCAAGGCTGGTGAGAACACCTATGTTCGAGATACACTCTATGATCGGCTAGTGGGACTTCTTTTTCCGGAGTTACGGCCGGCGCTGAAGAGACGGTTCGGGACGGCGCGTAGTACGCTCGCGGAAGGTCGAAGCGCGTTCGCCGTAGCACCGGAGGCACCACCGGCATCGGAGTCAAGTCCAGGCGATCTTTTCCTGCGAGGGCGAGCTTTCGAAGACTGGGCGCGAAGAAACCCGGACGCGGCGGAGGCGTGGCTGGCGAGCCCAGCCGGGCAAAAGATGAGCAAAAAGCCAGTCTCGCAATAATAGGTCTGGAGAAAGTGGGCGGCGGTGTTCGAGACGGACGGCGGGAAACGCCGTTTGAGCGCAGAACGCTGGCGACTGATGGTTACATGGCGGCGGTGCTATCGAAAGCCTCCAAGCGCGCATGCGCGAGCGATCTGCTGGCATTCATAGGTTGGGGCGGCTCGATACCCCCAGACAGTCGGCATACATCAACCCGAGGTTATACTGTGCGTCGGCATTACTCGAGGCGTGGCACGGGGTAAGGCCCCGGGCTTCCGTCGAATACGTCCCGGGCATATTGCGCGAACTCCTATCGCTTCGCAGCACTCTGGCATCACCCTTTGTATCGCGCGTCAGCAACGGCAAGTGCGCGCTAAGCGCTCCAGGAAACGGATGCCTTGCCCCCGGGGCAAGCTTCAGCTGAAGGCACTCCCTGCCTTGCCCGAACTGTTTCCAGAACGCCCTCCCTTGCTGATCCCAACGCATACACATTGACGGACCAGCCCGCATTCACGGCGGCGTTCCCGCCGACATTGAAAGCACACTTTGGTGGCAGTACGGGTCGCCCGCCTAAGCCGAAAGCGCAGGCGAAGTTCCCTTGAAAGCACGGTTGGGAAGGCACCCTTTGATGCGAGGCCTGCGCGGGTTTGCTGCAGCAAACCCCCGCTGCGCGCGTGTTGCAGCACAGGCATCGGGAGGACCTTTGGTCCCGTCTTCGATGGACTGTTCGGGACCGGGAGCGCGGTGCTGTTGAGGAAACGCATTGGGCTGCGTTAGCAGCGGGGGTTTGCGGCAGAAAAGCCGCCGATGATGCCTCTCATTTAGACGGACGGCCTCGCCGGAAACTTAGGGGTGGCGAGCCGCGCGAGCCACGACTGACGCGGTCGATGGACGCATTGTCTTTACCGTGTCAGTCGGTCCCCGCTCCGATCGGCCGAACCGAGTACTGCTACGCCCTGCATCGCAATGTCCCATTGCACGGCTCTTTCGCGCCGGTTGTTTACCTATACGTATGGAGCGGCAACGGATCTTCGGTGTCGCAGATGGAGCAACCGGATGAACGATTCGCGCACCAACATACATATCAACGACGCTGGGACTGCTGATGCGGTCAGCACGCCCATTGCCGCGACCCCGCCAACACGCATTTTCGGCAATCCTGCTGCGCTCGACAAAGCTCAGTTCGAGAGCCGTGATACGCGCGCCGTGGGCTTGCAGGCGAGCCTCGACGCGTTGTTGTTGATGGACCGCTTGCGGTTCGTGAGGACGCTCGACCTTGCGTTTCATCTCTACGCTAGCCGCTCATTTACCGCGGCACTCGCGGCGGCGAACAATCTGGTCAAGCGTTTGGTGCGCAATGGATTCGTAACCGCACACACGACCCGCGTCGGCGGCATGCGCATTTACGGCATTGCCCAACGAGGGGTCAACTTCCTCCGCGATCACACTGGGCATGAAGCGAAAGCGCACCGCTCGCTGAAGGACGTAAAGAATCCGGAGCATCGGTTATGGGCGAACCTGATTGTGATCACCGCCGAGGCGCGAGGACTGACTGCGATGACTGAAAGCGAGGTCCTCGCCTTTGAGCACAAGGCGGGTAAAACTGTATGTGACGAACACGGCAAGGAGCGCATCATTCCCGAGAAGCTTCTGACAGTACCCAACGCACGCGAACCCGGTACCAGGAAGGGGCTCACGCCTGATGCGGTGCTGCAGCAGGGGAAGGAGCGAATGTTCTTCGAAATTGATACCAGTAAACGATCGTCACAGCGAGTTTCAGACATGCGCTTGCTCGTATCGAGGGTTGGATCAACGCTGTCCGACCAGACGCGCTTGGAACGGGTGGTGGTATTCACTAAAGAACGGCGCTTCTACACGCACATTGCCGGGTTGTTCGCAAGGATAGCCGAGGAGCGCATCGAGCGCGCATCGAGCTACCTGAAGCCAACCACGGAGGAGGGCGTCTTCGATGTGTGGTACCGCCCCTCCATGGCAGACGACAGGCCGGGCCGACCGGCCCAGGATTTCCGCTGCGGCCGCGTCCAGGTGCAGATGTTGCCCGACATCCGCGACAGCGGGGAAGGCTGGTATGACCAGGACTGGCTGCCTTATGCCCGGCGCGATGAACAAGCCTGGCCACCGATGCCAAATCGCAAAACAAAATAATTGTGCTTCGAAAATGCGAATTTGGCGACCCGGTGCCTATACATGTAAGCAGGTTATCGATCTGCTGCAAGTCCAGACCCTATAATCTATAAGGAAACCCGCTATGCAAGCATTTGGCAATGTCGCGACCGAGCCGGTCCGCAAAGTTTCGAAAACCACCCAGAAAGGGTACTACGAGTTCAGACTTTGTGAAAATCAACGCGGGGACGAAAAGTCACCGGTCTTCTATAGCGTCCGGGTCATGAAGGATGTCGACCCCGGCTTAGGCAAAGGAGATTTCATCAAGGCAACCGGAAAATTGAAGGTCGATAGCTATCTCAATCGTGAGGGCAAGCCTACCTCGACACTGCTCATCATTGCGTTCGAAGCCGTCAAGTTAAAAGCAGCCGAGGACCTCCATGCAGCGAAAGAGGCCAAGCAGAAAGCTGCTGTGGCCTGATTGACGGTTGTCTGATTATTGATTCCATACGCCTTCGCACCATGCGGGGGCGTTTCTTCTGGATTGAGTGTTGGCGCGTCTTGCGTGACATATGCTGCAGTGCGCTAATGCCACCGAGCAGCTACGTGGTCACGATCACACTGCGACGGGCTGGAGTGTGCCCACAGCCGCCTCTGGACAATATTGAGAGCGGACGCTCGCCGAAGGCGCTGAAGAACAAAAAGATGCCGCTCGCAATGCGATATTGATATTTTGGTTTGGGGCGGCAGTTGTGCAGTGGCACCGGTCATTCACCTTACTACGGCGAACTCACATAGATGGTCGCCCCTGATTTGAGGCCCTTTCGTCAATCTATCTGCCGAATTTGTTAACCCACCTTTGCCACGCGCCCGTCTGACGCTCGACAACGGGCCGCCGCTTTCACATTCCATTTGCGTTTCCACACGGTCTGGGCCAGAACCAGACACCGGCAAAGCTACCACATAGCAGCCGGTCAAGCACTCCTAGGTCTGCAATCATCTTGGCTCCAGTGTTCCGTTTATCTATGCGGTCGGGTCGGCCATGTAAGCTTGCACCCGGTCTCCGCGACCGGTAATGCCGCAGTGACACCCCTGACGATCTCGTCGACTTGAAACAGATCGTCGGGCTCGGCACCATGCTTCACCGCATGCCCGACGTAGAGGTCGGCCATTAGCTGGTGGTCACCGGCACGGTAAAATATATCATTTGGCATCAACGCCACTTCGGGTGGCAGCTTGAAGCCTTCGAGCGCTTTGGCGAGCTTCACGGGATTAAGCGTCTTTTTCTCGTTGGCAACCAACGCGCACGTCCACACTGAAACGTATCCGAACCAAGTGCGCGCGGTCGGAACCCGTCCGGACTTTTTCTTAACGGCCGCTACAAATTCTGCGACGTGCGGCACCTTCGGCTGCTTCCAATACCATTCGAACACCCAGGTACCAATCCGCGCGTTTGGTGTTAGCGCATCGAGAACCTCGAGCTCCTGCTGCGCACCGGCGATGTAAAACCTATTTTGCAAACCAAACTGCGCGGCTTGCATCAGTGAGTTGACGGCGTCATTGCCAGCAGTAAGAAAAATGATGACGTCCGGATTTTCCGCCTGCGCCGCGACGAAGTACGGCGAGTAGTCCGCGACGCCAGTTGGTGTCAGAGAAACACCAACCTCGGTACCTCCGAATTTTTTGAGACTCGCCTCGAAGCCCTTTTGCAAGGTGTGGCCGAACGCATAATCTGGGGTGATAAAGTACCACTTCTTGCCATATTTGCTAAACAGCGTCTGTGAAACCGCGTTAGTTTCCATACGCGCCGTGTTACCGACGCGGAATACATTCCAGTGGCAATCGTTTCCAGTAACTGCGTCTGCATGGCCGCCGGTCACAATATGAAGGGTCCTGAGTTCGTTCGAGACCTGCCCGATCGCCAGCGCCATCGCCGGGTTCACATTGCCAAGAAGGAAATGCACTTTGTCGCGCTCGATGAGCTGCCGTGCCTTCTGCACCGCAGCGCCAGTATCGGTGCTGGTCGAATCCTCGGAGATTAACTCTACTCTTCGACCAAGGATACCGCCCTTGGCATTGACCTGCTCCACCGCAAGCTCACAGCCGATCCGCTCATTCTTGCCGAGCTCGGCGTAAGCGCCCGTAAAGGGGTCATTGAGACCTATTAAAACGGATTCGCGGGATTCCGCGCCATGTGCTTTGCCGATGAACGGAAATGCCACTTGCGCTATGCCGGCAACGGCCGCCGCTTTAAGAAACCCACGCCGCCCGGGCCTGCAATCATCTTGGCTCCAGTGTTCCATTTATCCAACTCCTTTCGTGCTAACGTGCGCCGTGCATGGATCGCGTTCTGCCCGGCAAGCCTCGCCATTGCGCGCAGTTTCTACTTTCTTCGCGTCGACCTATAGGGCATACCACTCGCTGCATCAGTGCTGCGACAAGTCATCCGACAAATAGGGCAGGTCTTACCTGGACGTTCCCCGGTTGGAAAGGAGGTCTCTCTGTTCCGGCAAAGAGGGTAGGACTGCGTGCTTAGGTTCGGCCCCAACTTGACCAGCCCCATGCCCAGAAGCGAAATGAATCAGATTTCGTCCTGAAAAATCACGGCATCACCCCCATACGTGTACGGTGAAACGGCAGGAACACCAATTTCCTCTTCAAAAGGGTGCTTATCAAAAATAAGCCTAATCCAAAGTGGTATGGGCCTCTGTATAACAATATATCACGGTATGATATTATTATAGACCTCCGTTCGGAAGTCCGCATGAGACCGCACATCGCCGCCGCGCACCCTCCTGTGCCATTCCGCCTTGGCGACTATTCGGTGCATCCGCGAATCGTGCTGATCAGCGCGCTGGCGCTGGCGGTAGGCGCAGTGGCGGCGGTCGTGGCCGACGCGCTGCTGAAGCTGATCGGCTTGATTACGAACCTGGTCTTCTATCAGAGGCTCGCCTTCGGGCTGGTCGCGCCGGGTGCCGACCATCATGCGTGGTGGCTGATCGTCGGTGCGCCCGTGCTCGGCGGCGTCGCGGTCGGGCTCATGGCGCGCTACGGCTCGGAGGCGATCCGCGGCCACGGCATGCCGGAGGCGATCGAGGCGATTCTGCGCAACGGCAGCAAAATCCGGCCGCGCATCGCTCTGTTAAAGCCGATCTCGGCGGCAATCACCATTGGCACTGGTGGACCGTTCGGCGCCGAAGGTCCGATCATCATGACCGGAGGCGCGTTCGGCTCGCTGCTGGCGCAGACGCTGTCCCTCACCGCGGACGAGCGCAAGACGCTGCTCGTCGCCGGCGCCGCCGCCGGGATGGCGGCGACCTTCAATGCGCCGCTCGCCTCGATTCTGCTCGCGGTCGAACTGCTGCTGTTTGAGTTCAGGCCGCGCTCGTTCGTGCCGGTATCGCTGGCGGTGGTGGTGGCGACCGCGCTGCGCTGGCAGCTGCTCGGCCCTGCGGCGATCTTTCCAACCCAGCACGCGCTGCCGCCGCTGGTGTTCGCCGACCTCGTACTGTGCGCGGCGGCGGGCATCGTCGGCGGCTTCGTCGCTTGGATCGCGACCTCGCTCGTATACCTGTCCGAGGACATGTTTCGCAAGCTCCCGATACACTGGATGTGGTGGCCGGCGATCGGCGGCCTGATCATTGGCGTGGGCGGACTATTCGAGCCGCGTGCGCTCGGCGTGGGGTACGACGTGATTGGCACGCTGCTCGCGGGACATGCGACGCTGGCGCTAATCGTTGGTATCCTCGTGGTCAAGACGCTGATCTGGAGCCTCTCGCTCGGCTCCGGGACCTCTGGCGGCGTGCTGGCGCCGGTGTTCATGATCGGCGCGGCGCTCGGCTCGCTGTTGGCGTACGTGTTCCCGCCGGTCGCGCCCGGGTTCTGGGCATTGATGAGCCTAGCGGCGGTGGTCGGCGGGGTGATGCGCAGTCCGCTGACCGGCGTAGTGTTCGCGATGGAGCTTACCCACCAGTGGGACGCCGTGATGCCCTTGATCGTGTCCTCCACGGTTGCGTTCCTGCTGTCGGTGCTGGTGCTCAAGCGCTCGGTGCTGACGGAGAAGGTGGTGCGCAAGGGCACCCATTTGACGCGCGAATACTCGGTCGATCCGTTGGAGGTGTACCTCGTAAGCGAGATGATGCCGCCGAGCTTCCTGTGCTTTCGCAGCGACGCGAGCCTGGAATCCGCGCGTAGGGAGGCGGCCGGAGCGCCGTCCGGCGGCTTAAAGCGCCGCCTCGCCCACGCACAGCGACTGTACCCGGTGCTGGACGACGCTGGCCGGCTTATCGGTGTCGTCACCCGCCGCCGGCTGCACGGCGCGTCGTTGCCACTCGCTGCCGACCCACCAGCGAGCGTCGACGCGGTGATGGCGCGCGAGCCGGTGGTCGGCTATCCCGATATGACCCTTCGCGAACTGGCCAACCTGATGGCGGAGTTTGACGTCTCGAGCGTACCGATCGTAGACCGCACCGACCGGCACCAGGTGTTGAGCGTGATGGCGATGGATCAGGTGCTCGAGGCGCGCCTGCGCGATGTCAACGAAGAGCACAAGTCCGAGCGGATACTGAACTTGCTCCATTTCCGCCCGATCGGTGGCGGCCGCGTTCTGGTACGCAACCGGCGGCGAAGCAAGGACCGTCCTGATGCGGAATAGCAGTCGGCGCAACTGGAGCGGCGGCGCATGCGCAGAGGTCCGCGACTCGCACTGGCCGCGTACATCATCGCTTTTGCGGCGAAGCGCGCGACGCGCTTCGCCTCGGGGCATTTTGTTAGAGTATCGAGGCCGCTGCCAGGAATTTCTTCAACGGTCCGCTTTGGCCGAACACTCTGAAAATTTGCCCGAGACTATTCGCTGATGACTTGGTAGAAAGTCGGCGCGGGTTGCCCATCGAAGAGAGGCCTCACTTTGGCGCCAGCCTCATCGTGGGGAGGACTGCTGTGCATCGCCTGGAAGGCGGCTTGGTCCTTGAATTCGACTATTGCCGCGTAATTTCCCCCATTTTCAGGCTTCAGAAGCCTTCTGCTAATAAAGCCGCTAAAGCTGCCGAAGACCTCGTTTGTAGAAGCGAACCATTTTTGAAAATCTGCATCCTTGCCTTCCTTGATGGGCGGGAAAGAGATAAGAACGATAAACATGTATCACCTTTGCGTGTGTTGTTGAGGAGAACTCCGTTCGGAACCCGAAAACCGTCGATACGTGCGAGGCAATCCACCTGCTCCATGGGCAGCGCTTGCATCATGATTTTTTATCACTGTCCAAAACGGCTGGTTTGACAGAAATCACACCTCGTCCGGATTGGGGACCTGCTCCCGGCCACTCGTGCCGACTAAGGTTTCTCGCATGTCGCTCTCATGTGTTTCGAACGACGATCACATCCGGATCGCCGGCGTGCTCGATGAGGAGTGTTCTGACGCGCTCTTGCCACAGTGATTGAAATAGGGTCGTTTCGTCGGGCGAGGCCGCGCCGACAAGGCAGCGCGGCATGAGGGAGGGAATGCGGGGATCGGCCGGCACGCGGTCGAGCAGGGCGCTGACAGTGACGGCTGTTCCGGTGTTGATACAGGTAAAGCGCATCTGGCCGGGGATAGCGGCGCCGAAGAATAACAGCCTGCGTCGGTCGAAGCGTCCGCCGATGCCTTTGAAGCCGGTGTCCTCCGTCGCGCCGGTGACTAGGCTAGCGACGTTGGCGATAACGCCGGTTACGCCTTCCAACTTGTCCTCGCGCAATTCGACCCGCAAGCCGCCGCGTTCGGGGAGCGTATCGGGGTAGAGCGCGGTCAGCGCCGCCCGGGTCATCAGGTAGGCCGAGGCTACGGTGGGGCAGGAATGCCCGGCGAGCTTGACCGTGTCGGCGTAGCGGTATTCGATGATCCCGTCCTCTGCCGCGCCGAGAAACGTGGCGAGCGGGTCGCGCACCGTGATCCGGGGTGCGGCCTCGAAAAAATCCGGGAAAAGCATAATTTTGTTCTCCTTAGGGCGAGTGGGCCGCCACGGTTCCCAACCGGTTGACGGTAGTATTAGATAGTATACGAATACTCCATTATAAGCAACTCATTGGTCTATGAGCATCCCAATTTAGACTGCGCCGCGGTAGCGCCTGGTGACATATTGTCTCCTATTAAACAGTATATAAGTAGCAATATGGAAGAACAACAATAATAAATTTAGATCCAATTTTACATTGGATAACACGCTTCTTTACAAAGATATGTGAATTACTATAAGATAGTAACTGAATACTTATTATATCCGAGGTAAGTGACCATGCAAAATGGAAAGATTTTGAGAACTTCGCCATTGTTTTGCGCTGCGTCGCTGATGTTTGTATTTTTGGTGGGGTCGGCGCAGGCGGCAGATGCGTTGTCGTTGCCGCAAGCCATGACACGCGCCCTGGCCGCAAATCCGTCAATCAGAGGGCGTCAAGCTGAACTGCAGAAGGAGGCACTGGAAAAGGACATCGCCGCTGGACAACGCTTGCCCAAGGCGGAACTCAACGCCGGTTACACCCGCAACGCCTATCCCTCGCTGGTGACGCCGATCCGGCAGCCGGGTGTGTTTCCGGCCATGGACCGCGACATCTTCAATATCGGTATTGCGCTGAGCCTGCCGCTGTACACCGGGGGCAAACTGGTGGCCGGCGAATCACTGGCCGAGCACAACCGCGAGGCCGCATCGGAGAGTCTACGCGGCGCGGAGCAGGACCTCTTGTTCAACGTGACTGCGACGTTCACGAAGGCATTGCACCTGCGGGATTTGCATAAATCGGCGACGGCCCGGATCAGGACGCTCGAAACCCAAGAGGCGCATATCTCCCAAAGACTGGCACAGGGGCGGGCGGCGAAGCTCGAACTGATCCGGCTGCAGACCCAGTTGTCGCAGGCGCGCCACGATCTGCTCGCGATCGGCCAGGGCGAGCGCGACGCGCTGTCCTTGCTGGCCGTGCTTCTTGGCCAGACCGGGGAGTTGCCGCCTCTTGCTGACATCGCCCCAACGTGCGTCGCCTTGCCCGACTCTAGCGACGATGCGCTGGCAACAGCTATGGGCCACCATCCGGATCTTCTCCGGGCGCGGGCTTTGAGCATGGCCGCCGCGGACAGGGTGAACATCGCTGCGGGCGACCAAAGGCCTCAAATCAATCTGGTGGCGAAGGCCCAGGAAGCCGCCGGACGCGACTGGAGAGGATACGACGATGCGCTGATCGGTGTTCAGATGACCATACCGTTATTCGATGGGTCGATTCGAAAGAACCGTCTGGCGCAAGCCGGTCTCGAGCGACGCAGGAGCGCGTTATTGGTCGAGGAAACCGCCAATCAACTGGTTTCCGAAATCGAGCAGGCTATCGGTGCCGTCACGGAAAGTCGCGCGCGGACCGAGGTCGCCAAACAAGGAGAGAACGAAGCCAGCGAAGCTTTGAGAATAGAAGACGCGCGCTACCAGGCAGGGGAAAGCACGATTACCGATTTTCTGGGCGCGGAAACGGCATTGTGGAGTGCGCGAGTGAATCGGCTGCAGGCTAGCTACGACCTAACCACGAGCCAGGCGCGCGTACTGCGTGCAATGGGCGAATTGTCGCCCGAGAGCTTTAAACCCCGGCATGCCGCCGCAGCGCCGACTCCCGCGGAAACTCAGGACAGTAGCTCGGCCGAGAGCTTGGGCGATTACATCCGGCTACACCGTGAATACGGGCTTCGGACTCCAAGCGTTAGTAATCAGGAACAAGGAGCAACGCAATGAACAAACGTCGTGTGATTGCCATCGTTGCGCTGGTGGGCATCGCGGCGACAGCAGCGATCCTGTGGAACGCCAAGCCTTGGGTGGCCAAGGTGAACACAGGCGCTGTCGCCGCCTCCGGAACGATCGACGCGACAGAGGTGAATATCTCGTTTCGCGTGCCGGGCACATTGCGCCGCCGCCCGGTGGACGAAGGCAGCGTGGTCAAGCCCGGCGAGTTGCTGGCCGTGTTGGACACGCGTGAGGCGAACGCGCGGCTGCGGCAGATGCAAGCTGCGGAACTGGCCGCGCAGGCCAGATTGAGAGACATGGAACAGGGCTACCGGCCGCAGGAGATCGCCGAGGCCAGGGCGCAAGTTCAACAGGTCGAAGCAAATTTGACTAATTTGAAGGAAGAAGCTCGGCGATCGGAAATCCTCTACGCGACAGGGGCGGTAAGCCGCCAGCGACGCGACAAAGACGACGCAGCCGCCAGCGTCGCGCAGGAACAGCATCAGGCCGCTGGCGAACGCCTGAAACTGCTGCAAAGCGGGTTCCGCAAGGAAACTATCGCGGCCGCGCGGGCGCAGGTCGCCGAAGCGCATGCCGCCGTAGACGCGGCCATGGTCGCGCTGGAAGATTTGCAGGTGAAGAGCACAATCAACGGCACGATCACGCGCAAGTACGCGGAGCCGGGTGAAACCCTCGCGGCAGGGCGGCCGGTAGTGACGATCACCGACGTGGCCCACCCCTGGGTGCGCGTGTACATACCGGAGAATCAGATCGGAAAAGTACGGCTGGGTGCGTCGGCCAGGATCAAGGTCGACACCTTTCCGGATCGCGAATTCGCCGGGCGGGTGAGCTACGTTTCCTCGCAGGCGGAATTTACGCCGAAGAACGTGCAGACCCAGGAAGAGCGCGTGAAGCTGGTGTTCGCGGTGAACGTGACTGCCGACAATCCTGAAGGCGTATTGAAGCCGGGCATGCCAGCCGACGTTTATATTGCGACTCGGGACGGAGCCGCCCGGTGATTCAGGCGGGCAAATTCTCTGGGCTGGACAGGCAGACTAATGCCATGAATGGAATCGCCATTCAGACCAGCGGCTTGGGCCGTGCCTTCGGCGAAATGTGGGCAGTGCGTGACCTGGACCTCGAGGTCAGGCAGGGTGAGATCTTTGGTTTGGTTGGACCGGACGGAGCGGGCAAGACCACCGCCATGCGGCTTCTGAGCGGCATACTCGCGCCCACCGAGGGCGATGCGACCGTCGCCGGATATTCGATCAAGACCGATGCGGAGTCGATCAAGACCAGGATCGGCTACATGTCGCAACGCTTCGGTCTTTACAGCGACCTCAGCGTGGAAGAGAACCTGCGCTTTTACGCCGATCTCTACGAGGTGAGCCGCAAGGAGCGCAAGCCGGCCGAAGAGCGCCTGCTTGGCTTCAGCAACCTCACCCCGTTTCGCAAGCGCCTCGCGCGCGATCTTTCCGGTGGAATGAAACAAAAGCTGGGACTCGCGTGTGCGCTCATCCACAAACCGGAAGTGCTGTTGCTCGACGAGCCCACCAATGGCGTCGACCCCGTTTCGCGGCGCGACTTCTGGCGCATTCTCTACAGCATGTTGAAGGAAGGCGTGACCATCTTCGTTTCTACCGCCTACCTGGATGAGGCCGAGCGTTGCACCCGCGTCGGACTGATGAATCAGGGCCAGCTGGTTCTTTGTGACACGCCGCGCAATCTCAAGCTGGGGATGGCCGGGCTGCTGTTCGAAGTGGAAATCGCCAATCCGCGTGCCGCTAAGGAGCAGTTGACCAAGGTACTCGGCGCGAATCGCGTAAGCCTGTTTGGCGGCAAGCTGCACATCCTCGCCGCCAATGAAGACGAGTTCGCCCTTGCCGAGAGCGCGCTCGATCAGGCCGGTATCGCAATCAGCAAGCAAAAGAGGATCGTCCCCAGCCTGGAGGACGTGTTCATCGATCAGGTTACGCAACGCGAGGTGAGGCGCGCATCATGACCAGCGACGTCGCCGTCACGGTAAAGGATCTCACCCGGGTGTTCGGCGAATTCGTTGCCGTCGATCACATCTCTTTGTCGGTTGCCAAAGGCAAGGTCTTTGGCTTTCTCGGCCCGAACGGCGCGGGCAAATCGACCACCATCCGCATGTTGTGCGGCCTGCTGCTGCCCAGCGGCGGCAACGGCACGGTCGCAGGTTTCGATGTCATGACCCAGTCGGAATTGATCAAGCGCAACATCGGCTATATGTCGCAGAAATTTTCCCTCTACGATGACCTCAAGGTCGAGGAGAACATAGACTTCTACGCCGGCATTTACAAGGTGCCAAGAGACCGGCGCGCCGCGCGCAAAGACTGGGTGCTGCAGATGGCAGGACTCAGCGACAAACGCAACCACCTTACCGGCTCGCTCGCCGGTGGTTGGAAGCAGCGCCTGGCACTGGGCTGCGCAGTGTTGCACGAGCCGTCAATTCTGTTTCTCGACGAACCCACGTCCGGTGTCGACCCCATTTCACGCCGCCAGTTCTGGGACTTGATCGCGCAACTGTCGCAGCAGGGCACCACCGTGTTTGTCACCACCCATTACATGGAAGAGGCTGAATACTGCGACGAGCTTGCACTGATCTACCGCGGCCGGATTATCGCTCAGGGCGCGCCAAAGCAAGTGAAGACAGAATCAATGCCGGAAGACATCCTGGAAATCCGCCTCGACAGACCGTTTGAAGCGCTGAATCGGCTCGAGTCCTCCGGGCTGGTACGCGAAGCCGCGCTGTTCGGGGATGCATTGCACGCTGTCGTGGCGGATGCCTCGAATGCGAGTCCATCGGTGAAGAATTTCCTGATCAAGGAAGGTTTCGATGTCGAATCGGTGACCGCGGTCATGCCCTCCTTGGAAGACGTATTCGTATCGCTGATCGAAGCGGAAGATCGCAATGCGGCGGTCAACATAGCGCTATGAGCAAGAAACCTTCTTTTTCCCTGGTGCGCCTCACGGCACTGATCGGCAAGGAATTCATCCATATTCGCCGCGACCCGCGCAGTCTGCTTATGGCATTCCTGATGCCACTGATCCTCCTGGTCCTGTTCGGCTACGCCATCACCATGGATATCAACAACCTGAACATCGCCCTGTACGACCAGGACAAGAGCGCCGCGAGCCGCGACTACGTCGAGCGCTTCCGCGCGTCCGGCTATTTCACCGTCGTGGCGGCACCCGAAAGCTACGCCGAAGCCAGCGGGCTGCTCGACCGCGGCGAGGCGCACGTGGCGCTCGTCATCCCGCGGCACTTTGCGCGCGACCTGGAGCAGCACAGAAGCGCACAAGTGCAAGCGCTTGCCGACGGCAGCGATGCCAACACCGCCACCGTTGCGCTTGGCTACGTCGAGGCGATCACCAACCGCTTCAATGAGGCGCAACTCGGGGCAAGGGTGCAGCTCGCGGTCGATAACCGGCTGCGTGTTTGGTACAACCCCGAGCTCAAGAGCCGTTGGTTCATCATTCCCGGACTGATCGCAGTGATCATGACGGTGATCACCGCGCTGCTCACTTCGCTTACCGTCTCGCGCGAGTGGGAACAGGGAACCATGGAACAGCTCATCGCCACGCCGGTGCAGCCGATCGAGCTGTTTCTTGGCAAGATGACACCGTATTTCGTGATCGGCATGGCCGACGTCCTCCTCTCCGTGGCAATGGGGGTCTGGGTATTCGGCGTGCCCTTGCGCGGCAGCTTTGTGTTTCTGCTCGCGGTCTCGGCGGTGTTCCTCGTTGGGGGCTTGAGTCTGGGCATCCTGATTTCCACCGTCGCCAAGTCTCAACTGGTTGCAAGCCAGGTGGCAATGATCGCGACCTTCCTGCCGGCGTTTTTGCTCTCCGGATTTCTGTACTCCATCGACAATATGCCGCGTTTTCTGCAGATCGTCACGCACGTGGTGCAGGCGCGCTACTACGTTGCGGTGCTGAAAAATATCTTTCTGAAGGCCAGTCCGCCAAGCTATATGCTGAACGAGCTCGCATTCCTAATCGTATTTGCGCTGGTCGTGTTCGCAGCAGCGCTGCGCAAGTTCCACAAAAGAATCGGGTAACGGCCATGTGGGAACGCATCTATCGTATGCTGGTGAAGGAGTTCATTCAGGTGCTGCGCGACCCGCGCATGAAGGCGATGATCTTCGTCATGCCGGTGGTCCAACTGATCATGTTCGGCTATGCCGTGACCACCGACGTGGATCACATCCGGACTGCGGTGTACGACCTGGACAGAAGCCCGGAGAGCCGCGCGCTGATCGAGCGTTTCACCGCGTCGGGCTATTTTACCGTGGTGGCAAGGCCAGGCGATGCGGAAACCTTGGGAAAACTCCTTGATAAAGGCGAAGTTACCATAGGCATTCAAATCGACAGCGGATTCGCCGATGATCTCAGCTCCGGTCGTCAGGCGGTGATCCAGAGCGTGGTCGACGGAACTGATTCAAACACAGGCACGGTTGCGATTGATTACGCCCAGCGCATTACCACGGAGTTCGCCAGGACGCGCAGCGCGGTACCCGCTGATGTCGCGCAGATAGCGCAGCCGCAAGCGCCGCCAGTGGAGTTGCGCTCGCGAGCATGGTTCAACCCCGACTTAAAGAGCCGCAACTACAACGTTCCCGGGGTAATCGCCGTCATTGTCCTGCTCTTCTCGCTGCTGCTCACCTCCATGGCGGTGGTGCGCGAGCGTGAGATCGGAACCATGGAGCAACTCATGGTGACGCCGATTCGCCCGATTGAGTTGATCCTGGGCAAGACCCTGCCCTTTGTGCTGATCTCCTATATTGACGTGCTGCTTGTCACCGTGGTCGGCGTGCTGTGGTTCCACATTCCAATTCAGGGCAGCTTCTGGCTGTTGCTTTTTGGGGCGGGCCTGTACCTGATGTCGACCATCGGCGTGGGTCTGTTCATATCGACGATTTCGCGCACCCAGCAACAGGCGCTGATGACGTCGTTCTTCTTCTATTTGCCGGCAATATTGCTGTCCGGCTTCATGTTTCCGATCTCGAACATGCCCGAGCCCGCGCAATGGGTCACGTATCTCAATCCGCTGCGCTATTTTCTGGTGGTCATACGGGGTATTTTCCTGAAAGGCAGCGGCCTCGACATCCTGTGGCCGCAGTTTCTCGCGCTGACAGTGCTGGGCGTTGTGCTGTTGACTCTAAGTTCGCTGCGCTTCCAGAAGCGCATGGCGTGATACCTGCTTTGATAATGGAGGGAGGCTACGAAAATGCGCTGCGATGACAACATGCAGGTTCGCCCCGTCAAGTTTGCGCGCAGCAGAGTGGGCTGCCGGTGCGCGCCAATCCGACAGGAATATGGGGTGGATAGCACAGGAGGCAAGTCATGAATACCGGTGATATGGATACGTGCAAGCATGCGTCTTTGAAGCGATTGCTGGAAACCACGCGCCGTTATCTGTTTTCCGACCAGGAAGGTCCGAGCGATGTGGCAGATCCCGCGAAAACCGCATCCAGCATATTCACAATCGAACAGCACCGGCAAAATGGCGCGGACAAGGCGGAACCGGGCGCGGTTGCAGCTTGAGGTCGGCTACTGTCATATTGGAGAAGAAAAATGGCAAAAATTGTGAGGCAACGACTAAGTGCCGCAGAACGGCAGGACGAAATCGTAAGGGCGGCCGTTGACTTGGCCGGGGTGCAAGGCATGGACAACGTCACTACCCAGGGGATCGCCGACGCTGTCGGTGTGACCCAGGGGGCGATCTTCCGACAATTCCCTACTAAGGACGCCATCTGGATCGCGGTGGTCCACTGGGCGCGTGGGCGGCTGATGGGCGTGGTCGACATAGCGGCCAGTCAGGCGAGCAATCCGCTGGACGCAGTGGAAAGAATCTTCTTCGCGCATATCGGTTTTGCCGAGAAGAATCCCGCGCTTCCACGGCTGCTGTTTTCAACCAACTCGGGCCTCAAGCAGTCACTGAAAGAAATGCTAATGGGATACGAACAGAAGATAGCCACCCTCCTGGCGCAGGCGAAAGCGCAAGATCTAGTTCGGTCCGATCTGGAAGAGTCCGACGCGGCCACCCTGTTCATTGCGATGATCCAGGGGTTGGTGACGCGCGTGCTGATACTGGGGGTGAAAAAATCGTTGCTCAGCGAAGCGAGAATGGTTTTTCCGATCTACCTGGCCGGAATCGGCGGAATGTCCGCGCGTGAGAAAAGCGGCGTCGCGCAGAAATAGCGTCGCCTGCAAACGGTTACTCCGCGCTGGATGCCGCGCATCACGCGCAGGCGCAGGTGCCCCAACTCTCCGGCGGGGAGCAGCAGCGGGTCGCGATTGCGCGCGCGCTGACCGTGATCCGCATCCTGCAATGAAATTGCACAGCGCTTCGGCACTGCGACCATCGTCGTCACTCACGATGAGAAGATCATTCCGACCTTCCGGCGGATCTATCATATTCGCGACGGACGCGCCTACGAAAAGGCCGGAGAGGCGGGCGCGGCGTAAGAGTCTGTTGCATTATGAGGGGATATTCCCTACGGGGATTTCCTTCGGGGCGCCTCCCCTCATACTCCCCTAAATCGGGCGCTGCAAAATTCATTTTGCAACGAATTCTGAGGCGCGCGCTCGAAACAGGGGCGAACGAACGCGCCAGCCCGAGCCGGTCGAGCAAGAAGGCATGATATCGGCGGAGCCTTTTCTGGAGCAGTTCATTCACGCCATAAGACGATCGATCCGTGCGCCGTGGACGAACCCGGTAGTGAGGGGGCGACGCCCGCGAATCCGGCTTTTACACGGTCCTCGAAAAAATCGGAGTGTCGGACTTCTTGCCCGCGAGGTAGCGATCGAAGACCATTGCCACATTGCGAACGAAAAGTCGTCCCAGCGGCTCCACATGCAATGCATCGGCGCTGAGCGTGACAAACCCGTTCTCCATCAGCCCGTCCGGGGCGGACAGTTCGGTGAGCTCGCGTTCAAATGCTTGGTCGAACTCGATTCCATAGCGCGCTTCGACGGCACGCTTGTCCAAATGGAAATTGCACATCAGCTGCGTGATGACAAAGCGGCGGATCTGGTCGTCGGCGCTGAGCCGGTAGCCGCGGTCGATCGGAAGCGAGCCCTTGTCGATTGCATCGTAGTAGCGCGGCAACTTCTTCTGGTTCTGGGCATAGGCGCCGG
>Ga0307377_10001626_pt1 | contig 27851 bp, 28 predicted proteins | sample TR3MG_FD_202535 | JGI IMG/M metagenome (GOLD analysis project Ga0307377, IMG submission 202535) | Soil microbial communities from Risofladan, Vaasa, Finland - TR-3 | ecosystem: Environmental > Terrestrial > Soil > Coastal area > Acid sulfate soil | place: Finland: Risofladan, Vaasa | collected... | reverse complement strand
TGCAGGGCATGATCAACGACATGGTCATGCGCTGCGACGTCGAGCTGCCGCACTTCGCCAAGCGCGAGCTCGACGAGGTCAAGAAAGGCGACCGGCGCAAGCTGGCGCAGCTCATCACTGCGCTGGAGAACAAAACCGCCGATGCCAAGCTGCGCGAGGCCGTGCTCAAGGATGCCGAAGAACTCGACATCCCGACCCTGGGCATCACCGGCACCGGCGGCTCGGGCAAGTCCTCGCTCACCGACGAGCTGATCCGGCGCTTCCGCCTCGACCAGGACGACAGCCTCGACATCGCCGTGATCGCAGTCGACCCGTCACGGCGCAAATCCGGCGGCGCGCTCCTGGGCGACCGCATCCGCATGAACGCGATCAACGGCAGCCATATCTTCATGCGCTCGCTCGCCACGCGCGCCGCGGGCTCCGAGATCTCCGCGGCGCTGCCCGAGGTGCTCGCGGCGTGCAAGCTCGCCGGCTTCGATCTGATCGTGGTCGAGACTTCCGGCATCGGCCAAGGCGACGCCGCCATCGTGCCGCTCGTCGACGTGTCGCTCTACGTGATGACGCCCGAGTTCGGCGCCGCGAGCCAGCTCGAGAAAATCGACATGCTCGATTTCGCCAACTTCGTCGCGATCAACAAATTCGACCGCAAGGGCGCCGCCGACGCGCTGCGCGACGTGCGCAAGCAATACCAGCGCAACATCGACGCGTTCAAGTTCCCGCCCGAGACCATGCCGGTGTTCGGCACCATCGCCGCACGCTTCAACGACGACGGCGTCACCGCGCTGTACCAGCACCTGCTGCCGCGCCTCGCCGAGCACGGTCTGAAAGCCAAGCCCGGCAAACTGCCCAGGGTCGAAGTGCGCGCCTCCAGCAGCCAGGCCGTGGTGGTGCCGCCGCAGCGCAGCCGCTACCTTGCCGAGATCGCCGAATGCGTGCGCGGCTATCACAAGTTCGCGGGCGAACAGGCGCGCCTCGCGCGCGAGCTGCAACAGCTGCGCGAGACCGCGCGCATGCTGCACGATGACAACCCGACGCGCGACGGCGCGAGGAGCAAGGTGCTGCAGATCGCCGCGGCGCGCGAGCCGAAGCTCGACGCCCGCTCGAAGAAGCTCCTCGAAATGTGGCCGCAGATGCAGTCCGCCTACTCAGGCGACGAATACGTGGTCAAGATCCGCGGCAAGGAAATGCGCACCAAGCTCACCTCCAGGTCGCTCTCCGGCAGCACCATCCGCAAGGTCGCGCTGCCGCGCTACGAAGACCACGGCGAGCTGCTGAAGTGGCTGCTGCTCGAGAACGTGCCCGGGTCGTTTCCCTACACCGCCGGCGTGTTCGCGTTCAAGCGCGAGAACGAGGACCCGACGCGCATGTTCGCGGGCGAGGGCGACCCGTTCCGCACCAACCGCCGCTTCAAGCACGTGTCCAAGGACATGCCGGCGAAGCGCCTCTCCACCGCGTTCGATTCGGTGACGCTGTACGGCTTCGAGCCGGACGAGCGCCCCGACATCTACGGCAAGGTCGGCAACTCGGGCGTGTCGATCGCGACGCTGGACGACATGAAGGTGCTCTACGACGGCTTCGACCTGTGCAGCCCCAACACCTCGGTGTCGATGACCATCAACGGCCCGGCGCCGACCATGCTGGCGATGTTCCTCAACACCGCGATCGACCAGCAGGTCGAGAAGTTCCGCGCCGACAACGGCCGCGAGCCGACCGAGGACGAATACGCCAAGATCAAGGCGTGGACGCAATCGACCGTGCGCGGCACGGTGCAGGCCGACATCCTCAAGGAAGACCAGGGGCAGAACACTTGCATTTTCTCGACCGAGTTTTCGCTGAAGGTGATGGGCGACATCCAGGAATACTTCGTCCACCACAACGTGAAGAACTTCTATTCGGTGTCGATCTCGGGCTACCACATCGCCGAGGCCGGGGCGAACCCGATCAGCCAGCTCGCGTTCACGCTGTCGAACGGCTTCACGTTTGTGGAAGCCTACCTCGCGCGCGGCATGCACATCGACGACTTCGCCGGGAATCTCTCGTTCTTCTTCAGCTACGGCATGGACCCGGAGTACACCGTGATCGGCCGCGTCGCGCGCCGCATCTGGGCGGTGGCGATGAAAAACCGCTACGGCGCGAACGAGCGTTCGCAAAAGCTCAAGTACCATTCGCAGACCAGCGGGCGCTCGCTGCACGCGCAGGAAATTTCGTTCAACGACATCCGCACCACGCTGCAGGCGCTGATCTCGACCTACGACAATACTAATAGTCTCCATACGAATGCTTACGACGAGGCCATCACCACGCCCACCGAGGAATCGGTGCGCCGCGCGATGGCGATCCAGCTCATCATTAACCGCGAGTGGGGCCTGGCGAAGAACGAGAACCCGAACCAGGGCGCGTTCATCATCGACGAGCTCACCGACCTCGTCGAAGAGGCGGTGCTGAAGGAATTCGAGGCGATCTCCGAGCGCGGCGGCGTGCTCGGCGCGATGGAGACCGGCTACCAGCGCGGCAAGATCCAGGAAGAGTCGATGTACTACGAGCACAAGAAGCACGACGGCTCCTACCCGATCGTCGGCGTCAACACCTTCCGCGATCCGCACGCGGGCGAGGTGCCGCAGAGGATCGAGCTCATCCGCTCCACCGAAGAGGAAAAGCAATCCCAGCTGAAACGCCTGCGTGACTTCAAGGCGCGGCACCAGGACGAGTCCGGCCCCATGCTCGCGCGCCTGCAGCAGGCGGTGATCGCCAATCAGAACGTGTTCGAAGTGCTGGTGGACGCGGTGCGTTGCTGCTCGCTCGGGCAGATCACGAATGCGCTGTTCGAGGTGGGAGGGCAGTATCGGAGGAGTATGTAGGTGCGCAATTCTGCTTTGGGACGCTTGGCGCATCCAGGCTAGACAGAACGCTGATTATCCGCATGCCCAAGGTTCGGGTCTTGTTCGGCAATTCATTCCGGTACAACTATCGAAACTCTGATGGCGAACCCAGGTTATCCCAAAAAGCAGTCGCGGGCAGGGTTAAGGAAGCCCCTTGGCATTCGGAAAGATTCTCGCCGAAAGAGAGCTGCAGAGGTCGTTAGCCCAGTTGGACTTGGACTACATCGCCAATCTTTGCAATTGGGGTACGATGTGTTCATAGGCTCCGTGTTACTGCATGTGACGCGGGGTATCCCCATTCCATCTTAGGGGAACATTATGGGTGAAGTATTAGTTCTTTCGGAACGCATCGAATTGGCAACCCGGATTGGCGAAAGCCACTATCGAGAGTTTAAAAGCGCATATGTCGGGCCGCCAACTGGGAAGTCGAAGCGACCAGCTAAAGACATTTGTGCCGACATCGCCAAGACTCTCGTCGCCTTTGCAAATGCCGACGGCGGTGAACTATTTGTCGGGATTGAGGACGACAGCTCCATAAGTGGGCTACCCCACACCGCCCAAGAACTCGATCTGATGAAGAATGCCTATATCACGCATGTTCACCCAGACACACCGCTTCCGAAACCACAGATTACCTTGGTGGAGCTGCAAGATCAGCGCGTACTTTATTTTTCCATCAGCAAAGGCAATGAATTTGCCTATCTGACATCAGACGGAAAATGCCTAAAGCGCCTTGATCTTGAATCCATCCCGGTTGGATCGGAGAAAATTCGTGCAGAAAGACTCGAACTCGAGTCCAGACAATGGGACCGCTCCTTTGAGCCAAGTGCAACGCTGGATGACCTTGATTTCAATCTGTTGCAGCAGGTGTCCAATCAGATCGTATATGGTGTAACCCCAGAAAAATGCTTGCAGCACTTGGGGCTTGCGGAATTCGCCCCGACCGGAATGAAGCTAAAGGCAGCGGCCCTGCTACTGTTTGGGAAGGACGTGAGGAAGTTTCACCCCGGCTGTTTCGTACGTATATTCACAATAGGTGGCAAAGAGCGTCGTTCCGGAGAGTCATTTAATGTTGTGAAAGACGACATCGTTGCAGACAACGTAGTCAGACTGGTCGAGAGTGCGTGGGAGCGAATGAGTTATGCGCTAACCATGCACACCTCCCTCACGGACCATGCAAAATTCAAGCAGAGCTATCTTTACCCGCAAATTGCCTGCCGCGAAGCGCTTATCAATGCGATCGTCCATCGTAACTACGCGATTCAAGGTCGAGGAATAGAAATAAGCATTTTTAGCGATCGGCTCGAGATAATGAGTCCGGGTTGCATTCTTTCGACGATTCTTTTGGATGACATCCGGAAGCTAAAGGGTGCACACGAGTCGCGGAATCCTCTGATCGCTAGAGTGCTTCGAGAGGTTGGCTATGTTCGGGAGATGGGGGAGGGTATTCGTCGCATATTCGATGTCATGAGAAGTAATGCGCTTGCCGAACCGGACATTCAAAGCAGCAACGACAACTTTACGGTGACACTGTTTCATCGCTCCCTTTATGATCCTAAGGTAAAGCTCTGGCTTTCGCTGTTCGACAATTTCAAACTTTCAGAGAGCCAAACTGCGGTTTTAGCACTGGGTTACGAAGGACACGAATTCTCCACTCAGGACATCATCGATAGATTGGGCATCGTCGACACTGACCAAGTGCGTCAAATTCTCACTCCATTGAGACAGTTCGGCCTTGTCATTCGAACGAAAACACACGCGCAGGCCTTCAATATTTCCAAAGTAAAGAAGCTAGCGAAGCGGGCGGTTCCAATTTATACAGTCGTCTCGACCGCCCCCGCCCTTCCGATGGAAAGCGTTGCAGCGGAATCTGATGCGGAAGACGAGAAGGCACCCGGATCAGTCGAAGTCACGCTATTCGTTGGAGGGATCAATTACTTAACTACAAAGGATGCGATCGTGTCCGCGTTTCAGGACCGCTGTGGTGTACTCGATGTGGACATGCCAAGCGGCAAGGAGTACGAAAGTCAGAACAAGGGATTCGCGTTTGTAACGATTGAGGCACCTAACACTAACACCGAAGCCTTCATAAAAGGCTTAGACGGCCTGCCGATTGGGGACAGAAAAGTGAGCGTGCGGCTCAAGAAGTAGCAGGCAACGGTCAACGGAAAAGAGAACGATCAAAGAGGGTCAACCCCCCCAGTACACGACAAAAGCGACAAAAGGGGTCAGATACGAATTGTTTGTCTCGCCGCGTCGAGGGCGCGCGCGATCAGCGCTGCGGACAACGACGCGCCCGAGGGGGTGGTGATGCTCTTCGCCGCGATTAGCGCCGCCGCTTCGCTACGTCGGTCGCCGAGGACGCCGCGGTGCACGTGCCCGATCCCGGCCGCGGCGATGGCCGCAGGCTCGAGCTGCAGGATCGTGCTGCGCCGACCGGGGGTTCGGCGTCGGAGTTCCGCCTTATGCGGCCCGTTTGATCTTTACCTGGGGCGCCAGTCCCGCAACCGCCGCCATATCGACCAAGGCATCGAGCGAAAATAGTTCGACTTTACCTCGCGTCAAATCGGAGACCCGCGGCTGGGTCACGCCGAAGAGCTTGGCAGCCTCAGCCTGGGTCATTCCGCGCTTCTTGATAAGCTCGGTCAGTTGAATGACAAGTTCAGAGCGCGCGCGCATGCTGGCCGCTTGTTGCGGCGTGTCTTCGATGGCGTCCCACACGCTTTGAAATCTTTGTTTGTTCACGATCTGATACCCCGCCGCCCTGCGCGCACTCTGCGGAAATCTGCGCAGATCGTCCAGCGCCTTGCCCCGAAACTCGACCGGTTTCACGACTACGCCGATTGGAACAAAAGGGGTCGGATACGATTTCTTCCTCGCGCAATGTGCCAATCCGGATACAAAGTAACGTGAGCCTGCATTTCAAGAATAATTCGTCTCCGACCCCAACTGCACTGTAAGATCGTTGCAATTTCAGTTTTTCGTCTACCTTCCGAGTCAAGACAGGCGTCTACCGATGGCATCGACAAGCATCGATACCGACAAAATTGAAGCCGCGATCGAATTGGCGGCTGGTCCCGCTGGTGAGATTCTTTCGAAGTTTCCAGCACATTACGCTGGTGCAATCTTCTTTGGCGAGAAACCAATCAAAGATGGTCGAGCGGCGATTGCGAACGGAACTGTAACATTGATTCGTTTGCCACACCGAAACGTAGCAGTCACTTGTTGGCATGTAATTGATGGGTTCCGGGAATTCTTGCAGATCTATAAACACGTCATCGCTCAAATCGGAGATGCGGTGATTGATCCGTTAGCACAGCTTTTGGCCGAGAGTGAAACTCTTGACTTGGCTGTGCTCGAACTGACTGATTCACAAGTCTCCACAATCACGGCCAGCGGTGAAATTGGATCGCGTCTAGTCGATGGGCGGGCATGGCCACCAAAGGAGGTTGTAACTAACGAGGTAGTAATGCTGGCCGGTTTCCCTGGTAAGTATCGTCAGACACTCGCTTTCGATGAGATCGAGTTTAGCCCGTTCTGTGCGGCGGGAATTAAGGTGCACTATGCCCAACACGATTACTTTACCTGCCAGTTCGAGCGCGAATTCTGGGTCAAATCATTTGGAGCGGAAGAAAGCGCGAAGCATTTGGAGCCGATGCTAGGCGGCATGAGCGGTGGACCAGCGTTTGTGGATCGCGGACTCAGTTGGGAGCTCGGGGGGATCATCTACCAGCACAGCCCAGACTTCGATATCTTGCGCCTGCGCCCCGTCACGCTGATCAATCCGGATGGCACTCTGAAAACCCAATACTGAAAGTGCATAGGAGCAAAACGGGTCAGAGACGATTTCTTTTTGGCGCTACATCCGCTCAGTCCGAGGCCAACCATGTCGATGACGCAGCAAAGCTTTCTCAGTCTCGGCCCGGACGGCTTCCACCGCATCGCCTACACCGACTGGGGCGATGCGCGCAACGCGCACGTGGTGCTCTGCGTGCACGGCCTGTCGCGCAACAGCCGCGATTTCGATCCGCTCGCCGAGGAACTGGAAACGCATTACCGCGTGGTCTGTATGGACGTCGTCGGCCGCGGCGACAGCGACTGGCTCATCGACAAATCGGGCTACAGCTTTTCCACCTATCTCAGCGACGCGGCTTCGCTGATCGCGCGCGTGACCACGCCGGTCGCCGGCGGCCTGCTCGAGAGCCCGCATGCGCGCCTGGGCGGGAGCCGCCCTGCGGCGCGGCTCGACTGGGTCGGCACTTCGATGGGCGGGCTGATCGGCATGTTGCTCGCGGCGAAGCCGGGCTCGCCGATTCGCCGCCTGGTGCTGAACGACGTCGGCCCGTTCGTGCCCTGGGACGCGCTGCTCAGCCTCAAGGGCCACGTCGGCAGCGAATCGCGCTTCGCCGGTTACGACGAGGTGGAACGCTACGTGCGCAGGGCGTGCGCGAGCTTCGGTGCGCTCGACGACGCGTACTGGCAGCATCTCGCGCGCCATGCGGCGGTGCGCGAAGACGACGGCAGCTACCGCCTGCGCTACGACCCGGCGATCAGCCGCGGCCTGCCGCCGCATCTCGATCCGGAGATGCCGATCGGCCCGCAATTCATGCGCGGCGTCGATCTGTGGGCGACCTGGGACGCGCTGCGCTGCCCGGTGCTGGTGCTGCGCGGCGCCGAGTCCGAAGTGCTGCCGCGCGCGACCGCCGAGGAAATGCAGCGGCGCAAGCCGAACGCGAAGATCGTCGAGTTCGACCGCGTCGGCCATGTGCCGGCGCTGGCCACGCGCGACCAGATCGAAGTCGTGCGCGAATTCCTGGGTGCCGCGGACGCCGGCTGAGACCGGCCGGAATCTGCGCCGCACCCCGGAGAAGCGCATGGATACTGGCTTTCAGGCCAGATTGCCAATGGGATGCCGCTGCCGGTTTCCGTGCTGTTGAACCCGTGCTACACTAAACCCGTGTAACACGAGCCGAGGAGACTGAACCATGGCCAACCTGACCATCACGGTGCCCGAAGAAATCCTGAAAAGCGCCCGCCGGCGGGCGCTGGAGCAGGGCACCTCGGTCAACGCGGTGCTGCGCGACTACCTCGCCCAGTTCGCCGGCACGCAATCGGCGCAGGCGAACGCGGCGAAACGCGTGCTGGAATTGTCGAGAACTGCCCGCTCCGGCCGCGGCAAGGCGAAGTGGACGCGTGACGAACTGCATCAGCGATGAAGTTTTTCTTCGACACCAACGTCCTCGTATACCTCTTCGACGCCGATTCGCCCGACAAGCGCAAAAAGGCGCGCGCTTTGTTCCAGAAGCACGCCGAGGCCGGCGATATCCTGCTGAGTACGCAAGTGCTGCAGGAGTTCTACGTGGCCGTCACGCGCAAACTGGCGCGGCCGCTGGACGCTGCCGCCGCGGCGGAGGCGGTGTCCAGTTTCGCGGAACTGCCATTGGTGCAGATCGACAGCGAGCTCATCCTCTCCGCCATACACCGCAGCCGCAATGGCCAGCTTTCGTTCTGGGATGCCCTGATCGTGCAGGCGGCAATCGAAGGCCACGCGAGCACGCTTTACTCCGAAGACATGCAGCACGGGCAGACGCTCGATAGCCTGCGGGTGGTCAACCCGTTTTCCTGACCGCACTCCTCGATCAGTCGCCCGGTCCCTTTGCAACGACGCCGGGCGAATTCGAATGCAAACTGCGCGTGCGGGGATAGGCGCCTTCCGGCGGAGGGCGTAGCCGCGGGCGCCTGCTTGCCCTTATTTGGATTGATCAGGTACTTCGCCCCCGTCGCGCGCTTGCCGTACACGGCGATCTCTTCCGGCTCGAGCGCTTGCGCCAGCGAAATCTCTTTGCTGTAGTGGCTGGCAAACGTTGTCTTGAGCTCGGCGACCACGCGCTCCCTGAGCTTTTGCGCGCCGGCCGAGCCGATCCTTTGCATGAACGGCCACAGCAGCCAGCCGCCCACGCCCCAGGCCATGCCGAAGCCGCGGTTGATGATGGTCGGGCCGGTGTCCAGGCCGCCGTAGATGTAGACCTGCTTATGCGTAGCAGAGCCGTAGCGGCTGTACTCCTTGGCCGTTCTGTTGATTGCGGCTTCCATGCAGCTGAGGATCTGCCCGGCGAGCTTGCCGCCGCCGATGGCATCGAAGGCCAGGGTCGCGCCGGTGGCGGCGAGCGCTTCGGTGAGGTCTTGCATGAAGCTCGGGGCGCTGGAGTCGCAGACATGGCGCGCGCCCTGGGCCTTGAGCAAATCCGCCTGCTGCCGCGAGCGCACGATGTTCACCAGGCCGACCCCGTCGGCTATGCAAATCTTGTTGAGCATCTGGCCCAGGTTGGACGCCGCCGCAGTGTGCACCAAAGCCTGGTGGTCTTCGAGCCGCATGGTTTCCACCATGCCCTGTGAAGTGAGCGGGTTGACGAAGCAGGCGTCGAAGCTTGCCAATTTCCACACCAATACACTTAGTGATATACTTCGGCGATGAAGAGAGTCTTCATGACGCGTCACTTCAGCCGCTGGATGCGCAAAACCGCGTTGACCGAAACGGCTCTGTGCAAGGCCGTAGCGGAGATGGAGCAGGGATTGATCGACGCCGACCTCGGCGGCGGAGTGGTGAAGAAGCGGGTGCCGCTTCCCGGACGCGGCAAGAGCGGCGGGGCCCGCACTTTGGTGGCGACGAACCGGGGCGACCGTTGGTTTTTTGTGTTCGGCTTCGAGAAGAACGAGCGCGCCAACATTGCGGCCGGCGAACTGGAAGCGTTGCAGGCCATCGCGGCCGACTTGTTGAAATTGGCCGCGAAGGAACTGGACGCGCAGCTTGAGACGGGCGCATTACAGGAGATATGCAATGACAGCTAAGACCGTGGCGAAGAGCCGCATTCTGCAGGCGGTGCATGAAACCGCACGCGATCTGAACGCGGCCGGTTTCATCGACATGCGCCGGATGCGCGAGTACGACGCCCTGTGCCTGGCGCCGATTCCCGCGTATTCGAGGCAGAAAATTCGCGCCTTGCGCCAGCGCCACAAGCTGAGCCAGGCGGTGCTGGCAGCGGTGCTCAACACCAGCTTGTCGACCGTGCGCCAATGGGAGATTGGCGACAAACACCCTAGCGGTGCGTCGCTCAAGCTGCTCGACCTGCTCGACCGTAAAGGGCTGGAATCCCTGATTTGACCGGTGCGGAATCAAGCATATGCGGCGCCCATCCGCATTTCGGCAAGAACGTGCTGACGGTCTGACCACGAGCGCGCTGCGTGGCTCTCAGGCGGGCGCGGGCTGGCCGCCTTCGGAGCCCGCAGGCGGCATCGCGCTGGCGTAGGCAGGGCGCGAAGTCATGCGCGCATACCAGTCGTTCACCCGGGTGCGCGCCGTGGTCGCCATTGAACGACAGGAAGACGGCGAACTCGCCGTGGTTGTAACGGTCATGAATTGACCGGGAGAGACGGATGAAGAAAGGATACCGCTACACCGAAAGCGGCCTGACGAATGTCTGGCTGGCGAACGGCTACACCATCAGGAAAACCAAGTACGGCGAAGGCGTGTCCGTTCAGGACGTGGACGGCCTGCATCGCGCTTTGGCGCGGGCTTTGTCGAACAAGCCGCGGCTCACTGGAACGGAGGTTCGTTTCCTGCGCAAGGAAATGGGGCTTTCGCAGCGTGGCCTTGGAGAACTCCTGGGCGTGAGCGACCAGGCGGTGGCTCTGTGGGAGCGCAAGGGCCGGCTGCCGAAGACCGCCGATCGGCTGCTGCGCCTGATCTACGTCGAACACGACAGCGGAAACGCGCCCATACGCAGCACCATCGAGCGCATCAACGACACGGACACACAGGCTCCCGATCAAATCATCGCGGAAGCCGCGAAGGGTGGCTGGAAGACGCGGCTGGCGGCCTGATTGCACGCTGGCTTGCCGGAGTAGCCTTGCCGCTCGGTGCGTAGTCTTGCGCGCCTAGTGCGTCCTGAAAGTAGGGTTTTGGCATTGCTCACGAGTAATGCTAGTATTACCCATTACCTCTGTTTCGAGACCCATGCTATGGCCACCAGCATCAGCAAATTGACGACTAAGTACCAGGCGACCATTCCGGCGCCGGTGCGCAAGATTCTGCATGTGGAAGCGGGCGACGCTATCGCCTTCGATATCCAGGGTGACGAGGTACGCTTACGCAAGGCGCGCCCGGTTGATCATGAATTCGCGCGCGCCCTCGAGGGAACGCTGGTCGAATGGTCATCCGCCGCCGACGAGGACGCGTATCGTGACCTTTGAGGCGTACGACGTGGTTGTCGTCCCGTTCCCGTTCACCGACCGCGCCGCGACCAAGCGGCGTCCCGCGCTGGTGCTGTCCGAACGCTCGACATTCAACGCCGGCATCGGCCATGTCGTGCTCGCCATGATTACCAGCGCGGCCCATTCGGACTGGCCGCTGGACGTGGCCCTCTCGGATTTGCAGGCGGCTGGCCTCGCTTCGGCTTCGGTGGTGCGGATGAAACTGTTCACGCTCGATGAACGGCTGATCCTGCGCAAGGCGGGATCGCTCGCGGCCGCGGACAGGAAGGCAGTCGCCGCCGCGCTCAGGAAGCTGCTGAAACCGCTCGCCTGACGGAAAAATGGGGAAATAGGGGCCAGACCACTTTTGCTCCCGCCAGGGCCCCTGCGGGAGGCGTGGCCGCGGGCGCCTACTTGCCCTTATTTGGATTGATCAGGTACTTCGCGCCCGTCGCGCGCTTGCCGTACACGGCGATCTCTTCCGGCTTGAGCGCTTGCGCAAGCGAAATCTCTTTGGTGTAGTGGCTGGCAAAAGTCGTCTTGAGTTCAGCGACCACGCGCTCCCTGAGCTTCTGCGCGCCGGCAGGACCGATCCTTTGCATGAACGGCCACAGCAGCCAGCCGCCCACGCCCCAGGCCATGCCGAAGCTGCGGTCGATGATGGTCGGGCCGGTGTCCAGGCCGCCGTGGACGAGCACCGGGAGCGGGCCCGCCGGATTGAGCGCGAGAAATTCTGGCTACGCAGCACGCGGCTCGACTTCCTTATTGATCCGCGCCCCTGCCTCGCGCATGGCGATCTTGAGGTCGTAGCTGCCCTGCAGGTTGATCCAAAACTGCGCAGTCGTGCCGAAATGCCGCGCCAGACGCAAGGCCGTGTCAGGCGTGACGCTGCGGCGCTCGCGTACGATATCGTTCACGCGCGGCGCCGGAATGCGCAGCGCCTGGGACAGCGCGTGAGCGGAAAGCCCGAGCGGCGCCAGGAATTCCTCCCGCAATACCTCGCCTGGGTGGATAGGACGCATCTTGTTCATACCAGTCTCCGTCAACGGTAGTCGACGATCTCGACCTGCTCCGGTCCCGCGCTCGTCCAGACGAAACATACGCGCCATTGGTCGTTGATGCGTATGCTGTGCTGGCCCTTGCGCTCGTGCTTGAGCGCTTCCAGGCGGTTCGCCGGCTGGCTCCCTTCGGAGCCTGCAGGCGAGGATCTGCCCGGCCAGCTTGCCTCCGCCCGCCACCGGACGATCATTGCGCAATCTTGTCGATCGCCCGATGCGGCGCCCCAGGGGGCAGGCTCACCGCGAGGCCATCCTGCTGCAGGCGGGCGCGAACCGCCGCGACGGGCAACCTGTCCCAGTCGGCATCGGCGTCGCGCGCCATGATCGCCGCAAATACACCGGCTGCCTGTCCCATCAGACCAATCGGTGCCATGTTGCGCGCGAATTTGTCGACGTCGTGCGTGAACGAGGCGCAGCGGCCGGCGACGACCAGGCGCGACATTCCGGCGGGAAGCATGCAGCCCAGCGGAAATTCGAAACGCATCAGCTTGAGCGCGAGCTTGCGCGCCCATACGTCCTCGGTCGAGCCTTCGTGCCCGCGGTCCGGCCCGTGGATTTCGGCGGTGCCGTAGTCGACCGAAGTCATGACCGCGACCGAGTCGGCGAAGCGCTCGCCCTCTGCGATGTCCGCGTAGGTCAGCGTGGTGCGACCCTGGATGCGCCGCGTTTCACGAATGCCGAGATAGGCCGAGGTGTCGATGAGAAAACTCTCCTCGAATCCGGGCAGCAGCTCGCGGCAGACCCTGACGATCTGGCGCAGTTGCCGGCGGCCTTCGATTTCGGCGCGGGTGATGTCGGCGGCGTTGGTGCCGTCGACGTGATAGACGCGTGTGCTGTTGCAGATCAGCAGCGCGCGGTCGGCGAGTTCGCGCCGGTTCACGCCGCTGAAGCGCAGGTAATTGACCGGCGCCTGCGCATCCAGCAGTCCCGTCTGTTTGGCTTTCTCGACGATCGAAAAGAAGCCGTCGATGCGCACGATGCCCGCTTCGAGATCGACCACGCGCCGGCCGTCGTCCCTGGAAAAATCTTCCGGGTGGGCGTCGATGTACTCTTTCAGCCGATGCAGGTCGATGTTGCCGATGCGTCCCATCACCGTCGCCGGGCGCATGGCCCCGTCCTCCTCGCGGCCCTTGACGAAAGGCAGGCCGGCGCGCGCAGCGACGTCGCCGTCGCCGGTGGTGTCGATCACGACCTTGGCCAGGATGGCCTGCCGTCCGGATTTGTTGTCGACAATGACGCCTTCCATTTGCCGCCCCTTGACGAGCGGTTCGGACACCGTGGTGTACAGGAGCGGCTCCGCGCCGGACTCGAGCAGCATGTCCATCGCAGTCAGCTTGTAGGCCTCGATGTCCCAGGGGACGACTTCACCCAGGCCCGCGCCTTGCTCCTCGGTCAGCCGGGTGAAGAATTCGCGCGGGAATCCCGTCAGCTCGCTCGCCGGGACGACGATCAGGCCCATCGCGGAGCCGGTCGCAGTGCCGCCCAGGAATCCGGCGCGCTCGATCAGGAGCGTCTTGGCGCCGGCGCGCGCCGCCGCGATGGCGGCTGCGATGCCTGCGACGCCGCCGCCGCAGACGAGAACGTCGACGTGCTTGAATATAGGCACCGACCGATTCGAAATGTCGAGCTGCGTTCCGGATATCTTGTACATCGGGTGTCCAGGGTCAAGCTTGCGCTTTGCGTGCGCAGGCGTCGCGTTGCTGCGGCTGGGGGTTCGGCGTCAGCGTTCCGCCTTATGCGGCCCGTTTGATTTTTACCTGGGGGGCCAGTCCCGCGACTGCCGCCATATCGACTAGGGCATCCAGAGAAAAAAGTTCGACTTTACCTCGCGTCAAATCGGAGACGCGCGGCTGGGTCACGCCGAAGAGCTTGGCAGCCTCAGCCTGGGTCATTCCGCGCTTCTTGATAACCTCGGTCAGTTGAATGACAAGTTCGGAGCGCGCGCGCATGCTGGCCGCTTGTTGCGGCGTGTCTTCGATGGCGTCCCACACCCTTTGAAATCTTTGCTTGTTCACGATCTGATACCCCGCCGCTCTGCGCGCACTCTGCGGAAACCTCCGCAGATCGTCCAGCGCCTTGCCCCGAAACTCGACCGGTTTCACGACCACGCCGATTATACAATATTTTGTATATGACCTACTTGCCCTTATTCGGATTGATCAGGTACTTCGCCCCCGTCGCGCGCTTGCCGTACACCGCGATCTCTTCCGGCTCGAGCGCTTGCGCAAGCGAAATCTCTTTGGTGTAGTGGCTGGCAAAAGTCGTCTTGAGTTCAGCGACCACGCGCTCCCTGAGCTTCTGCGCGCCGGCAGGACCGATCCTTTGCATGAACGGCCACAGCAGCCAGCCGCCCACGCCCCAGGCCATGCCGAAGCTGCGCTCGATGATGGTCGGGCCGGTGTCCAGGCCGCCGTAGATGTAGACCTGCTTGTGGGTGGCAGAGCCGTAGCGGCTGTACTCCTTGGCCGTCCGGTTGATCGCGGCTTCCATGCAGGTCAGGATCTGCCCGGCCAGCTTGCCGCCGCCGATGGCATCGAAGGCCAGGGTCGCTCCGGTGGCGGCGAGCGCCTCGGTGAGGTCTTGCATGAAGGTCGGGGCGCTGGAGTCGCAGACATAGCGCGCGCCCAAGGCCTTGAGCAGATCCGCCTGCTGCTGCGAGCGCACGATGTTCACCAGGCCGACCCCGTCGGCGATGCAGATCTTGTTCAGCATCTGGCCCAGGTTGGACGCCGCCGCAGTGTGCACCAAAGCCTTGTGGTCTTCGAGTCGCATGGTTTCCACCATGCCCTGTGCAGTGAGCGGGTTGACGAAGCAGGAGGCGCCTTCGGCCGCGCTCGTGCCTGGCGGAAGCACGAGACATTGCCTGGCCTTGACGCTGCGGTACTGGGCGTACATGGCGCCGCCGACGATCGCCACCATCTTTCCGAGCAGCGCTTGCGCTTCGTCGGACGCGCCGGCGTCCACGACCACGCCCGCCCCCTCGTTGCCGACGGGCATGGATTGCTCGAGGCGGCCGGCCATCCCCTTCATCAGGGCATCGGGAATGCGCGCCGTGATCACCGGCAGCGCGGCCGAGCCGGAGCGCCGTGCCGTGCTCATGTCGGCTGCGCCGAAGAGCAGCCCCAGGTCGGAGGGGTTGATCGGGGAGCCTTCGATGCGGACCACGACCTCGTCGGCTTGCGGGACCGGCATCGGGACGCTGACCAGCGAAAGCTCCAGCTCGCCGCTTTTTTTAACCAACGAACGAAGCTGAAGCCCCGTCTTTTCCGTAGCAGAATTCATATTTACTGTCTCCTTGAACAGGCTGCAGAGTATAGGGTGTTATTGTAGGGAAGAACTGAAGGTATCAGAGACGAATGCTTTCTTGCCTTCAAGCCCGGCGGACGCTCGAAGGGGAAGCCGGAAGCCCGCGCAATTGGCGGCCGTCTACTGCACTTCCTGAAACAGCCTTCCCCAGCCTTTGACCGCGCGCGCATCGACGCCGGCCATGCGCAGCTGCTTCCATACCACCGTGGCCACGGTGTCGTATATTGGAATGCCCGTCTCCATTTCGAGCTGAGGCACGAGCTGCGCGGCGCGCAGGTTGGTGCAGAACGTCGTGATCGCGTCGGGGCGCGCTGCGGCGACTTCAGTCACCATGGCGCGCAGCTGGTCCGCGCCGACTTCGGCAAACTCGAAATTCGTCGCGAGGTCGAGGTGGCGTTCGGCGCACACGGTGATGCCAGCGCGCGCGTAATTGGCAGCGATGCGCTCCTGCACGCCGGCGAGGTAGGGCGTGACGAGGCCGAGCGACTTTGCTCCGGTCTTGGCCAGGATCTCGTTCAACGCGAGCACCGAACTCGTCGCCGCAATCCCGGTCGCGTCGCCGATGCGGCGCGCAAGCCTTGCATCCGCATCGAAGCCGAGCCAGCCGGAGGAGGTGCCGCTCCAACCGATCGAGTCGACCCTGGCGTCTGCAAGCAGCCGCGCCGCGTCGAGGATGGCCGCGTTGTCGAACTGGCCGAGCGAGGCCTGGCGCAGCGAAATTTCGGTGACCCTGAAGCGGGCGAAATGCGCCGACACGCCCGGCAGGCCGCCGACCAGCGCGCTGGTGAGCGGCTCGAGCGCCGTGTTCGACGACGGCGTCAGGATGCCGAGACGGATGCGTTTGGTCATGCGAGCGGTCTTGCGCGCGCGGCGCCGACGACGGCCGGCCGCGCCGCTTCGCGCCTAGCTATTGGCCTTCGCGCGCGTGCCGGGCGGCACCGCATCGGGCACCTGTTCACTGAGGAAGTTGAACTCGAGCTTGGTGCCGACCGGATCGTAGAGAAACACCTGGTAGCCGGCGTCCTTGATGTTCTGCTCCTGGAACTCGATGCCGAGCTGCGCGAGGCGCTTGCGGAAGTCGGCGGCGCCCGAGGCCTTGAACGCGATGTGGTCGACGCTGCCGTTGTGCCTGTCCTTGACGAACGAGCCCTCCGGATAGCGCGCGCCGACGTGAATGATGGGATCCTCGCCATCGTAGAGCCAGATTCCGTCGAACATGAAGCTGGGGCGAAAGCCCTTCTTCAGCCCGAGTACGTCCCCGTAGAATCGTTCGATCGCGGGCAGGTCGCTCTTCGAGCAGCGGATATTCAGGTGCAGGAATCCTTCGAATTTCATCGCGCTTCCTTTGGTCGTTCGGTCGCCGCATATTGCCGCCGAAATCCTAGCACAGGCGAGATATGAGCAAGCATAGGAAAAAGCATTCGAGCGCGTTGCCGCCACCTCGACATTGGCATTCCGGCTCGCCCCTATTATCGATGATGCGTCTGGCGTCAATTGCGCGGCTGCGCGGATTCAATCAAGCGGCAGGCGATGGCTATCGAGTTGCGGACAGAGCTCAAATCGCCCACATAGCCGGCCAGCGCCTGCTCCGCCCGTTCGCGCAGCGAGACCGGGTCGATGAGGCCCTCCCTCGCAAGCAGCAGAATGTCCTCTCTATCCTGATCCGCAAATCGGGAAAGCTTGGATACGGCCAGGTCGATGGGCGAGAGCACTCTCACGTCGATAAGCTTCTTGTCGATACCCGGAAACGCGACGGGTTGCGCATCCTTATGGGCATCTTCATGCAAGAGGCCCAGAGTGTCGTTGTAATTTCGATCGAGGTACAAAAGGCGCGCGCGGCCGTCGGGATCCCGATAGGAAACTTCGATCTCTTCACTGAACAGCACACGCTTCGAAAAAACCGCGTCCACGTCCTCCGACACACGAGCTCCCGTGAGCAGATGCAGCGCGGCGCCTCCGGCGACGTACATCCGTATGGGGAATACATCGGACCCCGAACCCTTCAGCGTCTGCTGGATTCGCGACAAGACCTCGGTAAAGGCCTTCAGGTATGCAGCTTGAGCTTTGATCTTCAGCGTCATGCGAGATGCCTCATACGAAACCGCGGCGCCTTCTTGCCATCGGAAGGAATCGAGCCGCGCGCAGCGGCGATCGCTTCAGCCACAGGGCAAAGACTTCCGGCGTGGAAATTCCAGGATGAAGAGCCTCGGCGAGTCTTAGATACCGCTCCCGTTCGAACCCCCGGGCGCTTGCGAGCAAGACGGCCAAGCCCCCCATGAAGAAGCTGGGCCCACGCGTTCGCCAAACATCCGGGTCGGCATTGCCCGAGGCACAGAGATCGAGGAGGTCATTCTCATACTCCCGGCCGAATGCATTTGGCAGGTGCTCGCCGCCCTGGGCGGTCGCAGGTACGGCAACCAGCGTGTAGCCCGCGGTTCGAGCCAGCGCCGCCAGTGTTTGCAGATCGCACGTAGGATTGCGCCTCAGCCTTGAAAGCGTTTCCTTGGGCAGGCCGCTGGCTTTCGCCCAGTTCGAGTCGGTCGAAAATAGTCCCTTTGCGGCCTTGGACATCTGATCCAGCAGCTTGGCGGGGCGCAGCAGAGTTGATGTATTCATCTACTCATACTAACTGCAATTGACGTATAGCTCAATATCCGCCCCGTCCAATTTCAGCAACAAGCGCGCTTTCAGCAATCGCTGGAAAATAGAAAACGGATGCAATTCAGACGAAAGTCCGTCCTCAATTCATTTGTATACAATAGCTTGCTTAGTTCCGCTACGGCATGGGCCCGGGGTACGCAGTGATCGGCCGCGCCACGCAGCTCATCTATGCGCTCGATCGCGGCGAGCGCTGGTCGGACCCGAATGCCAGCCCGGTCGCCGGCGATAATTCAGGACCCCATTTACATGCCACAGTATTAAAGGGTCCAGGGACGAATTATTCTTTGGCGGTCAGGCCGAAGCGGAATATATCCTGCGATTTGGGGCGTTCGACCCATTCGGGCGCATATAAGGGGGCTATTCAACGCGGTCGGGTCGCGCATTACGATTGTTGATTAAGGTCTGCGGGTTGTCGAAGACGCTCCATTGCAGCGTACCCTTGACCATTTCCATGACGCGGACGGTGCAGGGTCGCCGGACGAAGTCATAACCCTGGGATTCAAATAAAGTCAACGCCTCGAAGACGTTACGACGCGTCGGTTTGTAGTGCCCGCTCGCATTGTCGATGTAGGTCAGGTAACCTTGGTCGGCCATCAGTATTCCCGCGCAAATCACCTCCTTGCCGGCGTTTAGCGTGGAATGATTAAAGCGTTGCTGGTGCATCGGCAAAAGGGTCGACTCGACGTTTTGGTCCGTCGTGTACAAGTTACCGTAGGCATCGATGACGAAAGCCCACTCGTCGCCCTGCGTGTCGAGCAAAATGCGCGGACCGCTATAGAACCGGCCGTTTAGGATGACCGCTAACCTTCCTATACGCTCCTGTTTGGTGAAAAAGCGGACTTCGGGCTCCAGCAACATACCCTCCGCATACTCATCGATGAGTTGCCCAAACTCCGTCGTCGTCATGCTATTGAAGGACGGCGGTTTCTTAAGACCGATGGAAGGCGCGTTCTTGATCAGGGACGAAACTGTTGAACCCGACAGGGCCATGGTCTTGTCCGATTCAATGTACGTTATTCGCTCGTGCCTGTAGCCACCCTGCAAACTCCGAACTCGTTGGTTCGGCGTCGCATGTCTTTTGCGCGTTTCGAAATGTTCGTATTGATAACGCGCGAAGGCCTGCTGCGCTAGGGTATTTACAGCGACGGACCGTTTGGCGACAAGGTCCGTCTGTTTGTCCTGCTTGGCCTGAAGCCAATGATGACACTCGCGCATGATCCGGTACAGTGTCTGCTTGCGCCTGCCGATGCAGTTGCCATCATTCCACGCTACCAGTTGCTCATCGATTATCGCTAGCAGGCCGCGGGCCTTGGCGAAAACTCCTGTGGATCCGGTGCGTATCCGGAACTCGTGTACTGTCCATAGATGGGGCGGCACTGTTGCCATGGATTTGCAGGCTAAAACACTCGCGCGCGTGCGTCAACTGGGGCGCACGAGCGACGCGGCTAAGCCGCTCGGCTACCGGGTGCCGCAGAAAACCGGCGGACAGAAGGGGTCTGATTTTCCTGCGCCGGCATAGGTTTGTGCTTCACAGGCTAGGCATTCACGCTCGCGCGCGGCGCCACACGGCCGCCCTGGCCTCACCATCGCGCGGCATAGGGGAACCAAAGGGGACGAATTTGTTCGAGAAGAAATTATCTCTGATCCTTTTGGTTCTGCGGAACCGAACGGGCCGGCATTCGAGAGCCGGTGGCCGCGGCCGGTCATGTGCCGGGAGCAACCGCGACGCCTACCACGCGCAGGTGAGATGAGGTGCCCGCCCCCTGCACCCCATGAGCACCGGGAGCACATCGGGACCACATGAGAGCACAGCGAGAACCGGGAGCACCGCCACTCGCTTATTTCCCCTATGCAAGTCGGAAATATTCGCCCGGAACCCTAGCGGAGCCCCAGGGGTCGGGGTCGAATTCTCTCCAGGAGTCATCGCAATACGCTCGCGCTATGAGAAAAATCAATATTCAGCGCCGCGCCGGCAATAGAGTGGAATGCGTAAGACGATAGTTCGCCAGCCATTGCCAAGGGTGGGGGCAAGCAAGGGTCGTTCCATACGAAACTCGTCTTGTAGCGCAATTCATTCGTCACGAAATCAGGAGCTCTAAATGTTAACAAGATTCCATATTGCGACAGCGTCAATCGTTTTGCTTTTCACCCTGGCAGGTTGCGGTGGAGGCGCTTCCTCGCCCTCTGCGGCGCCGACGGTTGCCATAACCGGTACGGCCGCTGCCGGTGCGGCGCTCAATGGCCTGGTCGTGATCAAGGACTCCTCCTCTCCGGGGAAGACCGCGAATACCAGTACCGATAGCAACGGAAACTATTCGTTCACGACCGATCAGCTTTCGGGAACGACACCGCCGTACATGCTCCAAATCACGTACGAGGTGGCGGGCGTCAAGTACTACCTGACATCCGCAGCGACGGGCAGCGATCTTGCCAACGGCACGGCGACCATCAACATCACGCCGCTCACCGACCTGGTCGTCGCCAATCTGGCAAACGACATCGCCTCCAACGTATTCAACAACGGCAACTTCAGCAGCATTCTGACGCCGACTGCCCTCCAAGCGGGCGCAGCGGCATTGGCCGCTCAATTGCAGCCGCTGCTGGCGGCGCAGGGTGTAAGCGGCGCCGTCGACCTGTTGCACGACTCCTTCACCGCGAACAGCGGCACCGGGCTCGACGGCGTGTTGGATGCGCTCAAGGTTACGGTTGATCCCGCCACCAAGACGGCGATCATTACCAACCGTCTGAATAACAGCTCGATCACGAACGATCTCGGCACTACGACTAACACGGCGCAGATCTCCGTCACCGGCGATGTCCCGCTTACCGATCTGCAGGCGATAACCAACGGGTTCAACAATTTCTCGGCACTCATGGCCACCGCACCCGCGGCCGATGCACCGGCGTTATTGGCGTTCTTCGACCAGGCCAATTTTCTCCAGAACGGAAAGAATCTTGCCGCATTTCTTCAGGAGATCACTACTAATCCGACGGTAACGGGCGGTTATCTGTCGTTCTCGAACATCAGCCTCGACGCCGTTCCGAGTTGGGTGACGACCGTCCCGTCCGGCGCAACCGCATACAAAGTGCATTTCACGGTGTTGCTGAACAAGGCGCCGAACAGCCGTGAGGCATTCATCATCTATAAAGCCAGTTCGGGTGACTGGCTGTTGCTCGGCGACCAGAAGATCGCCAAGGCGTTGATCAATGCAATGGAAACCGCAAGCTATTTCACCAATACCACCGGCACGCCGGTGTACTGCACGGGACTGGAGCCTTCGGTATCGATCAAGGGCGGTTCGGCCAACATCAGCTACGCTATCGTGACCGGTCCGGCGCTGCCGACCAACGGCTTGCTGTTGTTTAACGACGGAACCAACAATGAAGATTTCATGATCGCCGACCCCAGTGCCACGTACAACGGCACCGCCACCACCGCCCTGTCCAGCAACACCTCGACTTGCGGCTATAACAGTTTGTACCCGCTGACCGACGCGCAGATCGGGGAGGTCGCGACGAACCTCGCTTCCGGCACGAACCCGGGCAAGTACACGATCGCGCTGTACGACGACAACGGGACCCCCGCCGACATGACCGACGACAAGCTGCTCGCAACATACGGACCAACTATTCCGTCGGCTCCTCTGTTGAGCACTCAGCTCGGCGCTTCGCTGTTCCCGACTGTCGACCCAACATACAATGCGACCGCGATGCAGACGGTGCTGGCCGATGCCAAGGGCAGCGCGGTGCAGAGTTTCACGTTCAACTGGACGGCACCGACGGCGCCTGGCTTATTCGCCTCGTCCGCCTGGCTGTGGCTGACCAACACGACGGTGCAGCCGCAGACCTTCCAGAACGTGACCGTAGATCTGGCCGCCAATGCGGCCAGCGCAACCGCCGCGATACCGCTGTTGGCCGGCGCAAACAGCGTCGGTAGTACCATTGAATACAACGATGCTGCTTTCCGTGTCTATTGGACCGGCAGTAACTACCAGCAGTAGCGTTCGGCGCAAACACGCCGTCGCCTTAATGCATCGATTCTGATGACTTAGGGAAATGAAGGCCCACTCCAGGGTGGGCCTTCTCCTTTTTAAAGCACAAGCAACAGGGACAAGACGGAAGAGGAAGGGGCAGAGGCGTATCATTTCAAGGGCGGCGGCGGTCACCCGACTAGCCGGACTTCGACGCGCGTCCCCGGGTTGAAACCGGCGGCAATGGTTTCTGCAAGCGTGCGAAGCTCAATCGGACCATAATGCGCGCGTTGCTTACCTCCCCCTTGATCCTTTAATCGACCCTGCCATCATGAGCAACCCGGAATCTGAACGCCCCGCAAGAAAACTCCCGACGACTTTGATCATTTTTCTGATTGTCGTCATCGGCTTTATCGGCGCTGCGTACTACCTGGCGCCGCGCTTCGAACGGCAGGCGCCGCAAGTCAAGTTCCCGGACACCGACGTGCTCGGCTTGGCGCCGATGGAGCTTGTCGTTGCCGATCCGGGCGCCGGATTGAAGTCGGTCAGCGCGACGCTCACGGTGGGCGGCAGCGAACAGACGCTGGTCTCCGAGCAGTATGCCCAGCCGCTGGCCGAAAAGAAGATCGCCCTCGCTTTGCCGTCGACGCTTGCCGGCATCAAGGACGGTCCCGCGGTGCTGCACGTGGTCGCGCGCGACGCCTCGCTGTGGAACTTTTTCCATGGCAACGAGACGGTGGTGCAGAAGAATCTCACCATCGACCTCACGCCGCCCACCATCGAACTCGTCGCCGACGACCGCTACGTCAACTTCGGCGGCGTCGGCGTGATCGTGTACAAGGCGTCCGCGGATACGGCGACGAGCGGGGTCAAGCTCGGCACACATTATTTCCCGGGTTTCCAGGGGCAAGTCAAAGGGCACCCGGATTATTTCATCGATTTTTTTGCGCATGCCTACGACGTGCCGCCGGGCGCGAAGGCGATGCTGGTCGCAAGCGACAAGGCCGGCAATACCAGGGAAATGCCGCTCGACTACCAACTCAATGACGTGAAGTATCGCAAGAGCACCATCGCGGTATCGGACAACTTTATCCGGAACAAGATGGTGCCCCTGTTGAAGGATGCCGGCGCGCGCGCGGGAACGCCGAAGGAGATTTTCATCGCGGTCAACCACGAGCTCAGAAAAGAGAACGAAGACAAGATCGCCGCGATCACGTCGATAACCACGCCGACGATACTTTGGAAGGGCGCGTTCAGCCAACTGAGCAACTCCAAAGTCGAGGCCAACTTCGCCGATTCGCGCACCTACACCTACAACGGCGAACCGATCGATACCGCCTTTCACCTCGGCTACGATCTTGCGGTCACCAGGCATTATCCGGTCGAAGCCGCCAACAGCGGCAGGGTCGCCTTCGCCGGCGACCTGGGCATTTACGGCAATGCGGTGATCCTGGATCACGGCCTCGGGCTCTACACTCTCTATGGTCACATGAGCTCCATCGGCGTCAAGGTCGGCGATTCGGTTACGCACAGGCAGATCCTCGGCAAGACCGGCGAGACCGGCCTGGCCGCCGGCGATCACCTGCACTTCGGCGTCTATCTGGACGGCGTCGCCGTATTGCCGGTGGAGTGGTGGGACCCGGCTTGGATCAACGACAACATCACGGCCAAGCTCGAAGGCAGGGGCGGCGTGGCGGTCGCCGAAGTGCAGCAGCCGAAGACGCGGCAAAAAGCCGCGCACAAAACCGCGCGCAAGGCGGCGCACAAGGCGGCGCACAAGGCGGCGCACAAGCGGCGCCGCTAGCCGCGGTGCGGCCGGTCAAGGTCCGATTGGCCGATCACGGCTCCGGGCGATACAGTTCGAGCTAGCATCTGCAGCTTGCGGCTGGCGACCCGTTCTATGCTGGCGAACTTCGCGACGTGCTTGCCGTTGAACAGCGCCTCGGTATCCTGGAAATTGCCGCCGGGCGGACTAAGCTAAAAGAAGCCGCATCAGCGGTTATCGAACAAGGAGAGTTGCCATGACCATTCAACGCCTGCCCACGGTCCGGGAATTCATGGACAAGTACGTGGAAACCTTATCGCCTGACACGGACATCTGGGACGCCGTGGACTTCCTGCTGGAGAAGCGGGTCACCGGCGCGCTGGTCGCCGACGGCAAGGGCAAACTCGTAGGCATTCTGACCGAGTCCGATTGCCTCAAGCTGCTCACGCTGGGCGGCCCGGATCACGATACGCCGAAGGGAAGGGTCAAGGATTTCATGACTTCGGCGGTGGAATCCATACCGCCGACCATGGACATCTATTATGTCGCCGGGCTTTTCCTGACCAAGAATTTCCGCCGCCTGCCGGTGGTGGAAGGCGGCCGCATCGTGGGCGCCGTCACCCAGTTCGACATCTTGCGCGCGGTGCAGCGCGGCCTCGCGGGGATGACGACGCGCCCAGCCGCGGCCAAAGAGCCGGCCGGCGTGGCCTAGCGGACCGTTGTAGCAGACGCTCTGGCGCCGGCGGAACGCCGGGGCGTGCCGGCCCTCGTGTTCGAGGGCGAACCCGTTTCGGTGAGCGCCGCAGCGACAGCCTGCACTGGTGCCTGGGCAGGCGCGGGCCGGGCCGCCCCAGGGGCGCCGCCCCTCCAGCATCCGCCGCCACGGCGCCGTCGCTCGAACACGCCGCGCGGCGGGACGCCGCAGAGCACCGCTCCCTCGGGCGGTCACGCGGCGCCAAGTGCAGGTAACATTCACCCATGAAGACGGAAGATGTCGACGTGCTGATCATCGGCGCCGGCGCCTCGGGCGCGGCGTTCGCCTGGAGCATGGCCGACACGCGCATGCGCATCCTTTGCCTGGAGCAGGGCGACTGGATGAATCCGTCCGACTATCCGAGCACGCGGCGCGACTGGGAAGTGCGGATGGAGCGCGAGTTCTCCGCGAATCCGAACATCCGCCGCCGGCCGGAGGACTACCCGATCAACGACGGCGGCTCGCCGATTTCGCCGCTCAACTTCAACGGCGTCGGCGGCAGCACGATCCTGTATGCCGCGCACTTTCCACGCCCGCATCCGTCGGATTTTCGCGTCAGGTCTCTGGATGGCGTCGCCGAGGACTGGCCGCTGGATTATGCGGCGCTCGAACCCTACTACGCGCTGAACGACCGCCAGATGGGCGTCGCCGGCCTGTCCGGCGATCCGGCCTATCCGCCGCACGAGCCGCCGCTGCCGCCTGTGCCGCTCGGGCTCGCCGGCGAGACCATGGCGCGCGGCTTCAATGCGCTGGGCTGGCACTGGTGGCCCTCGGATATCGCGATCGCGACGCGGGACTACGAAGGCCGCGCGGCGTGCGTGAACCTGGGTCCGTGCAAGTCCGGCTGCGCGCAGGGCGCGAAGAGCAGTACCGACATCACCTACTGGCCGGTCGCCCGGCGCGCCGGCGTGCAGTTGCGCACGCGCTGCCGGGTGCGCGAGATCCTGGTCGACGACAAGGACATGGCCACCGGCGTCGTCTACTACGACGAGCACGGTGTCGAGCAGGTGCAGCGTGCCGAGGTGGTGGTCCTCGCCTGCAACGGCGTGGGTACCCCGCGGCTGCTGCTCAATTCGAAATCTGCACGGTTTCCGGACGGCCTGGCGAATCGCTCCGGGCTGGTCGGCAAGAACCTGATGCTCCATCCCTGGGGCGTCGTGCGCGGCGCATTTGATGCCCCCTTGGACTCCCAACTCGGCCCGATGAGCTGTTGCATCCTGAGCCAGCAGTTCTACGAGACCGACCGCAGCCGCGGCTTCGTGCGCGGCTACAACATGCAGGTCATCCGCGGCTTCGGCCCGGTCGCGACCGCGCGCATGGGCGTCGCCCGCGGCGACATCCCCTGGGGCGAGGGCCACCACGAGGCGTTCGCGCGCCGCTTCGGCCGCTCGATCACCATCGGGATCTGCTGCGAAGACCTTCCCGAGGAATGCAACAGCGTCACGCTGGACCCGAAGCTGACCGACTCGAACGGCATTCCGGCGCCGAAAATCACCTACCGCCTGAGCGAGAACAGCGAGCGCATGCTGGCCCACGGCCTGGCGCGCGGCGCCGAGGTAATGAAGGCGGCCGGCGCCTGGGACGTATATGGCGAAGGACCGGTGCGGCAGACGGGCTGGCACCTGCTGGGCACGGCACGCATGGGTGAGGATCCGGAACGCTCGGTCGTCAACGGCTGGGGCCGCAGCCACGACGTGAAGAACCTGTTCATCATCGACGGCAGCGTTTTCGTCACCTCCGCCGGCGTCAATCCGACACCCACCATCCAGGCTGTGGCCTTGTACGTCGCCGATGCGATGAAGCAGCGCCTTGCCAACCTTTTCGACTGAGACAAGCGTGAGCAAAGAAGCAAATGCCAGCCTGGCCCCGGAAAGCGCGCTGACGGCGGTGCAGTTGGCGAGCCTGGACGCGGTATTGAACCTGATCGTGCCGGCGAGCGCCGACGGCCGCATGCCGGGTGCCGCTGAGGTCGGCGTGCCCGCCTACCTGTGCGCCGAGGCCGCGGACGCCTTGCCCGTGCTGCGCGAGGAACTGGACGAACTCGATCGGCGCTCGAACGCGCGTTTCGCGCGGGGCTTCGCTGCGCTGGAGCAGGACGAGCGCAAAACGATGGTCGAGGCGCTGCGCGCGCAGGCGCCCGCGTTCATGAACCGTTTGGCAATGGAAACGCTCGCCTGCTACTACCAGCACGAGCGCGTGCTCGAGGGACTGGGCTTGGAGGCGCGACCGCCCTACCCGACGGGATACCAGGTGGTACAAGGCGACTTGTCATTGCTCGCGCCGGTGCGCGCACACGGAAAAATCTATCGCGACGTGCCTTGAGCAGGCAATTGGAAACGGCCCCGAAGGGCCGTTTCGCCGTTAGCTGAGGTCAAAGCGGGCTGGCGTTATTTCTTCGCTGCTTTCACCGCGATGTAGACCAGCGCGCCGAAGCCGACGAACGGGAAGGCGATGAGGTAGGCCAGCCCGACGAAGGGTGCTGCGAAGAACAGTACGACGTTCTTCACGACGCGCGCGATGCGGGCCCAATGGGCTGCAATCAGTTTCCCGCCGTAGTACGCGGTCAGCGTGACGCTGACGACCGGCAGTGCGATTACGAGCGTCAGGCCAAGGAGCGGAGCGGCGACGAGCATCAGTACTGCTTTGGCCGCGATGGTCAGATGCTCAGTGGCGGTGTTGAACTTTTCGGCGGCGGCTTCCAGTGCTGCGAGTGCCAGTTCGGGGGTGTTCATTGTCAGTGTGGTGGTGCTCATGATTTTCTCCGTTTATTTCGTTTCGATCTTGCTTACCCTATCCTGAGCATAGGCCGTGCCAGACGCGAAGATTTACCTGACATTTCTCCGAAACCCCCATGTAATCGATAGCTTGCACGCTGCCAGCTGCAAGGGTGCGCGCGGGCGGCGGGCTCGGCATTGGCCCCCGAAGTACGAAATTTCAATGCGGGGCGACTCGCCCCATCGAAGGTTTTCCAATGAAATCAGCGAAGACCGCTGAAGGCGCGATGCGTGCTTTTTATATGCGCCTGCCGAAGAGAATCTAGCGCAAGGTCCTGAAAAAGGCGCGCACGTCACCGACGAAGAGTTCGGGCTGCTCGAATGCGGCGAAGTGCCCGCCCTTGGTCATCTCGCTCCAGTGGCGTATATCGGTGAAGTCGCTTTCCATCCAGCGCCGCACCGGTGGGACGATCTCCTTGGGGAACACGGCCAC
>Ga0307377_10001624_pt1 | contig 27865 bp, 29 predicted proteins | sample TR3MG_FD_202535 | JGI IMG/M metagenome (GOLD analysis project Ga0307377, IMG submission 202535) | Soil microbial communities from Risofladan, Vaasa, Finland - TR-3 | ecosystem: Environmental > Terrestrial > Soil > Coastal area > Acid sulfate soil | place: Finland: Risofladan, Vaasa | collected... | reverse complement strand
GATCCTGATCTAAATTATGATGAAAAAAAAGAAGTATATAAAATGGGTGGTAAAATTGTAGAAACTAAAAGTATAACTACCCACGCTATAGTTAGAGAAGAGGATGAATGGGCATGTACTTTAGCGGCCGCTATATTCATTGTTTAGAATAATGAATTCTCAATTTGCTTTTTTCACCTGTTTTCAGTTTTAAAAGCTACTAGTAATAATGTATTTTCTTTTGAAAAGTTACTTTTCTAAGTAGAAATTAACTATATATTTTCATCAATATTTATTAAATTAGGTATTATGACGGAATTAAAATACATAACGATTGAAGAAGCTATAAATAACAAACCTCATACTGTAAATTTGAGAGGATGGGTTTATCGAGAACGTAAAAGTAATAAGTTTGTATTCATTGTGCTTAGAGACGAGTCGGACATCATCCAGTGCGTGATTTCTAAAAGCAAAAATGCTGAACTCTTTGAAAAGGCTGAAAAATTGACAATTGAATCCTCAGTAAAGATTTCGGGTGAATTAAAAAAAGATGAAAGAGCGCCCAACGGATATGAAGTATCAGTATCGGAGATGGAAATTGTACAAATTGCTGATCCTTTCCCAATTACTGAACACCAATCTCCAGAGCTTTTATATGATAATAGGCATCTATGGATAAGATCAAGAAAATTAAACGCTATTTTGAAAATTCGACATACAGTAGTTGGAGCAATTCACGATTTTTTTAGAAGTCGAGGTTATTACGAATTTGACGCACCAATTTTCCAACCAAGCCAATCTGAAGGAGGCGCTACACTTTTTGAAGTTAAATATTTTGACGATATTATGTATCTTAGTCAAACTTGGCAGTTATACGCTGAAGCAGGGATTTTCTCGCTGGGAAAGATTTATAACATGGGACCAACCTTTCGAGCTGAGAAGTCAAAAACTTCAAGGCACTTGGCGGAATTTTGGATGGCAGAGATGGAAGCCGCTTGGATGAAACTCGATGAACTTACTGAAGTAGCTAAGGATGAAATTAGATTTATTGTACAAGAGGTTTTAAAACACAACAAGAAAGAACTCGAAATTCTAGAGAGAGACATTAAATTACTGGAACATTACGCTGAAGCTGAATATCCTACCATTAAATATTCCGAAGCATTAGAAATCCTTAATAATAAATACCAGATGAATGTTCCATGGGGTAAAGACCTAAGAACGATGGAGGAAGCCAAAATTGCTGAACATTTTAAAGTCCCAGTAATAGTCACTCATTATCCTACGGAGATAATGGGATTTTATAAACCACCAAGTGAGGACAATCCCAGAGAAGCATTATGTTTTGACATGCTAGCTCCAGAAGGCTATTGTGAAATTATTGGGGGATCGGAAAGAAGTTTATTGGTCGAAGATATGAAAAGAAGATTGGAAGCCGATGGTGAAGACCCTGAGAATTATAGCTGGTATTTTGCGTTGAGAAGTTATGGCAGCGTTCCTCACTCGGGTTACGGTTTAGGTGTGGAACGTGTCGTCCAATGGATGTGCGGTCTGGATAATATTAAAGACGCTATACCTTTTCCAAGAACTATGCTAAGAAAATCACCTTAATCTAATAATTATAAATCTTATGACAGAAAACACTGTTTAAAAGAATAAAAACTTATTTGATAGAAATTTTCTTTAGAAAAAAAAAATATTATTGATTAATGCTATATTGATTTTCCTTCGATAAATCCACTTATTTTTAAACCGTTTATCATCATACCAACTATAAATGTAAAAACTTTCTCATTCCAAAATTTTGAATTTGGCATTAAGGTTGTGCAATATTTACTTGTAATAATATCAATTGAAGGATTTTCATTATACCATTCAATTAAGGAGTTCTTTACTTTAAAATATAAATCTTCCATTTCATTTAATATTTGTTCAAAATGGGTATCTTTCCATACTCCAAAATGGGCTAAAGAGATTGAACTCAACTTATCCTTCATATTTCGTAATTTATTAAAAGATTTAAGAAGATCCTCTTCATGAAAGTTAGGAGGCATGAGAGGTACAAAAAAAGCATCTTGATCTAATCTCATACTAACTGCGTCTCCAATAAATATATTTCTATTCGATTTATCAAATAGTGCAATAGAATCCATAGTATGTCCAAAAAAATTCATAATCTCTAATTCTAATCCATTCAAATCAATTATATCACCTTCTTTCAAAGGAGTAACCTCATCTTCAAAAGGATAAAAGTTAATTCCCTCAAATCCATCAATCATTTTTTCCGGATGTCTTAGATTTTCAATCGCATTTTCTGAAGCTAATATTTCTACATCCAAATCTTTCATGGATTGATGAAATTTTGAAAGTCCTTGAGCGTGATCCCAATGGGAATGAGTTAAAACAATTTTATGAATAGGGTATAAGCCAAAATCTTTGAGTTTTTTTATGACTGTCCGGACTTTTAATGTGTCTCCAACATCAATCATTAATCGCATACCGTTGTTTTCAATTATATAAATTGAAAGAAATTTGGGTAATCCCATTGGCATTCCATCTATAAGATAATAATTATCACTAAATTTACCTTCAGAATTTATTATAGCTATTTAGATCACCTTCTAATTTTCTGTTATTTTTTTTCTTCTAGATTAATATAGAAAATAGTTTGATTTGGATTTAAATTTTAAGCATGGAAATAGTAAAATGAATTGAATTAAAAATGAGTAAAGTTTTTAGTTTTCCAGAATTTATAAGTTTGAAAAATAAGGATTAACTGTTTTTAATTGATTCTCTTTTTGTGGTTTGGCGTCAATGAAGCTCTATGAACACATGGGACATGAATTAATCGAAAAGATTAAGGATAGAGACATTAAGATACAAGATATTCTTGAATCATGTTCCAGGAGAATTGATGAAGTTGAGTCTCGACTACACTCATTTGTTAATCTCGATAAAGAAAAGAGTTCGAAAAAAGCAAAAAAATATGATGAAAATTTAAAGAAAGGAATAAAAATAGGAAATCTCTTTGGTTTACCCTTAGCAAATAAGGACCTTATTTGTATTAAAGATTTCCCTACTACTTGTTGCTCAAAAATATTACAGAATTATCGCCCTCCTTTTAACGCATCAGTGATTGAAAGATTATTAGAGATTGAAAATGCGATTCATATTGGAAATACAAATATGGATGAATTTGCGATGGGAGGATCCACAGAAAATAGTTGTTATGGACCTACTTATAATCCATGGGATTTGGCAAGAGTTCCTGGAGGATCAAGTGGAGGATCTGCTGCCTCAGTTGCCTCAGGTCAATCTATTTTTGCTTTAGGTAGCGATACTGGGGGTAGTATTAGATGTCCCGCAGCTTTTTGTGGAGTTGTGGGATTGAAACCAACTTATGGTCGAGTATCGAGATATGGGTTGGTGGCATTTGCTAATTCACTAGATCAAATTGGTCCAATTACAAAATGTGTCTACGATGCAGCGTTAATCCTTGAGATTATATCAGGTAAGGACCCTTTAGATTCTACTTCAGTAGATAATGCTGTTGATAAGTATACGGCAGAAATAAAAAAACCTATAGAAAAAAAAGTACTCGGAATTCCAAAAGAATTTTTTGGAGAAGGAATCGAGAAGGAAGTAAAAAGTTCTATATATAAAACGATCGAGAAACTAGAAAGTTTAGGAGCCACTACAGTTGAGGTTTCAATCCCCCATCTAGAATACACTATTGCTACATATTATTTATTGTGCATGTGCGAAGCAAGCTCGAATTTAGCTAGATACGACGGATTAAGGTATGGAAAAGTAAGCGACGATCCTTCAAGCGATGTATATAGCGCGTTTAGTAAAACGCGAGGAGAAAATTTTGGTCCAGAAGTAAGAAGAAGAATTTATCTAGGAACTTACGCTTTATCGGCAGGATATTATGATATGTTCTATGTTAAAGCCTTGAAAGTTAGATCTCTAATTAGAAGAGATTTTGTTGAAGTGTTTAAGAAATGTGATTCGCTCGTCTGCCCAACAATGCCTTCAACAGCATTTGAGGTTGGATCATTAATTGAAGATCCACTGGAAATGTATACTCAAGATATCTTAACCTGTTCTGTTAATTTAGCGGGAATCCCAGCACTTTCAATTCCATGTGGTTTTGATAGCAATAATTTACCCATAGGTTTTCAGATTATTGGAGACTATTTTGATGAAAAAGGAATTCTCAATATTGGCTATCAGCTTGAACAAGAGTTAGGTATTTTTCGAAAAAAAACCCCATTGACGAGTGGAGGTAAGTAATCTGAGTGACCAAGACAATAAAGTGATTATTGGATTAGAAGTCCACATTCAATTGACTAATCTAAAAACAAAGCTGTTTTGTAGTTGTAGCAACGATTATCGCAATTCAGAACCTAATACTTATGTATGTCCTATTTGTTTAGGTTTACCTGGCTCCCTTCCAGTATTAAATGAAAAAACCATCGATTTTGCTACTAGATTAGCTTTAGCTTTAGAGTGTGATATTAACCACCAATTCTGGTTTTTTAGAAAGAATTATCACTATCCAGACTTACCTAAAGGGTTTCAGATTAGTCAATACAATAAAGCGGGTGGGAAAGCTTTTGCTGATGGTGGTAAAATTACGGTTAGGTTAAATAATCATAAAAAAGACATCAAGTTAAACAGAATTCATCTCGAAGAGGATCCTGCTCGGCTAGTTCATAAGGGAAGTATAGCTTCTTCGCCATTTACTTTAGTAGACTATAATCGTTCAGGTGTTTGCCTTATTGAAATTGTTACTGAGCCAGTAATCAGCTCACCAGAAGAGGCGAGAGAATTTTTAAAACAATTAAAATCTATTGTTCAATATACTGGGATTTCAAATCTGGAACTGGAGGGTTCAGTTAGAGTTGATGCTAATATATCAATAAAAGGTCATGATCGTAGTGAAGTAAAAAATATTAATAGTTTTAGAGAAGTTGAACGAGCATTAAGGCACGAAATTATAAGGCAGAAAAACGCAATTAAACGGGGGAAGGTATTAATCCAAGAAACGAGACATTGGGACGATAAAAGAAAAATTACAATATCACTACGATCAAAAGAATTTGAAGAAGATTACCGATATTTTCCTGAACAAGATTTGGGACAAATTGAAATTAGTGACAAATTTATTCAGGGAGTAAAAGAGTATCTTCCAGAAATGCCAACAGAAAGAGCGTTAAGGCTTCGAAGAGAATATATGTTATCTGAGTTTGATTCTGAAAATTTAGTTTTAGATAAACGCATTGCGGATTTTTATGAAGCTGGAGCAAATGCCGATCCAACATTTGGATCTAAAGAATACAAACAGTATTGTAATTGGTTAATGAACAATATATCTGGTTGGCTAAACGAAAATAATTCAACTATTGATAAAACCAAACTTACTCCTAAACACATAGGGGATATAATCAAATACATAAGAGAAGGGAAAATAACATCTAAAATTGCTAAAAGTTTTATTGAAGATATCATGCAAGGGACTTCAGTTTCTCAAATTATCAAAGAAAGAGGTCGAACTCGACTTTCTGACGAAAATATCATTAAAAAAATATGTAAAGATGTAATTGAGGAAAATACTCTTATAGTTAAAGATTTTTTTAAAAATCCAAAAGCATTAGAAGCCTTAATCGGTCGAGTTATGGCAAAAACTAAAGGTCAAGCTGATCCTAATATTACGAGAGAGATTATGTCTAACCTAATAAAAAATAATTAAAAACAGGAAAAATAAAAAGTTAGCTATATAAGACCTTTCAGAGCGTCTGCTGCAGCTCCTAACTTTAGATTAATAATACCGAGTTTAGCATCAGTTGTAGCAATAATCGTTAAAATATTTCCCTCAATTTCAGAAAAGAGTATTTTTCCTTTTGCACTTTCAATTATTGCATTGAAAAATTGGCCTTGTTCCAATTCTTTTGTTGCTCTTTGAGAAGCTTTTAGAATAAGAGTGACCATGGCCGCAACGGCTTCTGGATCGACCCATCCAGGTAAAGCGCTCCCTTTAATCAAGCCAAATTTCTCAATAATGGCTGCACCATGAACTCCCTTTATTGATTTTAGACTTTCCAGTACCTCTTTAATCCTCTCTTCACTCATTTAAACCATTTTAATATGTATATTTAGAATTAATAGAATAATCTTGTTAGTGATATTTAAGATTTAATATTATTTAAGTATTCAAATTTTAGAATTAGAAAAAAAAAAGGTTAACTAAATATGATTTAGAATTTATAATTTTATTATTTTGCCCCAATTATCAAGAAGAATCGCGATAACAGACATAACGATTACCATTATTATGAAAATTAGAATATCCATCTCTAGTCCAATAATATCGCTTAATAAGAATTCTAATACGATCGCTATTGCATAAATTATGAAAGGAGATTTTCCATAACTATCTAGAATGAATATCGGTTTCTGAACTTTTTTATCAATGCCTATGAAGATAAAAGACAACAGAATCGATGTTCCTAAACTTATTAATATATATGTTAAGGTTACCTGACGCTTATTTGGATACCATCCAGGAACCAACCAAAGTAACAAACCTCCTAATAAAGCTACAGCACCAACAATTGCGTAAATTTGATATTTTTTTTTATCTGTATATTCCTTGTTTAGCAGCATTACTTCACCTAAGCATGTCGCGTAGATCATTATAGCGGAGAAGCCAAAGATGGTTCCGAAAATGCCACCATGGATAGAGAAAATCGCATATTTTCGCCAACCTCCAAATAGAAGCATGAATTGATAGAAGACCAGCATAGCTGTAGCTACAATTGCTCGGGGTTTAGGTTTCAGCCACAGTAATGGTAAAGCAATTAACCCAACCAATCCCAAAGAAGGTAGAACATCCCAATAAATTATAAGAACGTCTCCTTCCATCTTTATAATTTCACCTTGATCAATGAAAATCACAATAAAACCAAGAATTAGTATTATCCCGTATCGAATGATCATGTGTCTAACTGCTTTACTAACTCCGTCTCTTTCTTTTCTATGTAAAAAAGACAACGGCATAAGTAAACCCATTATAAAAATAAAAGCAGGAGCGCCGATATCAAAAAAATTCATATATTCCACAATCTTTTCATCTGGGGGATGTGCCAGAAAGAATTTCCCAATCTCAGATCCTTCCCTAATAGCGTTAGGAAGAAATTCCGTGATAACAAGCAATAACATTATGAAACCTCTTGCGTGGTCGATCCAATAATACCTCCTTCGATCCACTTGAGTTTTATCAACGGTTAGTTCCTCTTCACTCATGTTTAATCAACTTTTTTCGTCTAATTGTATAAAATATGATATTATAAAGTATTTTAATTGATATTTATGGTTTTATTTTATTTAAGTGTAAAAATTTTAACTATACTTGGAGGATGAAATTTCTTTTTTTAAAACAAAAAATATTAATAAACATTCATTTAGGTAATTCATATTTATAACTTATGTAGTATTGATACTTGAGGATATTGAAAAATGAATGATTTCGAAAAAATGACGATTTCTGCCCAAAAAGCAATGATTCATGTATTAAAATTGGATAAAGAAGATGATGTATTAATTATAACTGATGAACATACCAAAAGAGAAGGTGAAGCTTTTTACACAGCAGCCATCGAGTATGGAAGCACAGCGTATTTATATTTTTTACCTGAAAATAACCGTCCACTATTAGAAATACCCTCCGAATTATGCTCCTTATTTGAAGGAAAAACTATAGTTCTTAATGTTTTTAAAGGAATGGCTGAGGAAACTCCTTTTCGGGTTAAATTGATTGATAGCATTCTTACTACTAAATCAGTTCGAGTTGGTCATTGTCCCGGGATTACTAAATCGATGATGATTGAAGGTCCAATGAATATTGATTATAGTGAATTAGTAATTGCAGCAAACAAGTTGATTAATAGGTTTAAAAACGCTAAACAAGTACACATCACAGCGCCGGGAGGAACTGATATTATACTGTGTATCGAAGATCGAGGATTTTCAACTGATACTCAACTTATTGATGAATCGCACATCGCTAATTTACCATGTGGCGAAGTATGGTGTGGTCCCGTAGAAACCATGGGTGATGGTTTAATAGTATGTGATGGTTCCATTGGTGATATAGGTAATGTAAGTAAACCATTGAAAATTTTTCTTGAAAAAGGTAAAATTATCAAAATTGAAAGTGAAGATCAAAAATTAGTAGAAGCTATTGAAAAACTAATCAACATAGATGAAGAAGCTAAAATTCTTGGAGAATTAGGAATAGGTCTTAACCCAGGTGCTAAATTAACGGGTAATTTGCTCGAGGATGAAAAAGCCCTTAAGACTGCTCATATTGCTTTTGGGAACAATGAAGATATGGAAGGAGGGCAGAATAGATCAAAAACCCATAGAGATTTCTTATTCAATAAACCAACAATGAAAGTTACTTTCAAGGATAGCTCATCAAAAATTTTAATAAAAGAAGGAGAAATCCTTTAATTTCGCTTCTTTTAAATTCATAATTATGAAAAAATCTCAAAATAAAAAATATTAACAAGCTTACATTTGGGTAAATCATGTTTAGACAAACAATTAAAAGCGTTAAGGCAAACCAGGATTTATTAATTGATGTTAGCGATCAGATTTGGCAATTTGCAGAATTAGGATTGGAAGAGTTTAAATCGTCTAGTCTTTTAATAAAAACTCTTAATGAGGCGGGTTTTTCTGTATCATCTAATGTTGCTGACATGCCAACTGCTTTTTACGCAGATTATGGTAAAGGTAAACCAGTTATAGGCATATTAGGGGAATACGATGCACTCCCAAGGCTGAACCAAAAAGCAACACCTTTTAGAGAGGTGTTTACAGAAGGCGCTCCAGGTCATGGATGCGGACATAATCTTTTGGGAGTAGGTTCGTTAGGGGCAGTATTAGCAGTTAAAGACGCTATTGATTTAGGTAATATAACGGGAACTATACGCTATTACGGTTGTCCTGCTGAGGAAACTTTCAACGCAAAAGGTTATATGGTTAAGGAAGGACTATTTGATGATGTTGACATTGCTCTGACATGGCATCCAGGAAACTTCAATATGTTGAATCTGATGAGTTCTTTAGCAATGAATTCAGCAGTTTTTAAATTTCACGGACGTACAGCACATGCTGCGGGAGACCCTCAAAATGGGAGGAGTGCTTTAGACGCTGTTGAGTTAATGAATGTAGGAGCTAATTTTATGCGAGAACATATGATTTCTGATGCAAGATTACATTATGTTATAACCCATGGGGGCGATGTTCCAAATGTAGTGCCTGCTGAAGCAGAAGTGCATTATTTTGTACGCGCTCCAGAACGCCATCAAGTTGAAGATTTGTACGCTAGGTTAGTAAACATAGCAAAAGGTGCGACTTTAATGACAGAAACTACAATGGAAATCGATTTTTTAAGTGGCATGTATAATACAATGTATACGAAAGTAGTTGACGATGTTATTTCAAACTCCATGAAAAAAGTTGGTGCCCCTAGATTTAATAAAGATGATATCGCTTTTGCTAATGAGCTAAATAAGTCGATTCCAACAAATTCACTTGAGGGATACTATAGACTCATACCCCCCGATATGATGGAATTTGCTAAAGCTATTTTAAGTCAACCTTTGAATAAAATCATAATTCCTCCAATGGGAAAAGGTAAAGTTATGCCAGGATCTACTGATGTAGCAGATGTTTCTTGGAAGGTACCTCTTGGAGAATTTGGGACCGCTTGTGAGATCACGGGATCTCCCGGGCATTCTTGGCAAAATGTAGCCACTTCGGGGATGAGTATCGGTCATAAAGGGATGTTAACAGCAGCGAAAATATTAGCTGTATCCGCCCTTGAATTCATGCAAAATCCAAATTTAGTTGAAAATGCGCTTAAGGAACACAACATAGCACATAAGGATAAGCCTTACAAATCACCGCTTCCTGAAGGATTAAAACCGCCATTCCGTAGGCTTAAAAGATAAAATTTTATAATATTTTATTTAAAATATTTTTCCTATTCTATTTATCAGGTAAAAGTAAACAATAACTGGTCTCTTTAAGAGTTAAATATTCCAATCTACTTCTTAAATTAAGAAAAATCAAGAAAATAATAGTTATCATGAGTAAAGTTATTAAATGGCAATATTCTGATTTCTTTGAACTAAGAAGAGAAAAATTGGTAAACATTCTACTTAGCGAGATAATATTTCTAAAAAGTCACATGAAGAAACTAAGTATAACTGAAAAAAGAGGTTGTATTGAAATCGCTTTAGATAAATTAGAATACCTTTTAAACACATTAAAAAAAATCGATACAGATTTAACAGAGAGCGATTTTGACAAGGTTATTTTAATTATTTATCAAATATTCCAAGAAATTATTAAACAATTGGAACGCTAAGTAAAAAAAAATAAGAAATAATGAAAGCTTAAATTACATTTTGATTAATGAACCAATTGCTTCCATTAATGTTTCTTTCTTTGGAGCCCCCTTCATTAAATCGGATTTAACTCTTTCAGCCAAAATTTGAGGCGTGAAAGGCTTACCCCCATTATCAATTTGGTTATAAGTATGCCAACCCTGAAAAGCAAATACTCTATCTGCTACTACTCGAAATACTTCGCCTGTTATTTTTTTAGCATTATCTGAAGCAAGGTATACAACCATAGGAGCTACATTCGCAGGATCAAAAACATCAAATCCTGTTTCATCCAACTTATTCATAATTTCAATCATTGTAGGAGTTGCATCAGTAGTAAGTCGTGTTCTAGCTACAGGAACTATACAATTAACTGTAGCATATTTTTTAAGTTCCATCGCGGCGATCACTGTAAAAGCAGCGATACCTGCTTTTGCAGCTCCATAATTAGTTTGGCCCATGTTTCCTAATAATCCAGCATCAGAAGCGGTATTGATTATTCTGCCAAAATTCTTTAAACTAGGATTAGTTTTTCCCGTTTCTCTAAAATAATTAGCTGTGTGACGAGTCATATTAAATGTACCTTTCAGGTGTACTGCAACTACACCATCAAATTCATCTTCAGACATATTAAACAGCATACGATCTCTTAGGATTCCAGCATTGTTCACGACAATGTCTAATTTTCCAAATTCGGATACTGCCTGATCGATCATTGCTTTTGCCTTATTAAAATCAGTAACAGAATCGTAGTTTCCGACTGCTTTAACACCCAATTTTCTACATTCCTCGGCAACGATGTCAGCTACATTAGTTCCTGCTCCACTCCCATCAAATCCTGCACCTAAATCATTAATAACTAAATTACAGCCTTCTTTTGCCATTGCTAAAGCTTCTTCTCTACCTAAACCTCGACCAGCGCCAGTAATAATAGCAACTTTTCCATCTAACATTCCCATAATTTTTTCACTTCTTTAAAAATTTTAAGTTTGAATTTTAATATGTTAAAATCAATTACAAAGTTAAAAAATTTTAAGAATTTGAGAAAATTTAGTACTTTAAATTTGTGTCTAACTAAAATAAAGTGGAGAAGAGTCTTATGGAAACTATAACTCACAATCTGATTGCAGTTTTTATTCAAATCCTCTGCTTTATGTATTTTATTTTTCCGTGGAATGTGATCTTTACAATTATATTTGCTTTTATATCTCATATAATTGTGGACGATTTATCGTTTATTACTTACCACACTCCTGATTCTATGAAAGATGATAAATTTTGGCTCATATGGCATTATATAATCTACGCTCTTTCGTTGTTTTCGTTTGTTATTTTTATTATACCCTATTGGTTAAGTCTCCTATTCGCTAACATTGTGGATTTGTGGGACTGGTTTATCTTACGACCTATACAAAAAAAAATTAAAAGCAAAAACCCTGATTCTAAATGGGGTGATAAATATTATATGCATCAAATTGTCGATTGGGTAAGATTAAAACTGTTTAATTGGCTTCCTAAACGGGCTTATAAAAAATCAGGAATATTGATTGAAATTTTCATCATAATTGTTTTTATCATACTCTTAGGTATGTTAAATGTTACATTGTTTATCAACTAAAAATTCGCTTTATTCCCTGAAAATCTTTGAAGTGCAATAGATGACTAGAACAGAAACAATCTGAGGATCCAAAACTTTTGATGTAATTATCACAAACCAATAAGATCTCTCCAGCTAAGACACACTCCAACCGAATCAAAGATGGAATTAAATATATTTTAATTAACACGGATCTATCACTTGCTAAGAAGTAATCTATATGCCAGAACAATTTCTTATCGTGGGATTCCGATATATGCCTTTTAACTCTATTTTCTAAAGATGTAGAGCTATTACTTCCCATGGCAGAGCCAACATATAAGTAATATCCCTTAGGGAAGGTCAGCAAGCCTAATGATCCTATTCTAATTCTCGTCTCTTTCGGAAGAAAGATGAAGAGAATGTAACTCCCTTTCATTTATTTACAGGCTTTTTTGTGATCGCGATAACAACCGTCACAGAAACTTTCATCACAATTATCGCATATATTAGCGCAATTATCGCAAATTTCATTTCTACACTCGTGGCAATCATATATACGATCGTTAGGATTTTCTCCGCAGTTATCACAAATTATTTCTTTATTTGGCATTTTAATTATAACTCTACATAAATATAAAGTATATATATTAAGGTAGGCAATTTAAAAAAATCCCTTATTATCTCTTAGATAATCTTGTTATTCATTTCTCAGTCCATATTGTCCACTAAGAAATCAAGAGTCCATTCATAGTTCAACTTTCCATTTATACTATATTTTCAAAAACTAAATATGAACAACTGATCTAATAATTATTAGCTAAAAACCGAATGAATATCGGGGGAAGGTGGCGAAATTTGATAGAAAATAAAAAAATAATAATTTATGAGTTGGAAAAACGATTATCAGAAGCTTTAAAGGATAAGTACAAAGAATCGTCTCAAATAGATTCAGAACAAATTCCTTTCACATTAATAGAAACGAATCAAGTAGAGAAGGCGCGATTATTGAAGAAATGGAAAAAATCTGAAGGATATTTTTATTTAAAGCCAAAAAAGTTTGAATTTAGTTTAAAAAATTTATAATAATTATTAAAATGGAGGTGAAAAAAGAAAATGGAGCAAATACTTTTAAGGAAAAAGGAACCAGAAATTAAAATTGAACTTATAATTTTAGATGAACTCCCTGTGGAACAAGAACTGCCAATAGAAGTAAAAATCAAGGTGGATGGGAAACCTGGTAAAAAAGCATTATTGAAATTGCTAAAAAAAGGAAAATATAATGCAAAATACCTAGAAGAATTGGTTTCAGTTAAAGACGCTAGAAGAATGATTCACTATAGAAATCTTGGAGTTCGCTAAAATTCTTTTTTTTTGAATTTTTATTAGTTTTTTATTGAATTAAAGTCTTCTTTGATTAATTTTTTGATACAAATCAAGAAATTTATTTCAACAGTTAATTGCATATGCTTCTTAATCAAATCTATTTTAATTTAAGAACGAATAAGGAAGAAAAAAATTAGATTTTTTCTATTTTTAGTAATTATAAAAACCGTGTTTGGTTTTTCGACCGATTAGGTTATCATTTACCATTTTTTTTAAGAGTGGACTTGGATTATAGTTTTCCCCTAATTTTTCTGTGAGATATTCTCCAATGTGAAGATAAATATCGTTTCCTACTAAATCAGAAAGTTCTAATGGCCCCATTGGAAAGTTAAAAGCTAATTTAACCGCAGTATCTATGTCTTCCGTGCTCGCTATACCTTCTTGCTTCATATTTATTGCCTCATTACATAAAACATAAATAAGTCTAGTTGTTATAAAACCGGGAGAATCTTTCACAGTGACAACAGTTTTATTGAGACTTTCAGAAAATTTTTTAGCTCTTTCCAATATTTCATTTGAAGTTTTTTTTCCCTTTATTAATTCTATTAATTTCATAACCGGAGCGGGGTTAAAGAAGTGAATACCGACGATTCTTTCTTGATTTTTCGCTTTCAATGCCATGTCCGTTATGCTTAAAGAAGATGTATTAGAAGCTAGTATGACTTCTTTATCGCATTTCTCGTCTAAATCAGATAACAGCTGTTGTTTTAAAGCCATATCTTCAAACACTGCTTCGATAACAATTTGAACATTCTTTATCGCTTCGTCTCTGATAGTGGTTAAACTTATTCTATTAAGAATCTTCTCGGTGTCTTCCTTTGAGATTTTACCTTTTGGTACAAAGAATCTATTCAAGTTCTTATCAATACTAGCTTTCGCTTTTTTCAAAAATTCTTCATTAATATCAACTAAATTTACATGATATCCGTGGGTTGCTGTTAATTGTGCGATTCCTGAGCCCATGACTCCTGCACCTATTACACATACATTTTTAATTTCCATATTTCCCTCACTTCTCCCTGAATTTCATAAAATCAGCTTTACGCTTTTCAACAAACGCATTCTTACCTTCCACCGCTTCTTCAGTGCCATAGTAGAGAGATAATCCTCCAACACCTAATTGTGTAATGCCGTGAGTTCCATCTGTTTCTGCTAGGAACGCAAATTTTAACATCTTTAAGGCTGTTGGACTTTTTTCTAATATTTCTTGGCACCATTTCTCTATTTCTTCATCTAGTTTTTCAATGGGTACAACAGCATTTACCAAACCCATGTTCAACGCTTGCTGGGCCGTATATCGACGACAAAGAAACCAAATTTCCTTCGCTCGTTTCATTCCAACAGCACGCATTAAATCGCCGGTTCCGTAACCAGGATCAAAGGAACCCACACGTGGACCTGCTTGCCCAAGTTGAGCGTGTTCAGCAGCAATACTTAGATCACATGCCACATGCCAAACATGACCCCCCCCAATTGCATATCCATTTACTCGGGCGATAACAGGTTTGGGTAGCGTGCGAATCAAGCGAGTGACATGCTGCCAACCAACTTCTAAAGGTAAGATATACTCTCCCTTATAACCTCCTTTTTCGCGAGTGGTTTGATCTCCACCAGTACAAAAAGCTTTTTCTCCTGCGCCAGTGAATACGACAACACCGATATCATTATCCATACATCGATTAAATGCATCAATTAGTTCATGTACTGTTTGTTGTGTACAAGCATTATAACGTTGAGGTCGATTGATGGTTATACGAGCTATACCATTTTTCTTTTCAAAAATTATATCTTCATATTCCAAATAACTCATCTCTACAAAATTTTATTTTCAATTTTATAATTAATCAATAAGAATGATCTTGAAATATTTATTTCGGTCAAAAAAATTATTAGATGCACATCGTGAAACTTCTGTTTCACGAAAATTTAAGCTTATTTAATGTTGATTTCTACTATGATTTCATAAGTTCTTGATTGAGTTCTTCAACGAACTCCTCAACTTTCGACATCTTGATCCTAAACAAACCCTTAAAAGTCTGTTTATTTACGACAGAACCTCCCTTCTTTTCGATTTCGGTTTGCATTATTTCAAGGGTTTTTCCTGGTACCATTCTACATGTGTTAAAGACTATGTAATTTTTCCCATCGATGTTTTGAGCATGTTCGAAATACCCATTAAATACTGTTGCAGGACGGCTCCCATGTGTAGGAAATCCTAAAAACACGAGATCGTAAGGGGCAAGATCTTTGATGCTCTCATTATACTTAAAACTTGAAAGGTCTCCTTTCATTACTTCATCTTGTTCTGATAGGAAGTCTCTAAATTTCTTAGTGTATTCAAACTGTTCAATACTTACATCTGATGTATTAAGCCCTTCTGCGATACTTTCCGCAACCTTTTTTGTTCGTCCGCCCAATGAGAAATATAATATCAATACTTTCATTTTTATCGTTATTCACTTTTTTAAAATTACTCTTCTCTAATTATTTTAAGTTTTTAAGTTTTAAGCTATCAAATGAGTGAAATAGTATGAAAGAAACAAACAAATATGGGGACATATCCAAATTCTTTTTTTTGTCTAAAAAATCAAGATAATTTTTCTAAGATTAAATTAATCTTAATAGATCATTGAAAATCTTATTGAACTATCATATTTTGCTTTATTTCTCGAACCATGGATTGTCCATCTTTATTGATTTGAGAAATTATCTCTCTTAAAATTTCGGTAACTTCAATCCCTTTTAACTCACTAGAAATATAGAGCATTGAAAGGACTTCTTTTGCCAAAGTTGTAAGATTCTTCATATCATCAATTGGGATTCTAATTCCTAGCGCTTTAAGGTCCATATGCGTTTCTTTTTCTTGCTGTCTAATAGTAATTAAAAAATCATTTTTTCTTCCTTTCCATAATTCCGAAACAGTTCTAATGGATAAGATGTAATGTTTTGTAGGGCTCTTTATCCCATTAATCTCTCTTGCAAATGTTAAGGGTTTGGAATTTCTTAAAGCCTCTAATCCGAAGCTCCTGTTAATCTTATTAGTTTTATCGAGCTTTTCTTTCATTTTCGAAATTTCAGATGTTAATTGTTCAATTTTTAACGACATTTTTTCAAACTTTTCGAGAAATAAATCTTTATCAATTAGAATATCACTTTCGCTCATTTCAGACAGCACCCAACATATAAGTATGATTTGTTTTAATTTAGTGGTTAATAAAACTAATTATTAAAGGATTAATCTCATTAGAATTAGTAATTTCTTATTGATTAAAACTTAAAAAAGAAAAAAATAATTAGGAAAGAGAGTTCTCATTTATAAATTGGAATCTTCTGAATAATCTTTTTCAGTAGATTCAGAATTAGGTTTCTCTTCTTCGTAAGAATCTAATTTACCATTATCTTGCTCATCTATGGACTCATGTGTATGGAGAGGTTCTCTCACTTGTTCTACAAATTCTACTGGGTTTAATAAATCTTTAACTTCTTGATCGACTTTATCTTTAAACTTTCTCTCGTTAAGATTATATTTCTTTATTTGATTAAAACCTAATGCTACTAATAGAAATAGAAAGAAAAGTAAAACAGCGATATTTTTAATCAGATTAATAACATCTGCATTCAAAAGGTCTATGATGTCAATATACGCGAAGCCACTAAATAGCGTAAATGGATAATTATGAATAAATTCATAAGCGACCTTTGAAAACACTAACCATATTAAAATTGAATCAACTCCGATTCGTTTCATGTTGATTTTTTTTCTTAATAGCTCAGCCTGAGAACCCATTAATGTAGAGATTGAATATAATAATATAAACAAATCAACAACTAGCATTATTACCTGAGTTGTTACTGAACTACTTTCTCCACCTGTGCTTCTCAAAGCCAAAAAGATTTTTACGAGTAAATAAAAAGTATAGATAACTACGGAGAGTGAGAACATTCCTAACCAAGCGTTAAAAATTCTCTTAAACATAAAGACGATTCCGACGATTATAAAAATTATCACAATAATCCCAACAAAAATTACGACATAATTTAAAGTATCATAAATTTCTTGGGTAATTGTTAAGCCGATAAGGTCTCCAATTATTTGTGATCCAAATAAGTAAGCGACAAAAAGAACTATCGAAATTACAGATCCTCCAAAGAATTGAATAACTCTGTAAAATGAGCTATGGACTCGCTTTTTAAGACTGTTATCTAATCTTTTGCTTGAAAGATAAGCACCATATAAAATAAACCAGGATGTGAAAAATATGTAAGATATTAAAGAGAATATAAAGATTCCAACCATAATCGGTATCAGAAAAAACATTAAAGGAAGCGTTAAAAAGAAAGTTAAAAGCATTTTCCATGCGGCAACTTCTTTAACATCTTTTTTTGACCCAAGAGAATATAAGAATGTAAAGATTAAGAAAGTTAAAAAAGGCACATAAATAATAACCCCCATTAAATTTAAAAGATCTATATCAACTGAAAAAATCTGGATATTAAATTCAAAAGGGAGTTGAATAATTGTGATATTTACAAGAAGCCAAATTACCAGAATTAAGTATTTACGATTTTCTTTCAGTCCTAACTTCTTCAAGTTATCTATAGTATCCATATAAAAAAAGATAGACTTCGAATATTTAAAATTTTATAATATGTAAAATCTAACGATTTTAAAGAGACAGTAATAAAATAGATATTTAAAAGCATACTAGATCTAATATTTAAAATTTACCTAATTTTAATGTGATATATTTGATATTTCAAACTGAATATTGGCCTTATATATCAGCCTTCTTTACTTGGGTTTCAGAATCAGCATGAATTTTTGTCCTCATTAGCGGAGTCATTGCCTTAACCTGGTTTGGATTCGAAAGAAAACGTAGAGGATCTTTCTTTAAAAGAAAATCTGATTCCGAAAAAACATCTACTTTATCCAAGTTCTTAACAACTATCTTAAGAGTAATCTCTTATTCAGGCGTAATAGTTGGAATACTTGATATCTGGGCAGGAGCAATGGGTTTAATTCTAAATATTCCTCCAAGTTTTAAATACGGTGAGATTACTCCTCAAGCAGATCATTTTACATGTATTTTCTTGATTGTTGTTGGAATTGCGATGTTTTTTAAACCAGTAAATGACTTACCACTCTCTAGCATCCTAGGTCTTATTGCAGGATCAGCTACTGCCTTCATTTTAGCACTGTTAGTTCCAGATACAGTAAGAGTATTAATTGCTGGTTGGATTAATCCAAAATTGTTACTAATAATAATTTTTATCATCGTAACAGCACTCATCGCCTTTACGGCTAAATTTTTCATTGGAGTGCTCCAAGCAATTTCAAAATTCATTTCATGGCCTCCCGTTGCATTCGTTATAATGGTCTTTGGATTTGTTCAAGGAATCTTATTGTGGGGTTTTGGAATTAGTATATTTATGAATATTCTTTAATTTTTTTCTTTTTTTTCTTTTTGCCTAAGAAGTATGTATTGTTAAAAATAATCGGATAATTTTTTCTGTTGATGAAATGTTTTTACTGGTAGATTGAGCTTTTCTTTTAGCATGTTCACAGATTCAGGTGCATTTCCTTGAAAATGATTATTTACGATAATGAAAATTTCATAAATACTGGGAGATTTTTTTAGAATCTCAATACAATCAACCAAGTTTCTTAAATTTTCTTTTTGGTCTCTTTGTATTCGATCAAAGACTGTTAACTCGCGATCACCAATTAGGCGAATATAATATGAGTTTTGTCTTGGCATATAGTACGCTTTAATTCCCGGCATGTATGTTGTCCCCAAGATAATAGTTGAACTTCCTATTACTTCGTGTAATAAATCTTCATTAAACCATGAATTATCACGTAATTCAATAATATAATTATTTTCAGTAGGGAGTTCCCTTATTAGATATTTTAGGTGGTGGAAGTGTTTTTCATTGTACTTAAACCATGGAGGAAATTGTAACAAATATGCAAAAGTCTTTTCTTTTAATGGAGATAGTCGATAAAAAAATTGAGAGATTGAATCTTCGATGTTTGCATCTTTGAAATTATGGGTAATCTCTTGCCATACTTTAACTGTAAATTTAAAATCTGATGGAACTTGATCGCTCCAATTTTGAACTATTGAAAATTTAGGAAGACTATAGAATGTATTGTTGATTTCAATCACATTGAAATATTTGGTATAAAAACCAAGTCTATTGTGTGATTCGAGCAGCTTAGGATAAAATGGTCCTATCCAATCTTTATAATCCCATCCTGCACACCCAATATATATTCTAGCCATCCGAATCACTATTAGAATTCCATTAAATAAAATTATCTTGCCTTTTCAAATAAACCAAAGCTATTTTCAATAAAATAAATTAGCATTATAAAAAATTAATGCTTCGTAAAGTTTAATATAGCAGAAGAAGAATTAATTTATATAGCGATAAAACAATATAGAGAAAATCTAAACAATAATTGAGAATTTAATTAGATAATCTAAAAATATTTCGAACTTTTACAAATAAGTCAAAAAGGTGAAAAAAAAATTACTATTAATTGGGAACGCGCCGAATTGTCGCCTGAAAAAGCTTTGAAAGTAGAAGGAAGGGTTTTGTTAGATTTACGGGCTAAAATTAACGAATTGGAAAGAGAATTACTTAAAAATCAAGAAGAACTCAGGAAAAACAAAGAAGCATTAAAGGAAACTCATAATAAATTAACCGGAAGAGAAAAAAGTCTTGTTAAGATAAGTGAGAAATTCTCATCTGCTAAGAAGAATTTAGATAATGTTTCTGAAAATAAGCTTAATACCGATATTGAATTAACTCGATTAAAACCACAGCTTGAAGAACTCAAAGCAAAACTTACTGAAGCAAACGATAACATTAGTAAGTTGAAGAGTGAATTAAAATTTACGACAGAAAAAGCAAGTGAAATGGAACAAACCATTAAATTCAAGGAAAAGGCTATAGAAAACTACAAGAACGATTTAGAAAAAAGAAAAAAGGAGATAGATAATCAAAACGAGGTAGTTAAATCAAATCAAAAAGAAACTGATGAATTTATAGATAAAATCAAATTGCTTGAAGCAAAACTTTCAGAAGTAAGATCCACACCAAAAGTTTTAGAACGAATTAAAGAAATGATGGTTCATAAAGGATTTCTATCTGATAGAGAACTTGATAACATTTTCAAAGAATTTGATTAGAATATATGAGTTTGTCTTAAAATGCAACTCTGAATTTGAAAAAATCTCACATAAGCAAATATCATACGAGTTAATAAATAATTTGAAAAAATTATATATTGTGCAACATAAAATTAATAATATAAAATAATGATATAAAAAGAAAATATATGAAGGTGTAAGAAATATTACGAACATAGACTGGCAAAAAGCTTTAGAAAATCCAGAAAAGTCTCAAAAAATAGAGGGACGCTTTTTATTAGACCTTAGAGCAAAAATTGATGATTTAGAACAGCAATTAAAGCAAAAAGAAAAGAAGTTAGAGTCCGTATCAAAAGAATTGAGCGAAAATAAAGAGAATTTATCTGCGAGTGAAAAAAAGCTCAACGAAACTACTCAAGATCTAAATTCAACTAAAGCAGAGTTAACATCGGTGTCAGAAGAGAGAAATAAAATTAGTACGGAATTAGATTCATTAAGAAATGACAAATCTGACCTTGAGATGAAATATAATGAAGCAGAGGAGAAACTGAAGGAATTAGAACCAAAAGTAGATTCTCTAAAAGAAGAACACGATCAAAAAGAAAGAGAGCTAGAAAGCGTTAAGAAAGATCTTCAACAGACAATTTCGGACAAGTATGTTGAGATCGAAAGCTTAAAAGACGAGTTAACTGGACAGTTGGAGAGTAAGGAAAACGAAATAATCACTGCTAAGAATGAAATTGAAGCGAAGAACAAAGAAATTGAAGCAGTTAAACTTAAACTAACTTCTTTAGAGGATTTCATTGAAGAATCAAAAGGGGCACCTCAAGTTATTGAAAAAATTAGGGAAATTATGGCTCATAAAGGTTTTCTTTCTGATAAAGAATTGGAAGATATCTTAGCAAAACACTTAGATTAAGAATTTTTTCTTCTTTTATTTTTTTAGTTCTTTGAGAGCTAACTCCTAGGTGATAATTTCTTTTCGTAAAACATTTTTAGTATTAATGCAACATATTTATCAATTCGTTAGAAGATTTAACATAAAAGGTGAATTTATTGTTATTACAAATGGTATTATTAGAAGAATTTTACGCTTTATTCATTAAAATCATAGTGTCGTTTTTCTGTGGCTTCGTTATAGGAATAGAGCGCACAAGAGTAGCAGCCCAATATGGTGCTCGAGATCACATCTTTTTTTCAATGATTTCGACCTCTTTAATAATTTTAAATGAGATGTTCTTACCTATAACTGAAGGATTTATTCTAATTGTATTGTTTTTTGGCGGAATGATCATTTTTTTGTTGATTGGATCTATATATAGGTTATTTCGGGAAAAAGATCCAGGGTATACAACTACTCTATCAATGATATTAGCGATGATTGTTGGTATAATGTGTTATTATAATGAATATCTTGCTATTGCCATTTCTGTTATATTTTTGATTATCCTATCTACAAAAAAGCAGTTTTATAAAATAAGAAAATTGAAGGAAATTGAATGGACTGGGACCGTTGAGTTTATTGCAATCGTAGTTTTACTTTATATCCTAATTCCAGATAATCTCCAAGTTTTCGGTATTGTTGTTAAATCAATAATTATAATATTCATCGTAATTTTAACTGTAAAATATTTTAGTTATTTTTTATTAAAAAGCACAACTGAAAAAAATCTATATTATCTTTCATTTTTAGGAGGTTTTGCTCACAGCGAGGCTACAACCGTTGAATTAGCTGAAGCGGGTGCATCTTCCTCATCAGTTTGGCTTGTTATTCAAACTATGCTGATTAGGATGATCATTGTTTTAATGATTACTCCTACCTTATTAGGTTATGCTCTTTATCCTATTCTAGTTACATCGATTATAGGATTAATTGGATCGTTTTTAATACTAAGAACAAAAGAGACTCAATTAACACTAGAAAAGATCAAAAATCCTCTCTCAATTAAAAGTGCACTAATATTTGCGGGAACATATTTAATTGGATTAGTTTTAACAATCGTGTTAAGTTTTTTTGAATTAAATATCATCGCATATTATCTAATTGTATTTGGAATCGGGTTACTTTCCGGGGGTGCTTCATCTCTTTTTGTTGCTACTGCGTTTTATAAAAGTTTAATTAACGAAGGAAACGCGTTATTGATGTTAACAATCGGATTATCAGCGGCAATATTGAACAAATTATTTTATTCTACAAGATCTTTAAATAAGAAGAAGAACAAAAAAGTGTATGTCATTCATCTAATCTTTTATATTATTATTACCATAAGTATCCTGATTTCAATGACAATTATTACAATAACTATATTTAATTTATCAATTCTTTAATTCGGTTTAACCCTAAATTAATGATTAATAATGGTAAAGCTAATCTGGGAAAACAAAAAGGATTTCTTAAAAAATATTTCTAACTTAAAAACAACATATCGAGATTATTATAAGAAAATTGAATTGATTTCTCAAAATAATGAGGTTATTAATAGCCAAGGTTGGAAAAACATGTTATTTTGGGGTGATAATTTAAAAGTATCCTATCACTTACTGAATAATTTCGAAGAAAAAATTGATTTGATTTACCTCGACCCCCCTTTCTTTTCGGGGTCCAATTACAACATAGGTATTTTGGAAGGAGACACTGAATACGATTCAATAGCTTATTTTGATTGTTGGAATAAGGACATAGACTCGTATTTACAAATGTTATACGAAAGGATTGTCATTTTTAAGAAGTTGTTATCTAAAAAGGGTTCAATTTTTATTCATTTAGACTGGCACGCAAGTCATTACGTTAAATTAATTTTAGATGAAATTTTTGGAAAGAATCGATTCATAAATGAAATTATTTGGTACTACTATAATAAATATTCTGCTGGGAAGAAAAATCTTCCACGGGCACACGATAATATTTTAGTTTATTCTAAATCATCAGATTTTACTTTTAATGAAGAAAGAATCCCCCGTAAAAAACCAGTTAAACAACTTAAACGTGAGATGGTAAATGGGGTATTAAAAAATGTTAAGGATGAAAACGGTCATGTAATATATCGAACTGTGACAGACAAAAAGTTAGACGACGTCTGGAAAATACCATGTTTACAGCCTGCCTCAAAAGAGTGGACAGGTTTTCCTACCCAAAAACACCATGACTTGCTTGAAAGGATAATAAAATTAGGGAGCAATGAAGGTGATTTAATCGCAGATTTTTTTTGTGGCTCAGGAACCACTTTAACTGTTGCTGATAAATTGAATAGAAGATGGATCGGAAGTGATACGTCTAAATATTCAATCTATTTAACATGTAAGAGACTATGTAACAATAAAGAGAACGATAAGAACAAAATTAATAATTGTACACCTGTTGAAATTTATACTCATATTGATGAGAAAAAAGCAAGCATTATTTCTTCTTGCTTCTTTGAAAAAGATTTGAAAATAAAAAGAAAATAAAGAAAATAGTTTTTAAAAAAAAGCTTTATTATCTTATTTTCAATAAAGTTGGCAGTAACAGTCGTCTTTAAATTTTTCTTCTTTTGCCACCAATAAATTGTTTATTCATTTTCTCCGCGTAGTATTGCATTCGAGATACAATTGTTCTACAATTTATCCCACTAAAATCTATTGACCCTTTGATAAGAATTTCTCTATATACAACACCATGTGAAGTGAAGTAAAATTTATAATTTGTACTATTGTGATTACCAGCTGATTTTTTTACTTCAATTGTGTCAAATTTGGACCACTCAGCTTCACAAATCGGTTCTTTTGGAACCACAATTTTAATACTTTTCGGTGAAATGGAGAATATTCTACGGGAACCTGCATTACGATATATTACTAAAAGGTATATCAATGCAATGACACTAACTCCTCCAAGAAGGGGAAGTAAGAGACCTGCCGTAATCGCTGGAATGGGTCCATCAAATTCGGGGAGTACCACCAAAGAAAAGTATACTAGTAAAACCATAAAAATTATACAGCAACTTGAATAACAACCTATTCTAAAAATCATAGTTTGAGATATTTCAAAGGGTTGAAAATCAGAAGCAACCATATCTCCTCCGCAAAATTTGCAAAATTTGGACTCTAATTTGTTTTCTTTACCGCATACAGGACAATTTTTTTGTGAATTCAGATTTTCGTTCATTAATATCAAATCCTAAATATAGGATATTTTTGTTAGAAATTGGATTACTTCGATTAAAGATATTTAGATAAACTTCTATATAAAACATTCGGATGTGTCCAAATTTAGGAAATCATTGAAATACAAAATATTCGAATTTCCATAAAAGAAAAAAAATCATTTAATTTTATTAGGATAGATAATGTTATATTCCAAATAGTTTGAAAGAGCTTCAAATACTATGTCTCCAATATTATTTAAAGATGCAGCTACATGGTGAGCGAATCCTTCTTTACACAGCAATTGAAGGATGTCTTGTAGATTAGGTATTTCTATAACTCCATATCCTCCATAAGTATCAAGATTGTCGTCGGTATATTTACCTTCTACTATAAGTGCTTTCATTTCTCCTAACATATCATCAGTTTCAATCCTTAATAGCGTGCAGGGTTTGGCTTTTATCCTTCCTTGAATTGCACCAAAACTTTTATCACCTCCTTTAAGATCGGAAATAATAGGATGAATCGTCATTTTAGTGTCTTTAAAAAACGATTTAGGAAGGTTACTACAATGAAATAATACCATCTTATTAGGATCGTCACCGTAATTATTATTCCAATCTAAAATAGCAGAGGGGGTATTTGTTGCGACTTGTAAAATATACATACTTAATAATCCAGAAATATCTACTTCGCAAGCAGCTGGTACTAACCCCTCACTAAACATGCTCATGATTGCACAAGGTACAATTCCAAAATTATCTTGGATCGACGGCCAGCACTGAAACGCAAAACCATCCAATTCATTTTCTATTACCCACTTGTCTACTACAACGGCTAGCTTAGCTAACTTTAATAATCCTTCTTCTGGAAATGATGTAGTTGAAGTATAGTTCTTTATGAATTGAATTTTTTCCTTTACTTTAGGATCACCTTCTGGTAATCTACTAATTTCTCCAAAAATTTCTGATAAATCAATTGGTTCTATTGTAATACCATGGAACTCCAATATTTTTTCACTGTATCTCACTGTTTCAAAAGCGTTTGGTCTTGTTCCTATTTGCCCAAACCTCGCGTTTTTCAACTTCTTCACAATCTTACATATGCTTTCAAATCTCACGATATCTGATTTGAAAACTTTAGATGTTATTGGAGTTGTGTGTGTCGTAGTTAGCGTAAATGGAATCCCATGCTGATATAGTACGCTACAAACAGAAATTTTTCCACAAAAAGCGTCTCTCCTATATTTGCGGTCCATTTTTCCAATTTCATCTGAAGATGCTTGGATTAAAATTGGAACATTTACTTCCGATAACTTTAACGTATTAACTATACCTTTTTCATCCCCGAAATTAGGTAAAACTATAATAATACCTATTATTTCATCCCGATTTTTTTTGAAAAGTTCAGCACATTTTTTTGCATCAGCGTACGTTTCAACTACCCCATACTTTGTGTCCTCTTCACTTAAAATGACTGATCTATACCCTAATTCTTTCAGCACGCTTAGAATTTCTAATCTTCCTTCTTTAGCGAGGTGATCTGGGAAGACATCTCTATTTCCTACTATTACTCCAAAAGTCTGCTTTTCTTCACTTTTTTCAATAATTGACATATCGCTATAATTTATTTTTTTAATTTATGAAATTGAATCATTTTAGTATAATTAACTTTTTTTTGTTAATATTTTATTATTTTTAATTTAAAAGGAAAAAGGAATATTCTATTTAGGATTACTCTTGATAAATTCTATTATAAGGTCAGCTAATTCTGGACCTTTTTCTTCTTGAACAAAATGACCAGCGTTTTTAATTGTGGTGTGATTTTGATTACGAGCTCCCGGGACATAGGTTTGCCAAAATCTATCTCCTCCTTTAGTTATTGGATCGCTATCAGAAAATGCTGTGAGGAAGGGCTTTTCCCATTGTTTAAATTGCTCAGTCGCTTTCTTATTATTTTCGTGCTCGGGATCATCGGTACTGATTGGGACTAGAGAGGGTAAAATGCGAGCCCCCGCTTTTAATGTATCATCTGGGAAGGGAGCATCGTAGCCATTTAAAACCTCTTTATTTAATTTAGTTATTGTCCCACCCTGAATAATAAATTTTATGTCAAATGAAGGTGAAGTTCTAGAAAACTCACGCCAATTCATAAAAGCTTCAGGCATTCGTTGTTCTCCAGTTGGTAATCCTCCATTTGATAAAACAATTCTAATAAATCGATCTTGGTTCTCAATCGCAAGTCTTAGACCTATTAGAGACCCCCAATCTTGACAAAATAAAGTAGTATTACTAAGATCGAGAGATCGAATAACACTCGTCATCCAATAGACATGTTTACGATAAGTATGATCTGTTTGCTCCGTAGGTTTGTCAGAGCGCCCAAAACCTACTAAATCTGGCGCAATTATTCTATAACCGCTCTTCACTAGAATAGGAATCATATGTCTATATAAAAAACACCACGACGGTTCACCGTGCATTAATAAAATAACTTCGGCATGTTTAGATCCTTCGTCTAAGTAGTGGATTTTTATTCCATCAACTTCAATATAATGAGGTTCATATTGAAAATCGGGTAGATTTTCGAACCTTTTCTCGGGTGTACTCAATAATTTCAATTATATATCCTCATTTTGTGTATGTAATAATCTGATCTTGTAAAACTAAATCTTAAATTTTTAGTATTTTTTCGAATTTAAAAAATTTAATTGTAATGGACAAATTCTAAATCTTATAATATAAGAGTTATACAAATATTCAATGAGATTGAAAGTTTTATTCGTTCGAGCATTTAATAAATTGAAAGAATTTTGGAATGAAAGGATATTCCGGTATGCGATCCTAGTTCAATTATTTTACTTTTTTTTGTCAATACTTTTATTTTTCTTATTTTTATATCAAAAAAATGATTTCGTAATCTTTTATGAATCAGGGAGGATTTTTCTCACAGATATTGAAAATCTATACAATCAAGCAAATTATCTTTGGGATTTTAGGTATTTTCCTTTATCAGCATTATTTTTTATTCCGTTTTCTTTTTTGGATTTTGGTTTAGCCTTTATTCTTTTCAATGTAATCAATTTCATCTTGAACATTCTGATTTCTCTGATGATGTATAAAATCATAAAAGCAATTCGAGGCCAAGATCACGAAACTAGCGATAAACGAATAATTCTATAT